>Ga0209131_1001780_pt1 | contig 14852 bp, 12 predicted proteins | sample GraSoi_2013_40cm_FD_185826 | JGI IMG/M metagenome (GOLD analysis project Ga0209131, IMG submission 185826) | Grasslands soil microbial communities from the Angelo Coastal Reserve, California, USA - Sample 9_17_2013_40cm (SPAdes) (version 2) | ecosystem: Environmental > Terrestrial > Soil >...
CTCTGTTACTCTCCCGCATGTCGCTGCAACAGAACCCCGCAAGCTCTTTCCTTCCTATCACATCCCTGCAAACCAAGCATTATCAAGCGATTACGCACTCTTTTGCGTAACGGCAATCAGCTATCCCCTCTAATTTCAGTAGGTTCCGCACTCTTTCTATCGCAACAGGGGTGGGGGGGTATACCGTCAGGAATGTCTTGGCGAGGAACCGAAACCCAGATCAGAGGCGCAGTTCAGCCGCCCACGTCAACCACGAAGATCAGCTCGATGCTGCGCCCACCAACTGCGCCACGCAGCAGCATCCGCCGCAATGGACGCGCCTGTGATGTCCCGCAGCGCCTGGAAGACCCAGCCGCGTGTGGAATCGTCCAGAGTCTTATCATCTGTCATCTTAAGCAGATCGGGCACAGCGCGCAGCCGCTGCTCGCGCGTAAGCATTCCAGACTGCGCCAACCCGCAACCGCCGCGCTCGCGCACGAGCGGCGAGGGATCGCTGCGGAAAGCCTCCAACAGCGGAGCCACAGTCTCGTCCGTCCCGAGCAGCGACAGTCCCTCGACGGCCCAATACCGCGTCTGCTCATCCGGGTCATGCCGGTGGTCCATCAGCGTAACGAACCCCCGGCGAGTCTCCACACCGCGATTCCCCAGCACACCAAGCATCCACAGCGCCCACGGACGCGCCGAAGGCTCCCGCCGAATCCGCTCAATCAGGTTGTCCGCGCTATCAGCGCGTTTCGGCAAGTTGTACGCCGCGAGTTCGATTTCGAGAGCCGCGGCGCGAACATGCAGGTCATTGGAATTCAACGCCGTGGTCAGGAGGCTAGGTAGTTGCCCCTGTAACTCCAACTGCCCAAACCAGTTATCAACCGATTTGCCGATCAGCTCGAGCGCCCCATCATAGTGATTGACCGCCCGCTCCAGCAACCGCTCCGCCTGCTGCTGCGCCGGCAGATTGGCCAGCTCTTCGATTTCGTGGTCGGACAGCTTGGAAGGCGAAGCTGGCTGCGGGTCGCTCTGCGGTCGCTGCATCCTGAGCGAGAGTTCGTCCCAAGCCGCCCGAATCGGAGCGGGGATCGCAGCAGCAAAAAACACGAGGACCGGCGCCAAGGTAAGAACAACCATCAAGCTCTTAGCGCCACGCGGTTTGATCGTGGCAGTAGCATCGTTGGACGCAGCAGCTAACGGTTCGATTGCGGCTTTGGAATCGTTGGAATTAGCAGTGGGCTGGCTGCTCATCAGGTTTCGGCTCCATCTCGAGCCTAAGTACCTGATTAGCAACCAACAATAGTACGCTGGGACAGGCGTGCCTCGTCCCTAACTGGGGTCATGTATAATTGAGTGAGGGGCTTTTTCACGGTCAATGGGTGGGGATACCAATTCAGCGATGAATTCAGCGCAGCCTTCTGCTTCGGTGCGAGCTTCCGCCTCGGTGCGACCTTCTGCGTCCGTGCGCGCCCGGAGGCGTTTGCGCTTTCTGCGTACGCGCTTGCGCGAATTGCGTATGATCGGCAAAGCCCTGGTTTCCACCAAGCACCCTATTCTGGTGCACATTATTCCGAACCGGCGCTGCAACCTGGCCTGCACTTACTGCAACGAATTCGACGATTTTTCCAAGCCAGTGCCGCTGGAGGAAATGAAAAAGCGGCTGGACATCCTGGCTGGTATGGGCACCTCCGTTATTACCATTAGCGGCGGTGAGCCGCTCATGCATCCAGAGATTGACCAAGTTATCCGGCACATCCGGCACCGCGGCATGATTGCCGGAATGATTACGAATGGTTTTTTGCTGGACCGGAAAACCATCGAAAAACTCAACGCAGCCGGACTGGAGCACCTGCAAATCAGCATCGATAATGCCGTTCCGGATGAAGTTTCGCTGAAAAGCTTGAAAACGCTGGATACGCGACTGGAGTGGCTCGCACAGTACGCGGTTTTCCAGGTGAATATCAACTCCGTGCTGGGCAGCGGCGTAAAAAATCCGGAAGATGCGCTGAAAATCGCGCACCGCGCGATTGAATTGGGGTTCACAAGCACGGTGGGAATTATTCACGACAACAATGGCCAGCTAAAGCCGCTGGGTCCGCGCGAAACGGAAATCTTCGAAGAGATCATGACGCTGGGGAAGCGTTCGTTTTCGCGCTTCAACGAGTTTCAGCACAATGTGGCGCGGGGCCGCGAACACAATTGGCGCTGCCGCTCTGGCTCGCGCTATCTCTATATTTGCGAGGATGGCCTGGTGCACTGGTGCTCGCAGCAGCGCGGCTATCCGGGCATTCCGCTGACGCAGTACACACCGGAAATGCGCCATCACGAATATTTCACGGACAAATTCTGCGCGCCGCGCTGCACTGTTTCCTGCGTGCAGCAGGTCGGGATTCTGGACAATTGGCGCGACCCGCAAACCTGCAAACCGAAGCCCATGGCTCCGCCGCCCGTTCCCGCCGCGCAATTAGTGCAAATCGGCTCCGTCCGCAGCGACAGCTAGAAACGACGGCCAATAGAATGGGCTGACGTCGGTGTTTTAACGATGGTGTTTCCTCTCAATGCACATCCGTGCATTCGGCCAGTTGACGGTAATTTTTAGCTTTCTGAAAATGTGACTATGGCAACCGCGGCGATTGAGATCGAAAACCTGACGAAGGATTATCCCTACGGTTTTCTTCACCTGAAAAAGAAAACGTCGCTCGAAGGGCTGACCATGAGCGTCGAGAGCGGGGAAGTTTTCGGCTTCCTCGGGCCGAATGGCGCGGGAAAATCGACCACGATCAAATTACTGATGGGGTTGATCTTTCCGACCGCAGGCACGGCGCGCATACTCGGGAAACCCATCAGCGACATTTCCATGCACGCAGATATCGGCTATTTGCCGGAGCAGCCGTATTTTTACGATTACCTGACGGCCGCGGAACTGCTCGATTATTTCGCGCGCTTTCATGATTTATCCGCGCAAGACCGCAAGGCGCGCGTGGATCGCATGCTGAAGAAAGTGGGCCTGGAGACGGCGCGAAAGATTCAGCTTCGTAAATATTCGAAAGGCATGTTGCAGCGCGTGGGGTTGGCGCAAGCAATTCTGCATGATCCGAAGGTGGTGATTTTGGACGAGCCGATGTCCGGGCTCGATCCAGTGGGACGGCGCGAAGTGCGGGACATTATTCTGGAGCTGAAACAGGCGGGAAAGACGGTGCTGTTTTCCACGCACATTTTGTCTGACGCGGAAATGCTTTGCGATCGTGTCGGCGTAATTGTTGGTGGAAAATTGCGCGGTGTGGGCGCTCCAGATGAAATTGTAGGAATGAAAGCGCAGGGCATGGAAATTCTGTTCGAATACACTGGAGATTCCAACGGTTTGCGAGGCTTGCTCAGCAAAGCGACGCAAACGGGAAGCCGGTATCGCATGCAGGTTGCGGAACCGGACTTGTATGCAACGCTGCAGCAGCTTTGCGGCGCGGGAGCGAAGATTTTGTCGGTCTCACAGGTTAGGGCCACGCTAGAAGAATATTTCATGCACCTGGTGGAGGCAGACCGCGCGCAAGCGCCGGCGGTGGAGGTGAGCGGGAAATGAGGCGCGTGGGAATAGTGGCGCTGAACACGTTTCGCGAGGCCGTGCGCGATCGGGTGCTGTACAACCTGGTGTTTTTCGCGTTGGTGATGATTGCGGCCTCGATTTTGGTGGGCCAAATCTCGATTGGCATCGAAGAGATGGTGATTGTCAGCCTGGGCTTAAGCGCAATTTCGGTGATCGGGTTGTTGATCGCGGTATTTATCGGCGTGGGCCTGGTTTCAAAGGAAATGGAGAAGCGCACATTGTATGCGCTTCTAGCCAAGCCGGTGCGACGATGGGAATTTTTATTGGGAAAATTCGGCGGGCTGGTGCTCACGCTGACGGTTAACACGATCGCGATGGCTGTGGGTTTGTTTCTGGCGCTAAGTTTAATGAAGCAAAGTGGTGAGCACCTGGAAAAGTCTGTGCTCGTGGCAGTGTATTTTATTTTACTTAAGCTCGCGCTGGTAGTGGCCTTGGCCTTGTTATTTTCGTGCTACACCACGCCGCTGCTTGCGATTTTGTGCACCGCGGGCCTGTACATCGCGGGATTATTCGTTAAGGAAATGCGCGATTTTCAAAGCGACACGATGTCGCGGGTCGTGCAGTCCTTCTTGCGCGGACTCTCCTACCTATTGCCCAACTTTGAGAATTTTGACGTTATGGCCGCGGCGGCACACGGGCGCGCGATACCGGGGGCCTTAATCGCGCAGAACACGGTTTACGCGGCGCTATATTGCGCCGTGGTGCTCGCCGCCGCTGCGGCGATTTTCACGAGACGAAACCTAAAATGAGCACGGGAGCTTCACGCACGCTGCTGTGTGCCGTTCTGATGCTCGGCCTTGCCGGCGTATGGCGGCTGCAACATGGCATAGACGCCCAATTGGATACGATTCACCAGGAACAAGATGATCTGGTGTTACGGTCTGGCCCGCTCGTGAAGGCCATGAGCCTGGAGTATGCGCCACTAGCCGCCGAGCTGTACTGGACACGCGTCGTACAGTATTACGGTAACAAGCACGCGAATCAACAGACCAATCTAGATCTTCTCTGGCCTCTGCTCGATGTGACTACGACTCTGGATCCTAACCTGCTCGTTGCCTATCGATTTGGCGGAATGTTCTTGAGCGATTCTCCGCCCCAAGGAGCGGGACAACCGCAGTTGGGTATTGAGCTGCTGTGGCGAGGGATTCGAAATAATCCTGAGTACTGGCGCTTTTACCAGGACCTCGGCTCCATCTATTACTTCAATCTACGGGATTATTCCAAGGCGGCAGAAGTATTGCTGGAAGGAAGCAAAAAACCCGGCGCGATGATTTGGATGAAAGCGCTCGCCGCTCGGATCAGTGAAAAAGGCGAGTCCATTGAAACTTCAGCGATGCTGTGGACCGAAGTTTACAATTCCACGAACGACGGTAACGTCAAAAGAAACGCGGAAATACACCTGCAACTCCTTCGCGCGCGCGCGGATTGTGAGCAACTCAACAAGATTGCCGCGGAATACAAGAAACGCACCGGTCGCCCTCCGTCAAACGTGCGTGAGCTAGTGAAGGCCGGCTTGCTTCCGGGTTTGGCGGTCGATCCTGTTGGCGTCGTGTATTGGTTCGATCTGGAAGGCAACGCGCAGATAAATCCTGCAAGCCCCTTGTTCAAAGAGCAGCACCTCCGCAAATAAAAACCCCGGGGCGAACTATTACTCGCTAACGCAGAGGATAGTCATACGCGGATCGATACTGATTTTGCTTGGTGCTGTCTGCGTGGTGAAGTGAAATGTGGTTTCGGGGCCAGCGGCAATCACTATTCCCAACTGCGCGGGATGCCCGCCCCCAGCATTTGCGTACAGCGGAACCGGAGCAATGAAGGACCGCGGCACGCCCGTCTGGAATAGTTTGCCGCGCACGACGAAACCTTTATCGGAATGGTGAACGGAAAACTCCACGTGATAGTGCGGAATGCCGGTTCCGCGCACCCAATCTTCGAAAAACCATTCCATGGAGCGCCCACCCTCCAAGTCCATGCCCGGCGTCATCACTGCTTCAATTTCGCGTTGCAGGTCCGCGCTGGAAAGCGCGCGATAGGCGTATTTGCCGGCGAGCGTGTGCAGCAGCGCGACAAAACGCGCGTCGGGATTCTTCGCTTCAGGCTGGCGCAGCATCTCGCGCAGCATGTGAATCACCCAGGAGCCCTTGGCATAAATGACCTGCTCGAAGCCTTCCGGCGATTTTGAAGAAGTCAAGCGCGTGCCCAAATCGAGAGCGCCGATTTCCGAAGGCGGCTGTTCGGCGCCTGGCAATTTCTCGACCAGGTGCTGACGATAGCGTGCCAGCCAAACGCGCAGGGAGTGATTGGCATTCTTCTGGCTGTCCGCGAATAGCAGCGACATATAGTTGGCCAGGGCTTCGTCTATCCATTGGTCGCGATAGGCGCTCCATCCGACGACGTTGCCCCACCATTGGTGAGCCACTTCGTGAAAGGGGACAAGCTCTGTGAAATGTTCCTGTCCACTCTCTGACAGTCCGGCTCGTTGTTGCGTCGCCGGGGGAAGGAAGGAAAACGTAGAGATGTAAAGCAGTCCCGGCCAGCCCTGGCCGAATGTTCCGGGGATTTGCGAAACACCGAGCTTCTGAAACGGAAAAGGCCCGTTATAGTTTTCGTAAAAGCGAATGGAGGAGTCGATATCGCGGCCGAGTTGTTTGAGCGCGTCCGCGGGACTCGGCGGCACAGTCGGTAGGATCTGCATTGATTGCGCTGCACGCCGGCCCTCGGGACCGAACGGCGAAGGCATGCTCGGGACGTCAAACGGCGAAGAACCCAAGCGATTATTGAGCGCCTGCTCCAGCATGCGGTTGGCGTAGACCTCCACCGAATGCCCTCCCGCCGCAAAGGCAGCGAACGCATAGTCGCCCAGGTTGAAGCCGGCGACGGATGCGGGCTTCTCCGTGCGCCAGTGAGCGACGCGGAAGTCGCCGTCTTCGCGCTCGTCGAGCTTTGTGCCGGTTGCGACCAAGCGCAGGCGCCGCGGCCAGTGCATAGTCAAATCGTAATCGGCGAAATCCGCGGCATCGCCGAAATGCGGATACCAGCTTTCACGCGCGCCGACGTAGAGCACGCCGTTTCCGGCGTCCTCAATCACGTTTCCTCGATAGCGGAAGCGCAGGGTGAACTCAGCGCCTCGCGCGGGAGCAGACGCGAGCACCACGTAGAGGAAGTCGTTGCCGCGCGTGCTGCGTTCGCGCAGAGTGATGCCTTCGTTCTGAAAATAGGTGAGAGGTTCGCCGTGCTCGCCGCTGACCTCTTCGATGTTTAACATGCGCGAGAGCTGCAGGGGAAGCACGCGTTCGCCGCCGCTTTCGGCGCGAAAGCGCACTTCCGTTTTCGCTTCCAGTGAATTGTTGGCGAGGATGGATGTGTCAATCGAGTAGTGCAGCGCGCGGAACGGAACTGCGGGAGCGGCGGTGCCCGGCGCTCTGTAAGAGGCCCACACGTCGTAGAACGTTCTGCCGGCGTTATTTTTGGTCTGCCCCAGGAGGAAAGATTCCGGACGCAGGGGGTCTAAAATCACATCGAACGGGCCGATGGTGGCGCCGTCGATGGACCCGACAAAGTACGGCCTTGGAGTTTGTGAAAGGTACTCGAATAGGACGCGAAGCGACTGGCCCGGATTCAACGTAGCGAGGATCGAATCCCAACGGGCAGCGAAAGCGGAATCTTGCTGGGGCGAAACTGCGGCTTGGTGAAGCTGCTGCAGCAGGTCTGCGGAGGTGTCGTCGGTAAAGCGCAGGCAAGCGGAAGTAAAATCCTGGTCGAGAACCGGCGCGCCCAAGAAATGCGCCATTTGCTGCTTTTCGACGGGATCTCGCGGCGCAGCGAGGATGTGGCCGCGCCCGAAGAACACGGCGCCCGTGACGCGGCCTTCGAAGGGTTGCAGGAACGCGAGTTTGCCCTGCTCGAAAGAGAGCTGGGCGTCACCGCGCCGGAGCTCGATGCGATTGGCAGTGTCAATTTCGTAGAGCGTGGCGGGATCGACGCGGAGGGCGGTTAGTTGGTCGTAGACATCGCGGACAGTCTTCTCCGCCGCCGAGACTTCCACAGTCAGCAAACAACAGAGCGCGAGGAACGCGACCCGGAACTGCATGTCCGAGTGTAGTCACTTTCGGCATAGTGGTACAAGGAGTTGGGTAGGCGCGGCAGATACCGGAGCCTAGAATAAAGGGATGCGGCTTTATGTCTGTCTCGCTGTTATTTTGTCTCTGCTCACGGCAGAGGATACGCGCGCGGACACGATTGTTTTGAAGAATGGCCGCCGGATCGATGCGCTTAGCGTGGAGGTGCAGGGCGATAAGGTGCGCTACGTGACCGCGGCGGGCGAGCTGGCGCTGCCGAAATCGATAGTCGATCACATTGAGAAGGGCGGGCTAGCGCAGATGCCAGCCTCGCCTGGGGCGGGAGCGGCGAACCTGGCCATTACGCCTCCCAGCATCGAACCCACCAGCGCCAACGCCTCGGTGGAGAGCGGCGCGGTGCACGATGGCGCTGTGGACCGCGATTTTCTCGCCTCGGCTGCAAGCGGCGCGCGATCCGGGGCGGCGGGTGCGAACGAAAAAGCGGCTCTCGCGTATCATGCAGCGGCGCAGTTCGAGCTTTCGCGCGGCGATATGGAGCACGCGCTCACCGACGAGCGCACCGCGCTGACGTATGCGCCTGAACACCCGGTCATGCTGCTGAATGTCGCGTACTTGCATCTGCGTCGCAGCGAATACAAGCAGGCGTTGGAGTACCTGGAGCGCGCGCAACGCGTCGCGCCGGAAAATCCAGACGTGCCGAAGCTCGCCGGGTGGGCATATTACGGCATGAACAAGCTGAACCAGGCCGTGGCGGAATGGCAGCGCGCGTTGAAGCTACGGCCTGACGCCGAGGTTCAAGCGGCGCTAGAGAAAGCGCAGCGCGACAAACAGGAGGAAGAAAATTACCGCGAGAACGAGAGCAGCCATTTTGCGCTGCGCTACAGCGGGGAGGCGGAGCCGGCGCTGGCGCGTGAGGTGCTCCGCGCTTTGGAAACGCACTTTGCAACGATCGAGTCGGAGTTGAACTACACGCCGCCGGATCCGATCGGCGTGATTCTGTACACGCAGCAGGCTTTTGCCGACATCACGCGCGCGCCCGGCTGGGTGGGAGCTTTGAATGACGGGCGCATTCGTGTTCCGGTGCAGGGGCTGACGCAGCTCACGCCGGCATTGTCGCTGGTGCTGAAGCACGAACTGACGCACAGCTTCGTGCGGCAGAAGACGCGGGCGGCTGCGCCGACCTGGGTGCAGGAAGGACTCGCGCAGTGGATGGAGGGGAAGCGCAGCGGAGTGAACGCCCCGGTGCTGCTGCAGGCTTACGACGCGAAGCAGGCTATGTCGCTCAAGGAGTTGGAGGGACCATGGATGCGCTTGTCCAGCCCGGTGGCGGCTTACGCGTATGCGTGGGCGCTCGCGAATATCGAATACATTGTGCAGGTCGATGGGATGAGTGACGTGGAACGCATTCTGGACCGGATCGCGGCGGGGACCACGGCGGAGGCGGCTGTGCGGGAGGTGTTGCACAGCGATTACGCTGACTTGATGCAATCGACGGCGCAGTATCTGCACAAGACGTACGGGAATTAGACTTTCGAGCGAAGCGGCAGCTTGTTGGCTCTCGGCAAACGCTCAGCTTTCGGCTAGCAAGGCGGCGAGCAAAGCGGCGCGCTGCGGCATGGTTTTTGCGATGATGTGCTCGTGCGCGGAGTGCGCGCCATCGCCGACGGCTCCTAGGCCGTCGAGCGTGGGGATGCCGAGAGCTGCGGTGAGATTGCCGTCCGAGCCGCCGCCCGCCACACATTCTCCGATAGACAGGCGCATTTGCGCGGCCAATGATTTCGCGCGCGAGAAAAGGGCGGCGCTGACTTTGCGTTCCATTGGGGCGCGATTGAAGCCACCGCGAATTTCGAGGCGGGCGCCGCGGTTGAGAGGCTTGAGGGCGTGCAAGCGCTTTTCGAGCTGGCGCATGTCCGCTAGGCGGAGCGCGCGAAGGTCGATCACGCCGCGGGCGCTTTCGGCGATGACGTTGACGCGCGTGCCGCCCTCGATTATGTCGGCGTTTACACTGATGCCGCGGCGTAGATCGTTCCACTTTTGAAGTCGCGCGATTTGCTGGGCGAGTTCGTGGACGGCGTTCACGCCTTCTTGTGGCGCGAGTCCTGCATGCGAGGCGCGCCCGTGCGCGATGATTTCTGCCTCGCCTACGCCCTTGCGGGCAGTTTTCAGCAAGCCGCGCGGTCCGAGAGAGGGCTCAAGCACAAAAACGGCGTCGCTGCGGCGAGCTTCCGCTTCGATGAGCTTGCGGGAGGAGCCACTGCCGATTTCTTCATCGGACGTCCAGAGGAAAACGATGCGCTTGCGCGGGGGCGTTTTATTTTGCTCCAGAGCTTCCAGCGCGAAGAGCGCTTGCACGATGCCGGCTTTCATGTCGAAGGTGCCGGGGCCGTAGGCTTTTCCTGCGGAAATGCGAAAGGGCATTTTCGCGAGCGTGCCAGTGGCGTACACAGTGTCATAGTGGCCGAGGACGAGAAGCTGTCCGGCGGCGCGCGACTTCTGCGGCGGTTGGCATGTGATGCGGAGGTGATCGCCGCGATGCTTCTGGGTGAGGCGCTCGACCCGCGCGCCGCGCTCGCGCCACTCCGCGGCTACTATTGCGCAGCAGCGGTCTGCGGGCGCTTTCTCGAGGCTTGGCGATTCCGCGAGAACGAAGGTGCGCAGGGCGGTAAGCATGTGCGGCAAGCCTGGTGTTAAAAGGCGCAGCAAGGCGGCGGGCAGGTTCGATTGCGGCATCGCGTGGACATGCTAGCAGCGCCCATGCTATTGACGCAAAGGATCGTCAGCAGACGCGAGCTTCGCATATAATTGTAGGTTTGCCGGAGAACGCAGGAGGCCGCAGGGGTGCGCGGCTTTACGGGAGCGCCATGATACTGGACGTCACGGAAATACAGAAAATATTGCCGCATCGTTATCCGTTTTTGTTCGTCGACGCCATTGTGGAGATGGAGCGGCTGAAGCGCGTCGTGGGCATTAAGAACGTGACCATCAATGAATCGTTTTTTCAGGGGCACTTTCCGGGGCAGCCGATTATGCCTGGAGTGCTGATTATTGAATCGATGGCACAAACTGGTGGAGTGCTTTTGCTGACGGAAGTTCCCGATCGCGAGAACAAGCTGATGTATTTCGTGGCCGTGGATGGCGCGCGCTTTCGGCGGCCTGTGGTGCCGGGCGATCAGTTACGAGTGGAGATGAAGGTGATTTCGTGGCGCGGCGATTTTTGCAAGCTAGACGGTCGCGCCACTGTGGATGGCCAGCTCGCCGCGGAAGCGACACTGATGTGCAAAATGGTGGATCGCGTTCCGGTTGCGGCTGCCAAAGTGGAAGTATCCACGAAATGAGCGCGTCGCTAGTCCATGAGCAAGCGATTGTCGCGGCAAGCGCGAAAGTGGGCGCAGGTGTTCGCGTTGGGGCTTATGCGGTGATTGGCGACGACGTTGAGCTTGGCGAGGGCTGCGTGCTGCACTCGCACGCGATGGTGCAGGGGCCCTCGAAGATCGGCCGCAACAATGTGTTTCATCCATTTTGCTCGGTGGGTGGCGATCCGCAGGATTTTCGCTTTCAAGGTGAAAAAACGGAGCTCGAGGTCGGCGACCGAAACACGTTTCGCGAGTACGTGACCATTAGCCGAGGCACGGTGGGCGGCGGCGGAAAAACCACGATTGGCGATGGGAATTTTTTTCTTGCGTCGTCGCACGTGGGTCACGACTGCCATGTTGGCAGTCATACTCTGTTTGTGAATGGCGCGACGCTCGCGGGTCATGTGACCGTGGAGGACTACGCTACGATTGGCTTTCAGTCGCCAGTGCATCAGTTTTGCCGGGTCGGACGGTATGCATACGTCGGCGCTTCTACGGTGATTACGCAGGATGTGCCGCCGTTTTCTCGCGTTGTCACCGAGCGCGACACGAAAAGCTACGGCGTCAACACGATCGGACTAGAGCGCAAGGGATTTTCGGAGGAGCGGCTCAAAGTTTTGCAGCGCGCGTTTCGGCTGCTGCTGCGCTCGAAGATGAACACTACGCAGGCCCTGGCGGAAATGCGCAAGTCGTTTGGGGAATCCGAGGACGTGCGGGAGCTGATTCGGTTTATCGAGACGGCGGAACGCGGAATTGTGAAGTAGCGCGACTCGACACGCATTCATGGCTACCACACAGACAAGCACGGCAGGATGGGGCCTGATCGCGGGCAACGGGAGATTTCCGTTTCTCGTGCTCGAGGGCGCGCGGAGCCAGGGCATCGACATGGCGGTGATCGCGCTGAAGGAAGAAGCGGCGCCGGAGCTGGAGCGCTCCGCGAAACGGCTGCACTGGGTGAGCCTCGGCGAGTTGAGCAAAGCGATCGACTTGATGCATCAGGAAGGCGTGACGCAAGCGGTGATGGCCGGGCAAGTGAAGCACAACAAAATTTTCAGCGCCATCCGGCCGGATTTGAAGCTGGCCAAGCTGCTATTTTCGTTGCCGCGAAAAAACACGGATGCGCTGATCGGCGCGGTCGCGCGAGTTTTAGAGGACGAAGGCATTCGCCTGGTGGACTCGACGCTATTTCTGAAGCCGCTCGTGCCGGAAACGGGAGTGCTGACGCGACGCGCGCCGGACGCGCGCGAGGCTGCCGACATTGCCTACGGCCTGGGCGTAGCGCGGCAAATTTCCGGGATGGACATCGGGCAAACCGTAGTGATTTCGGACCGTGCGTGCGTAGCGGTCGAGGCCATGGAAGGAACAGACGAAACGATCGCGCGCGCGGCACGCATCGCCGGCGGCAAGCCGCTAGTGGTGGTGAAGGTCAGCAAGCCGGGGCAAGACATGCGCTTCGATGTACCCGTGATCGGTCTGCCCACCATCGAACACATGAAGAACGCGCAAGCCACGGCTTTGGCGGTAGACGCCGGGCGAACCTTGCTGTTTGATCGCACAAAATTGATCGAGTTGGCGGATGCGGCGGGAATCGCTATTCAGGCGGTCGCCCCGGCCACATCGTCAGCGGAACCAAAAGAGGCGGCGGCGGGAATGAACAGGGAGTGACGGCGGTAATGCAAACGGGGAAGATACGTGTCGCCGTCGTCGGAACGGGAGAATTCGGGCGCAATCACGCGCGTGTTTACCGCGAAATCCATGACGCTGAGCTGGTTGGAGTCTTCGACAAAGACGCAAACCGCGCGCAGTTAGCCGCAAGCGAATTCCGGACGCATGCCTTCGCTGCTCTCGACGACCTGCGCGGGCGAGCCGATGCCGTCAGCGTGGCCGTGCCGACGGCCGAACATGCCGAAATCGGCTGCCGCCTGATGGAAATGGGCCTCGATGTTCTCGTCGAGAAGCCCATGGCGAAAACGTTGGCAGAAGCGGACGCGCTGCTGGAATCGGCGAAGCGGTATCGGCGCTTGCTGCAAGTCGGCCACGTCGAACGATTTAACCCAGCGGTGCTCGCGGTCGAGCCGATTCTGAATAATCCGCTGTTCTTCGAGGTGCACCGGCTGGGAGTCTTCACGCCGCGCAGTCTTGATGTCGATGTGATCTACGATCTGATGATTCACGACCTCGATATCCTGCTCGCGCTGGTAAAGCAGCCCGTCACGGAAGTGAAAGCAGTCGGTATTCCCGTCCTCACCGACAAAGTGGATATAGCGCACGCGCGACTGGAATTCGCCGGAGGCGCGGTTGCCAACGTGACGGCGAGCCGCGTATCGACCGAGCGCGTGCGCAAGGTACGTTTCTTTCAGCAGCACGAATACATTTCGCTCGATTATGCAAGGCGCGATGCATTGCGGGTCGGCGTGAAGAAGGCCGGCCCGCAGCCGGAATTTGCCTTCGAGAAGCTCCCTGCGGCAAGCGTCGAGCCGCTACGCGGCGAACTGGAATCCTTTGTAGAAGCAGTCCGCAAGCGCACCGAGCCGCGCGTCAACGGAGCAGCAGGCCGCGCCGCGCTGGAACTTGCCGCGCGCGTAATGGCAAGCATCCAGGAACATGGTGAGCGCGTCCAACTTGTAGCGTTCGCCGCGGCACAGAAAACAGAAAATGATTCCTAGGTTTCTCGTTCCCTTCAATGCCCGTCCGCCCGCCGCGGACGCGCCCTCCACGCGGCGTCGTCCTTCCACGCTCGATGAGCGCACGCTCGTTCCGGCGATGCTGCCGATTGTTCCGTTGGACGGCCACACCAATATTCCGTCTTCGCTTCCGCTAGAAGCCATTGCCGCGCGGACGGTTGTTCCGCGCGGCATAAAGCGCGAAGACTTTGCCGTCGAAGAGCCAAGCAACCTACCGTTGCAACCGACCGAGATGGACGAGCGGGTCACCGTTCCGCAGGGTGCGGCGCCGCCGGAAATCATCGCTCCCTCAGAAAATATTCTTCCGGCCGAAATCGTCGATCCCGACATTTTCATGACCGGCGAAGTCAATCTCCTCACCAGGGAGCGCACGGAAGAACGGGCCAAGTCCGACCTGGCGAGAAATATTTCGTCGGTGGTAATTCACATCCTGCTGATTCTGGCCATCATCGTTGAGCCAAAAGTTTTTCCGGCGCGGCCGAAGACGCAGGCTGACCTCGATCTCGCGCGCAGGCAGATGACCATCCTGCTGCCACCCGGCGCCTTTGAAACGCCACGGCCCATGACGCGTCGTGAACCTCCGCCGCCGCCGATGAAGGTAGACCCACGCATTCTCCGCAAAGTGGCGCCACCGACTCCACAGCCGCAGCCTGCGCCGCCTCCGAAAGAACCGGAGCGCATAGTGAAGGAATTGCCCAGCGCCCCGATACCGCAGCCCAACGCGACGCCGCCTCCAGTGACCCCCGCGCCAAAAACGGAGGCGCCGAAGCAGGCGCTCAAGTTAGAGACTCCCGAAGAGCAGCCTCGTCCCAATAGCCTTATTATTCCGAAGAATTCGCCGGGCAGCTCGATTCGTGATTCCATGCGCGAAGCTGCCAAGATGAACGCCCCCCGTCCCATCGGTGCTGATCAAAGTCCTAGTGGCGGAATCTCCAGGGGCGGAGGACAGGGCAGGGCTGGGGCGGGCATGGGCGGCATTGAAGTCCTAACGGACCTTCAGGGTGTGGATTTCAACGATTATCTGCACCGCGTATACATCACTGTGCGGCAGAATTGGTTTGCGGTGATGCCCGAATCAGTGCAGCTAGGAGACAGAGGCAAGGTCTCGTTGGTGTTTAAAATCATGAGGAACGGTTCTGTGCCAACGGGC
>Ga0209131_1001785_pt1 | contig 14800 bp, 10 predicted proteins | sample GraSoi_2013_40cm_FD_185826 | JGI IMG/M metagenome (GOLD analysis project Ga0209131, IMG submission 185826) | Grasslands soil microbial communities from the Angelo Coastal Reserve, California, USA - Sample 9_17_2013_40cm (SPAdes) (version 2) | ecosystem: Environmental > Terrestrial > Soil >...
CGGCGCTGGCCTTCGAACTATGCCTCGGCGTCTCGGGTACGCACTACCCGTCAGATATCGGCACGGAGCTGCACGCCGTTTATCACCTGCTGTCGATCACGCGCAACAGGCGGCTTCGGCTGGAGGTTGCCGCGCCCGATGCCGACCCGCACGTTCCCTCGCTGACCGACGTGTACCCGACCTGCGACTGGCACGAGCGCGAGACGTGGGACTTCTTCGGCATCATCTTCGACGGTCACCCGGCGCTGACCAGGATCGAGATGCCGGACGACTGGAAGGGTCACCCGCAGCGGAAGGACTACCCGCTCGGCGGCATTCCGGTGGAGTACCGCGGCGCGACCATCCCGCCGCCCGAGGACCGGAGGTCGTACGCGTGAGTACCGAAGCTGAGGGCCGGGTCTACAACGTCGGGGGCCAGGACTGGGACGAGATCATCGCGGCAGTCGATGAGGCGGCCGATAGCGACCGGGAAGAGCGCCTGATCGTCAACATGGGCCCGCAGCATCCGTCGACGCACGGAGTTCTCCGGCTGATCCTCACGCTGGACGGGGAGACCGTCACCGAGCTCCGGCCGGTGATCGGCTACCTGCACACCGGCATCGAGAAGAACATGGAGTTCCGCACCTGGACACAGGGTGTCACGTTCTGCACCCGGATGGACTACCTGGCGCCTTTGTTCAACGAGACCGCCTACTGCCTGGCCGTAGAGCGGCTGCTCGGGATCACCGACCAGGTTCCCGGGCGGGCCACCGTCCTGCGCGTGCTGATGATGGAGCTCAACCGGATCGCGTCGCACCTGACAGCGATCGGCTCCTTCGGCCTGGAAGTCGGCGCCACGACCATCTTCCTGTACGGGATGCGCGAGCGCGAGAAGGTGCTCGACCTCTTCGAGCTGATCAGCGGGCTGCGGATGAATCACGCCTACATCAGGCCAGGAGGCGTCGTCCAGGACCTGCCGTCCGGTGCGCTCGAGAAGCTGCGGGAGTTTCTCGGCATCATGCCCCGCCAGCTCGGCGAAATCCGGGCCCTGCTCGACGCCAGCCCGATCTACCTGGCCAGAACCAAAGACATCGCGTACCTGGACCTGAAGGGCTGCATGGCCCTGGGCGTTACTGGTCCGATCCTCCGTGCCAGCGGCCTGCCCTGGGACCTGCGGAAGAGCCAGCCGTACTGCGGGTACGAGACGTATGACTTCGACGTGCCGACCCAGCAGAGCTGCGATGTCTATGGCAGGTACCTGGTCAGGATGGACGAGATGGACCAGTCGCTGCGGATCATCGAGCAGTGTGTCGAGCGGCTGGCCGCGCCGCGGTCCGCCAATGATCCGGTGATGATCGAAAATGCCAAGATCGGCTGGCCGGCCAAGCTAGCCGTGGGGCCAGACGGTCTCGGCAACTCCGCTGACCACATCGCGCACATCATGAGTCAGTCGATGGAGGCGCTGATCCACCACTTCAAGCTGGTCACCGAGGGCTTCAGGGTTCCGGCCGGGCAGGTATACACCGCGGTCGAGTCGCCGCGGGGCGAGCTTGGCTGCCACGCGGTCAGCGACGGTGGCACGCGGCCGTACCGGGCGCACTTCCGCGATCCGTCGTTCACCAACCTCCAGGCCGTGTCCGCCATGTGCGAGGGCGGCATGGTGGCCGACGTGATCGCGGCCGTGGCCAGCATCGACCCCGTGTTGGGAGGGGTGGACAGGTAATGGCGCTTACCGAGCAGGAGCGGGCACGCCTGGCCGAGCGCGCGGCGGAGATTATCTCCAGGTACCCGAAGCCCCGGTCGGCGCTGCTGCCGCTGCTGCACCTCGTGCAGGCGACTGAGGGGTTCGTCTCCACCGACGGGATCGCGTTCTGCGCCGATCAGCTCGGGCTTAGCGAGGCGGACGTGACCGGCGTGGTCTCGTTCTACACGATGTACAAGCGGCATCCGGTCGGCGAGTACCACGTCGGCGTCTGCACGAACACGCTGTGCGCCATCATGGGCGGCGACACCATCCACGCCGACCTGCGCGATCATCTGGGCGTCGAGGGCGACCAGCCGACGGCGGACGGCAAGGTCAGCCTGGAGCGGGTCGAGTGCAACGCGGCCTGCGACTACGCCCCCGTCATGATGGTCAACTGGGAGTTCTTCGACAATATGACCCCTGAGTCAGCGCGCGAGCTCGTGGACGGGCTGCGGGCCGGCGCGGACATCGCGCCTGCCAGGGGCGCTAGCCGGCTGGTTACCTGGCGCGAGGCCGCGATGATCCTGGCCGGCTACCCGGACGACCAGGCCACTACCGGGCACACCGCCGCGCCGCCCACGCTGGCGGGCCTGCGGATCGCCAAGGAGAACGGCTGGACGTCAGGGACGCCTGGCACCGCGCGGAGCGCGGCAGGCAACGGAACTGAGAGCGCGGCCGGCAGCACAGGGTCGGGCAACGGAGGGCGGCAGTGACATCAGTTCTTACCCCCGAGCTGACCGCGCACTGGGACGAGCGTGACTCCTTCACGCTGGCCGGCTACCGCCGGGCCGGCGGTTACCAGGCGCTGCCCAAGGCTCTGGCGATGCCGCCGGACGAGGTAATCGGGGCGGTGAAGGCTTCAGGCCTGCGCGGGCGTGGCGGAGCAGGCTTCCCGACCGGGGTGAAGTGGGGGTTCATCCCGCAGGGCGACGACAAGCCGCACTACCTCGTTGTGAACGCCGACGAGTCCGAGCCGGGCACCTGCAAGGACATACCGACGATGCTGCAGACGCCGCACTCCGTCGTGGAAGGCGCGATTATCGGCGCCTACGCGATCAGGGCGCAGCTGGCCTTCATCTACGTGCGGGGTGAGGTGCTGCATGTGGTCAGGCGCATGCACCACGCGGTCGCCGAGGCTTACGAGGCCGGCTACCTCGGAACCAACATCCTTGGCTCGGGATTCGACCTCGACATCGTCGTCCACGCGGGCGCCGGCGCGTACGAGTGCGGCGAGGAGACCGCGCTGCTCGACTCGCTGGAGGGCTACCGCGGCCAGCCGAGGCTGAAGCCCCCGTTCCCCGCCATCGAGGGCCTGTACGCCTGCCCGACCGTGGTCAACAACGTCGAGTCGATCGCGAGCGTGCCGTACATCATTGCGAACGGTGCCGGAGCGTTCGCCGCCCTCGGTTCCGAGAAATCAAAGGGCTTCGGCATCTTTTCGCTGTCCGGGCACGTCACCACGCCGGGCCAGTACGAGGCCCCGCTCGGAGTCACGTTGCGCGAGTTGCTGTCGCTGGCGGGCGGCGTCCGGGCTGGCCACCGGCTGAAGTTCTGGACCCCGGGCGGATCGTCAACCCCGATCTTCACCCATGAGCACCTCGACGTACCGCTGGATTTCGAGTCCGTCGGCGCCGCCGGGTCCATGCTCGGTACCCGGGCACTGCAGATATTTGACGAGACGACCTGCGTTGTCCGTGCCACCTTGCGGTGGATGGAGTTCTACGAGCACGAGTCCTGCGGCAAATGCACGCCGTGCCGCGAGGGCACGTACTGGATCGTCCAGTTGCTGCATTCGCTGCAGCGCGGCGAAGGCAGCGACGCTGACCTGGACAAGCTGCTCGACATCTGCGACAACATTCTGGGCCGTGCATTCTGCCCGTTCGGCGACGGCGCGATCAGCCCCGTCGTCTCATCGATCAAGTACTTCAGGGACGAGTTCATCGAGCACACCAAGCACGGCGGCTGCCCCTTCGACCCCGCCGCCTCTACCCTCTTCGCGGGATCCTGGAGGCACTGACCGCGATGACCGTGCAACCACAGAACAAGCCAGCGGGCGGTGCCGGGGGGACGTCCCCCCGGGCCAACGGAGGCGGCGAGATAGCCAGGCCCGCCGATGGCGTGCGCGTGACGATCGACGGATTCGAGATCGTGGTTCCGAAGGGAACGCTGGTCATCAGGGCCGCCGAGCAGCTCGGCATCCAGATCCCGCGGTTCTGCGACCATCCGCTGCTGGACCCGATAGGCGCTTGCCGCCAGTGCCTCGTGCAGGTCGAGGGCCAGCCCAAGCCGCCCGCGTCGTGCACTACCGTCTGCACGGAGGGCATGGTCGTGCGGACCCAGCTGACCTCGCCCGTCGCCGAGAAGGCACAGCGCGGCGTTATGGAGATGCTGCTGATCAACCACCCGCTCGACTGCCCGATGTGCGACAAGGGCGGCGAGTGCCCGCTGCAGAACCAGGCCATGACGACCGGCGCTGGTGAGACCAGGTTCAGCGGCCAGAAGCGGAAGTTCGCCAAGCCGATCGCGCTCTCCTCCCAGATCCTGCTCGACCGGGAGCGCTGCGTCCAGTGCGCCAGGTGCACCAGGTTCGCCGACCAGATCGCCGGGGACCCGCTGATCGAGCTGATCGAGCGCGGTCCACAGGAACAGATCGCGGTGGCCGAAGGGGTGCCGTTCGACTCCTACTTCTCCGGCAACACGGTCCAGATCTGCCCGGTCGGCGCGCTCACGGGCACGGCCTACCGGTTCAGGGCCCGGCCGTATGACCTGGTGTCGACGCCGAGCGTCTGTGAGCACTGCGCGTCGGGCTGCCTCCAGCGGACCGACCACCGTCGCGGCGTCGTGACGCGCAGGCTGGCTGGCAGCTCGCCTGAGGTGAATGAGGAGTGGAACTGCGACAAGGGACGCTGGGCCTTCACCTACGCGACCATGCCCGACCGGCTGGTCTCACCGCTGGTCAGGGACGCCTCCGGGGTGCTGCAGCCCGCGTCCTGGGCTGAGGCGCTCGACGCGGCAGCTCGCGGCCTGGCCGCTGCCCGCGGCCGCGCCGGCGTCCTGACCGGCGGCAGGCTTACCCTCGAGGACTCCTATGCGTACGCCAAGTTCGCCAGGCTCGCGCTCGGCAGCAACGACATCGACATGCGAGCTAGGCCGCATAGCGCTGAGGAAACTGAGTTCCTGGCCTCGGCCGTGGCGGGCACTACGCCCGAGTCGGGCGTCAGCTACGCGAGCCTGCAGCAGGCGCCCACGGTGCTGCTGGCCGGGTTCGAGCCCGAGGACGAGTCGCCGATCGTGTTCCTGCGCCTGCGGAAGGCGGTCAGGTCAGGCCACACCGCGGTCTACTCCGTCGCCGCCCTGGCCAGCCTCGGCCTGACCAAGCTTTCCGGCACACTGCTGCCGACGCCGCCCGGCCATGAGGCCGACCTGCTCAGCCAGCTCGCCGACCCGGCACCGGGGGCCGGACTTGCGGCCGCGTCGCCGGCCGATGACGTGTTCGCCGCCGCCGCTCAGGCGCTCAGCAAGCCGGGGTCGGTGATCCTGGCTGGCGAACGGCTGGCCGAGGTGCCAGGCGCGCTGACCGCGGCTGTCGCGCTCGCCGAGTTGACCGGAGCAAGGCTCGCCTGGATCCCGCGGCGGGCAGGCGAGCGGGGCGCGATCGAGGCCGGGGCGCTGCCGGTCCTGTTGCCTGGCGGGCGCCGGGTCACCGACGCGGACGCCCGGACCGAGGTTGCCAGGGCGTGGGGAGCCGCCACGCTCCCGGCCGAGCCGGGCAGGGACACCGGCCAGATCCTCGCCGCCGCCGCCGCTGGCGAGGTCGAGGCGCTAATCGTGGCCGGTGTCGATCCCGCCGACCTGCCCGACCCGCAGGCCGCCCTTGCCGCAATGGAGAAGGCGGGCTTCATCGTGAGCCTGGAGTTGCGGGTGAGTCCGGTTACCGATCGTGCGGACGTTGTCCTGCCGGTGACCGCGGTCGCCGAGAAGCCGGGCACGTTCGTGAACTGGGAGGGACGGGCTGGCTCGTTCGACGCGGCGCTCTCGGTGCCAGCGATCCGCGGCGACCGACACGTCCTGGCCGCGATCGCCGACGCGATGGACGTGCACCTGGGCCTGCCCGACGAGGCCGCGGCCCGCAGGGAGCTGGCGGCCCTCGGGGCAGCCCGCCGGGTCCGGACGAGCCAGGCGGCATCGGGTCACGCGCGGTCGCGGCAGGCCGGGGCCGGGTCGTCGCCCTCCGGCCGGGCCGCGGTCAGCGGGCGCGGTGGCGCGGTTCCGGGCGCCGCCGAGGCGTTGCTGGCAACCTGGCATAATCTGCTCGACGCCGGCCGGATGCAAGACGGCGAGCCGAACCTGGCCGGGACCGCGCGCCCGGCGGTGGCGAAGATGTCGGCGGCGACCGCAGCCGAGGCCGGCGTCACGGTGCCCACAGGAGCGCGCGCGTCGGACCCGCCGCCGCGCGGCCGCTCGGACGGCGCCAAGGTGCGCGTATCGACCAGCCGCGGCTCGATTGTGGTGCCGGTCGAGATCACGGCGATGCCGGACCGGGTGGTCTGGCTGCCGACGAATTCCGCGGGCTGCTCGGTCAGGCGCGACCTCGGCGCCGGCCACGGCAGCCTAGTGACGGTGAGGAGCGCGGAATGACCGCCAGCCCCGGCCTCGCGCAGCTGGCCAGCGCGAGCGCGCCCACCGCGGCGCTGATCGACCACGACCCGTGGTGGCTGACCGCGATCAAGGTCCTGATCGTCTTCGCGTTCCTGATGCTGGCGACGCTGCTGATGATCTGGGCGGAACGCCGGGTGATCGGCCGGATGCAGCAGCGTCCTGGCCCGAACCGGGCCGGCCCGTTCGGCCTGCTGCAGTCCCTGATGGACGGCATCAAGCTGCCGCTGAAGGAGGACATCATCCCCCGCGGCGTCGACAAGCTCCTCTTCGTGCTCGCGCCGGCGATCGCGGCGATTCCCGCCTTCATCAGCTTCGCGATCATCCCGATCGGCCCGGTGGTGTCGATCTTCGGGCACCGCACGCCATTGCAGCTCGCCGACCTGCCGGTTGCCGTGCTGCTCGTACTCGCGATGAGCTCGATGGGCGTCTACGGGATCGTGCTGGCCGGGTGGTCGTCGAGCTCGCCGTACTCTCTGCTCGGCGGGCTGCGGTCCTCGGCGCAGGTGATCAGCTACGAGATCGCGATGGGCATCGCGTTCGTGCCCGTGTTCCTGTACGCGGGGTCGCTGTCCACATCCCAGATCGTCGCCGCCCAGGCGCACGGCGCGCCGTTCCACCTGTTCGGCGCCGTCCTGCACTACCCGTCGTGGTTCGCCGTGCTGCTGCTGCCTTCCTTCGTGATCTACGCGATCACCATGGTCGGCGAGACCAACCGGCTCCCGTTCGACCTGCCAGAGGGCGAGGGCGAGCTAGTCGGCGGCTACCACACCGAGTACTCCTCGCTGAAGTTCGCGCTGTTCTACCTCGCCGAATACATCAGCATGATCACCGTGTCGGCACTGGCCACTACGCTCTTCCTCGGCGGCTGGCACCCGGTGTGGCCCATCTCGGTCTGGTCGGGCGCCAGCAGCGGATGGTGGCCCGTGCTGTGGTTCCTCGCGAAGCTGAGCCTGTTCCTCTTCCTGTTCATCTGGCTGCGCGGGTCCCTGCCGCGGATCAGGTACGACCAGCTCATGAAGCTGGGCTGGAAGGTCCTCATTCCGACTGGCCTGGCCTGGGCCTTGATGATCGCGACGCTGCGGGTGTGGCGCAGACAGGGCGGCAGCATCGGTGTCTACCTCATCGCCGCCGGCATCGTGCTTGTCCTGTTCGCGCTGGCCTTCGGCTGGGACTTCACCACGCAACGCGCGGCCCAGCGGCGCGCCGACGAGGATGAGGCGGCGGCCGAGCAGGATGTCGGCACCTTCCCGGTGCCGCCGATGGACTTGCCGCACTACCACGGCCTTTCGGCCAGCGCGCCCGCGCTGCAGGACGAGGCGCCGGACTCGGGGGTCAAGGAGGTCACCGGTGCTTGATTTCCTCAACCCGGTCAAGGGATTCGCGGTCACCTTCCGGCAGATGTTCCGCAAGGTCGACACCGTCGAGTACCCGGAAGAGAAGAAGCCGACCGCGCCGCGGTTCCACGGCAGGCACCAGCTCAACCGCTGGCCAGACGGCCTGGAGAAATGCATCGGCTGCGAACTGTGCGCCTGGGCCTGTCCGGCGGATGCCATCTACGTCGAGGGCGCCGACAACACCGAGTCTGAGCGGTACTCCCCTGGCGAGCGGTATGGCGCCGTCTACCAGATCAACTACCTGCGCTGCATCCTGTGCGGCCTGTGCGTCGAGGCCTGCCCGACCAGGGCCCTGACGATGACCAACGACTACGAACTGGCGGACGACAACAGGGAGAGCCTGATCTGGACCAAGGAACAGCTGGTCGCACCGCTGCAGCCCGGCATGGAAGCGCCGCCACATCCGATGCGGCTCGGTGACTCCGAGCAGGACTACTACCGCCTCGGTCCGTCGTTCGCCTCCGGCCAGCCCGCTGACCTGCTGAGCATGCTCGCGCGCAGCCGCGGGGAGGCCCCCGGAGCCGGCAGCGCGGGCGCCAGCGAGGCCGGCAGCGCCGGCGAGGCCGGCCGTGCCGCCGGTGCGCCCGCTGACGGCGCGGGAGGTGCGTGATGACCCATCCGGTCGTGCTAGCCGCCAGCGCGAGCAGCAACACGCAGGTCGCCACTTTCTGGGTCCTCGCCGTCATCGCCGTCGCCGCGGCGCTCGGCATGATCCTCACCAGGCGTGCCGTGCACTGCGCGATCCTGCTCGCGGTGGTCATGCTGATCCTCGCCGGGATGTACGCCATGCAAGGCGCGCCGTTCCTCGCATTCGTGCAGGTCATCGTCTACACCGGTGCCGTGCTCATGCTGTTCCTGTTCGTGATCATGATCGTGGGCATCACCGCGTCCGACGCGGTCGTCGAGACGATCAGGGGCCAGCGGGTCTTCGCCGGGCTGGCCGGGATCGCGCTGCTCGTGCTGCTGATCCTGGTGGTCGGGCACGCCACGATCGGCCACGCGTCCCCCGCCGGGCCGCGCAACAGCACGCAGAACGTCAGCGGCCTGGCCAAGCTCATCTTCACGACCTACGTCTTCCCCTTCGAAATGACAAGCGCCCTGCTGATCACCGCTGCCCTCGGCGCCATGGTGCTCGCGCACCGGGAGCGCACGAGCCCGAAGCCGACGCAGCGGACGCTCTCCAGGCGGCGGGTGGCCAGCGGCCGGCCCACGCCGCTGCCCGGTCCAGGAACGTATGCGCGGCACAACGCGGTGGACATGCCTGCTTTGCTCCCCGACGGAACGCAGTCGCGGCTGTCCGTGAGCGGCGTGCTCGTCAGCCGGGCAGCCGAAGCCCGGGCATCGGCCAGGCCGGCGATCGGCGGCGAGGTCATCGGCGCCGAACAGGAGCGCGCCGGGCCTGACCCCGGGCGCCCCGCGGGTCCCGGTGGTCCGGCAGGCGGGGCTGAGGCGCAGGGTCATGAGCGGGCCCCGGGGGCCCCGGCGCAGGCCAATGGGCAGGAGGAGGACCGGTGATCAGCCCGGCCAACTATGTCGCGCTCGCGGCGATCTTGTTCGTCATCGGCGGCGTCGGCGTTCTGGTTCGCAGGAACGCCCTGGTCGTCTTCATGTGCGTCGAACTGATGCTGAACGCGGTCAACCTCGCCTTCGTCGCGTTCGCCAGGCTGCACGGTGACCTCACCGGCCAGGTGATCGCGTTCTTCGTGATGGTCGTGGCGGCGGCCGAGGTCGTTGTCGGCCTGGCCATCCTGACCTCGATCTTCCGCGCCCGCAGGTCGGCGTCGGTCGATGATGCCAACCTGCTCAAGTACTGACCGGAAGGTCAGCAATGAAGGACGTGGAGGGTAGGCCTTGACTGGCTCTCTTGCTGGCGCCCTGGCCGGGAACCTCACGCATGCCGCCGCGGTGACGACCCTGCCGGCCGTCGGCGTGCAGCGGCTGGCCTGGCTGCTCCTGGCCTTCCCGACGGCCGGCTCTGTAATCCTGCTGCTCGGCGGCAAGCGCACGAACGCCTGGGGACACCTGGTCGGATGTGCGATGTCGCTGGCCGCCTTCGGCTACGGCGTGATCGCCTTCGCCGCCATGCTCGGCTACCCGGCCGGGCAGCGCAGCCGGGAGGTGCAGGTCTACACCTGGATACCGGCCATCGGACGATTCCACGCCAACATCGGGTTGCTGCTCGACCCGCTGTCGATCTGCTTCGTGCTGCTGATCACCGGCGTGGGCTCGCTCATCCACATCTACTCCATCGGCTACATGTCGCACGACCCCGAGCGGCGCAGATTCTTCGGCTACCTGAACCTCTTCATCACCGCCATGCTGCTGCTGGTGCTGGCGGACAACTACGTGGCCCTGTACGCCGGCTGGGAGGGCGTTGGCCTGGCCTCCTACCTGCTGATCGGGTTCTGGCAGTTCAAGCCGGCCGCGGCGGTCGCGGCGAAGAAGGCGTTCGTCGCGAACCGGGTCGGTGACGCTGGTCTGTCGCTGGGCATCATGCTGATGTTCGCGACCTTCGGCTCGGTCAGCTTCGCTGGCGTGTTCAGCGCGGCGCATCAGGCCAGCGCGACCACGATCACGGCCATCGGCTTGCTGCTGCTGCTCGGCGCGTGCGGCAAGTCCGCGCAACTGCCGCTGCAGTCCTGGCTGCTTGACGCCATGGAGGGCCCGACGCCGGTCTCGGCGCTCATCCACGCCGCGACGATGGTGACCGCCGGGGTCTACCTGATCGTGCGGTCCGCGCCGATCTTCAACCTGTCGGCGAACGCCAGGCTGGCCGTCGCGATCGTCGGCGCCGCCACGCTGCTGTTCGGGGCGATCATCGGCTGCGCCAAGGACGACATCAAGAAGGCGCTGGCCGGATCGACGATGAGCCAGATCGGCTACATGATGCTGGCCGCCGGGCTCGGCCCGGCCGGCTATGCGCTGGCGATCGCCCACCTGCTTTCGCACGGTTTCTTCAAGGCCGGGCTCTTCCTCGGAGCCGGGTCGGTCAAGCACGCGATGAACGACGACGTCGACATGCGCCGGTTCGGCGGCCTCGCCACGGCCATGAAGATCACCTTCGTGACGTTCACCTTCGGCTACCTGGCGATCATCGGCGTGCCGCCGTTCTCCGGTTTCTTCACCAAGGACCCGATCATCGAGGCCGCATTCGACCAGGGCGGGACCTCGGGCGCCATTCTCGGCACTGCGGCGCTGATCGGGGCCGGCATCACGGGCTTCTACATGACTCGGGTGCTGCTGTTGACGTTCACCGGCAAGCGCCGCTGGGAGGACGACAGGCATCCGCACGAGGTGTCTACCGTGATGACCTCGCCGATGGTCATCCTCGCTATCGGCTCGCTGTGCGCGGGCGGATTCCTGATGATCGCGAACCGGCTGATCGGCTTCATGCGGCCCGTTGTCGGAACGCCGCCACCGTCGCACGGGTTCTTCGCGCCGCTGAGCTGGCTGACACTGGCGCTCGTCCTGGCGGGCGCCGGCATTGCGTGGGTCATGTACAGTCGCCGCGAAGTGCCGGTGACCGCGCCGCGCGGCAGCTTCGTGACCGTCGCGGCCCGCAAGGACCTGTACGGCGACGCGCTGAACGAGTCGCTGCTGATGCGACCCGGTCAGTGGCTCACCAGGCTGGCCGTGTACTTCGACAACCGCGGCATCGACGGAATCGTCAACACCATTGCCGCCACCATGGGCGGCAGCTCGGGCCGGGTCCGCAGGGTGCAGACCGGCTTCGTCCGCTCCTACGCCCTGTCCATGCTCGTCGGCGCCCTGCTGCTCGTCGGCGCCCTGCTACTCGTACAGCTATGAGGCGCTGATCTTCCATGACCAACTTCCCCTGGCTGACCGTGGCCGGCGCGATCCCGCTGGTCGGGACCGTCGCGGTCTGCCTCACCCCCGGCAGGTCCGCGCCGGGCACCGAGGCCGACAGGCGGTCCCGTGACCTGCTGGTCAAGCGCATCGCGCTGGTCTTCACGCTGATCACGCTCGGCGTCACGGCCGCGATGGCGGCAAATTTCACGCCGGGCGGCCGGCGATTCCAGTTCACCGAGGTCTACCAGTGGATACCGCAGTTCGGGGTCCATTACGCGGTGGGCGTCGACGGGATCGCGCTCGTGCTCATCCTGATGACAGTCGTGCTGATGCCGGTTGTCGTGCTGGCGTCCTGGAACGACGCGGAAGGACAGGGCGACCCCGCCGAGGAGGCGCCGACGCGCCGTGGCGCAGCCGCGCCAAGAAGGCACAGCGTGAAGACCTACTTCGCGCTGCTGCTCGTGCTCGAGACCATGATGATCGGCGTCTTCGCCGCGACGGACGTGTTCCTGTTCTATGTCCTCTTCGAGGCCATGCTGGTGCCGATGTACTTCATGATCGGGAGCTATGGCGTCGGGCAGCGGCAGTACGCGGCGGTCAAGTTCTTGCTGTACAGCCTGCTTGGCGGGCTGCTCATGCTGGTCGCCGTGATCGCGTTGTATGTTTACTCGACCCAAAGCGCGGCGCTCGGTCACCACGGCTCGTTCCTGTTCACCGACCTGGCCAGGGTGGCACTGAGCCCGACCACGCAGAAGTGGCTTTTCCTCGGTTTCTTCGTCGCCTTCGCGATCAAGGCGCCGCTGTGGCCGTTCCACACCTGGCTGCCTGACGCAGCGACGGCGGCGCAGCCGGGAGCCGCGGTGCTCCTGGTCGGCGTGCTCGATAAGGTCGGCACCTTCGGCATGATCAGGTACTGCCTGGACCTGTTCCCGACCGCGGCGCACTACTTCACGCCGCTGGTCATCACGTTGTCGGTGGTCGGGATCTTGTACGCCGCCATCGTGGCGATCGGTCAGGCTGATCTGAAGCGGCTGATCGCCTACACGTCGGTCTCGCACTTCGGCATGATCACGCTCGGAGTCTTCGCGATGACCAGCCAGGGGCAGGTCGGGGCGACCCTGTACATGGTCAATCATGGGTTCGCGACCGGAGCGCTGTTCCTGATCGCCGGATTCATGATCGCCAGGCGGCGCTCCCAGCAGATCGCCGACTACGGCGGCGTGCAGAAGGTGGCGCCCGTGCTGGCGGGGCTGTTCCTCATCGCGGGGCTTGCCGGGCTCGCGATGCCGGGCCTTTCCACCTTCGTCAGCGAGTTCCTCGTTCTGATCGGGACCTTCACCAGGTACGAGGTAGCGGCCGGCCTGGCGACCGCAGGGATCATCCTGGCCGCTATCTACATCCTGTGGATGTACCAGCGCACGATGACGGGGCCTGTCCGCGCCGAAGTCGCTACGATGGCTGACCTGCGGGCGCGCGAGTTGTGGGCGGTCGGCCCGCTGATCGCGCTGATCATCGCCCTCGGCGTATACCCCAAGCCGGTCATCGACATAATCAATCCCGCCGTACAGAAGACGCTGGTGCAGGCACACTCGACCAACCCCGTCCCGCCGCATCCGGCGAAAGCCCTCCGCGTCGCGAGCGCAACGGCGGCCCGGCACGCTAGCGGCGGGGCGCACAAGAACGGGAGCAAGCCGTGACCGGTTCCCTCGGGTCAGCTGGTGCGGTACACGCGCTCGGCGCGGTGGCGCCGACCATCACCGCGCCGCACATCCAGTACGGCCAGCTCTCGCCGATGTTGCTCGTGTTCGGAGCGGCCGTGGCAGGGGTGTTTGTTGAGGCGTTCGCGCCCAGGCCGCTGCGCCGTGCCCTGCACCTTCCCATCACGCTCGGCAGCCTGGCCGGCGCCTTCGTGCTGACGATTGTCGTCGCGGTCAGCGGCGGCGCCGGGCACATCGACGCCCAGGGCGCCGTCGCGGTCGACCAGCCGACGCTGTTCATCCAGGGCACGATCCTGGTGCTCGCCTTCATCAGCATCCTGCTGGTCGCGGAATCCTCGCATGAGGTGAGCGCGTTCGCCGCGCAGGCCGCTGCCGTGCCAGGAAGCGCCGAAGAGCGCGAAGGCCTGCTGGCCGGGATCAGTCACACCGAGGTGTACCCGCTCGCGCTGTTCGCCATCGGCGGCATGCTTCTCTTCCCCGCATCGAACGACCTGCTTACCATGTTCGTGGCGCTCGAGGTGCTCTCGCTCCCGCTGTACCTGCTCTGCGGCCTGGCTAGGCGGCGCAGGCTGCTCTCGCAGGAAGCGGCGATGAAGTACTTCCTGCTCGGCGCGTTCTCCTCGGCTTTCTTCCTGTTCGGGGTGGCCATGCTCTACGGCTACTCCGACTCGGTCACGCTCGCGGCGATCGCCACGGCAGCCGGCGCGAACGTGCAGAGTTCGGTCCTGCTCTACGCCGGCATCGCGCTTCTCGGTGTGGGCCTGCTGTTCAAGATCGGCGCCGTACCGTTCCAGGCCTGGAAGCCCGATGTATACCAGGGCGCCCCGACGCCGGTCACCGCGCTGATGGCGTCCTGCACGCTGGTTAGCGCGTTCGGCGCGCTGCTGCGCGTTTTCTACGTGTCCTTCGGCCAGCTGACCTGGGACTGGCGTCCGGTGCTGTGGGGCGTGGCGATCCTCACGATGCTGGGCGGATCGCTCATCGCGATCACCCAGACCGACGTCAAGCGACTCCTCGCGTACTCCTCGATCGCCCAGGCCGGTTACATACTGACCGGCGTCATCGCCGCCACCACGGCGGGACTGTCCAGCAGCATGTTCTATCTGGCTGCTTACGGCATTGCGACGATCGGGGCGTTCGCGGTGGTGACATTGATCAGAGACGCCAGCGGCGAGGCAGGTCACCTGTCCCGCTGGGCGGGACTCGGCAAGCGGTCACCCCTGGTGGCCGGGGTATTTGCCTTCTTCCTGATCGCGTTCGCCGGCATCCCGCTGACCAGCGGCTTCATCGGAAAGTTCGCGGTCTTCCAGGCGGCGATCTCAGGCGGCGCCCTGCCACTGGTCATCATCGGCGTGCTGAGCAGCGCGATCCTGGCCTTCCCCTATGTCCGGGTCATCGTGCTGATGTTCTTCAGCGAGCCAGCCATCGACGGGCCCGCCGTGGTGCGGCCGAGCGCCTACACCTCTGTCGCCGTGGGTATCGGAGTGCTGGCGACG
>Ga0209131_1001786_pt1 | contig 14795 bp, 12 predicted proteins | sample GraSoi_2013_40cm_FD_185826 | JGI IMG/M metagenome (GOLD analysis project Ga0209131, IMG submission 185826) | Grasslands soil microbial communities from the Angelo Coastal Reserve, California, USA - Sample 9_17_2013_40cm (SPAdes) (version 2) | ecosystem: Environmental > Terrestrial > Soil >...
GTGGAAGGCGGTGCCCAGGCCGGTCCCGAAGATCACCGCGGCGCCCACGATGTGAAGCCATTTGAGCGCGAGGTACTCCAACTATCGGTCCTCCTCGATGGCGCCCCAGGCGAGGACGGCGGCCAGGATCGGCACGTTCTTGAAGACCGGTCCGAGCGGCTCGGTCCACAGCGACGGCCAGAGGATCGTGGCGGCCACGGTATAGGTGACGATGGCGACGGACTGGATGAGCGCGAGTCGCGCCGGCCGCCAGCGTCGCAGGAGGAGCGCCGCGACGGCGAGATCGAAAAGGCACGCCACTCCCAGCACGGTGAGCGCGGTGCCGATGCCGATCGACAATCGCGACACGAGCAGGACCGCCCAGTCGCGCAGCTCGAGGAAGCCCGTCACACCCGAGAGGATCCACGTGAGGGCGAGCGAATAGCGCAGCAGCGGCCGGACGAAATAGAGCCTCGCGTGCCACCGGTCCTGCGCATGGGCCGGCTCGGCTTGCAGCGACTCGCGCCAGGAGCGCGGCGTGAAACCGGCGATGCGCGCGAATTGCGCCGCGTCGCCCGTGTTGCCGTGCTCGAGCTGCCTCCTCGACGTCGAGTTGAGGGGACCGCCCAGCAGGTCGCCGGCGGAGCATGCGATGGAGACGAGAGGCGAAGGCACCTCGACGACGGGTGCCTCGCGAAATCCGAGCCAGCGGCGATAGTCGCGCAGGATGTCGCGAAGTACCACGACCTCCGGTCCCACGGCGTCTACCGTTGTCCTCACGAGCGCGGTGCTTCCCTCGAGCGCAAGTAGCACGACGCGCGCCACGTCGGCGACGTGGACCGGCTGGAACGCCTGCCGGCCGTTGCCGGGCACGGGAATCGCGAACGGGAGTGCGGCCATGCCGCGGAAAAGCGCCGTGCCACCGAAGGCGCCACGCGCGATCACCAACGAGGGTCGAATCACGATCCAGTCCAGGTCCATGGCGCGCAGGTGATCGTCGGCGGCGAGCTTCGTGAGCGCATAGGCGCTCGCCGCTTCCCGCGTGGCGCTGATGGCCGAGATCTGCACGACACGCCGCACACCCGCGCGCTTGCACGCCTCGAAGAGCGCGATCGGCGCATCGCGATGGATCGCCTCGATCGATTGGTTGCGCGAACCCTGGAGGATGCCGGCGCAATTGACCACCGCGTCGATGCCGGCAAGGCGCGGGATCCAGGTCTCGACGGCCGTGTCCCGATGGAGGTCCACGACGATCGGAGCCTGCGACGCGAAGGGCGGCGACTGCCCGGCATTGCGAACGCCCGCGACGACCTGATGGCCACGCTCCGCCAGCGCCGAATGAAGCTCGCGCCCGATGAATCCCGATGCGCCCAGGAGAAGGACGCGCACGTCAGGGCGGCGGCGGCGCGCCCGCCGGCCGCTTGAAGCGGTTGTAGCCCCACAGGTATTGCGACGGGGCCATGCGCACGAGCTTTTCCACCCTCTCGTTCACGCGGCGCGCGCTCTCGCGGCGATTCGTGGAAAGCGGCGCGTCGAGCGCATCGCAGTGCAGGACGAATCCTTCGCCGTTCGGCAGGCGCTCGGCGAAGCAGAAAACGAGCGCGGCACCCGAAGCTTCCTGCAACCGCCCCACCAGCGTCATCGTGTATGCGGGCGTGCCGAAGAAATCGACCCATTCGCCGTCGCCTTGCCCGGGCACCTGGTCGGGAAGCACGACGCTGCAGCCGCCGCGCCGCAGGTGCTTGAGGATCATGCGCACGCCGGCCATCGTGGCGGGCGCGGTGTTCGTGCCGTCGGGCGCGGCGCCGCGATCGCGTCCCTCGCGCATCATCTGGTCGAACCATTCCAGCTTGTTCGGGCGATACATGGCGAGGATCGGCAGCTTCGTCCAGAGATAGCGCCCGGCGACGTCGTAGCCGCCCAGGTGCGGGATCACGAAGACGATGGGCCGGTTGCCCTCGCGCAGCTTCTCGACGTCTTCCCAGCCGATGCGTCGCACGACCTTCGAGGCGACCTCGTCGACGGGCCGGAACAATGCCCACACGAGCTCGGTCGCACCCTTGCCGATCTCGGAGGCGTTTTCCCACGCCATGCGGCGGACGTCCCCGGAAGTCGTGGCGAGCCCCGCGAGGCGCAGGTTTTCGCGGATGCGCCGGCGGTAGCGCGGGGAGAGCCCGTAGACGAGGCGGCCGAGGAATGCTCCCACCGCATGATTCGCCCGGAGCGACAGGTGGGCGAGCGGGCGAAGGAGGAGTTTCAATTGAAGGACGGCGGGCGACTCGCGTTTGCTAAAATAGCCAGCTGTGCGATCGTGGGGTCATCCGAAATGAAGAGCGAGTTCCTGTTCACGTCCGAATCGGTTTCCGAAGGCCATCCGGACAAGGTGTCGGACCAGATTTCCGATGCAGTCCTCGATGCCATTCTAGCCCAGGACCCGAAGAGCCGAGTCGCAGCGGAGACGCTGTGCACGACCGGCCTCGTGGTGCTGGCAGGCGAGATCACGACGCATGCCAACGTCGAGTACATCCAGGTCGCGCGCGAGACGATCAAGCGCATCGGCTACGACAACACCGACTACGGCATCGACCACAAGGGATGCTCGGTGCTGGTCGCCTACGGCAAGCAGAGCCCGGACATCGCGCAGGGCGTGGACCACGCGCAGGACGATCCGCTGAACCAGGGCGCGGGCGACCAGGGCCTCATGTTCGGCTACGCCTGCGACGAGACGCCGGTGCTCATGCCGGCGCCGATCTACTACGCGCACCGCCTGGTCGAGCGCCAGGCGATGCTTCGCAAGGACGGGCGCCTGCCGTGGCTGCGCCCGGACGCCAAGAGCCAGGTCACGTTCAAGTACGTGGACGGCAAGCCTTCCGAGATCGACACGGTCGTGCTCTCCACGCAGCACGCGCCCGAGATGAGCGACGGCCTGAAGATGAAGAAGGAAGCCATCGACGCGGTGATCGAGATGGTCATCAAGCCGGTGCTCCCGAAGGAGCTCCTCAGGAACACGAAGTACCTCGTGAACCCGACCGGCCGCTTCGTGGTCGGCGGCCCGCAGGGCGACTGCGGGCTCACGGGACGCAAGATCATCGTGGACACGTACGGCGGCGCATGCCCGCACGGTGGCGGGGCCTTCTCGGGCAAGGACCCGTCGAAGGTGGACCGTTCCGCCGCCTACGCCGCGCGCTACGTCGCGAAGAACGTCGTGGCCGCGGGACTCGCACGCCAGTGCACGATCCAGGTGAGCTACGCCATCGGCGTGGCGAAGCCGATCAACATCACCGTCTACACCGAAGGCACGGGTGTCGTCTCCGACGAGAAGATCGCGCTGCTCGTGCACGACCACTTCGACCTTCGCCCGCGCGGCATCATCAAGATGCTGGATCTCCTGCGGCCGATCTACCAGAAGACCGCCGCGTACGGCCACTTCGGCCGCGAGGAGCCGGAATTCACGTGGGAAGCGACGGACAAGATCGCCGTGCTGCGCGAGGCCGCGGGCCTGAAGGGCGAAGCGAAGCCGCGCGCTTTCGCAGCCGCGGACTAGGTCATTCCTGCGTAGGCAGGAATCCAGTCAAACCAAAGTTCCACTGAATCACCGGGGCCACGGCAGGCAATGCCGTGGCCCTTTTCGCGATGGCGACGGGTCAGATCCCGCGCGAGGTGATCGGGAGCGCGAAGTTCTCACCGGTAGTAGCATGGCGTCCGCGTGCCTACACAAACGACAAACTCTACGGAGGTGACGCCAATCATGAAACTACGTCCAACGACAAAGGCCGTACTGTTGGTTTTCCGATCCGGTTTGGCAATGGGCACGGCGAGCATTGCCGGCGCCCAGGAAGCGCAGCAGCCGCCCAAACCCGGCGCTCAAACGGTCGAACGTATCGTCGTCACCGCGACGAAACGGGAGGCTTCCCTGCAGGATGTGCCGTTCTCGATCAACGCGCAGACCGAAGAGGACATCCAGCGATCCGGCGCGGTGACGCTCGAGGATCTGTCGCGCAATGTCGCCGGCCTCGCCATCCAGAACCTCGGGCCGGGACAGAGTCAGGTGTCGATCCGCGGGGTGTCCTCGGGACAGATCGTCCGCGACCAGCCCGGCGTCAAGGAACAGGTAGGCGTCTACCTCGACGAAACGGCGATATCGTTGTCGCTGTTCACGCCGGACATCGATCTGTTCGACCTCAAGCGCGTCGAGACGCTGCGCGGCCCGCAAGGCACGCTCTTCGGCGCCGGCAACATCGGCGGCACGATCCGCTACATCACCAATGAGGCGAGGCTGCGCGTCAGCGAAGGCACCGTCGAGACCAATGTGAACACGATCTCCGGCGGCGGCACCGGCGGCAGCCTGAAGGGAGCATTGAATGTGCCCATGGGCGATGCGGCGGCCATGCGCCTGGTCGCCTACGCCACTCACTTCGGCGGTTGGACCGACGCCCTGGGTCCGGGCGGCGGCAAGAACGTCAATGAGGGCGATCGCATGGGCGGCCGCTTGTCATTCACCTTCCAGCCCTCGGCCGACGTGACCATCACGCCCCGGGTGATCTACCAGAAAGTGACCGCGGATGGCTTCAACCGCGAAGAAAAGTACAACCTGTATGCCAACCCGTTCACCACAACGGTGCCGCCGGTGCATTTCGAGGACAACCAGCAATACCTGCTGCAGCGGGAGAAGTTCGAGGACAAGACGACGATCGCCGACCTGGTTGCCAAGATCGGATTCCGCGGCTTCGACCTGACCTCGGTGACCAGCTATACCGATCGCAAGATCCTGGTGAGCCGCGACGCCAGCGCGTTGACCGGATCGGTGTCGGTCGATCTCGGCTATCCGACTGCCGGCGTGCTGCTGCCCTCGCGCCTCAACGACACCACCGACTTCAAGGGCTTCACGCAGGAATTGCGCTTGAGCTCCAGCGGCAAGGGCCCGCTGCAATGGCTGGCCGGGATCTTCTATGCCGACACCGACCGCAAGTATGCCCAGCGGCTTCCGACTCCGGGCTACGACGCCGTTACCGACGCGACGCTCGGCGCCGGAACGTCGGCGTCGGTGGCCAATGGCTTCGGCCCGAATTCACCCTACAACGCGGACCTTCCCTACAACTTGAAGCAGACGGCGCTGTTCGGCGAAGTCAGCTATGACTTGACCCACCAGCTCACGGGAACTGCTGGCCTTCGCTACTACGACTACAAGGAAGAGCGCACTTTCAAGACCGGCGGGTTGTTCTCCGACACCAGCAACCAGTTCGACAAGACGAAATCGGACGGCTACAACCCTCGCGTGCTGCTTGCGTGGAAGATGTCGCCGAGCGTGACCTGGAATGCCCAGGCTTCCAAGGGCTTCCGCCTCGGCGGCGTCAACGATCCGCTCAACGTGCCGCTGTGCACGGCCCAGGACCGCGCGATCTTCGGGGGCTATCAGCGCTTCAGCGACGAATCGCTGTGGAACTACGAGGCCGGTGTCAAGATGCAGCGGCCGGGACTGAGCTTCAACGCGGCGGCATTCTATACGCGGATGGAGGATCTGCAGGTCACGCTGGATGCAGGGTCCTGTTCGTCGCGCGTGGTGTTCAACGTGCCCAAGGCGCACTCGTCCGGCATCGAGCTGGAGGCGACGATGAGGCCGACCGACAGCCTGCAGTTGGGTTTTGCGGGCTCGGCGGTGAATGCGGAGTTCGATTCGACCGTCCGGGACGGCACCGGGAATGTGCTGGGTGGCATTCGCGATGGCAACCGCCTGCCCTCCGTGCCGAAGGTGCAATTCACCGCGAGCCTCACCTACAACTTCAACTTTGCCGGACGCGAGTCCTACGTCAACGCCTCGTGGCAATACGTGGGTAGCCGCTTCACGCAGCCCTCGGACCAGGAGAACAACCCGCGCACCTTCGTGCACGGACTGCCCTTCCTGGGCGCTCCGGCGACCGCGGCGACGACGCTCGATCTCGAGCTGCCGAAGTACAACCTGGTCAACCTCAGCGCGGGGATGGACTTCGAGCGCGGATTCTCGGCGGTCGTCTACGTGAACAACCTGACCGACGAGAAGGCGCTGCTCTCCTTCGACCGGGAACGGGGTGGCCGCGCGAGGCTCGGTTTCGCGACCAACCAGCCTCGCACCATCGGCGTGACGCTGCGCAAGTCGTTCTAAGCCGGTATCGTTATCGAGGCTTACTCGAAGTTCTTCTTCATCACCGGGGCCACGGCAGGCAGTGCCGTGGCCCTTTTTGCGATCTCCACGGTTTTCGGCGTGTTCTTCGCGAACCAGAGGACGCCGGGGCGCCAGCGGGTCATCACCGCGAGGTAGAGATCGAGGGCGCTGAAGCGATCGCCGAGAAACCACGGCCCTCTCGCCTGCGCCTCGAGCTGCGCCCACAGCGCCTTGCGATGGGCGTCGGTGCTTTCACGCAGCAGCTTCGAGGACGTCTCGTCGGCCACCCACTTCTTCGGATCGTCCCCGTACGTGTACGTCGGATACACGGCCGCGATGATGAACACGGCCCATCGATAGAACGGCTGGCGCAGGGGATCGCCCTTCGGTGGGATGAGCCCCGCGCCCGGGACGGCATCGTCGAGGTAATGCAGGATCGCGAGCGACTCGGTCATGACCTCGCCCGAGGTGAGCACCAGCGTGGGCACCTGTCCCAGCGGGTTGAACTGCAGCAGCCGCGGGCGCGTGGGACTGTCGTCCGAGTAGTCCACTTCCTCGTAATCGAGGGGCAATCCGGCCACCGCGAAGGCCGCTTCCACGATCGCGTTGCCGCAGCCCTTGCAGCCCAGGAGCAGGGGTTTTTCCATGGGGCGAATGGTACAATGTGCACGTTCGAGGAGCGTTGCAACGGATTGGTTTCGCGGCTTACGGCCGAAGCCCTTTCGCCAGGCTCGAACTTTCCAAAACGGCGCTCGTTGATCCGCGACTTGCTCGCGGGAGACGAGCCCGAATGACTCCCTCCCGTGCCAAGCCGCCCTTTGACGAAGGGACGCGCATGAACGCACGCATCAAGCCGGAGAACTTCACCGATTACCGGGTGTTGGACCTCAAGCTCGCCGCCTGGGGGCGCAAGGAAATCCAGATCGCCGAGACGGAGATGCCCGGCCTCATGGCGATCCGCGAGGAGTACAGCGCCGCCAAGCCCCTGAAGGGCGCGCGCATCACCGGGTCGCTGCACATGACGATCCAGACCGCGGTGCTGATCGAGACGCTCGAGGAGCTGGGCGCCGAGATCCGCTGGGCTTCGTGCAACATCTTCTCGACCCAGGACCACGCCGCGGCCGCCATCGCGGCGACGGGCGTGCCGGTCTTCGCCGTGAAGGGCGAGACCCTCGAGGACTACTGGGACTACACCCACCGCATCTTCCAGTGGGGCGAGGGCAAGTTCACCAACATGATCCTCGACGACGGCGGCGACGCGACGCTGCTGCTGCATCTGGGGGCTCGCGCCGAGAAGGACGCCTCGGTCCTCTCGAAGCCGGGCAGCGAGGAGGAGCGCGTCCTCTTCGCCGCGATCAAGGCCAAGCTCGCCGCGGATCCGAAGTGGTATTCGACGCGCCTCGCACACGTGAAGGGCGTCACCGAGGAGACGACCACGGGCGTGAAGCGCCTTTATCAAATGGCGAAGGACGGCTCGCTCAAGTTCCCGGCCATCAACGTGAACGACTCGGTGACCAAGAGCAAGTTCGACAACCTCTACGGCTGCCGCGAATCGCTCGTGGACGGCATCAAGCGCGCGACCGACGTGATGATCGCGGGCAAAGTGGCGTTGGTCGCGGGCTATGGCGACGTGGGCAAGGGCAGCGCACAGGCCCTGCGCGCGCTCTCCGCGCAGGTCTGGATTACCGAGATCGATCCCATCTGCGCGCTGCAGGCGGCGATGGAAGGCTATCGCGTGGTGACGATGGACTACGCCGCGGACAAGGCGGACATCTTCGTCTCCGCCACCGGCAACTTCCAGGTGATCACCCACGAGCACATGTTGCGCATGAAGAACAACGCGATCGTGTGCAACATCGGCCACTTCGACAACGAGATCGAGGTCGCGGCCCTCAAGCAGTACCCGTGGGACAACATCAAGCCGCAGGTGGACCACATCATCTTCCCGGACGGCAAGCGCATCATCCTGCTCGCCGAGGGGCGCCTGGTGAACCTGGGCTGCGGGACGGGACATCCGTCGTACGTGATGAGCTCGTCGTTCGCCAACCAGGTGATCGCGCAGATCGAGCTCTTCGGCCGCAACGACGAGTACAAGGTGGGTGTCTACGTGCTGCCCAAGCACCTCGACGAGAAGGTCGCGCGCCTGCAGCTGAAGAAACTGGGCGCGATGCTCACCGAGCTTTCCGACGAGCAGGCGAAGTACATCGGCGTCTCGCGCGACGGCCCTTACAAGTCAGACACGTATAGGTACTAAATGACATCGGGAACGGTGTTGGAGCGGACCAACAGCGGGCCGCTCAACACCCGCGAGCAGCGCGTCTTCAGTTTCGAGTTCTATCCGCCGAAGACGGCGGAGGGCGCGCAGAGGCTGCGCACGACGTGGAAGCAACTGGGGCAGCTCGATCCCCAGTTCTTCTCCGTCACCTACGGCGCGGGCGGATCGACGCGCGAGGGCACGCTGAGGACCGTCCTCGAGATCCGCAAGGACGGTCACGCGGCCGCGCCGCACATCTCGTGCATCGCGTCGTCGCGCGAGAGCCTGCGCGAGGTGATCCACCAGTACAAGGACAGCGGCATTCGCCACATCGTGGCGCTGCGCGGCGACCTGCCTTCCGGGCTCGCGCAGTCCGGCGAGTTGCGCTACGCCTCCGAGCTCGTGAAGCTCATCCGCGACGAGACCGGCGACTGGTTCGAGATCGAAGTCGCGTGCTACCCGGAGTATCACCCGCAGGCGAGGAAGCCCCAGCACGACATCGCGGCCTTCAAGGCGAAGGTGGACGCCGGCGCGAACGCGGCGATCACGCAGTACTTCTACAACCCGGACGCGTACTTCAATTTCGTCGACCAGGTGCGCGAGATCGGCATCGGCGTGCCCATCGTCCCGGGGATCATGCCGATCAACAACTTCTCGCAGCTCGCGCGCTTCTCGGACGCGTGCGGCGCCGAGATTCCGCGCTGGATGCGCATGAAGCTCGAGTCCTACGGCGACGACACGGCCTCCATCAAGGCGTTCGGGCTCGATGTGGTCACGGACCTGTGCGACAGGCTGTTGCAAGGGGGCGCTCCGGGCCTGCACTTCTACACGATGAACATGGCCGGCCCCGCATCGACTATCTGGCAGAGGCTCGGGCTCTAGGTTATAAAGGGGCACGACACCCAGGGAGAGGCGCGCCGTGACGAACGTCGAAGAAAAGCCCAGCGAAGCCGTTCCGCATCCCAGCACAGCCCTGGCGGCGCAGATCCGAAGCCTCCCGCCGAACGAAGCCGCGGCCCTTGTCGAGCGCGCCGTTCCCACCGAGGCGGTCGAGGCGCTCATGCAGCTCAATCCCGCGATCGTCCAGAGCATCCTGAGCCAGCTGGACAAGGGGCCGCGCCGCTTCATCGCCGCGTCGGCACCGCCCGAGGTGGCCGAGCAGTGGAAGCGCAACACCCAGTTCGCCGAGGGCACGATCGGCCGGCTGATGGAAGCGCCGCTGGCCGTGTTCCGGCCCGACATGACGGTGGGCGATGCGATCGAGGCGCTGCGCCCGCTGGTGCGCACCGCGTTCGTGACGTATGTCTACGTGATCGATTCCGATGGGCACCTCGAAGGGCTGGTGACGATGCGCGATCTGCTCTTCAACGCGAAGGACGCCCACCTGTCGGACGTGATGCTTGCCAGGCCGTTCGCGCTCAAACCCGACGTGCCGGTGCCCGACGCGATGAAGCTCACCGTGAACCGGCACTATCCCCAATATCCGGTGACGGACTCCGACGGCAGGCTCGTGGGACTCGTGAGGGGCGCGGCGCTCTTCGAATTGGAAGCCTTCGAGATCACCGCGCAGGCGGGCTCGATGGTCGGCGTGGAAAAGGAAGAGCGCATCGCCACCCCGATCAAGCAGAGCTTCAAGTTCCGCAACCCGTGGCTGCTCATCAACCTGCTCACCGCGTTCGCCGCCGGGGGCGTGGTGGCGATCTTCCAGGGCACGCTCGACAAGCTCGTGATCCTCGCGACGTTCCTGCCCGTGCTCGCGGGACAGTCGGGAAATACCGGCTGCCAGGCGCTCGCGGTGACCGTGCGCGGCATCACGCTGGGCGACGTGAAGCCGGGCCAGGGCAAGGAGCTCATGTCGAAGGAGGCGCTGCTCGGACTCGCGAACGGGGCGGTTACGGGGTTGCTGTGCGGCCTCGCGATGTACGGATACGCGATCTATGAAAACAATCCGCATGCGCTGATGCTGGGCGTCGTGGTGATGATGGCGATGATCGGCAGCTGCTGCCTGTCGGGAATCTCCGGCGCGCTGGTGCCCATCGCGTTGAAGAAGCTGGGTTTCGACCCGGCGACGGCGTCCAGCATCATCGTGACCACCGCCACCGACGTGTCGAGCATGGGGCTCATGCTGGGCCTCGCGGCCCTGCTGATCTCGGTATAGTTTCGTCCATGAGACTCGCGGCAACCCTCCTCGTGGCGCTGCTGGCGCTCGCGTCATCGGCGTGGGCCCAGGACCAGGCGTTCACCAATCGCGCCACCGAGCTGAAGGAGAAGGGCGACGCCCAGTCGAAGACGGTCGCGAGCCTGGCCGGGAACACCGCGGTCAAGGTGCTCGGCCGCGGCGGCGCCTATACACAAGTCGAAGCGAACGGGCAGAAAGGGTGGGTGCGTGCCTTCCACCTGCGCTTCCCGGCCGCGATCGAGAAGGGCGAATCCGGCGGGGGGCTCGCGAGCCTCACCTCGATGTTCGGCGGCGGCCGGGAGCAGAAGCAGGCCACCATCGGGACGACGGGCATCCGGGGCCTTTCGCCCGAGGACCTGAAGAACGCGGCACCCGACGCCGCGGCGCTGGCCAAGGCGCAGTCGTACCGGTCCGACAAGCCCACGGCCGAGCGCTTCGCGCGCGAAGGAAAGCTCGCCGACGTGAAGGTCGATTACCAGGAGGGAGGCCGCAAATGAAACGCCTCGTCGCCGCGATCGCACTCGCGTTCGCCGCGGGTCCCGCGCTCGCCATCGACTTTGGAAAGATCATCGACATCGGGCGCCAGGCCGTGCAGCAGCCGTCGGCGAAGGAGTTCACGCAGGAAGACGAGATCGCGCTGGGCGAGGCCGCCACGGCGAGCTTCCTCGGCGCCTCGCCGCTGCACAAGGACGCGAGCCTGCAGCGCTACGTGAACCGCGTTGGCAAGTGGGTCGCGCTGCACAGCGACCGCACCGACCTGCCGTGGACGTTCAGCGTGATCGACACGGAGACCATCAACGCGTTCGCGTTGCCGGGCGGATCCATCATCGTCTCGAGCGGGCTGCTGAAGCGCCTGGCCAGCGAGTCCGAGCTGGCGGGCGTGCTCGCGCACGAGATCGCGCACGTCGTGAAGAAGCACCAGCTGAAGGCGATCCAGTCGGGCATGCAGGCGGACTTCTGGAAGAACGTGGGCACCTCGGTCGCGGCCGACCGCGTGAAGATCGGCGGCGGCGCGGTGGGGAGCACCGTGGGCAACATGGCCAAGCCGTACATCCTCGACGCGGCCGGCAACCTCATCAAGGACGGCTTCTTCCTGCGCCCGCTCGATCGCGGCCTCGAGACCGAAGCCGACCAGCTCGCCATCGTGCTCGCCACGCGCGCCGGCTATGATCCGTACGGCCTCGTGGGCGCGCTGCAGATGCTCGCGCAATTCAAGGGCGGCGGCGACGCCGCGTCGATCTTCAGCACCCACCCGTCGGCCACCGACCGCATCGCGGAGCTCGAGAAGTTCGTGCCGACGATGGAGTCCTACACGAAGCAGCCGCAGCTGCTCGAGGCGCGCTTCAAGCAGAACGTCAAATAGCGCGTCACTGCCGCTTCGGCGCCATCAACTGCTCGTACACGAGCTCGTAGGACTGGGGCGTGATCGCCATCGCGCCGCGCAACGGGCGGTCGAGCGCGATGATGATGAAGAGCACCATCGCGACGAAGCCCGAGAGGAGCGCCGAGAGGACGACGTGGTGGCGCGTGTCCTCGACCGGCACGAAGAGCGAGAGGATGAGGCAGCCCATCGCGCCCGGCAGCAGCGCCCACCACACCACGATGGGAAGTCCGGTCGTCACCGCGTCGAGCCGCTGGCGCCGCGCCTGGAGCGCACGGTTGAATGCCGCCAGTGTTTCGCCGTGGAGGATTTTTTGCCCCTGCGTCGTCGGCTCGAAGGCGAAGAGCTGCGATTGAAGCTGGTCCATGAACGCCACGCCGGTGGTGGGAATCTTCCCCATGCGATGCGCCGGGAACGCTTCCTGGATGATCTGCCGCGTATAGCCGCGCAGCGTCTCCTGGAGCGCGTCGCGAGGAGGTTGCGGATAACCGCTCACGTCGCGGTACAGGCTCGCGATTGCGGTGGACTCGTCGGATACCACGCCGGACACCGCCTCGTAGCGCTGCCAGACCGAAACGGCCGTCAATGCGGCGATGAGCCCGAAGAGCATGAAGCCCGCCTGCATCACGCCGACGGTGAAATACAGCGCGGGCTCCGCGGTCATGCGCACGCGCGGGAAGACCCAGCGGCGCAGCACCCCCAACGCCAAGAGCGTGAAGCCCATGAGCCAGACGTTCAGGACCACGCCCAGGACCCATAGGGGCAGTTCCATCAGGAAGTCGATCATGCGTGGCGGCCCTCCCCGGCCGCTTCGCTACGCCGCTGCCACTTTCTTCCTTGCGTGCCTTGCGTCCTGCGCGTGCAGAGTCGCGTACGCCTGGTGCGCTGCCGCTTCCGCTTCTCCCACCTTGATCGCCAAACCCATGTCCATGAGCACGGAGCCCAGCGCCGACAGGCATAGCATGACGTTGTCGGGGCGGCAGGAGTAGCCCATGAGGCCGAAGCGCCAGATCTTTCCCTTGAGCGGACCGAGGCCCGCGCCGATCTCGAGCGAGAACTCGTTCAGGAGCGTCTTGCGCACCGCCTCCTCGTCGACACCGGTGGGACACTCCACCGCGTTCATCTGCGGAAGCTGGTAGGCCTCGGCCACGCGGAACTTGAGGCCCATCGCCTCGAGCCCCGCCTTCAGCGCGAGGTGGTGACGGCGGTGACGCGCCCAGGAGTTGTCGAGCCCTTCCTCCTTGATGAGCAGCAGCGCCTCGTGCAGCGCGAAGAGCGAATTGGTGGGCGCCGTGTGGTGGTAGGTGCGGTTGGTCGCGCCCCAGTAGCTCGCGAGCAGGTTCATGTCCATGAACCAGCTGTGGATCTTGTCCTTGCGTGCGCGCACGAAGTCGACGGTGCGCTCGGAGAACGACACCGGCGACAATCCCGGCGTGCACGACAGGCACTTCTGGCTCGCCGAATAGACCGCATCGATTCCCCACTCGTCGATGCGTACCGGCGTGCCACCCAGCGAGGTGACGGCGTCCATGATCACCATCGCGCCGTGCTTGTGCGCGATCTTCGCAAGCGCCGCCGCGTCGGATTGCGCGCCGGTGGAAGTCTCCGCGTGGACGAATGCGAGCACCTTCGCATCGGGATTCTTTCTGAACGCGCCCTCGACCTTGTCGGGATCGACGGGCTTGCCCCATTCGTCGTCCACGACGATCGCGGTGCCGCCGCAGCGCTCGACGTTCTCCAGCATGCGCCCGCCGAAGACGCCGTTGCGGCACACGATCACCTTCATGCCGGGCGTCACCAGGTTCACGAAGCAGTACTCCATGCCCACCGAGCCGGGGCCCGAAACGGGGAACGTGAGCGCGTTGTCGGTCTGGTAGGCATAGCGCAGCAGCGCCTTCAGCTCCTCCATCATCTCGACGAAGACAGGATCGAGGTAGCCGATGGCCGGCTGGCTCATCGTGGTGAGCACGCGCGGATGGATCTCCGTGGGGCCGGGCCCCATGAGCGTGCGCTGCGGCGGGTGGAACGACGTTATTTTCTTGGTCGAGGCGATCTGCTTGAGTGTCATGAGGCGCGGGGGAAGAGTTTGATGGGAGTGATCGAATCCCTCTCGCCGGTGGCCTCGATGTTTGCGAAGTCGTGCAGCGTTCGGTCCAGCAGGTGCGACGGCGCAACATTGGTGAGCGCGCCGAAGATGGTGTCCATGCGTCCGGGATGCTTCTTCTCCCACTCGCGCATCATCAACTTCACCTGCTTCCTCTGCAGCTGCTCCTGGGAGCCGCACAGGTCGCACGGGATGATGGGGAATTTGCAAGCCTGCGCGTAAGCCTCGAGGTCGGACTCCTCGACGTAGGAGAGCGGTCGGATGACGACGTGCTTGCCGTCGTCCGAGACGAGCTTGGGAGGCATCGCCTTCAGCGTGCCGCCGTAGAAGAGATTGAGGAAGAACGTCTCGAGGATGTCGTCGCGGTGGTGGCCGAGCGCGATCTTGTTGGCGCCCAGCTCGCTCGCCACGCGGTACAGCACCCCGCGGCGAAGGCGCGAGCACAGCCCGCACATCGTCTTGCCCTCGGGGATCACGCGCTTCACGACGCTGTAGGTGTCCTGCACCTCGATGCGAAACGGCACGCCGAGCGAAGTGAGGTAATCCGGCAGCACATGCTCCGGAAACCCCGGATGGCGCTGGTCCAGGTTCACCGCGACGAGTTCGAACGGCACCGGCGATTTCTCGCGCAGGCGCATCAGCACGTCGAGCATCGCGTAGCTGTCCTTGCCGCCCGAAAGGCACACCATCACCTTGTCGCCGGCCTCGATCATCGAGAAGTCGGCGATGGCCTGGCCCACGAGGCGGCGCAGCCGCTTG
>Ga0209131_1001789_pt1 | contig 14790 bp, 12 predicted proteins | sample GraSoi_2013_40cm_FD_185826 | JGI IMG/M metagenome (GOLD analysis project Ga0209131, IMG submission 185826) | Grasslands soil microbial communities from the Angelo Coastal Reserve, California, USA - Sample 9_17_2013_40cm (SPAdes) (version 2) | ecosystem: Environmental > Terrestrial > Soil >...
CACGCAAACGAATTCGCCGCGCTCCATGTCGAAGCCGACATTCTGGAAAACCGGTTTCGCCGTGGGCGAGAACGCCTTCGCCAGTCCGCGCACCCGCAGGAACGATGCCGAGCTCATTCCGCGTACGTCGCCGCCTTCTGCAGCGCGCCGAAGATGAGATCCAGGAGCATCCCCACGACGCCGATCACCAGGATCGCGAAGATAACGTTTGAGAGCGAGAGGTTGTTCCACTCGTTCCAGACGAAGTAGCCGATGCCGAGGTTGCCGACGAGCATCTCTGCCGCAACGATCACGAGCCAGGCGATCCCCATCGAGATGCGCATGCCGGTGAGGATCACGGGCGCGGCGGCCGGAAGAATCACTTCGAATGAAGTCCGGAAAGTGCCCGCCTCCAAAGTCTTCGCCACATTCAGCCAATCGCGCCGCACGCTCGCCACGCCGTGCGCGGTATTGATCAGCATCGGCCAGAGCGAGCAGATGAAGATCACGAAGATCGAGGAAGTGGCGGAATCCTTGATCGTATAGAGCGCCAGGGGCATCCACGCGAGCGGTGAAATGGGCTTCAGCACCTGGATGAAGGGATTCAGCGCGCGATAGACGAGCGGCGACAGTCCAATGACAAACCCCAGCGGAATCGCAACCAAGGCCGCCAAGGTAAAGCCCAGCCCCACGCGTCCCAACGAATACCCAAGCTGGATGCCGATGCCCTTGTCGTTGGAGCCCGCATCGTAGAATGGATTCGAAAGCTGCTTCCACGCGGTCGAACCCATCTGCGCGAGCGTCGGCAGCCCATCCGTCTTCGGCTTGTCGAGACCCATCAGCTTCGCGTACTCGGGATCGACGTTCTGCGCGACGCCGGATTTGGGCAGCGTCGCGAGATGCCACGCCCCGAGGCAAATGGCCAGTAGCAGAGCGGAAAGAATGGCCGCGCGAGCGCCGAGCGTCATGCTCTCTTGATGCTGAAGCTCGAAACGTAGGCGTCCGGCTTCGTCGCGTCGAAAGGCTTGCCCATGACGATGATCTTCTTCGGCATGTCGGCGGGCGCCAGGATGCCCTCCTCCTTCATGCGCTTCTTCGCGTCGGTCATGAGGTAGACCTGGTCGACGATGTCCTTGTAGCGCACGTCTCCCTTGATGTATCCCCAGCGCTTCATCTGCGTGAGGATCCAGACGCCGAGCGCATTCCACGGCACCGGGTCGAACTCGATGCGGTTGGGCACGTTCTTCACGTTGCCGAGCCCGTCGGCGTACTTGCCCGTGAGGACCTGCTCGAGCACCGGCACGGGCTGATTCAAATAATTGGCGGGCGCGATCGCTTCGGCAATCGTCGTGCGGTTCTGCGGGCCCGCCGCCATCGCCGCGGCGTTCAGCACCGCGCGATAGAGCGCGGCGAAAGTGTTGGGATTCTCCTTCACCCACTCGGTGCGCATGCCAAACGAGCAACACGGGTGCCCATCCCAGATTTCCTTCGTGAGGAGATGGATGAAGCCGATCTGGTCGTAGACCGCGCGTTGGTTGAAGGGATCGGGACCGAGGTAGCCGTCGATGTTGCCGGCGCGCAGGTTCGCCACCATCTCGGGCGGCGGCACGACGCGGATCTGGATGTCCTTGTCGGGATCGAGCCCGGCCTCCGCGACGTAGTAGCGCAAGAGAAAGTTGTGCATCGAGAACTCGAAGGGCACGGCGAATTTCATGCCTTTCCAGTTCTTCGGATCGCGATTGTCCTTGTGCTTCAACGCGAGCGTGATCGCCTGGCCGTTCGAATTCTGGATGGTGGCGACATTCATCGGCACCGCGCCCGATCCCACGCCGAGCGAGATCGCGAGCGGCATCGGCGCCAGCAGGTGCGACGCGTCGTATTCCTTGTTGATGACCTTGTCGCGGATGAGCGCCCATCCCGCGGTCTTCACCAGCGTGACGTTGAGCCCCTGCTTCTCGTAGAAGCCGAGCGGCGTCGACATGATGAGCGGCGTCGCGCAGGTGATCGGAATGAATCCGATCTTGAGGTCCTTCTTCTCGATCGCTCCCTTTTCCTGGGCCATCGCCTCGAGCGCGCCGAAGGGAAGGAGGGTGGAGATGGCGGCGAGCGTGGTGGGCGCGCCGACCGCGCCGAGGAAGCGGCGGCGATCTTCGTTCTTCGGGAAAAGGGCGCGAATCGCGGCGGTTCTAAGCGCCTTCGCGGAGAGGACTTCGGCTCGCTCGCCGGCGGCCTCGTGCTCTTCAGCGCTTGCGTGCTGTCCGCATGCGCAACCCCACTCCAGTTCTCTCATGGCGGCGGTCTCGGTATGGGAACCGAATACCATCTAGCAACAAGCGGACCATGCCCTGCTTGGGGACCCGCGAGGGGCCAGGACGCAAATGGCGCACCGCTTCAGGGCTTGGCGGGGGACTTCCTCTCCATTCCGGTGCGCCGCTCGCTCAGAATTTCACGTCGAGGCGCACCGTGAAGTAGCGCCACGTGTCGCGCTCCGGTCGCCATGCAGTGATCGTCACGGATGCCGGGGATGCGGCGGAGCCCCGGTAGGAGGGCGTCTGTCCATATCCGTTGATCGAGTACTGCTTGTCGAGCAGGTTGTTGACCAGGAAGCTCAGCTTGAATCGGTCCTTCTTGTCCCGAAGGCCGAAGCCGATGTCGACGATGGTAAACGCCGGCGCGTAGAAATCGGGGTCCTGGATGATGTTGGTGGTGATCGCGCTCTGGTACTTGACGTTGCCGTTGACGAAGGCGTCGAACGGCAGGCTCGGCAACCGCAAGTCATATATCCCGCCGATCACGAGCTTCTGCTTGGGGGCATTGAACATCGGCGCTCCGGCCAGGTCCTGTACTCCCGCCGTATCCCCCGGAAATGCGGGGAAGCACCGGCTGTTCCTCCCGGCGATCGATCCATTCGCGGCGAACGCCGTCGTACCTACGCGGACATTGGCTGGATCTAGATAGCAGGCCGCCGCTTTCCACTCGCGGATGATGGCGTCGGTGTAGGCAAAACTCGCGTTCAGGTGGAAATCGCGCGTCACGAGCAGGCTCGTTTCGAGCTCGATCCCGCGCGAGCGCACCTTCGGCAGGCTCGACAACTTGCTCACCGTGCCCGCCCCTTCTCCGAGGCTCACGGTCATCGCCTGCTGGTAGTCGCGGAATTCGGTATTGAATGCGGTGGCGCTGAACGCCATTCGGTTGCCGAACAGGTTGCTCTTCACTCCGATTTCCGCCGAGACGGCGTTCTCGGGCGGCACCGGCGCCGAAGTGAGCGTGCTGAGCCCGCTCAGCAGGTCGTACGCGACGCCCTTGTGGCCCGTCGACACCGCCGTATAGGCCATCCACTGCTCGTTGAGCTGGCGTTGCAGGCTCACCTTCCCGGTCGTGGATCGCTCGACGTGGTCCGTGACCGAGAAGACATTGGTGGCCGCCGCGCCGGGGACGAATGTATCCGGCGTCACGTCCGTGAAGAAATTGCGCGCGAAGTGGTATCCCGACGTTTCCCAATTGGTCCTGAGCCCGGCGAGAACGGTGTAGCTCGGCAGGAATTCCCAGGTCCCCTGGCCGAAGAGCGCCTTGTTGACGTGGGAGACATCGGCCTTGTACACGACCGGTCCCCCGACCGAAGCGCTGGAACACACGGTCGGCGCGCGGCAATCCCCGCGGTTGAACCAGCGGAACGTTTCGTCCTTCGCCAGCCAGATTCCTACGAGGTAGCGAAGCTTGCCAGAGTCGGGGGAGATGAGCCTGAACTCCTGCGTCTTCGTGCGGATGTCGTAGGTGCCTCGCTGCGGATTGCCGACGCTCACCGGAATGGTGAGGATCGAATTGGCGGTGACGGGCGCGCCCGCCGGAACGACGAGGACGGGAACATCGCCGAAATCGCGGTCGAAGTAGTCCGTCGCACGGTACTTGTCGTAGGAGGTGATGGACATCAAGGTCACGTCATTGGGAAGCACATAGGTGGCCCGCACGCCCACGCCCCGGTCGTTGGAGTCCAGTCCACCGGGATAGTCCCGGCGAATATCCCGGTTCCACTCGCCCGGCGTCATTCCCGCGAGCCCTCTCGTGGCCGGAATGGCGTTGAGCGACGTAGCGGTCGCAGGGAAAGTGCCCGGACTGTTGGCCGGAATCAGGAACACGGGAATGGAGGTGCCGTTGGGACCCAGGGTGTTGCTTCCGGCGAGCACCGCCTGCTGCCGTTCCCCCGTGGCGGGATTGAAGATCACGAACTTGTTCAGGGCGTTCGCGCTTCGCGTGTTGCTGGAATCGTTGTAGTAAGGGGAAACATCCAGGTCGAACGCTCGCGTGGGATGCCACGCGAGCTTGGCCATGAAGGTCTTGCCACCCGAGCCGTTGACCTTTTCGCCAGTGGTGAGATTGTTCAGGTTTCCGGGAAAGTCGGTGCTGCTCGCCGCGACGCGCACGCCGAGAGTCTCCGACACTTCGCCGCCGATCGAGGCGCCAATGCGCGACTCGCCGTCACTCGTCCGAAGGTACGACGCGCGGCCCTCGATCGGTCCGGAAATCGGCTTGGTCACGATGATGACCGCGCCGGAGATGGCCGACCTGCCGAAGAGCGTGCTCTGCGGCCCCTTGAGGATCTCGATCCTCGAGATATCGGCAAGGTCCCTGAACGCCTGGAATTGGTTGGCGACGGGCATGTCGTCGATGATGACGATCACGTCGCCCCCGACCCCGATGCTGGTGGTCTGCGTGCCCACCCCGCGCATGGTGATGGCGTTGTTGGCGCTGGTGGTGCCCGCGTTGACGGAGAGCGCGGGAGTCAGGGCCACGATGTCTTCCAACTCGCGGATGTTGTTGCGTTGGATCGTCTCTTCGTCGATCACCGAAATCGCCATCGGCACGCTCTCGAGCTTTTCCACGCGCTTGTTGGCCGTCACGACGATCGATTCGAGCCTGCCGCCCTTGTCTTTTTCCTTGCCCTTCTCCTTCTCCGATTCGGGCGTCGGGGGCGCGGCTTGCTGCGCGAAGGCTGGCGCGGCAAGGCCGGAAAGAGCGAGCAACACGGAGGCGGCAATGGTGGTCAACGCGAAGGCGGTTCGTTGGCTGGGGTGCACTTCTCTCTCCTCTATCGAAGTCGTTTTTGTGTGTGGCGTCGCGCCGCTACATCCGTCGGTACCTGAGGACCCATTTCACGGTGAGCGGCTCGATCAACTTGAAGCGTTCCCTGGCGCACGTGACATGAGTCCGCATGGCGCCGGTGGTCGATTTGTATTGGTCGTTCCCGGCGGTTCCCTCGGCCTTGCACGTGCTCAAGCCCTCGACCTCGAAAGCGAGCACGGTGCCGCTGCCGAAATGGACTGAAGTGCCGGTAAGCGTTGCGTCGTCGGAGAACGACGCGAACTCCAACGTCAGCTTGTCGATTTCAACGGGCGCTGCCGCGGTGTAGATGTCCGTTCGAGTGATCACGCCGGGCGCGAACACGTATTCGCTAACGAGCCGGATGCGCGGATCCTTGGCCGGCGCTTCGCCTCCGAGCCGCGTCAATTCGTCCTGCCGGTAGGCGACGCGGTGGCGGCCGTCCTTTGAATCCGCGGAGATGTCCTTGATGTACGCCGTCCCCATCAGCTCGGTTCCATCGGCGAGCGTGAACCTGGGAATGAGCTGGGGATGTCGGGGACCGCTATCCGCGACGCCGGCCACGATGCCGTTGGCGAACGGGAGCGGGTAGTAGGGGCTGTTGGCGTGCTGGCCGGTGCCGCCGTTCACCAGAAGGAGGCTGAAGACCTGGTCGCCGTCGCGAACAATCGCGAGCGCGCGGTCGTATTCGCCCCGCGCGAACCACGTCAGGCGAAACGGCGGCTGTGTCCTGTCGAGCCACGCCTTCAGGTCCGGGGTGGGCGGCTTGCCGTCGAAGCCCGCCCTTTTCCACATCTCGTTGGCGGACAGCAGCTGATGCAGCAATGAAAAGTTCTCGCCCAGGATGCGATGCTTGCCGCGATACGCATCGGTGCGGCGGCCCTGTCCCCACATGTCGACTGAATGGATGGCCGGGTTGAGCCAGAAGTCGGCGTAGCGCGCGACGATCCGGGTGGAGTACGTGTAGGCGTACTGTTTCTCCTCCGGGGTCAGCACATCGAGATACGCGGCGGCGGAAAGGATTTCGAGGATCGCGGTATCGCCGTAGGGCCCGATGCTGCGGCCGAAGCTGAAGCCTTCCCCCCGCGTGTTGCCGATGCCGAGCGCGATGTCGGCGGACTTGCGCAGCAACGCCTTCAATTCGGGAGTGACGGCGAGCCCCGTTTCGACGTAGCGCTGGCAGACTTCCGCAACGAGCAGGATGCTGTAGCGATCGAAGCGCCCCTCGCCATCGGTCTCGTCGGAGAATCCGAACTTTCCCGAGTAGGCGTCGTAGTGCCGCATCATCTTGTCGATCAGGTGCAGGCTGCCGCTGTCGTCCTCCCAGCCGAGGAGCATGCGCAGGCGCGCCACGCTGAACGCCACGCCGTAGTAGTTGGTCGGCAGGTTGACGAGCTTGTAATCGGGGACGCTCACGAAGCGGCGCCAATCGAGCTGCCGTCTCAACTTCGCGAGCGTCGGGGCGCTGATCGCCTCGTCGAGGAGCCCTGCCACCTCCAGTTTCCGCACGGCCAGAAGGTAGTAGTAGACGCCCCAGGTTTCGTTGTCCATGCCGACAGTCAGGTCGGCGATGTCCCGGTATCCCTGGAGGTAGCGCTTGAACCGGGGGTCGTCGCGAGGCGTGTCGAGGAGCAGGTGGGTCAGGCCGATCGCGATCTTTCCGGGGAGGAACTTGTCCTTGGCCTCGAGCGCGACGACGCCGTCGATCGTCACCGCCCCTTTTTCGGCGCGAAGCTTCTCGAAGAAGTAATCGAGCTGCGGATAAAGGCGGTCCTGCACGACGTCGCCCATGCGGGCTTCGGGCGGCGTGCCGCTCGCCAGCACGCCCATGCAAGCGGCCGCGGCGAGCGCGGCGCATGGTTTCCGCCACGGGCTTTGCATCATCGTCCTCTCGGCCGACTTCCAGTTAAACGTTTTCCTAATTTAATGAGGAGCGGCGGCGATGTCAACAGAATCGCGTTCTAGCGGCTGCCCGTGGAGGCGCGCACTACGAGGCGCGGCTCGACCTTCATGTGTCCCTTGGCCGAGGGATCGCCCTCGATGCAGCGCAGCAGCAGTCGCACGCCTTCCTCGCCGAGGAGCTCGCTCTGGATGTCTACGGTGGTGAGCGCGGGGCTCACGAAGCGGCCGAAGGGGATGTTGTCGATTCCGACCACCGAAATGTCACCCGGCACGTCGACGCCGAGCGAGCGCGCCGCGCCGAGGAAACCGATCGCGACCATGTCGTTATAGCAGACGACCGCGTCGAAGCGGTCCTTGCGCAGCACCACCGCCGGACAGACGCGCTCGCCCTCCGCGATGGTCGGTGCGCGCACCTCGAAGCGCGTGAACTTGAGCCCATGGGCCTTGAGGCAAGCGGTGAGTCCCCGGGCGCGCTCCATGTCGGGCCTCGCCGGCGCGAACCCCACGTAGGCGATGCGGCGGTGGCGCTGCTTGGCGAGGAGCTCTCCCAGCATGAAGGCGGCGGCGTAGGCGTCGACGCCGATGCTCGGACGCCCCTCGGGCGCCGGACGCCCCGAGAACACGACGGGCTTGCCGAACGCGAGGACGCGGCCGAGCTGGTCCTCGGGCATGCGCGTGCTCACGATGAGGCCGTCGACGCGGCGGCTGAGCGCGTCAAGAAGCTCGTCCTCGCGCGCCTGGCTCTCCTCGGTGTCCACGAAGAGCAGGTTGTAGCCGTGCTCGAGCGCGACGCGGTTCGCGCCCTTCACCAGGCTCGTGAAATGCGGGTTGCCGATGTCGAGGATCACCACGCCTATCGATCCCGTCCTGCCCGTGATCATGCTGCGCGCGAGCGGGTTGGACTGGTATTCGAGCGCGTCGACCGCTGCGCGGATCTTGCGCTCGACCGCGGGCGTAAAGCGCTGGGCCGAGTTGATGTACTTGGAGACGGTCGCGATCGAGACGCCGGCGCGGGCCGCCACGTCGCGGATGGTGGGTTTTTTCTTCATGGCTCTTGACAAAGGATACACCCGCTCCCAGAATGCAGGAAAACGTTTTCCTCAAATGATCTCGCGCGATGACTTCACCGCAACGATTCGAACGATTGCTGCTCACCGGCGCCGCTGGCGGCCTCGGCAAGATGCTGCGCGAGCGGTTGAAGCCCCATGCGCGCGTCCTCCGCGTTTCGGATCGCGCGCCGCTCGGCGATTCCGGCCCCGGTGAGGAAGTCCTGCAATGCGACCTCGCCGATAAAGCCGCGGTGCTGGGCCTCGTGGAGGGCGTGGACGCGGTGGCGCACTTCGGCGGCATCTCCCTCGAAACGAGCTTCGATCCGATCCTGCAATCGAACATCGTCGGCGTCTTCAACCTCTATGAAGCGGTGCGGCGCCACGGCGTGAAGCGCGTGGTTTTCGCGAGCTCCAATCACGTCACCGGCTTCTACAAAGTGACGGACAGGCTCCATGCCGACGTACCGGTGCGCCCGGACGGCTTGTATGGCGTGAGCAAGTGTTTCGGCGAGAATCTGTCGCGCTTCTACTTCGACCGCTACGGCATCGAGACAGTGTGCCTGCGCATCGGCTCCAGCTTTCCGGAGGTTCGCGACCGCCGCATGCTCTCCACGTTCCTCAGCTATGACGACCTCGTGGAGCTGGTGCGCTGCTCGCTTTTCGCGCCCCGTGCGGGCCACACGATCGTGTACGGCTTCTCGGACAATGCGGACAAGTGGTGGGACAACGGCAAAGCCGAGCACTTGGGATTCCGGCCACGCGATAGCGCGGACGTGCAGCGCGCGCGCGTGGAGTCGCAGGCCCCGCCACCGCGTGCTGACGACCCTGCCGCGCTGTACCAAGGCGGAGCCTTCGTGAAGGTCGGGCCCTTCGACGATTGAGCCGATGGCCGCCACGGACAACAAGAAGGAGGAGACCATGCAATCGCGCTTGCGCGCCGGGAAGGCCCTCGTGGCCCTCGCCGCGCTCTTCATCACCACCACCGCGGCCCGCGACTTCCGGTCGGCCGAGGTGCACCCGAGCGACTACCCCACCACGCTCTCCGTCCAGTACATGGGCAAGCTCCTCTCGGAGCGCACGCAGGGCCGCATGGGGATCCACGTTTACCCCGCCGGAGTGCTCGGCACCGAGAAGGACACGATCGAGCAGCTGCGCATCGGGGGCCTGGACATGATGCGTATTAACTCCGCGGCGCTGAACAGCATCGCCCCCGAGACCATCGTCACGGTGATGCCGTTCCTCTTCCGCTCGACCGATCACATGCGCACGGTGCTCGACGGCCCCATCGGTGACGAGATCCTCGCCTCCATGGAGTCCCAGGGCATCGTGGGGCTCGCCTTCTACGATAGCGGCGCGCGCTCGTTCTACACGGCCAAGAAGCCGATCCGCACGCTCGCCGACATGAAAGGGCTCAAGGTGCGCGTGCAGCAGTCGGATCTGTTTGTGGCCCTCATCGAGGCGCTCCACGCGAATCCCACGCCGATGCCCTACGGCGAGGTGTATACGGCGCTGAAGACCGGGATCGTGGACGCCGCGGAGAACAACTGGCCGTCCTACGAATCGTCGCGCCATTTCGAATCGGCCCGGCTCTACACGCTGAGCGAGCACTCGATGGCGCCGGAAGTCCTCGCGTTCTCCAAGATCGTCTGGGACAAGCTCTCGAAGGAGGACCAGGCGCTGATCCGAAAGGCCGCCAGGGACTCGGTCCCCTACATGCGCAAGCTCTGGGACGAGCGCGAGATGAAATCGCGCAAGGTCGTCGAGGCCGCCGGCTCGCTGGTGATCACCATCGCGAACAAGCAGGAATTCATCGACGCGATGAAGCCGGTGTACGCGAAGTTCGCCGACACGCCGCGGCTGAAGGACCTGGTCAAGCGCATCCAGGACACGAAGTAGTGCGGCTCCTGATCCGGGTGAACGCGCGCATCGCACGCGCGTGCATGTATTTCTCCGTGGCCGGGCTCCTGATGATCGTCGCGATCGTCTCCTTCCAGGTGTTCGGCCGCTACGTGATGAACGACAGCCCCACCTGGACCGAGAACCTCGCGCTGGTGCTGATCCTCTACGTGACGCTCATCGGCGCGGCCGTCGGCGTGCGCGACGCGGGCCACATCGGCATGGAATCGCTGCTGGTGCTGGCGCCCGAGGCTATCCGCAACAGGCTGGAGATCGTGATCCACGTCCTCGTGGCCATCTTCGGCGGATACATGGTCTACAACGGCTGGGTGCTGGGCGCCTCGGTCTGGCCGTACAAGCTGCCCAACATCAATCTTTCTGAAGGCGTGCGCTACGTTCCACTGGTGATCTCGGGCGCACTCATCATGCTCTTCTGCATCGAGCACGTGATCGCGGCGATACGCGGCGAGGAAGTGGTGCCGGCGTGGCACTGACGATCCTTGCGGTTTCCTTCACCCTCCTGCTGCTGCTGGGCGTCCCGGTGGCGTTCGCGATCGGGCTCTCGTCGGTGTGCACCATCCTCTACGAGGGCCTGCCGGTCGCGGTGCTCTTCCAGCAGATGATGTCCGGGATGAACATCTTCTCGTTCCTAGCGATTCCGTTCTTCATCTTCAGCGGCGAGCTGATGCTCCACGGCGGCATCGCCGACAAGATCGTCGCGCTCGCGAGGAACCTGGTCGGCCACGTGCGCGGCGGCCTGGGCATGGCGAACGTGCTCGCGTGCACGCTCTTCGGCGGCGTCTCGGGCTCGCCCGTCGCCGACGTCTCGGCCATGGGCGCGGTGATGATCCCGATGATGAAACGCGAGGGCTACGACACCGACTACGCCGTGAACGTGACCACGCACGCCTCGCTCGTCGGCGCGTTGATGCCCACCAGCCACAACATGATCATCTACTCGCTCGCCGCCGGCGGCCAGGTGTCCATCAGCGCGCTCATCGCGGCGGGCGTGCTGCCCGCGGTGGTGCTGTGCCTGTGCATGCTGGTCGCCGCCTACCTGGTGGCGGTGAAACGCGGCTACCCTTCGGGCGTCTTTCCCGGATGGAACACGATCTGGCGCTCGCTCGCCGCGGCCCTCCCGGGCCTGCTGGTGGTCGTCATCATCCTCGCGGGGATCCTCACGGGCGTCTTCACAGCGACCGAATCTGCGTCGGTGGCGGTCGTGTACTCGATCACGCTCACGTTCTTCATCTACCGCACGATGACCTGGGAGAACTTCCTGAAGGCGGCAGCCCGGGCGGTGAAGACCACGGGTGTCGTGCTGCTGCTGATCGGCGTCTCGGCGATGTTCCAGTACCTCATGGCGCTCTACTCGGTCGCGGAGCTGGCCGGCGGCTGGCTCTCGGCGGTCTCCTCGAACCCGTGGATGATCTTCTTCCTGATCAACCTCATCCTCTTCATCCTCGGCACCTTCATGGACATGGCGGCCACCATCCTCATCTGCACGCCGATATTCCTGCCGATCGCGATGAAATTCGGCATGGACCCGGTGCAGTTCGGCATGGTGATGCTGATCAACTGCGCGCTCGGCTTGAACACGCCGCCCGTGGGCACCACGCAGTTCGTCGGCTGTGCGGTCGGCGGCATTTCGGTGGGCGAAGTGATGCGCACCATCCTGCCATTCTATGCGGCGCTCATCGCGGCGCTCTTCCTCGTCACGTACGTTCCCGCCTTCTCGATGTGGCTGCCGCACCTGCTGCTCGGCTGAACCTTCTCCTCGCGCGGTTTGCCCAAGGGGGACGGCGATTGCGCGCGGCGGCTCAACGTCCGCCGTTCACGAGTGCCCGAATGTCGATCATCGCCTGCCGCGGATCGAAGAATGCGAGGCTGTAGATTTCCCGTATCCGCCCCTGCGCATCGATGAGATAGAGGCGAGCCGGGTGGTCGATCTCGCCGTCGGGCATGGCCTTCGTCCATTCACGGTACGCGTCGAGCACGGGCAAGAGCGCTTCGGAATTGTCGCGCAGGAACACCCAGCCCGCGGGATCGGCGCGGAGATCCGAAGCGTATCGCGCAAGCACCGCAGCGCTGTCTCGCGCGGGATCGACCGTCACCGAGTACATCATCACCCGGCCCGGCAGCATCTTCTCGCGCTTGAGCTGCCCCTGAAGCTTGGCCATCTGGCGGCTCAAGATCGGGCAGGTCGTCGTGCAGGTGGTGTAGATGAATGCGACCAGGACCGTCCGGCCGCGCAAGTCAGAAAGCCGCACGAGCTTGCCGTTCGGATTGTGGAGCGCGAAATCGGGCGCGTCTGCAATCACGGCCAAGCGCGGATTGGCGCTCAGCGCGAGGGAATCCGCCCCGGCCGAAGCCTTAGCCGCGGACGGGGCCGGCTCGCCCTTCTCGTGCGCCCACGGCGACGGTCCGATCGCGAGCGCCAAAACGAAGGCGAGGAGCCGCATCACGGCGGCAATCCCCGCCCTTCCAACTAGTACGTCTTATATGGCAGGAACTTCCCGCTCATACGCGCCGGGCCCACCGGCGCCTGGGCGAAGTCGATGCTGAAGATCGAGTCGAGCTTCATCCGCCCGTCGGGACCGATGTAGATGAGCCGCAATGCGTAGCGCGGCGAAAAGTCGATGCTGCTGATCGCCGAGTTGGTGAGGTAGAGCCGCTTGCCGTCGTAGGTCACGTGCATCATGTTGGCCTGCACCAGGCCCTGCACCGTGTCGTGCAGCCGCGGCTTGTCCGGGTGCGTGATGTCCCATGCCTGCACCTCGCCGAGCCCGAGGCAACTCACGTACACGTACTTGTCATCCGGAGACTGGCGCAGGTCCCCCGGCGCGCACCCCTTCCCGAGATCCGCAGCCTTCCGGTAGGTGAATTTTCCATCCTTGTTCATCCGGAACTGCCACAGCGCATCGCCACCGTTGCTGATCGTGTATCCATACGTGGAGTTCGCCTTGAGCGCCCAGCGCGCGGCGAGCGGCACCGGATCTCCGGTCAGCGTCTGGATGATCTTGCGCTCCTTCAAGTCCCACACCTCGATCGTGTTGGAGAAATCCTTCGGGTCCCACTGGGGGAAAGGACTCATGAAGGTTTTCTGCGAGACCCAGCTCGAGGTGATCATGCGGTTGAATTCCGGCTTGATCACCGTTTCATAGGGATGATCGGGCGTCTTGTGGCTCGCGATGAAATCGCCGTCGTTGGTGAACTCCGAGATGCCGCCAGGTCCCGTGCCGTCGGGACCCGAGGCCATGCTGACGAGAATTCGCCCGGGAATGGCGTAAGGCGTATGCGGGCCCGACAATCCCGTGACCTTCGCCACGTTGTCGATCGTGCGCACGAGCTTGGGATTCATCGGATCCTTGCCGACCTCGAAGATGAAAAATCGGTTGCTGTTGAGCGAGGCGGCCCAGATCCGCGTGCGGTCGTCGGTATAGCCCATGTGATGGGCCTCGTTGCCGTGCGAGCCGACTTCCACTTTCTTCAACACCTTGCCGTAGGTGGGAGAGGCGATGTTCACATCGATGACGCTCAGGTAGTCCGCGCCCTCGCCCGCGGGCAAGGTCCACAGGTACATCACCTTCTCCGGTGCGCGCAGGCCCTTGATGTAGGGCGAGAGGCACGTCTCCGAATGAAGCGGCCCGGCGATGCAGCCGGCGGCGATGGCAGCTACCAACGCGATGCGTTTCATGGTGTTCCTCCTGTGGGACGTTGCGCGATGCGGCAAAGTCTAGCGCGATGCCGGAAAGCCGGCGAATACGCATTCTTGCGTACCGGACTCAGGTCGACGGGACAGCGGTACGCTATGGGCTTCAGCGGTCGATTCGCAAGAGGAGAACATCATGTTCACGATGGCCATACCCTGGTGGGAACTGATTGTCAGGTCGTTGATCGTCTACGCCTTTCTCCTGGTCATCCTGCGGATTACCGGGAAGCGCCAAGTGGGCCAGCTCGCTCCGTTCGACCTGGTCCTGCTCCTGGTCCTATCGAACGCGGTCCAGAACTCCATGAACGGCGGCGACAACTCGCTGGTTGGAGGGCTCATCTCCGCGACCTCCCTCATCGCGCTCAATTACCTGATCGGGTTCGCCGCGTTCAAGAGCAAGCGCCTCGAAGCGATCATCGAAGGACGTCCGCAGGTGCTCATTCACAACGGCCATCTCTTCGAAGACGTCATGACAAAATCGCAGCTCACCCATCACGAGCTCGAGGCCGCGCTGCGCCAGTCGGGCTGCGCCAACATCGGCGATTGTCACTCGGCGATTCTGGAGAATAATGGCGCGGTGAGCGTCGTGCGCAAGAAAGAGAAGTCTTCGTGATACCGGAGCGCTCGTGTACTTGGCGGCTTGTTGTCGCGACCGCCGTCGCTTGTTTCGGAGGCAGCACCGGTGCGTGGGCCGAGGACAACGACCCCGCGGTCGTGCCCTATCGCCCTTCCGTCGCCACGCCCGCCGACCTGCCCACGCCGGGCTGGCCGGAGCTAGAGACCGGCGTTGCGTGGGTCAAGGGCGGCGACGCCACGCGCAGCTTCTCGTCGCCGGTGACGTTCAAGCTGGCATTGAACGAAACTTGGGGTGTTCTCATCGGCACCGATGTGCACGATTGGCAGCGCGCCGATGATGGCACCACCGCTCGCAGTGGTGGCGACACCACGCTCAGCCTCAAGTACAAGCTGCCCGTGGACGATCACCTGATGCTCGGGGCACAGCTCGGCGTGGCATTGCCGACCGCGCGCCCGCCGATCGGCTCTGGCCGCGCCGACTGGGGAATCCTCACCATCGCCAGTTTCGATTACCCTGGCGTGCACGTGGACCTCAATGCGGCGGGCACGCGGGTTGGCGCGATCGATGAGGGGCAGGGG
>Ga0209131_1001790_pt1 | contig 14782 bp, 34 predicted proteins | sample GraSoi_2013_40cm_FD_185826 | JGI IMG/M metagenome (GOLD analysis project Ga0209131, IMG submission 185826) | Grasslands soil microbial communities from the Angelo Coastal Reserve, California, USA - Sample 9_17_2013_40cm (SPAdes) (version 2) | ecosystem: Environmental > Terrestrial > Soil >...
CTCTTCGAAGTCAGCCCGTTCCTGCGCGGACTGCAACGCCGCCGGCCGCGGCGTGTGGGGCGCCCGGTAGCCGGCCGCACCCGCCAGAACCCCCGACGCCACCGTCACGATAAGCCCGGTCAGGTACGGAGACGGCGGCGTGAACCAGTGATAGTTCGCAGCGAGGCCGAACACCAGCGACACGACAGCGCCGACGCCCACCCCGGTACCGACAGCGGCGGCAGGCTTGGTTTCGATGCCGAACGGATTACGTTTCACGGCGTTTCCTTTCCTCAAGGATGCGGCGGCGGATCGCGATCAGCGCCACACCGGACGGATCCGGGACGACGGCGCTAGCCCAGTCGGCGAGCTCGCGGCGCACCCGGGTTTCGAGTTCTTTTCTGGTCATCGGATGGATTCCAGTTCACGGACGATGCGGCCTGACGTGAGATCGGCGGGCCGCCAGACACCCCAGTCGGCTCCGGCAACGGACAGCCGTTCACCCCACTGGCGCTGGGCGGCTGACAGCCGGCCGGCGGCTGTCTTGAGTTCACGCAAGATGAGGCCGCGGCGGCCGCAGAGGGCGAGGTCGGGCCAGCCGGATACGGATCGCCTGGAGTCGTGGGGATGGTACCAGGTGATGCCGAGGAGGACGCAGAGCCCGGGCCTGGATCTGGTGCCGCGCGTGATGACGAACAGGAATTCATTTTCGGTCATGGCAAGGCCCGGTGATTGGGGTTTTTGCAGTCGGGCCGGATGCAAGACAGGCCGGGACCGAACCAGCAAGATTCGTGGTTGTCTTGTCCGGGTGCCTCGAGGCTGTCTTGCTGTCTTCCCTTATCAGGGAAGACAGCAGACAGCCCTCGGCTGTCACCGCTGACTGCACTGCCTGGAACTGTCTGAGACAGTTTCTTGCGCCAGGCGACGGCTTCGGCGATGCGGTTGGTGTCACCGGTCTCCATGCCGAGTTCCTTAAGCCGCCTGACGACGGCAGGACGGCCTGCGGCCTGCGGAATCCCGGCCGCGTCCCAGGTTGCGATCATGTCTGAGATGTCGGCCGGGACATGATCGGAGACACCTTCCGCCCAGTCGTGATGAAGCACGGGAATCTTGATCCGGATCAGGGTGAAGGCAGACAGTCCGTGTCCGCTGCGTGATTTCGTCCGCTCGAGCTGATATTCCTTCTCCGGGGCTGTCTCAGACAGCCTCCAGACAGTGTCTACATCGCCGTCTTTGGCGCTGGATCCGCGCTGGCCGCGCTCGGCGTCCTTGCCGGGATGGTCGAGTCTCAGGACGGTTATGCCGCGGGATTTCAGCGGCACGAGAGAACAGCGGTACAGCTGCAGGAAGGTGTCGGAGTCGTTCTCCTTGCCCTGCACCATGCGGGTGGTGGTGTCGAGGACGACGAGGGCAGCACCGCGGGTGACGGCGAGGGCAAGAAGGTGCTGCCCGCCGAGAGGAGTGTCCAGGGCGGGTAGCCCGGCGAAGGAATACATGTGCAGCAGGGCGAGCTCGCCCGCGGTGCAGCCGAATGCCTGCAGTCGCTCGGTGAGGTCGGTTACCCGGTTCTCGTCGTCGACGTAGACGACGGGTTCTCCTGTACGCACGATGCGGACGGCGAGCTCGAGGGTGATGAGGGATTTCCCGGTGCCGGGTTTCGCGAACAGGGCGTTGACGGTGCCGCGTTCAAGGAAGTCCTTTATCAGCCAGTCAGTTTCCTCTGGCTGGATGCTGAACGCTTGTTCCCAGTCGACGGGTGCGTACTGTGCGGCGAGGTCGTCACCGGTCGCGGCTGGGGGGCGCGGCTCCGCAGGCGCGTCTGCGATCAGGTCGCTGATGTTCTCGTCGGGATGGACTGCGGGTGTGCCGTAGCCGCGGCGGGCTAGCTGGGCGGCCGCGGCTGAGTAGTCGCCGTCGTGGTTGAGAAGCGTCCACGCCCCGAATTTCGAATACGGCACCTCGATGTCGAAGGACGTGGATGTACTGAAGACGTAAAGGCCGCCGGTTTCGCGGGTGGTGGCGGAGATGCCGGGACCGTCTTTGCCGGGGCGCCGCCAGCCACGGGCGTCCTGCCCGAGGGAACGGACGGCGTGCCAGCCGTGCGGGACGAGGATCTCATCCCAGGTCGCCCTGGCGTTGAAGTCGTCGCCGGGCCGGTCGTGGTCCGCTGTGCCGGTGTATCCCTGCGATGGCGGCGGTGGGGGTGGCTGCTCGTCCAGCATCGACGCGATGGCGTGCAGGGTGTCGCGTTCGGTTTCGGTGATGGTGACGATGGTGGCGGGGCCGCCGGCGGCGATTTGCCACGGCTTCCCAGTCGGGTGGGTGCGGCCGCCGGACGGGGCGACGATCGTGAATCCGCCCTCGCCGCGGGTCTCGATGAGGATGTCGCCGGCTGTGTCGCGGGCCAGCTTCGTGTTGCCGCGGGGGACGCCGTCCGTCCGGTAGAGGATGTGGAGGCCGCCGCTGGGGGTGAGCTCGGTGTAGCCGTTGATGATTTTCTGCCAGAGGACGGCGAGGCCGTGGTCGGCGAGGAGGTCGCGGTAAGCCATGTGGGTGCCGGCGGTGACGGCGCGGCCCTCGAACTCGAGCATCTCAAGACTGGCCGACACCGAACCGCAGATGATCCCGAAACCGTCGAAGGCGCCGTTGCTGAGCCATGCCCGGGCATGGTCCCGGTCCGGGCGCTCATGCTGGTACTGCTTCCAGAAGGCGGCTGGTGCCTTGGATCCGTCGGGGCGTGCGGGCACTATGCAGCAGCCAGCGTCATGCAACGCGAGCGCTGCGTCGAGCAGGGATCGGGTCACGTGCCCTGCCGCGGGTTCGCGCCGCGGCCCCGGCTTACATCCGGTCAGGGCGGCCAGACTCAGAACGGGACGTAGGAGGGATAGAGGATCGATAGTGCCTTCCGCTGTTCAGTGCTCATCCCGGCGAGCATCTCTTCTGTCATCCCGGGCGGCAGCTGACGTGGCCCGGCGGCGGGGGCGGGGGTGTCGGCGGCCAGGAGGTCGTTGACGGCGGCCTGGCTGCCCGGCGTGTACACGGCGGTGTACAGCTTGGGGGGGTTGAAGCCCCGGGATGATGCTTCCCCGTCGCCCGTATAGGTGATGGAGAGGGTGCCGCCGGTTTCGAGCTGGGCACCAGAACTACGGACGGCCTGGCGGACAGCGGTCAGCATGTTCCCCCGGATGTAGACGGCCCTGATCCCGTCATCGTCAGGAATGGCGGGATCACGCTGGGTGGTTTGCAGCTGGACGACGATCTGCTTGCGGGGTGTGCCGTCATCCCAGAATTTGGGTTTCCCGGTGTCGATTTCGCGTTGCTGTTGCACTTCGGGGGTGCGGGCGATCCGCCCGGTGACGGTGGTTCCGGGTTTCTCGAATTTCGCTGAGGCGACACCGCCGCCCATGAGGAAGTCGTTGACGTTGCCGAGGTCGGTAGTCACGGTTCCTTGCTCCTTTTCTCGCTTACGCGATCAGTGATTCCTCGGATCCCGTCACGATGGCGGCATCCGGGTGGCCGGGGCAGCCCGCGGCCAGATACCGGCTGCCCGTTTTCAGCCACGGGCAGTACCGGCACGTCTTCGGAGAGACGGGGAACAGTCCCCACCTGCCAGGGAAATGTTCGGGGTCGAGGGCGAACAGGGCGTCGCGGATCCCGGCGAGCCGCGCCAGTGCTGTCACGGCCACGTCGGGGTCATACGGCTCGGACCACACGTGCAGGCCGGTCAGGGACGCGGCGCGGGGCAGGAACACCACGGAAACATGCCGGACGTTTTCGCCGGCGTTGGCCATGCCGCGGCCGTACAGATGGCCCTGGATGCGGTACAGGTCGCCGGGGCCATGCCGGACATATTCTTTGAGCCGGGATGGTGAGGTTAGTTTCCAGTCGGTCACGGTGCCGGTGTCCCGGTCGAACAGGTCACACGACCCGGCCAGGTCTGACGGCAATGTCAGGGTCCGCAGATCCTCATCGGTCGCGGGACGGACCCGGTGTTCGACGAGGTACCGTTCCCGGCCGAGCCGGGCATTCTCAGCGCGGAACATCTCAGCCAGCCACGCATGCACGGCGGTGCCCTGGATGGCGGCCCACGGCACGTCACGCTCAGCCGCAGCCGGCCGGACGCACATCATCTTGTAGGCGAGCCGCCGCGTGCATGGTTCACCCGCCTCGGACGGCCCGAGAGTTTCCTGGAGTGACCGCGGCGCGTTCGCGGCGGCGGAACCGATCAGGCTGGTGATGCGGTCAGCGTCCATCGGCATATTCCTGGGTCAGGAAGTCGTTGCGTTCGTCGTCGGTGTCGAACTCGGCGAACTCAAGCCACGAAATCTCCCGCTCACATGTGGCGCACCAGAAGTCCCAGTAGTTGTCCTCGAGGTCTTCCTGGCAGGTGGGGCAGCTGAAGATGAGGCTCACTGGTTCACCTGGTCTTCCCATGCCTGCTCTTCGACGAGAACCCCGCGCAGCCGTACGCACGTGACCCGCAGGAAGCACGCGAACGGCTGCGCGGGGTTCTCGTCGAAGAGCAGGTCTATGGCGCTTTCCCAGTCGGCGGGGCTGATGAGGGGCCCGGTGAACAGTTCGCGGATGGTGTGCCAGGCGGCTTGCGGCCAGCCCTGGAGGAACGCGAACGCGAGGATGATGCCGGCGGAGACGGCGATGGCCTGGATGGCCTGGGTGATGGTGATGGCGGCGACCTGGTCAGCGTTCACGGGGCCACCCCCGCCAGGTGCTCGAGTAGCCGGGCGCCGATGTGTTCCGTGTACTGCGGGGGGATGGCCTGGGTTAGCTCGTAGCGGTTCATCCAGTCGATGCCCATGGCCCGCTGCCAGTCGAGACGGGTCGGCCACCGGCCGAAAACGAGCTTCTCGGTGCGGCTCCCGGGACTTGTGCCGGTGACGGACATGGTTCCGGTGCGGTGGTCGCACGGTTGCCGTAGCTCGAAGGCACGCCACGATGTCTCGAACCAGCGTTCCCGTTTCAGATGGGGCAGGCCGAACATGCAGCCGCACAGTTTCAGGTCTGGGCGCATCGCTGCGCCGGGGACGTTTTCGATAATCCACGGCAGGCCAGTCACCGTGAGCCGGCTGCGCGTCGCCGGGAGCATCCAGCCGGTTCGGTGCGATTCGTATGCGGGTCCTGGTGATCGCATGTGGTCCTGGCATGGCGGCGACGCGTGGATGGCGTCAAACCCGTCCAGCGGATACGTCATGGCGTCGGCCTGCACGAAGTCGAACGGGTACCGGGGCTGCGGCCTGATGTCGACGCCGGTCACGTCGAACCCGGCCCGGTGATAGCCCATAGCGGCGCCGCCAGCGCCCGAGAAAAGATCAAGCAATCTAGGTCTGGTCACGGGCACAGTTCTCCGTAAAACTCACGCTCTGCTGCCTGACGCGCAGCGACAGCTTCCTTTGAGGTCGCGAACATGCCGAGATAGTGATTGCGGCGGCCAACCGTGATCTGGGCATGCCAGGGCTTACGCCGTGACAGGTCAGGACGGTGAGCAACGCCACGTACGCCAGAGGTGTTATTGCGGTTCAGATGTTTGCGGTTGACCTGGTTCAGCTGAGGCGTCACAACCCGCAAGTTGTTACGGCGGTTGTCTAGTTGGTCCCCGTTGATGTGGTCGACGTGCGTGCCTTCCGGCGCGGCCATCAGCAGTCTGTGCAGCACTTGAGGCAGGCTGCGGCCGCCATCCCAGACGGAGAAGTAGACGTAGCCGTTGTTACTGCGATACAGAGTCAGGTTCCGTACCAGTGGCCAGTCGGCCTCGTCGATGACGGTCTGGTGACCGTGAGGAAGGTCTAGGAGACGGGGCCGGGTCACGGGGTCGCCGCCGGTTCCGCGCGGGTGGCGCCGGTGCCGTGGGGGCCGCACCGGTGGTGGCCGGACGGGGTGTGCTTCCACATGGGCGGGGTGTGTCCGTGGCAGCGGCAGGGGACGACGGGGTGGCCGCAGTGCCGGCAGGGTTTCGCGCTAGCCACAGGTCACCGCCATTGCTTGCTGGCTGAGCCTGCGCGCGGCTAGCTCGATGTATTTCTCGTCGGCTTCGATGCCGATGGCGCGCCTGCCCGAGCAGCGGGCAGCGTCGAGCGTGGAACCGGAACCTGCGAACGGGTCGATGACGAGACCGCCGGGCGGGCACGCGTAGCTGATGAGCGGGTCAAGGATGCCGACCGGCTTCTCTGTACGGTGAATCGCCCGGCCGTGCATGGACCGCATGTAGATCACCGAGCGCATCAGGCGCGGGCCGCCGTCTTCGCTGGCGTAGCTCGCCGCGCCGATGTCACCCCACTGCGGCGGCCGGTGCTTGCGGCGCACCTGACGCTTCACGGCGTCCGCCGTTCTCGGGACCTCGTGATAGACAGTCCGCCACGGACCCTGATACCAGTGCGTCGGCTGCTCATGGACGCGGCTGAACCGGTCGGCGGACGAGTTCGATCCGTTGTGCTTTTCCCAGATGATGTCCTGGCTGAGCTTCCACGCGGCGAATTCGGCTTGGCGTTCGAGGTACATCCGCAGGGTGCCGAAGCACCACATGGACGTGCTGACATCCGCCGCGACGCGCGGCCAGCCATCAGGCCACTGGTCCCATTCCAGGCTGGTCTCGCCGTACGGCGGGTCAGCCACAACGCAGTCAGCGGTCACACCGAGCGCGGGCAGCACCTCCCGGCAGTCACCGAGATACAGCGAGCACGTCCCGTCGGTCCAGTACGGCGTCATGATGTGGCCGCCTTCACCGGGTCACTGACATGCCACAGCCCGCACACGGAGCAGACGTAGGCGCGCGCCTCGCGGCCCGTGGACGCCAGCCAGGCGACGGCCTTCTCTGCCCGCCATTCCTGCCGGTACGTGATCTTGAACTCACACGTCACCCGCTGCCGGTGCCGGCGGCGCTGCCCCGCGTAGGCACCCGTCCTGCGGGTCGCGGCCGTCTCGGAGCAGAACTGCTTACGGCGCCCGTTCAGCGCCAGCTCACCGGCGTTGTCGTCGCAGAAAATCGTTCCGCAGCGGGGACATTTCATGACGCGGCCTCGATGGCTTTGGGCCAGTATTCGTCTGCCAGCGCCGCCGCTGCCTGATGTGCCCAGCCGGGCCCTGGTGGCCGCCACAGCGCGGCGCGGGCTTCCCGCCGGGCGGAGATGCGGGGCGGCCAGTCGGTGACCGTGTCATCCAGTGCGACGGCGCCGGTGAGGGGCAGGTAGACGCCGTGGACGTACGCGGTCTGGATGGCCTGCCGCTCCGGCGGGTCATAGCTCGCGGGGGGCCATGCGCACCGGTCGTCTGAGCGGCACACGTCGTCGATGCATTCGGTGATCCGCCGTCCGCACGGCTGCATCGGCGAGACGTCGAACAGGTCGCCGATGTCCTCGCCGTTGTCGTCCGCAACGGGCTCGTAGCCGTCGCTGCGGTGCCGCGGCCGGTACCGTTCCGGCCGGCCGGCAACAATTACGGCGCACAGGATGAGGCGCAGCATCACGGCGTGACCTCCGCATCCTCAGCAGGCTCGTAGCTGGCGTCGAACACGGTGGGATCGCACGGATAGAACTCGCCTTGGACACCCTGGATGATCCACCAGCCGAAACGGGCGAGCATGTGTCCTTCGATGGTCGGGATGATGACACCCCAGTCGCGATAGCCGATGTGCGCATAGCTGCCGTCCGGCAGGACAGCAGCGCCAGCCCCGTAGTCCCAGCGCAGGTTCTCGTCGTAGACGACGCCGCCGCACCAGGCGGCCATCTCGGCGAGGTTGTGCGTCTGTACGCGCTTCGCCTCGACGATGATGGGCTTCTTGCGGTACTTCACGGCGTGTCTCCTTCGGGCCACAGGTCGGGGCCTTCCCGGTCGGCGAGGGCTTCGGGTGCCAGTTCCGCGTACACGGTGCGGCCCGCGGTCTCTTCGGCTTCGGCGAGTGCCACGCCGGGCTGGCGGTGCGGCAGGACAGGCGGCGGCTCTTCGCCCTCGTAGTCGCTGCCGTCGCTGAGCAGATGGAGGTCCCCCGGCCCAGGGTGGTCATCCGGCATGGTCGCCAGACCGGAAGCCCTGACGATGCGACCGTCGCTTTCCTGGGGCCGGGGGACGTTTTCGGCGGCGTGGCGGGCCTGGGCGTCTTCCAGCGGCACGCGCCGCATATGACCGTCGTCATCAGCGGCGTTGCGGCGGATGAACACCGAAGCGGCGTCCGACGCCGCCTGCATCAGCAGCGCGCAATCCGCCAGGTGGTCGACGGTGATCCAGTCATCGCGGTCGTTGAGGAGGATGCGGACGGGGCCGCCGGGGTCTTCCTCGATGCGGGGCCGGGTGATGTCGACCCCGGCCAGGAAGAATCTCGCGGTCATGACGCACCGTCCTCGCTGAAGTCGGGGTGCTTGGTGCCCATGTGGCGTTCCAGGTTGACGAAGTGGCGTTTGCAGCAGGGACAGATCCCGGCGGCGGCACGGTTCTTCAGCTTCGTCACCTGGCCGCGCGCTGCCGCTGCGGAACGCTCGGCCGCCTTGCGCTGGTCAGACTCGTGGGTCGCGCGGGCCTCAGCCGCTTGCCGGCGCTTTTTCTCCTGCTCGAGCAGGCTCGGCCCGTAACTGATCAGGTCGCCGTTGGGGCAGTAGAACCCCTTGCCGTCCTCCTGGCGCTTCCGCTCGATGACCTCGGGCATCGCGAAGTCGATTCCGCAGACCCAGCAGGTAAGGCCGGTCAGCCGCGCGGTGATGCTGATTGTCATGACGCTGCCCCCAGCGGCTGCCGGGCGGCGTCCATGTCGGGGCTGTCGCCGGCTTCGTGTTCGGCTTCGGCGAGGGCGTTCCTCGCGGCCCGCAACTCGGTCAGGGCATCCTCGTACCGGTCGCGGGCGGCGCGGTACCCGGCGGCCGTCATGAGTCGTCTCGCTCGTACAAGGCCTCAACATCGGCATGGCGGAAGCCGATGGCGGAGCACTCGCCGCAGGTCGAGATGGCGGTGAGCCTGCCTTCGCGTGCCCACCGGAGCACGGTGGCGCGGACGACGCGGAACCGGTCGGCGACCTCGTCGGGGGTGACGAGTTCGCCCCTGCTGGTGATGCTGGTGATGCTGGTGACTGTTCCCACTGGTTGTGTCCTTCTTCCGGTTATCGTGGTTGGTGCCGGTTGTGTCCGGCCCGGCCCCTCACGTGCATGCGTGGGGGGCCAACAAACGTCTAGGGGTCGCCGAGGTGGTCGAACTCGCCAGCCTTAATGCCAGCCACGAAGTCGGCCCACTCTTGAGGGCTGGACAGGACGGCGAAGCCGTGGCCGTTCTTCTGGTTCCGGATGCCGATGACGCCGTCGCCGTAGCGGTAGACCTCGATGCATTCGCCGGACGCGCAGGACGATGATCGCACCCACCCGCTCACTGCTTGCCTGGCTTCCCGGCCAGGTGAGCGACCTGGACATCCGGCTCGCGGCGCAGGATCCCGGAACGGGTGCCCCGCTCGTATTCGATGTCGATTTTCCCGTCGTCCACCCAGCCGCCCCAGTGCCGCGTGACCCTGGTGACCTTGACGGGCCGCCCGCCGACAGTGATCCAGTCGCCTTTGCTGACATTGCGGGCCTTCATGACGTGGCCTCGGCGGCCTCGTAGGTGGCTTCGAAGATGTCGGGCTTGCACGGGTAGAACTCGCCTTTGACGCCCTTGATGATCCAGTCGCCCGGGTGCGCCGTCATGGTTCCTTCGAGCGTGGGGATCAGAATGATCTGCGGCGCGTGCTCGGTCGGATGACTCTCGAAGCGCCATTCGCCACCGCACCAGCGGGCCAGTTCGCCGATGTCAACCGGGTTCTTGAACTGGCGGGCCTCGATGACGACGGGCTTCTTGCGGTACAGGCTCATCGGAGCTCCATGTACAGGAAGAGGGGTGAGCAGTGCCGCCGCGGCTACGGCGAGGACGGTGCGGAGCCAGGAGGGGAGCCGCAGCGGCACCCGCCGCCGCATCACGGGGTCCTCCGTGCCCTGAACGTGCTGTCCCAGATGTCATGTGCCCGCTCAGCGAAGCCGAGCCGTTGCCCGGCGGGGCAGCAATCAGCGCACGCGAAGTAATCGTTGGGGCATCCGGGTATACCGCAGTGGCCTTTGTCGTAGTGGCCGTGGCCGCAACTGAGGATCCTCATGTGCCGCCTCCCCAGCCGGCCCCGTCAGCCCGGCCCTTACCGATTTCTTGCCGGGCCTCCTGCACGGCCTGCGCCGCATGCGGGTACTTGGCGGCATATGCCGCGAGAGACTCCCGAGCCAGATCGTCCGCCCAGGCTTTCGGCACAGGCGGGGCGGCCTCCTGAGCGCCGACTGCCAGGGGCGTGCCCTGGGGGGTCAAGTGGAGGTCCTGCCGGAGGTGGACCAGGACACGATGCCGAAGCGCTTTCGCGTGATGGGTGGCGGAGGACCGAACCGCCAGCATGCTCTCTACCGAATTTTCGCTCGCGTACCGCTGCCAGTAGCAGTGCGGCTCCTCACACTCAGCCGTGGTCGGAAGCTTCTGGTAGTCGACGGCGAGCGGTGTTTCGTGCCGGCAGTCGTGGAGGCGGCTCATCGCGTGGCCGCCAGTGCGTCACGGACCGTCACGAACATCGGGGGCCGGTTCCTGCAGCGCATCGCGCGGCCGGCCGCGATCCGGGCGTTGACGTCGCGGAGCGACTGCGCGTAGCCGGGGCTGTTGTGGCTGCGGTGGCCGCCGATGCCGTGCTTGCGGCTGCTGAGGTTCCCGCGACCTGACTGGCCGCTCATGTGCCGCCTCCCCGGCCGGCCCCATCGGCCCGGCCCTTACCTTTGGGCCGCTTCGTTTTGGTGCCGCATTTTTTGCATTCGTGTTCGATGTCGCCGTTGGTTTTGGCGGGGAATTTCCACACATGGGGCGGGCACTTCGCGCGTGGCGGCTTCTTCGGCGGCGGCGGCTTCTTCGCCATCACGCGGCCACCTTCCGGCGCTTGTTCCTGCGCGCAGCCGGGCGCACGCGATCATGCAGCTTGTCGGCCACTGCCCAGTCAGCGAGGCGGTCTATTTGCGTGAGCGCCGTCAGGTCAAGGCCGAATCGGGCGAGCCGATCCTCCCACCCAGGCGACCGCCAGACGTACGGCCTGAATGGCACACCGTTGCGCAGCGGGATGTACTCGGCTTCCGCGTGCTCATCCCGGTGCGAGCCGTCAGGACTAGTCAAGCGGACCGGGTTATGCCAGAGCGCATCCCCGGCTGACGTGGCGTTCTTCCTCGGGCCCTTCAGCGAAGCGGTCGGATTCCGGAAATCGCCGCTGCCCTCGCGCGGCAGGGCGAACAGGCCCGAGTGGTCGCGGGGCATCGCGCGGCGGGTGTGCAGCGTGCCGAATGCCGGCCGGTGCCATTTCCCGTAGTGCTTGACCTTGGCCATCACGCGGTCGCCTCTTTGTCGCTGGCGAGCCGTTCGACGTCAGCGAGCCGGAACACCTTCGCGCCCCGGATGCCGGCTGTCTCATGGACTGGCGTGATCAGTCCTTCACTGACCCAGCGCAGGAAAGTGGCGCGGTGAACGCCGAGGATTTTGCTCGCCTCGTCACTCCCGATCAGTGAATCATTCCGCATACGTGAAAGGTTCGCACAGCGGGTAGCGGTTCCGCAAGGGGATCGGCAAGTACTTGCAAAATGTTTCGTGTCTGTGCGAAACTTTCCGCATGAGCGAGCAGCCAGACACAACGGCGGGTCTCCCGAAGTTTGACCTCGCCGACAAGATGCGGAAGTCACTCCGGCACGCGGGGCTCGGAGTGGCCGAGATGGCCGACTACCTCGACGTCGACCGGTCGTCAGTCAGCAACTGGCTGAGTGGCCGGATCGAGCCGTCCGCGCGGACCGTCCAGCTGTGGGCGCTGCGAACCGGGATTCCGTACACGTGGTACTGCCACGGGGACCTGCGGCCCTGCGATTACGCGCCGGTCCAGGCAGGTTCCGGCCGCCGTGCAACTAAAATGCAAACATTGCAGACTAGCGCAGTGGCATGATAATGGTAGTCACCTGGCTCACCTACCCGCAGGTAACTTAGGAGGTCCAGGGATGACGACCAGGCGCATGACAGGCAGCGCAAGCGAGAAGGCAGTGCGGGACCACCTCCGGCACCTCGGCCTGGAAGCCAAATCAGAGCGCACCATCTACGAGCGGGGCCTGCTCCTGGCCCGCGTCCAGAAAGCGCTCCCGGTGCCGCTGCTCGCCGCCACGCCGGAACAGCTGTATGACTGGCGGGCCCGGCTGAAGGTCAGCAACAACACGATCGCCAACTATGTGAGCCACTGCCAGATGTTCTACCGGTGGGCCGCGAAGCAGGGCCTGATCGGCGCGGACCCGTCGCCGGACATCCCGGTGCCGGCGACCCCGAGGCGGGTTCCGCGGCCCATCTCTGAACCTGATCTGATGGCGCTCCTGGACGCTACCGACAAGCAGGCGGCGCGGATCAGGATCTGGCTGGTGCTGGCCGGCTGGTGCGGCCTGCGGGGGAAGGAAATCAGGTTGCTGCGGGTGGAGAACATCCGCGTCAATGACGACCCGCCGGTCCTTATCGTCGCCTCCGACGCGACGAAGGGCAGGACCGAAAGATATATTGCCCTGTCCCCGTTCGTCATCGCCGAGATACGCGCGGCCCGGCTGCCGTCGTCGGGGCTGGCTTTCCCCCGGGAGGACGGCTCGCCGCTGCGCCAGTGGGACGTGGCCCGCATCATGAACAATTTCCTGCACCAGCACGGGATCGCCGACCAGTTCCATTCGCTGCGCCACAGGTTCGGAACCCAGGCATATGCGGTGGAGCGGGACATCGTGGAGGTGGCCGCGCTGATGGGGCATGCGTCGATTGAGACGACGCGGGGGTATACGAAGCGGAACCGGGCGAGGTCGGCGGCGATCGTGGCAGCCCTGCCGGTGCCGGGCGAGCTGGGGCGGGAGGCGCCTGAGCCGCCTGCGAGCCAAGCACCTATACAACGGGTGCAGCGTCTCTCCGGACGTCTGGGAGCGGCTGAGGGCCGAGGCGCGAGCGCAGCGGGATGCGTCGTGAGGGGCCTGTGCATGGCGTACGGCGGCAGTACCGGCGGCCGGCCGCGGATCTGCGTGCGGCGGCGGCATCATTTCGGCCGGCACAGGTACGGGTTCCTGGACGCGCAGCCAGGATGGGCCGGGCCGCTCGAGCAGGAGGTGTCGTGATGGTTGACAGCGTGTTGTGGCGGTGCGCCCGCTGCCCCGGCGAGTTCATCGGGGGGCGGACGCCGGATGATTTGTGCACGGCGTGTATCGCCGCCGCCCTCACCCGGCCCGCGCTGACAGGTGACCTGTCCTGGGAACGGGTCACGGTAACGGCAGACGGCGCGACGACAACTACGGGCACGCGTGAACTGCGCATACCGCTGCCAGGCGAGTACGAGGCAGCCTACGCGGCGCGGTCAGGTGTTACGGTCGCTGACCTGCACCGGTTCGGCCGGTATGCCGAACCATGCGGATGCGGGGGGGCCGGGTGCGAGGGCTGGGCCATGGGCCACCAGCATGAGGACGCGCTATCCGAGGACACCTGGAGGCGGCCGTGACCGTGCCGCAGCCTGACGGGCCGCCGACCCTCACCGCCTTGTACCGGGACATCATCGACACCGTGGACACCGGTGTATTTAAATACATGGTGCATGCGGCGGCGAAACTCATCAACGAGGGGAGGTTCGATGGACCTCGCGAAGTTCCTCGAAGCCAGGATCGGTGACGACAAGGCCAAGTGGGAAGGCGAATTGGGGCGACACGCACGCATGTGCTATGAGTGCGGCGCTAACCAGGCCCGCATGCTGCGCGAGGTGGACGCCAAGCGCGCCATCCTGGCTGAGGCTCAGGCCGTGCGCAAGCTCCTCGATCTGACCGGCGGCGAGCAGGACCGCTATCGCGACTGGATTCTGCGCCACCTCGCCTCCGTCTACGCAGACCACCCGGACTATGACGAGGGGTGGCGGCTGTGAGTGACCTGGCCGGGTTCCTGACCGCCCGCCTCGATGAGGACGAGGCGGCGGCGAAGGCTGCGTTCGGGCCGGGGATCGCGCTGAACTGGCCGGCGCTTCCGGCAGCCGTGGATGTTTTCGTTGACCGGTACGGGCCGCTGCGGGCGGTGCGCGAAGTTGAGGCCAAGCGGAAAATCGTTGCCGAATACGTTGCAGCGCAAGCCTGGTCCTACCCTCCGGGTGATGGCGACGAAGCGGTACAGGAGGCGCTTAACAGCGTGGTCAGGCATCTGGCCGCCGTCTGGAGCGACCACCCCGACTACGACCCGGCATGGAATGACGGAATCAATCAAACATCCGCACAGATAGTTTCTGCCGGCAGGGAAGGAGCCGGCGGTGGCTAAGGGTCCGAAAGCACCGGCGAATACGGGCAAGGTGCCCAGCAAGACGGGTGCGAGACATGACGCGAACGTGATCAAGACGTCGAACCGGTCGGGGAAGGCCGGGAACGAGTCCGTCGGCAAGCACGCCAAGGGCGGCGGGAAGAAGTGAAGCTTTACCTATGGCGGGACGTCCTGCGCGATTACACGCCCGGGATAGCCTTCGCCATCGCCGGCAGCCCTGATGAGGCGCGCGGCCTGATCATCCGTGCCGTCACCGACGGCAGCGGCTATTGCGACGGATCCGACTTCGCCGCCGATCCCGAGGCCCATGACCTCAGCGAGCCTTTCGCCGCCTACGTCACCGGGGGCGGCTGAGTTCAGCTGAAGTTCAGGACGCAGAAAACCAGCCCGCGCATCTCCCCGAGAGGATGCGCGGGCCGGATGGAACGCCGCAGGCAAAAGCCTAGCCGGTCAGTTGTCAGGCAGCTTGTAGTGGCGG
>Ga0209131_1001794_pt1 | contig 14755 bp, 15 predicted proteins | sample GraSoi_2013_40cm_FD_185826 | JGI IMG/M metagenome (GOLD analysis project Ga0209131, IMG submission 185826) | Grasslands soil microbial communities from the Angelo Coastal Reserve, California, USA - Sample 9_17_2013_40cm (SPAdes) (version 2) | ecosystem: Environmental > Terrestrial > Soil >...
TGGCCGGAAACACTGTGCTCTATGGCGCGACTTCTGGGCAACTATACATCGCGGGGCGCGCAGGTGAACGGTTCGGTGTGCGGAATAGCGGGGCATTGGCCGTGGTTGAAGGTGTCGGACAGCACGGCTGCGAATACATGACTGGCGGCGTGGTTCTGGTGCTTGGGCCGCTCGGGCTCAATTTTGGATCTGGCATGACCGGCGGACTTGCGTATGTTTTGCGTGCGGAAGCTGAGGACGTTCTGCATCGCGAATTTGTGGCCCTGGCGGACACGGAACCGGACGAGCAATTGTGGTTGCGGCGAGTGCTGGAGGCGCATCAGCAATTTACGGCGAGTCCACGCGCCGCGCGGCTTCTGTCGAAGCGAGGGGCCCTGCCGCTCGTTCGCGTGCAACCCGTGCATTTTCAGGGCACGATTGCGGACACGTGGAAGCCGGTGCTAGATCGTTTGCAACAGCGTGAGTCCCTTGTTGTTGGGCCAGGATTTCCCGAAACTTCACAGGCGGCACTGCACGCCTAGAAAGAGAAATTAGAGCCGCGCACGACGATTCCGTTATAATCCACGTCGAGCGATTCGCCCATGGACTTCGACCAACTTGCTACATTTGTCTACGTTGCAAAGCTAAAGAGTTTTTCGCGCGCGGGGCAGAAAGTGTTCCGCTCGCAGTCGGCGGTCAGCGCGCAGATACGGCAACTGGAGCAGGCGTATCACGCGCGATTGCTGGACCGTTCGGCGAAATCAGTGGAGCTGACCCCGGCCGGGGAAGTGCTTTTCGAGTACGCGGAGAAGTTGCTGCGGCTGCGCGACGAGTCCGTGCAGCTCGTCGCCGATCGCGGGAACGTCGTGCAGGGGCCCGTGGTTTTCGGGGCCAACGAAGCGACCTGCCTGTACCTGCTGCCGGACATTTTTGCGGAGTTTCAGCGGCGGTTTCCGCTGGTGCACATCAGCATTTACCGCAATTTCAGCCACAAAATTTTGCAGCGCGTGGAAGATGGTTCGATCGACGTCGGTATTGTGACCTTGCCGACGAAATCGCCGAACTTGAAGGTGCACCACATTCATCGCGACCGGCTGCGGTTCATGGTCAGCACGCGGAATCCGCTGGCGCAGCGCTCGAAATTGACGCTCGAGGAAGTGGCTTCGCAGCCGCTGATTTTTCCGCGCACCGGATTTACGCGGCAAGTGCTGGACAAATTGTTCCGGCCATACCGTTCGCGAATTCACGTCACCATGGAGCTGCCAAGCATCGGGATGATTAAACGCTTTGTGGGGGCGGATGCGGGCGTTTCATTCATCAGCGAAAGCTTTGCAAAGGACCAGGTGAAAGCCGGCGAAGTGAAACTGCTGAACGTCGAAGGTGTCGATTTGTTCCGCGAGCTGGGGCTGGTGTACCGGCGAGACCGCAGCTTGCCTCGGGCCGCGCAGGCGCTAATCGCCTTGATTCGCGAGTACCGCAAAGCGGCCGAACACACTTCAGCGGCCGCGTCGGACTAAACCCGCGGAAACTAGCTCGCGCGTTCATTCTCAAAGTACGGGAGTTTATTTCTTTATTTCCGGCACATCGAAGCTAAGGCCGGCGATGGCCTTGGCAATCACGTTTTCCTGGATTTGGATCAAATCGCTATCTGCGTAGGTCATGCCGAGGACGGTGAAAATGTCGCCGCTGCGGCTGATCACCACCAGGGTGCCGGACCATTCGTGCTCATCGGCTTTGCCGTAATAGTGAAATTCCACGGCCGGCGAGCCGCCAATAAGCGTTTTGCGCTGTGAAACGCGCTGATAATTTTCGTACACGTCGTAGAGGCGCTTTTCGACCGCAACGGCCGCGGCGTCGAGCGGCTCTTTAGTTTTCTCGCGGCCCACGACCAGCAGCGAAGATTCATTTGCCGTGCCCATGGCAACGATTGCATTGGGCAGGGCATTGCGCGCGTCGGCCATTACTTGCCAGCTTGGCGCTTTGTAGATGCGGAATCCGTGGGTGTAGTTGGTGTAGAGATTTCCTTGCACGTCCTCGCGGATAGCGGGAAGTTCCGGCTCTTTTGGCGGCGCGGGCTGCGCTGCGGCGGGCGGAAGAGCAGCGTTGGCAGCCACTGGGGAGCCCTTTAGAGCTGGCGCGTTTGCTTCGCTGGTTGTCGCGCTTGCGGGGACCTCCGGCTTGACGGCCGTGCCGCTAATTTTGGCCGACTTATCCGATTTCTCCCGCTTGCTTGCATTGGGAATGATAGCCTTCGCGCTGGTATTGGTGGCCGGGAGCGTCGCGCCCGCCGCTGAACCGGCAGGGGTTTCCGGCTTGGGCTGGATGTTCGCTGCAATTTTGGCCGAACCCGCAGGATTTTTCGTCGCCGGCTGCGCTTCCGAGCTTGCCGGGGCGGCGGGTATGATCGAGGCGATTTTGTCTTTTTCCACGAGCACATATCCAAAGTCGGTCTTGACCTTGAACATGTTTTCTTCGTACGCGACGATCACGCCATAGAGCTTTTTGCCGTCTTTCAGGCGGATTTCATCAGCCGAGACGGGCAGCGCTGCGAGTGTAAGAGCGCAAAGAGATGCCAGCCGAAAGCTGCGGTTTACGAGAACGCCCATACTCCGAGTATGGGCTGGGCTGGGGAAGCGCGGCAACTGGCCCGCAAGGCATGTGTCTGCCCTATTACTTGGCGTTTTGGCTGCCGCTGGTCGCGGAATGCGGTGCCGATGCGGTGAGGCAGACCCTGCTGTGGATTTCAAACGGCTGACGGCCCGGGAGAGCCCAAAGGCAATGGAGCCGCCAGCCGTTTCCCGTTTCCTCTTACCGGCAGCGATTATAGCGAATAAAAAGCGAAAGTAAAGCGTTTCTGAAGAAATTCTTGTGGTTAAGCTCCCTTAGCTGGCATACCCACCCCCCGTTTTTGGCAAAAGAGGCTGCAAGCTATTGAAAACAAAGGAGTCGAGTCGAAAAAAGAAGGGCAAGAGGCTACAAGAGGCGGCAACATACTGAAATTGTTTGACTTGGAGCCGTGTTCATACTGGTCAGATGGTGAAATTGGTTCCCGCGGCTGTTTTCGTTGACAGGCAGCTCTCTTGGGTAGAGGCTCCTGCCATGGCTGCGTCTTACGTTCTGGTCCTGGCGTTTGGTATCGGCATTATCGCAGGCCTGCGCTCGCTGACGGCACCCGCAGTGGTGGCCTGGGCGGTGCGCCTTGGCTGGCTCAACCTTTACAACACCACGCTTTCGTTTTTGGGATCGACCGCTACCGTGGTTATTTTCACGATTCTTGCAGTGGTCGAGCTGGTGGCTGATCAGCTTCCCTCGACACCTGCGCGCACAAAGCCTCCCGGATTAATAGCGCGCATCGTTCTTGGCGGACTCTCGGGCGCCACCGTTGCGGTTGCGGGCGGGCAGTCTTTTGCGGCTGGCTGCGTTCTGGGTGCTCTCGGCGGAGTCATCGGAGCGTTTGCTGGGTATCAGGTGCGCACCGGGCTGGTCCGTGCGCTCAAGGTGCCGGATATCGTTATCGCGGTGATGGAGGATCTGGTAGCAATTGCGGGCGCGCTATTGATCGTCACCCGATTTTGAATTCGATTTGCTCAGCTGCAGAAGCGACGAAAGTTGCCGGCGGCCGACCGCAAAGGCCAAGTGCAGGCGCACTCGTTTCCGCACGCAGGATCGCATAGGAAGCGGGAAAATCAAACCGAGAAGAATTAAACGGCGATTTTTGAGGGTTGAACGGTAGATTTCGGCATCGAACGGTTGCGGTCTGTGGACTTCCTGTTTCCAGTAGTAGGCTAACGCATCAGGCTTCAATCCTTCCCTTAGGAGCTTCTCGATGGGAGCGCCAGAACACTACGAAGCGATTGTGATTGGCTCAGGGCAGGGTGGCAAGCCGCTTTGCCAAGCCTTGGCGGAGGCTGGGCTGCGAACCGCGTTGGTGGAACGCAGCTACATTGGCGGAACTTGCGTCAACGTGGGCTGCACGCCAACGAAGACGATGGTGGCGAGTGGACGCGTAGCGTATCTTGCGCGTCGCGGCAAGGACTACGGCGTGCTGACTGGGGATATCCGTATCGACATGCAGCGGGTGCGGCAACGAAAGCGCGACATTGTCGATAATTTTCGGAGCCGTGGCCAGGCGCGTCTGGAAAAGATCGCGAAGCTCGATTTGATTTTCGCTGAGGCGAGCTTTACCGGGCCAAGGACCCTGAGCGTGCGGGCGAAAGACGGTGCGGAACGAATTCTCTCGGCGGATCGCATCTTCATCGATGCGGGGACGCGGCCCTCGGTACCGGAGATCGACGGCTTGCGAGATGTGCCGTTTCTCGACAGTACTTCGATTATGGAGTTGGATTCTGTTCCTGAACACTTGTTGGTGCTTGGTGGGGGCTATGTCGGCCTGGAGTTCGGACAAATGTTCCGGCGGTTCGGCAGCCGCGTTACGGTTGTGCAGTCTGGGGCGCAGTTGCTGAGCGGAGAGGACGCGGATGTTGCCGCAGAAGTCCTGGCGATTCTGAAGCAAGATGGGATTGAGGTGCTGCTGAATAGCAGGGGCGCACGCGTGATTAAATCCAGTACAGACATTCAACTGACAGTTGGAGCGGGCCAACAGGCACGCGTACTTCACGGGTCTCACCTGTTAGTTGCGACGGGCCGGAGGCCTAACACGGATACACTGAATCTCGGCGCCGCTGGAATTGCGACAGACCAGCGCGGGTTCATCAAGGTGAACGGGAAACTGGAAACCAACGTTGAGGGTGTTTACGCGCTTGGCGATATAAAGGGAGATCCGGCGTTCACGCACATTTCGTATGACGATTACCGGATTTTGCGAACGAACCTGATCGAGAAGGGAAGCGCTACGACCGAAAATCGCTTTGTGCCTTACACGGTTTTCATCGATCCGCAGCTTGGCCGCGTGGGCATTACGGAATCGGAAGCGCGGGCGCGGGACAAGAAGTTTCGCGTGGCAAAAATGCCGATGAGCTACGTGGCCCGGGCGCTTGAGGTCGATGAAACCCGAGGCTTCATGAAGGCCATCGTGGACAGCGACAGCAATCAAATCCTGGGCGCCGCCGTCCTGGGCATTGAAGGCGGCGAAATCATGTCTATGCTGCAGTTGGCGATGATGGGACGGCTGCCATTCACCGCTTTGCGGGAGGGCATTTTCGCGCATCCGACTTTGGCCGAGTCGTTAAACAACCTCTTCCTATATTTTAGCTAGTGGGAATACTCTTCGGGAGAGTTTGCAATATGCAGGCGCCGGCTGTGCTACCGTTTCCTGCATGACGGTTCAGGTTCCTGTGCGCAAAGCGATTCTCGAACGGCGGACTTATGACGCTCCCGCCGAGGGCCGCGAAGGCAAAGTGCGGCTGGACTTCAACGAGAACACCGCGGGCTGCTCGCCGGCGGTCACGCGCGCTCTACGAAAAATATCCACGAAACAGCTTGCGATGTATCCCGAATACGAGCGGCGCAGCGCCCGGTTGGCGCGCTATTTTGGCGTGCAGCCCACCGAACTGCTGCTCACGAACGGCGGCGATGACGCGTTGCGCGTGTTCTTCGACACGTTTGTCGATCCGGGAACCAGCATTCTTATCTGCGAGCCTACTTTTCCGATGTATCGGTATTACGGGGAAATCGCGGGCGCGAGAGTGGAGGCGTTGCGCTACGGGCGAGAGATGGAGTTTCCGCTGTCCGGCATTCTCGCCGAACTGGAAAAAGAGCCACGCGTTTTGTTCATTGCGAATCCCAATAATCCCACGGGAACGCTGCTGCAGGTTGAGGCTATCGAAAAGATTTTGCGGGTGGCGACAAAGACTGCCGTCGTGATCGATGAGGCTTACGCGGAATTTTCCGGGGTCACACTTGTCCCGCGCATTAGGAAATATCCGCATCTGTTCATTGCGCGGACGTTCTCGAAGGCGGCGGGGCTTGCGGCACTGCGGCTCGGCGCGGTGATTGCGGGTACGGAGTCGCTGTCGTATTTGCGGCGCGCGATGCCACCGTTTCCGGTGAATCTCGCGGGGCTCGTGGCGGCGGAAGCGGCGGTGCGCGATCGCGCGACTATCCGGCGGCTCGTCCGAGAAATTCATCGCACCCGGGCTTGGTTTGAAGGGGAACTGCACGATTTGCGCGTGAAGACTTTCCCCAGTGGTGGAAACTTTCTCCTGGCAAATTTCGGGCCGGGCGGGCCGCGATTGTTTCAGCAGTTGGAGCGCGAGGGGATTTTGCTGCGCGACCGCAGCAAGGAACTGGGCGCGGGATTCGTGCGCATCAGCATCGGCACGCGAGCGGAGATGAAGCTTTTGCTGAAGAAAATAAAGCGGCTGGGTTTTAGCGCAAGTACGCGTCCGTGACGTATTGCTGCACCATGCGCTGAGTGTTGAAGAACGATCCATTGATGGCAATGGCGTGCTGCATGACGCTCAAGAAGCGGGCACGCTCTTTGTAGAACATCGGCAAAATTATATTTTCCAGCTTGTAGTAAAGCGATTGCGCCTCGCTGACATTGTCTGTGGCAATCGGAGAGGAGCCGGGCAGCCGTGGCTCGCCGATGGACCAACCGGTGATCCCTTCGATGTGGCCTTCCACCCACCAGCCATCCAGAATGCTCAAGCTGGGTACGCCATTCAGCGCTGCCTTCATGCCGCTTGTTCCAGACGCCTCCAGCGGGTATTGCGGGGTGTTGAGCCACAAATCGACGCCGGAAGTGATCTGGCCGCCCACCTCCATGTTGTACTCGTCCAGGAAAACCATAGGCACGGCCTTCCGCAGGGCCTTTTTGGCTTGAAAGATTCTGCGGATAATGTCTTTGCCGCCGGCATCGTGGGGATGCGCTTTGCCGGCATAAACGATCTGAAATTTTCCAGCGCCTTTGGCAATTTGCCGCAGGCGATCTAGGTCAGAAAGAATCAAATCCGCGCGTTTATATCCCGTAGCTCGTCGAGCAAAGCCGATCGTGAAAGCTTCGGGATCCAGAGACAAACCGGTTTTCTTGCGCACGGTTTCAAAGAGCTGGTGCTTGGCAATTAAATGGGAGGACCAGACTTCTTCCGGCGGCAAGCCTAACGCACAGCGCAAACTGTAATTGTCTTCGCGCCAGGAGGGAATGCAGCGGTCGAAGAGCTCCTGGAACGCCGGAGAGGCCCAGGTGCCGGCATGGACTCCGTTAGTGATCGCTTCGATGGTTACTTGCGGAAACATTTTGCGCGAGGTTTCTCCGTGCAACTTGGCGACGCCATTGACGTAGGTGCTCAGGCTCAGCGCGAGATATGTCATGTTCAATGACGCTCCGGCGCGCGCGGCTTCCTGCAAATCGGGGAAATCGCGCTCTGCTTGCAGGACGCGCTTCATCAGGTCCGCGGAGGAGGAGTCCTTCAGGTCAAAGAAACCGTTTTGGTCCGGGAAAACACGCGTCAGATACTCCATTGGGAAGCGGTCATGGCCGGCGGGGACGGGCGTATGCGTGGTGAAGACGCATTTGCTGCGGACTTTTTGGATGTCTTCGCCGCGGATCGAGGTGCGGCCGGCCTTTTCCGCTTCTTCCCCGAGGAGTTCCAGAGAGAGCAGGGCCGCGTGGCCTTCGTTCATGTGATAACGCGTCAAATCGTTGTAGCCGAGCGCACGCAGCATACGCACGCCGCCGATGCCCAGCAGCACTTCCTGGCATAGGCGGTAATAGGCGTCGCCGCCGTATAAGCTGCCGGTTAGATTACGATCGGCTTCCGCGTTAGTGGGCAAATCTGCGTCGAGAAAGTAGACGGGCACCTCAAAGCCGCGTACTCCTTTTACGGTGTATCGCCATGCGCGCAACTCGATGCGGCGGCCCTCCAACGGAACGGTCACGCGAGCATCTTCTTCAGTGAGAAAATCCTCGACGCGCCATTGGACCGGCTCCTCGGTCTGCGTGCCGTCTTCCGCCCTTTCGATAAAGCAGAGAAACGGCCACCATGGGCAGACGGATGTCCGCTGCCGCGCGCACGGTGTCTCCCGCCAAGACGCCTAGACCGCCGCTGTAGCTGGGCATGGCGTTGTCCAGCGCGATCTCCATTGAAAAGTAGGCGACAAACCGCTTGGGTGAATTAAACCTCGTCCCCGTCGGCCTCGACACCTCGCCAACACCTACATCACTTGCTGTAGCCAAAATTACGCTCCTTGGAACTTCATATTGTCGGGGAGAACTGTCACGCACGCAAGCCGTCTCGCACGAACGTTGCCATAATCCCGGCCTGTTCCAGGCGGGAGTCATGTCGTGCGAGCGACGAACGCGTTCTACTCAGTTAACTGTATGCGGCGTCTTTTCGGGTGTCAGCAGCGTCTAATGTTTGCCTTACCGGCGGCGCGGCCGCATACCAAGTCCAAGGCGGAGCGAGCCGGTGTGTGTTCTCGCTACCTACTCTCACCCGAGGATTTCCATGCTTTCGTCAACTCTGATTTATTTCAACAAGAACCAGGAAGAAGTGGCCCGCGTGACGTTTGATGAGAATGAGGTGCCCGGCTGGTGCATCAAGTCCAAAGCCGAGCCCAGCTTCAAACGAAAATTCGCTGCACAACGCGAAGCTTGCGCCGTGTGGCTCAGGGAATTTGATCCAGAAACGGGCAAGCTGCGCTCGAAATCCCAAAGGAAGGAAATGTCCCACGCCTACTGACCCGCCTCGGCTGACTTCTGTACGCGATGTCCCAAAGTCCTGCATTGGCCGCTGACGAGCAAAGGCCTCAGCAACGTGGGCGATTCCGTCTGAGCTGGCGGAAATGGCTTAGCGTCGTAGGCGTTTCGGTTGTCGGACTGCTGATAGTCGGCGCGGTCTTGCTGGCGCGGCACTGGCCATTTTCGCGTCAGCGCGTCATCGCCAACCTACAGGACGAGTTCCACGGAACGGTCACCTTCAGCCGGTTTCATTCAACGGTCTTCCCTCATCCGGGCTGCGTTGCGGAAGGCGCTGAACTGGTCCGACCCGGCGGCCCTGCAGGTTCTCCTCCGTTCGCCTCTGCGCAGAAACTCATCATGCGCGCTCACTACTTGGATTTTCTGCTGCGCCCAGGGTACATATCGCACATTGAGGCGCAGGGTCTGCAGATTCACATCCCGCCCCGCGGGACAATGGCAGCCACGCCGCGGAGCCAAAATCCCTCGACGAGGCGCGTGGGAGAAGTGATTGCGAATAACGCGATTTTGGAAATTGCACGCAAAACCGCCAAGCCGCTGCGATTCGAGATTCACACGCTGACGCTTAATTCGGTCAGTCGCAAAGACGGGTTTAGTTACGACGCCTGCTTTCTCAACGCGCTGCCTCCCGGTGAAATCCAATCGCGCGGACATTTCGGTCCATGGAATTCGGACGATCCGGGCCAGACACCGGTTTCCGGCACGTACAAGTTCGAGCACGCGTACCTTGGCGTTTTTCAGGGCATCGACGGAGTGCTGAGTTCGCACGACAATTTTCAGGGAACGCTGGCCAAGATGGAAACGCACGGCTCCGTGGATATTCCCGATTTCAAGCTCCGACGCGCGGCGCGCAGCTCCCCAATTCAGAGCCGCTTTGACTCGTTTGCTGATGGCCTGAATGGCGACGTTCACCTGGAGCATGTGGAAACTATCATCGTAAAAACCAACGTGCTGGTGAGAGGAAGTGTCGCAGGGGAACCGGGGCGGCCCCGCAAAATTACTTCTCTGGATTTAAACGTAGGCCAGGGTCGCATCCAAGACGTGTTGCGCTTGTTCATCAAGGAGCCGCGGTCGCCCATTGTTGGGGCGATCAGCTTCCGAGCGCACGTAACGATTCCGCCGGAGGGGCGCCCGTTTGAACAGGAAGTGGAGTTGGTTGGAGATTTTGGGATCGACGAAAGCCATTTCACGAAACCAGAAACACAGAAAAAAGTGAACAATCTGAGGGAGCGTGCGGAAGGCAAAAAGACCGAGCAGAAGGAAAAAGAAGAGAAAAAGGGAGAAGAGGATGCCGACGCGGATGATCCCGAACGCGTTGTGTCCAATCTGAGGGGGCACGTGGTGCTGAAGAATGGAGTGGCCACTTTTACGAACATCTCTTTCAGCGTTCCGGCCGCGACCGCTTACATGCACGGGACATTTAATCTGGTGAATCAAAAAATCGATTTTCACGGCGTACTGAAAACACAGGCGGAATTTTCGAAAGTCGGCGGTGGCGGGATTAAGTCCGTGCTCCTGAAACCATTCGACGCCATTTTCAAGAAGAAGCCGAAAGGGGCGGAGATTCCCGTGAAAATGACGGGAACGTATTCGCATCCGGAGCCTGGGCTGGAAATTACCGGTGGGAACAAGGGAGACAAAGGGAACAAATAAGGCGCCGATAGAAGTGCTAGGGAATCGTCACGATGGCGGGGTGGAGCTCCCAAATGGTGGCAACTTGCGCGGACCCGCGTGAGTGATCGAAGTCCTCGAAGGCCATTCCAAGTATTTGGGCGGGCAATGCTTGCGGCAACTCTCCGCCGTGCTGCGAATCGAGACGAAATCCGTGTTTTGCGAGCTGCGCTTGCTCCATCTGACGCGCGCTGCAATATTCGCTGTCCACCGGAGTCTCTACGATCACGCGAGGCGCGTTCTTGTCCGCTGTTTGCGAAATTTCGAAATGCACATCGCAGTCGGCGGCGTTTACGCTCGCTTCTTGCACGAACGCATTGGCCACGTGAAACACCTGGAGCTCGCGGCCGGTCCGCGGAGCATCGGGAGCTACGAAAGCGTCCTGCGTCCAGCTCAAGATTGTGTCGACACCGATTTCTTGGGCGGCGATGTTGGGGATGGGGACGTGCTTGGCAATGTGGCGGAAATCCGCGATGTCTGGCTCAACGGGGAGGCACTTGCAGAGATCTTCGGGCGTCGGCTGCAAAACTCCGTAATCGCTGCCCTTGCAGGAAGCTGCGGCAAACCATAGCAGTATCGCGCTGCCTAGGCAGAGAAGAGATTGTGCTCGGACAGTCACCCCCTAATTAGATGCGCGGCAGCGGCACAAAGAAGGCGCGCTATCGCCAGAGCAGTCACATGGCCCAGCACGTCCATTGCAAAGTCGCTCATTCCTTAAAGATCGGGGCGGCTAGCTTTGCGGGCTGTAATTCGTTTCCTCGCTCGCAGTTCGGCGGCGCCAGACCGATTCTGGTCCGTTGTGTGGCGACGACCTTCTCTCGGTCTGTCTTCTTCTGTACTGCTCGGTAAAGCCCGGCACCAGTTCCTCGATCAGGCCGCTCAGCTTGCTACCCGCGATTGCGATCACCGCGTCACGAATGTTATCCCAGGCGCTTGGGCCCTTGTCCTCCCACTGTTGCCTTTCGGGGCTGGTGCCGTACTCGGAACGCTGCGATTCGCGCCTCCAACGGCGGCTGCGTGACCACCTGCTCGAGTCGTCGTGCGATTTCCGGCCGCGGCCGATCAACATTGACAACAGCAATCCCCCGCCGAAAGCGACACCCACCATAGCCAGCGGCCGGCGATTAAACTGCGCGCGCCAATCGACCGCAGTCTTCACCTTTTGCTGCAACTCGTTAATATTCTCGCCGAGCTCGTTGCGCTTCTCGTAAATATGACGCTCTATCTGATCTGGTTTCTCGCCCATTGCACGTTCTCCTTGACGGTTCCGATTGTCTTCTCTGGGACGACCTTCACTCCCTTGAGCCGATTCCTGCCGATGTTAATCAGGATCAGCGAAACGACGCCAACTCCGAAGCCGACAATTAGTGCCGCCAGCCAGGCGTCCACAACTAAGGAGAGAGCATGAACCATAGCCAGCAGGAGAAAACCCAACGCGTATAGTCCTAGAAGCAGGCCGACGATCAGCGGCACTCCCGAGCGCGCTACTTTCGCCGCTTGTTCCTGTACTTCGGCTTTGGCCAGGCGAAATTCGGACCGAACAATTTCCTGGATGTCTGCGATGATGTCTTGCAGAATCTCGGTCATCGACCGACCGTTGTGCGCGTTTTGCGCGGCCATACGCCTACCTCCAGTCGGCATTGTGGAGAGCGCGGCCCGCCAAGAAGCCGACAACCGCGGCGGCGGCCAACGATTGGGCTGGATAGCGGCGCACAAAATCTGCGACGTCTTCCATCATCGCGCGGGCATCGTTGTCGCGGATGTAATCGGCCGCGGATTGGAGCTTGTCTGTTACGTTGTGAACGGTCTGGGATGTGGCAGAAGCGAATCGATCGGCTTTGTCTCGCAGGGTTGCAGCCGTGGTGTCAACTGTGTCTGCCGCGCGTAAGCGCCCTTGATCAAGCTTGTTCTCGGCTCTTCTTCCCAGATCCGCAACCCTATCCTTTACTTCCGCGGCTGTTTGGCTGGCTTGGGCCTTGATGGTCTCTGCGTCAGTCGCAGAGTAGCGTCCCTGTGCATCCATTTTCGCTCTCCCTTTTTTTGACTTGGATTTCGTCGGGCTTGCCCGTCCCGCCCACGGCATTTCCCGTGTCACGGCCTAGGCAAGCGGCTCGTCGTCAACTTGACGGCGCCATCTAGCTGACTATCGATTGGGGCGAGCAGCCATCCAGCAAATGCAGCAGTCCGCCGTACGCTTCACCCGAGTGCGTCTTAGAGTGCGGGCAAGCGCCTGGGTTAGCGCCTAGGTTTCGGCAGCCACGCCCGCCAAACCGCGAATCTGGTAGACTATGCGCGTTTTGGCGCATAACACGCGAAGACGCTTCCTCGTTCAGTCCGCCCTGGCGGCGGCAGGAGCTTCGCTGTGCACTCGGATCGCCTTCGCCGCCGAGGCCACTCCCCATGTGCAATTTCCTGCGGAGACGCGGGAGCGCATTGCCATCGCCTCCTATCCGTTCCGCGATTTTATTTCGGGTCCGCGTGACGGCGCCGCTACGCAGAAGATGGATTTAAAGGATTTCGCCGCTCATTGTCGCGAGAAGCTTGGCATCAGCAAGATTGAACCTTGGAACCGGCACTTCCAGTCGACAGATGCCAAGTACTTGGACGAGTTTCGCGCGTCCGTGGATAAAGCGCGTGGCGCAGTGGTGAACATCGCGGTCGATGGCGACCATAGCCCTTACGCCGCCGACGCTACGGAACGCGATCAGGCCGTAGCCTTCAGCAAGAAATGGATCGACGTTGCTGCCGCGATTAGCTCACCCAGCGTGCGAACGAATATCGCAGAAGCAAAGGGTGCCAAGCCGGACGTGGAGCGCGCCGCGGACAGCCTGAAGCGCGTGACCGAATATGCCGCCACGAAAAGTGTGGTGGTGCATTTGGAGAACGACAACGCTGCGAGCGAAGATCCGTTCTTCCTGGTGCAGTTGATTGAAAAGGTGAACAGCCCGTGGCTGCATTCCAATCCTGATTTTTGCAATACGCTGGCAACTGGCCGCGAGGAATATGCGTACAAAGGGCTCACCGCCATGTTCCAGCACGCTTACGGCGTATGTCATGTCAAGGACAGCGAAGCCAATGACAAAGGCCAAGTGTTCAAAGTCGATATGCCACGGACATTTGGCATCCTCAAGCGCGCCGGTTACCGAGGCTATTGCTCCATGGAATTTGACGCGCCGGGGGATCCATATTCCGGCACGGCTGCACTAATCAAGCAGACGCTGCAATATCTCGGCTGACCTGCCTAGAACCTCCACTCGGCAATTCCAATCAAGCCCCTAAGTGTGTTCGCAGGAATGCCAGCGCCGTCCTGAGGATTTCGCGAGACCGGTCGTCATCGTTTTGATTATCGAAACCATGCTCCCCGAGTGGGTGGTTCATGCACGTCAGAGGCGCATTGGCGGCCAAAGCCGCCGCGACAAAACGATCGATGGAGTCGTTCATCATAGGAATCTCATCTTGGCCCGCACGGGCTACAAAAAAGGGAACCATCGACAGGGAATTGCCGTGCAGATGTGAAATCGGCGAAAAGGATTTCAGGGTTTCTGCAGATTCGTTTTCGATGTGAGATGGCGAGCGCTGAATATCAAGATATGCATAGAAGGCACCGAGGCAGCGCACGAATGCCGGGCTTTGCTGCATTGCGACGCTCAGCAACGGCCCGCCTGCGGACCAGGCAACTAGCCCGATGCGCTCAGGGTCGGCGTTGAAGGAAGGCGCATTGGAGCGGACGTAGTCGAGAGCGTTGCTCACATCAAGGGCAGCCTCTGCCAAGCATGGCTTGGGGTAACCCAGCCGGTGCGTGAACATCACGGCGGCCATTCCAGCGGCGGCGATGAGGCGCCCCCACGATTGGAAAAATCCCCACTCTTTCGGCTTGTATTGCGCGCCTGCGCCGCCGTGAATGAGCATCACTATCGGAAGGGAAGCATCTGTCGAGAGACTTGGGAGCGTATAAACGTCCATCAGCAGAAACGGATTCTCCACGTCACTGTATTTCAGGTTTGAATGCACTGTGACGGCATCCATTCCGGGCAATCGATACACGACGGGCGGCATGACTCGTTCTGCTGGAGTTTTTGCGCGGCGCAGTGTTGTGGGCGTGTCGGTCGCACGGCTCGCGCCTTTCGGGTCGTTAGTCATAAATCCTTCTCTCTCCACTAACGCATCGAGCATCGAAGGCGCAATCGCGGACCTCGCAACCGACACACTTCGGCGCTTGAGCACGGCTCCGCGTTAACGCTGGGCAGCGCTCGTGAATACCAGAACCGCAATTTTTTGTGGAGGATAAAAGTATAGTTCCCGGTTTGGGCGAGGTGCAAGCGAGAACTGCTCGCCACCGAAACGTCCTGCAGTGCGTTTAGAAGTGCGAGGCGTCGGCTGGGCGCTGCGAGTTTATTAACGCGAGGACCTCGGTGCGCTTGCCCATGGCGCGGGCCCCTACTTTGG
>Ga0209131_1001795_pt1 | contig 14738 bp, 15 predicted proteins | sample GraSoi_2013_40cm_FD_185826 | JGI IMG/M metagenome (GOLD analysis project Ga0209131, IMG submission 185826) | Grasslands soil microbial communities from the Angelo Coastal Reserve, California, USA - Sample 9_17_2013_40cm (SPAdes) (version 2) | ecosystem: Environmental > Terrestrial > Soil >...
CTTCTTGGCGAGCTCCGGGTTGGCCGCGGCTTCTGTGCGGGAGATGTAGCCGTCCTTGTTCTTGTCGAGCGCGTGGAAGCCGGGATCGTTGGCGTCTTTGCCGACCTTGTCTTCGGCATAGCCGGCGCCGACTGCAAGCGCGAGCGCCGCGGCGACGAGAAAGAAAGATGATTGAGCGAGCCTCATACAGACCTCGTGGTTGAGAAATTTTGAGGCCCTGACTATGCGAGCGCGCGGCAGCCCCGGCAATGCGCCGAAGGACGCAGGCGCTAGCCTGGGCGTAGCTGCCGCCCGACAGTTTCAGTACGGCGAGGGCGTGCCGAGGTCGAGCCCGTGCTTTTGCAGCAGCGCTGCATGCTCCGGCGCGCTCAGGAACTTAAGGAACGCGCGCGCGGCATCCGGCTCGCGCGCGCCGACGTGCACGCCACCAGAAAACACGGTGGTTTGCTGCAGCGCGGCGGGCAGCGCACCGACGAAGTCGATGCCCGGGAAATGAATCAGCTCGCTCACCAGCTGGAAGCCGATTTCCGCCTCGCCCTTGGCGATCAGCTCGCCAATCGGCGCGCCGGAAGGCGGAGTGCGGAACTTGGGCTTGAGCTCGGCAAGCACGCCCAATTTGTCCAACAGGCTGGTGACGTAAACGCCGCTCGGACCGGTGGAGACGCCGATGGTCTTCGCCGCAGCGAGCGTGCGCTTCAAGGCATCGGTTGAGCTGACGTCGGGTTTCGGTGCACCGGCGCGCACCGCGACGCCGACCAAGGCGCGCGCCACGTCGGCGCGGCTGCCCGCCATCAGTCTTCCGGTATCGGTGAGATCCTCGTTCCAGTTCGACGGCAGGATCACGGCGTCGAACACTTCGCCGGCCTTCATGCGCTTCATTGCATCGGCCACGCCGGACCAGGTGGTCAGCACCTTGTTGCCGCTCGCCTTCTCGAACTGCGGCACGAGCTGGAGATAAGCCTCCCTGATGCCGGGCGTGGCAAGCACCGTGATGTCCGCCGCTTGCGCCATTCCCGTCACTGCCAAGGTCGCCGCTGCCAAGAGGCCTCTCATGTTAGTTAGCCAGCGGATCGGGCCGCAGCTGCAGCTTGTAGACCTTCGGCCGGTTCTCTTTGCCGCCTTCATTATGGAAGTTGGTGCGCGTGCCCGACGTAGTCCACAGCCCGCGGCCCTTCCAGCCGGCTTTCGCATCGTCGATGCGGCCGTCGATGTTCTTGGTGAAGAAGCCCAGCGGATACGGCACGCGAAAGTCGATGATCTTGCCGTCGACCACCGCCATCAGCGATTCGCTGCCGTTGGTTTGCGCGATAGGCACGTTACGTCCAAGGCCGAATGTGTTGTAGCGGTCCACCCAGATGTAATAAGCGTGGTTCGCGCTGCCCGCTTCATCGACGCCCTTGAACTGCGGACCGGTCATGCGATAGAGGGTCCAGCCCTCCTGGCAGAGCTTGCCGCTCGCCGCCTCCGGCCCACTGACCGGCCCCTTGCATTTGCGCCGGTCGAAGCTCGCGATGTGCCCGCTCGCGAGCGGGGTCCACACCACGCCGTCGGTGCCCATGTCGATGCCGCGCGTGCTGTGGCCCGGGGCAGGCGGAACAAACACTTCGGTCAGCGCCGTATCAGCGGGGTTGGCGCCCGGAATGATGCGCATCAGGTACCCCGGTTGATCCATGCGAGCGAAGCCAATGCCCATGGACTGGCCCCAAACGGAATCGTCCACCGTGCTCGGCATCACGCCGTAGAACGCTGCGCGCAGTTTCTTGTCGCCTTCATCGCGCCTGCCGTTGCCGTTGGTGTCGACGATGATCGGCGTCCAACCCTGCGAGGCCGCTTCGTTGCCAGTCTCGAGATACTTCTTGGTGTCGAGCCAGCCGACCACGCCGCTTCCCGGTCCGCCAGCGCTGGTCCACAGCATTTCGGGCTTCTTCGGATGGAAGTAGAGGTGGTGCGTGGGGAAGCAGGTGTCGATCAGCGACCATTTCTCAGTCTTGGGGTCGTACATCGACAGATGGCGCGGCGACTCCTTGAGCGGCGCGACCTTCGACGATGCGATCGAGCCGTCGCTGCAGAACTTGGGCTGGACGACCGCAGGCCGGATGCGCGCGGTGAACCACATGCGGCCCTGCCGATCCATCATCAGGTTGTGGATCGAGGTGTGGCCGTCCCAGATCGGCTCCTCGCCCCAATAGGCCGAGGTGCCTTTGGGCAGCGAGGTCGATGACGGCGTTTCCGCATCGCGGTACGGATGCTTGACCTGCGAAGCGGTGTGCGTCTTCGGATCGAGCACCGGCACCATGTCGGTGCTCTCTTCCGGCGAGCCGTAGATCTTGCCGTTGGCGTTGACCGTCGGGTTATCCTTGTCGGTCGAGATCGAGTCGTGCAGATAGGCCTTGGTGGTCGACCAGTCCCACATCGTCACGACGACGTTGCGCTCGATCCCCTTCGGGCGCTCGGGCTTCGCGAACGGCACTTCGCCCGCGGCTACGCGGTCGGTCCAGTCGGCGAAGTTCTTCAGCGCGGCGTCTATGCCCATGTAGCCCAGGCCGGTGGCCATGTTGGTCATCGCCTGGCCCGACTGCGTGCGTCTCGCCCACGCCTTGAACGAGTCGCCTTCTTTCGCAAAGACTTCCGGCACCTTGCGGATACCCGCGCTGCCGAGCGCATGGCATGACTGGCAGGCGTTCTTCACCGTATCGACCCACTCGTCCTGCGACTTGATGTTCTCCGAGATGCCGTTGCCCTTCTCGCCCGTGCCCGGGAATTCGTTCTTCGCCGGGATCTTCAGCATCGAGTACCAGTACATGCCAGGATAAATCTCCGCCGCGGCTTTGGCGCTCGGCGCCATCGAGACATTCAGATTCACGCGCTTGCCCGGCGCGGCCGGCGTCTTGGCGGAATCGGCGAGGCCGTAGCCGCGCACCCAGACGCTGTAATTCGCCTTCGGCAGCTCCGGAATGAGATAGCGGCCCTTGTCGTCGGTAACCACGACCTTGATGAACTTGGTTGGCAGGTCGTTGGTTTCGGCGATAACCCAGACGCCGGCTTCGGGCCCGGTCGGGCCGGCGACGACGCCGCCGATATCCGAGGCACCGATTTTCTGCGCGTAGGCGGGAACAGCGAAAAGGACAGCGGCGGCGACGGCGCAAGCGATCTTCATAACATCCTCCCCAAGACGTGGCTGGCAGAATGCGCCAATCCTTTTCCCGGAGCAATAGCTGCTTTCGAATCGCCATGCGCCTCGTCACCTTTTGTACAAATGACAGCCCCGCTCTCCGGCTCGGGGCGCGTAAAGGCCGCCAGATCGTCGATCTCGGACCCGGCCGCATGAAGGAGCTGCTCGCCGGCGGTCCGGCCGCCCTCGAGCGAACCCGCAAGGCAACCGGGCCGGTGCTGGAAGAGCGCGCCGTCCGCTACCTGCCCCCGGTCCCGGACGCCGATAAGTTCCTGTGCGTAGGCAAGAACTATCGCCAGCACCTGGAAGAGCTGCGCGCGAACGAGCTGCTCGCCGAGATGCCGCAGGAGCCCACCGCGTTCGTGAAGCTGAATTCCTGCCTCGTTGGCCACGAGGCGCGCGTTGCGCGGCCGCAGGGGATCGTGCGGCTCGACTACGAGCCCGAGCTGGTGTTCGTCATCGGCAAGCGCGCGCTGGGCGCGAAGCGGGCCCAGGCGTTCGACCACGTGGCCGGCGTCACCATCCTCAACGACCTCACCGACCGCGACGCACAAAAGCGCGAAGTCGCCTCCGGCTCGCGCTTCTGGACCGGCAAGAACATCCCCGGCTTCGGCCCGCTCGGCCCCGAGATCGTCACCCTGGACGAGATCCGCGACCCGTACGACCTCTGGATGGTCTGCACGGTGAACGGCGAGGAGCGCATGCGCGTCAACACGCGCGACCAGATCTGGAAATTCCCCGACATCCTCGAGCACTTCTCGCGCCACATCCCATTCGAGCCCGGCGACATGTTCTCCACCGGCGCGCCCGGCGGCGTCGCCGTGGGCAAGCCGAACGCCGCCGAGCTTTTTCTCAAGCCTGGGGATATCGTCGAGTGCTCCATCGAGGGCATCACCACGCTCAGAACCCACATCGTCTAATTGTGAACATGAAGCTCGGCAGCTTTCTTTCTGCGTTCTTGATTGCGGGGACAGCCTTCTCGCAGAACTTTCCAGCCAAACCGGTGCACATCATCGTGCCCTTCCCGCCTGGCGGCGGCGCCGATGCGCTCGCACGCCTGATGGCGCCGAAGCTCTCGGAGATCTGGAAGCAACAGGTGATCGTCGAGAACAAGCCTGGCGCGAGCGGCCACATCGGCGCCGACGCTGTGGCGCACTCGCCGGCCGATGGCAGCACGCTGCTCATGAGCTCGACCGCGTCGCTCACCGAGAAAAACGTGGACCAGTTCGCGCCGGTGACGCTGGTGTCGGCGTCGCCCTATGTGCTGACGGCGAATCCAAACGTGCAGGCGGCGAATGTGCGCGAGCTGATCGCGCTCGCCGGCGCGCAGCCCGGCAAGCTCACTTACGGCTCGTCGGGGACCGGCGCGGCGTCGCATCTTTCTGCCGAGCTTTTCAAGTCGATGGCGCGGGTCGATCTGCTGCACGTGCCGTACAAGGGAACCGGACAGGCGCTCACCGATCTGCTCGCCGGCCAGGTCGACCTGATGTTCGCGCCGGCGCAGACCGTGATCTCGCACGTAAGAGCCGGCAAGCTCAAGGCGCTCGCCACGACCGGCGAGAAGCGCGCGGCGGCGCTGCCGGATTTGCCGACCGTGGCAGAAGCGGGACTTGCGGGCTACGCGGCCGTCGGCTGGTTCGGGCTGCTCGCGCCGGCGGCGACGCCGAAGGCGATCGTCGCGCAGCTCAGCCGCGATGCGAACCGCGTGCTCGGCGAGCGCGAGGTGCGCGAACGGATGGAAGCGCTCGGCGCCGAGCCGGCGGGAAACACGCCGGAGGAATTCGCGCGCTTCATCCGCGACGACCAGGCGAAGTGGTCGAAACTCATGCGCGAGGCCGGCCTCAAGCCCGAATGAAAAAGGGGTCAGACCCCTGCGGCGTCTGACCCCTTCGTGGAGCGTACTGCTGAGTTACAGCGGGGGAACTCTCGGTCCGCCGCGCCCGCGGTAGCCCATGACGAGCGACACGACGAACGCGATCAGGAACAGGAAGAACAGGACTTTTGCGATTCCCGCAGCCGTACCGGCAAGGCCGGTGAAGCCGAAGATCGCCGCGAGTATCGCGACAATGAAGAACCCAATCGCCCAGCTAAGCATGTGAGCCTCCAACGGTTGGTAGAAACAACCGTAGGGGTGCAATTCGCGTGCCGGGTCAGACCACCGCATCCTCAGCCGGATACTGCGCAGCCTCGTCCTGCGGCAAGGGCTCGATGTCGAGACCCGCGTCGGCGTCGCCATCGAGCTCGTCTGCATCCAGCGCGATCGCCGGCTTGCCGTAAGGCGTCATCAGGCCGAACACCCGCAAATCGTCCTTGGTGATCGGATTAAGCGGGCCGAGCCAGCTCAGGAACTGCGCGAGGTGGGTGATGCGCTCGGGATGCGCGCAGGCACCGGGAGCGGCCGGATCGAAGGCGCTGCCGCTTTGCAGGCGCGATACGCGATCGGGAATCAACGCGAGAGTACGGGAGACGACGGCAGCATTCATGTTTTTCCTCCGCTGGGCGAATCGCCAACGCGAGACTAGCCAGCGCGCCGCCGCTTGCATAGCGCAAATTGCCGCGACCGCGTAGAACTGAAACGCTACGCGCTGTCATCCAAAAGTGTCAGGCGCCACCCGACGGGGACCAAAAATTGCTCATTGCCTTTGCAAAATGAGCACATTGCGCATTGCATTCGCCGTGATTTTTTTCAGCGGCATCGCACAGGCCCAGACGCCGGGCGTGGGCGAGACGCGGCCCGCAGAGCCGGCCGCGCGCGAGCGCAGCGGCCCGGCGGACGACGTCGTCAGGGGCGCCGTGATCAAGGAGCGCGAGCCGGTGGTGGCGCCGGAGAAGCCGCAGAGCGATTCCGACCGCGCGATCACCCGCTGCAACGCGCTGTCGGGCGCCTTGCGCGAGGAGTGCATGCGCCAGGAACAAAATGCCGGCGCCGGCGCCACGCGCGCGATCGAGCCAGCCACGGCCCCGCCGCCACAAAATCCCCGCTAGGCTTTATCCAGAGCTCGACACCACGACGCGGATCGGCGTCGGGTTGTAATCGTTGACCGGATTGTTGATCTGCGGGCAGTTGGAGATCACCGCGAGCACGTCGGACTCCGCGCGCAGCTCGACATGATCGCCCGCCTTCGAAATGCTCGGTCCCATGTCCATCTCGCCGTTCGCCCCGACCGGCACGTACATGAAGAAATTGACGTTCGCCACCAGGTCTTTCGCTCCCATGCCGTACTTGGCGAGCTCGCGGAGGAAGTTGTCGCGGCAGTTGGGCTGGTAGCCGACGTTGTAGCGGAAGCGGTTGAGCGCCGCGCTGCAGCAGCCGCCGATCGTGTCGTGCCTGCCGCAGCTGTCGGCAACGATGGTGAACAGCGGCGTCAGGCCGACGCTGTAGAGCACGCTGCCGGTGGAGAGAAAAATGCCGGCCGGATTGATCTTCATCGTATCCGCCGCCGCGTAGCGGTCGGCGTAGTCGTGCGCGTTGTAGCAAAGGAAGTCGACCGCCTGCTTGCCCTCGAGGTCGACGATGCGCAGGCGCTCGCACCACGGTGTCCTCGAGGACGCTCACCCTAGGTAGCGGTTTCGCGCGGCGCCTTTGGCGCCGGCTTGCGCGGTCCGGCGTCGCGGGCGTGCCAGCCCTTCTCCGCCATGCAGCCGTTGAAAAGCGCGATGCCTAAAGCTTTGCGTTTCTGCTCGTCCTCGACGCCACGGGTGCGCTCGAAGGCCGTGCCGTGGCATTCCGACATGTCCTGCCTCAGCATGAGCTGCTGCTCGCCAGGCTGGATGCCGCGCTGGGAAAGTCCCGGGTTGGTCCACAGCGCGCTGCGCTGAGCATGCGCGGCTCCCGCCGCGCAAAGCAGAAACACGAGGGAGAGAAAGCGCGCCATGAGGCATGGCTAGCTTACACTCAAGCCATGTCGGTACTGCGCATCGCAAAGATGGGCAATCCGGTGCTGCTGCGCAAGGCCGAGCTAGTGGCCGACCCGACTTCGCCCGAGATCAAGCGCCTCGCCGCCGACATGCAGGAGACGCTCGAAGACATCGGCGCAAGCGGCCTCGCCGCGCCGCAGGTCTTCGTCTCCGAGCGCGTGGTGGTCTATCGCATCATCGCTTCGCGCATCCCGGAAGGCTCGGGCCTCCAGCCTCGGCCGTGGACCGTGATGGTCAATCCCGTCATCACTCCCAGACGCGACGCGAAGACGCCAGTGTGGGAGCGCTGCCTGTCCATCCCCGGCTTGCACGGCAAGGTGCCGCGCTATCTGGACATCAACATCCGGTATCAGACCCCCGAGGGGAAAACTGAAAGCCATGACGCGTACAGCTCATGGGCGGCGCTGCTGCAGCACGAGTGCGATCACCTGGACGGCATCGTCTATCCGATGCGCATGACCGATCTTTCGCTCCTTGCCTACAACGAGGAGCCAGGGCCACTCGCGCGCGAAGTGGCCGAGAACCCGAAAGGCATCGATCCGCTGTTCATTGACCTGGTGGAGCGCTGGCCGGGCCGCGCGCGCTGGTTCGGCGCCTAGTCCGGCCTTATGCAGCCCCGAGCAATGCGCGGATCTCCTCGGCCCGCGCCGGGGACAATCCGCCGGCGGCGAGCGCGAGCGGCACCGTCCTCAGCGCAAGCGTGCAATAGAGCTCGGCGAGCTTCGGGTCGAGCGCTTCGAGGGCTTCGACGTGACGCTTGACCGTCTCGGCATCGCCGCGCGCGATCGATCCCGCCATGGCGCGCGCCGGGCCGGAATGTGCCACCGCGTCGGCCGCGCCGCGCAACAGCGGCAGCAGCGCCGCGAGCGCGTCGTGTGGCGGTATGCCGATGCGATTCCACACCTCCACGCCTTCGGCGAGCAGTGCGCACACGAAGGCAGCGGCGTAGTGCGCGCCCGCGTGGTAGGCGGCGCGCGCGCCGGGCGGAATGACCAGCAGCCGCCCGCGCAGCGCCGATACCATCCCTTTCAGGACGGACAACAGAGGTTCCTCGGCCTCGAGCGCGATGGCGCAGCCGGCGAGCCCGCGTGCCGCGACTTCCGCGTCGGCGAACATCTGCAGCGGATGGAAGCCACCGACCTGCGCCTGCGTTTTCAGCACCGAAAGCTCGGCCGCGCCGCTGCAATGCACCGCCGCCTGGTCCTTGCGCCAGCGCAGTTGCTCGGAGACTGCGGATAGCGCGTCATCCGGCACGGTAAGGAATACGACGTCGGAAGCATCCACGACGCGCTGCGCATCGCCGCGCTTGCGGCTCGAGACGCCGGTAATCGTGTAACCGCTGCGCGAAAGTGCGAGCGACAGGCCCAGGCCGACGCGGCCGGCGCCGATGAAGCCGATCCGCTCAGTCGCGATACGAAGGATCCTGCCGGTCGAGCGAGCGCAGGAGCGCCGGCCATTCCAGCAGGCCGTAGCCGGTGCCGGCCTTCTGCGCGTTCTCTTTCAGGTGCGGATTGGTGGCGGCTTCATTGTCGAGCGTGATCTCGGTTCCGGAGAGCGCTTCCGCGGTGCGCTCGACGACGACCTGCGGCGCGGGGTGCAGCGGCCTCTGGCAGGAGAGTAGCTGCACCTGGATGCGGCAGGCCTGCTCAAGCCAGTAGATCAGGTTGAACGCCTGCGGAATGCTCGGCGCGCACACCAGCAGGCCGTGGTTGCGCAGGATCATCGCGCTGTGCGAGCCCAGGTGCGCCACCAGCCTGCCCTTCTCGCCACGGTTGAACGCCGGCCCCTCGTAGTCGTGGTACGCCACATGGCCGTGGAAGCGCATCGCCGTCTGCGAAAGCGGCAACAGCCCTTCCTCCATCGCCGATACCGCGATCCCGGCCGCCGTGTGCGTGTGGATCACGCACTGCGCGTCTTCGCGCGCTTCGTGCACCGCGCTGTGGATGATGTAGCCGGCGGCATTCACCGAGTACGGATGGTCGGCCTTGTCGACGATGTTGCCGGCGAGATCGACCTTGATCAGGCTCGAAGCGGTGACCTCGTCGTAGAGCATGCCGTAGGCGTTGATCAGGATGTGGTGATCCGGCCCCGGCACGCGCGCGGTGATGTGGTTGTAGATGAGGTCGGTCATCCCGTAGCGCGCCACCAGCCGGTAGCACGCCGCGAGATCGACGCGCAGCGCCCATTCCTCGGCGTTCACCCGCTGCCGCAGCGAACGCGTCGCGGGCTGGTTCACGGGACGCTACTTCTTCTCGGCCGCCTTCTTCGCCGCCGCATCTTCCTGCGGCCAGTAGTAATTGGCGGCGAACGAGTACGGCGGGAACATGTAGCGCTTCGCCGGCACCACTTTCGCCGCGTACGCGCGCTGCGACTCGTACACCTTCTTGAAGGTCGGGCTCTTCGCCGAGTTCTCCGCCGCCACCTGGTCCCAGGCCTTGAGAGAACCGATCAGGATATCCGGCGGGGTACGGCGGATCTGTACGCCATGCTTCTTCACCAGCTCTTCGATGGCGTCGGCATTGTCCTTCTGCCACTTGGTGAGCCAGGTGATGAAGGTGTCCTTCACCGCCGAGTTGACCGCGTCCTGCTGCGCCGGCGTGAAGGTCTTCCACACGTCGAGGTTGAAGCCGAGCTCGCCGACCGAGTTGTTCTCGTGCATGCCGGGCGTGTAGTGGTACTTGAACACGCTGTGCAGGCCGAGGCGCAGGTCCTCGACGCCGCCGACCCACTCCGCGCAATCGATGACGCCGCGCTGCGCCGCGGGCACGATTTCGCCGCCGGCCATGTTGACCACGCTCATGCCCATCTTCGCGTACACCTCGGCATTGAGGCCGGTCTGGCGGCACTTCAGGCCCTTGAAGTCGGCGACGCTCTTCAGCGGCTTCTTGAACCAGCCGAGCGCCTGCGGGCTCGACGGGTGTGCCGGCCACACGATCACATTCAGCTTGAGGTCGTTCTGGTAGAAGTCGCGCCACATCTCCAGGCCGCCGCCCACGTACAGCCAGCCCAGCCAGTCCATGTGGTCCATGCCGAAGGGGCCGCCGGGAGGTCCGGCGAACAGCGCCGCCGCCGGGCTCTTGCCGACCCAGTAGTACGAGATCGCGTGCCAGCCGTCGATCACCTTCTTGTTGGTGGCGTCGAGCACCTCGAACGCCGGCACGATCTGCCCGGCGGCCATCGCCTCGATCTTGATGCCGCCCTGGGTCAGCTTCTCGGTGCGGTCGGCGAACATCTTGAAGTGCTCCTGCAGCGTATTGCTCGCCGGCCAGGTCGACTGCATCTTGACGTTCTTCGGCGCAGGCGCCTGCGCGGCCGCAGTAATGGAAAAAGCGGCGGTGACAATAGCGGCCGCGATGGTGCGCTTATGCATTTTGAAATCCTCCCGGGTTGACCGCCCTAAGCTACGCCGGGGCTCGCGCGGGTGTCAACGGAATTACCATTGCGCCATGCGCCTCGTTCGCATTGCCCTTTTTCTGTGCCTGGCGCTCGTCGCCTGCCTCGCAACGGCGCAGAACGTCCGCTTCGTCGTCGGCTTCACGCCCGGCGGCTCGAGCGACATCCTGGCGCGCGCGCTCGCTGCGAAGCTCGCCGAGCCGCTCGGCCAGCCGGTGGTGGTGGAAAACCGGCCGGGAGCCGGCGGCAACCTCGCGGCCGAAGTCGTGGCGAAAAGCCCGCCCGACGGCAACACCTGGCTGCTCGGCAACAACGCCATCCTCGCCACGAACCACGCGCTCTACTCGCGGCTCGGCTACGACCCGGTGAAGGACTTCGCGCCGGTCGCGCTGGTCGCGGTCCAGCCCAACGTGCTCGTCGTGCATCCGTCGGTGCCGGCGCATTCGGTTGCCGAGCTGATCACCTACGCGAAGCAGCATCCCGGGAAGCTCAACTATGCCTCGACCGGGGTCGGCGTCGCCGCGCATCTCTCGGGCGAGCTCTTCAAGGCGATGGCCGGCGTCGACATGGTGCACGTGCCTTATAAAGGCGCGCAGCCCGCGCTCACCGACGTGCTCGCGGGGCAGGTCGAGGTGATGTTCGCCACCTCGACGTCGGTGCTTCCCTTCATCAAGGCCGGCCGCCTGCGCGCGCTCGCCGTCACCACCGCCACGCGCTCGGCATCGCTGCCCGATTTGCCGACCGTCGCCGAAGCGGGCGTGCCGGGCTTCGAATCCATCACCTGGCACGGCGTGGTGGTGCCGGCGCAGACGCCGGTGCCGGTAATCGAGCGGCTCAACCGCGCGATCAACCTGGCTCTTTCGCAAAGGGACTTGATGGAACGCTTGAGCGCACTGGGCGCCGAAGTCGCCGGCGGCACACCGCAGGATTTCGCCGCCTACATCGCGCGCGAGATTCCGAAGTGGAGCAAGGTGGTGAAGGACTCGGGCGCGCGCGCCGAATGAAAATCGGCGAGCCGCTCGCGCGCAAGGAGGATTTCCGACTCCTCACCGGCACTGGGCGCTTCAGCGACGATTTCCAGCTCGAGGGGCAGGTATACGCGGCGATGGTGCGCTCGCCGCATGCCCATGCACGCATTCGGAAGATATCGATTGAAAACGCAAAGGCGGCGCTCGGCGTGTTCACCGGCGCCGACTGCGCGGCCGACGGCCTCGCGCCGATCGACCACACGCCGATGCCGTCGACCAACTTCGACATGAAGCTCACGGCGCCAACCGGGCGGCAGCTCTTCTATGGGCCGCACTTTCTCCTGCCCACCGACAAGGCGCGCCACGTCGGCGAAGCCGTCGCCATGGTGGTGGCGCGCACGCAGGCGGAGGCGCTCGATGCTGCCGAGCTCGTGGAGATCGACTACCAGCCGATCACTGGCGCAGCGCCGGTGTGGGACGAAGTCCCGGACAACGTGCTGATCGACACCACGTTCGGCGATCCGGAGGCCACCGAGCGCGCCTTTGCCGCGGCGGCGCACGTGGTGAGGATGGATTTTCACGTGCCGCGCGTCACCGCCTGCGCGCTCGAGCCGCGCGCGGCGCTCGGCGACTATCGCGACGGACGCTATACGCTCTGGGCGCCGAGCGGCGGCGCGGTGCGCCAGAAGCGCGATCTGGCGGCTGTGCTTGGCGTCGACCAAAGCCAGGTGCGCGTGATCACCGCCGACGTCGGCGGCAATTTCGGCTCGCGCAACCGCGCCTACGTCGAATACGGCCTGGTGCTCTGGGCGGCGCGCCGGCTCGGCCGGCCGGTCAGGTTCACCGCCTCGCGCGCCGAATCGCTGATCTCCGACTACCAGGGCCGAGACCTTGTCATGGACATCGAGCTCGCGCTCGACGCACAGGGACGCTTCCTCGCGCTGCGTGCGTCCAATGTGAGCAATGTCGGCGCGCGCTGCGTGTCGCTCTCGCCACTGTCGAAGGGCTCGGGCCTGATCACCGGCCCCTACCACATTCCAGCGGCGACGCTGCGCAGCCGCGCGGTGTTCAGCAACACCGCGCCGACCAATCCCTATCGCAGCTCGGGCCGGCCGGAGATCACGTTCGCGCTCGAGCGCCTGGTGGACAATGCGGCGCGCGAGCTTGGCTTCGATCGCATTGAATTGCGGCGGAGGAACCTGGTGCCGCCGCACGCCATGCCGTATCGCAACGCGGTCGGCATGACTTACGACAGCGGCACCTACGAGGCGAACCTGGACCTCGCCCTGCGGCTCGCCGACTGGAGCGGATTCCCGGCGCGGCGCGACGCCGCGCTAAGGCGCGGCAGGCGCCTCGGCATCGGCCTTGCGAGCTATGTCGAATCGTCGATCGGCTCGCCAAAGGAGCGCGCCGAGGTCTCGGTGCTTGCCGAAGGCCGCGTGCGCGTCGTGATCGGCACGCAGTCGAGCGGCCAGGGGCATGAGACCAGCTTCGCGCAAGTGCTTTCTCACCTCCTGTCGGTACCCGTCGAGGCGGTGGAAATCATCGTGGGCGACACCGACGTCGTGAGCGCCGGGGGCGGCTCGCACTCGGGACGCTCGATGCGCCACGCCGCCACGCTGTTCTCGATCGCGGCGAAAGAGCTGATCGAGAAAGGCGCGCGCCTCGCGTCGTTCCTGTTCGAGGCGCCGGCCATTTTCCGCGACGGCCGCTTCCGCGCCGGCGAGCGCAGCTTCGATTTCCTCGAGCTGGCCGCGGCCGCGGAGCGGGCGCTGCTGCCGAAGGAGCTGCAAGGCGCTCTGGCGGTCGTCGCGAACCACGAGATGCACGAGCCGGTGTTTCCGAACGGCTGCGCGATCTGCGAATGCGAGGTCGACCCGCAAACCGGGGCAGTGAGCCTCACGCGCTATACCGCGGTGGACGACGTCGGGCGCTGCATCAATCCGCTCATCGTGCACGGCCAGACGCACGGCGGCATCGCGCAAGGCGTGGGCCAGGCGCTCGGCGAGCTGTGCGCGGCCGACGCCGCGGGCCAGCCGCTCGCCGGCACGCTGATGGATTACGCGCTGCCGCGCGCCGCCGACCTGCCGAGCTTCCGCTGCGAGATCGTCGAGGTGCTCTCGCCGACGAATCCGTTCGGCATCAAGGCCGGCGGCGAAGGCGGCACCACGCCGGCGCCCGCCGCGGTGGCGAATGCGCTGGTCGACGCGCTGGCAGAATTCGGGGTGCGCGATATCGCGCTGCCGGCCACGGCGCATGCGATATGGCGAGCCATCCACCGGAGGTGAAGTGCGATTAACCTTGCTGCTCTACGCCTGCCTGATCGCCATCACCGCGGCGGCGCAGAGCTATCCGCGGGCGCCGGTGCGCATGATCGTGCCCTTCCCCGCAGGCGGCGGCGTCGACGTCGCGGGCCGCGTGCTCGCGCAGGCGCTCACCGAGAGCGTGGGCAAGCCGTTCGTCATCGAGAATCGCGGCGGCGCCAATGGCAACATCGGCACGGAGCTGGTGGCGCGCGCCAGCGCCGACGGCTACACGCTGCTCTTTACCGGCGCCGGCCTGGTCACCAATCCGAGCCTGTACAAGAAGGTTCCGTACGACCCAGTGAAGGACTTCGAGCCGGTGAGCCTGATGGCGCTCGGCCCGAACATCCTCGTCGCGCATCCGTCGCTCGCGGTGCGCTCGGTGGCCGAGCTGATCGCCGCGGCAAAGGCGCGGCCCGGCGAGATCGGCTTCGCCGGCTCGGGCAGCGGCAGCACGCCGCACCTCGCGGGCGAGCTCTTCAACGCCATGGCGGGTGTGCAGATGGTGCACATCCCCTACCGCGGTTCCGGGCCGGCGATGATCGGCCTGCTCTCGGGCGACGCGCCGGTGATGTTCATTCCGGCGATCAACGCCGGCCCGCACATCGCCGCCGGCAAGGTGCGCGCGCTCGGCGTGACCAGCCGCGAGCGGCTCGCGGCGTTTCCCGACCTGCCGACGCTGGCCGAATCGGGCCTCGCCGGCTACGAGTCGAGCCAGTGGTACGGCGTTCTCGCGCCGGCCGGCACGCCGCGCGAGGTGCTCGATTTCCTCAATGCGCACGCAGTGAAAATCATGCGCGCGCCCGAGATGAAGGCGCGCATGACGCACGACGGGCTGGTGGCCATCGGCAGCACGCGCGAAGAGTTCGCCGCGCACATCCGGGCCGAGGGCGAGAAGTGGGCCCGCGTCATCCGCGCCTCGGGCGCGAGCGTCGACTGACCAAAACCATGGAGGACGAATGCAGCACATCAGTGATCACCGCC
>Ga0209131_1001796_pt1 | contig 14737 bp, 12 predicted proteins | sample GraSoi_2013_40cm_FD_185826 | JGI IMG/M metagenome (GOLD analysis project Ga0209131, IMG submission 185826) | Grasslands soil microbial communities from the Angelo Coastal Reserve, California, USA - Sample 9_17_2013_40cm (SPAdes) (version 2) | ecosystem: Environmental > Terrestrial > Soil >...
CTTGCGTACGGACCAACCTTCGAGTCGGCGATGGCGGCCCTTTTTGGCGGAGCGGTGTCGTCACTGAGCGCCGCCCCAGTCTCCGCGGAGCCGACGCGAAACGCACCGGCATCCGCCGGATCGCCCCAGCCCGCCGCCGACCTTCACGCCCTCATAGTGGAAGCTGCCAAAGATCTCGCCGCGTATCAGCGCCTTACGGCGGAAGGCAAGCTCGGCGAGGCGGGGCAGAAGCTTGAAGAACTGAAGCGCACACTCGACAAGCTGAACGCGCGTCAAAGATAGTCTCGCTGCGGGGGATCTTCGGGACGAAAAGCACGGACATTCAGATGACCTTTACGCGTGTTCGCGAAATCTTGTCCGAATCGGAAACTGACCTACCGCTGTCCATTGAGGGCAAGCAGTGCGATCTGTCTATTCGAAAAGCGCCGGCTGAACAGATTCATCATCGGGATTCCGAAAGTTGCTCAGCCCAACGCCGACGAGGCGGAAGCGTTGCTTTGGGCTCAGGTCTATGCGCTCGCGTAGCGACAGCGCGATGCTAATCAATTCCTCGCAAGACGCAGGAGGAGCGCTGGGCGTATGGCTGCGTGTGAGAACCTTGAACTCGCTGGTCTTCAGTTTAAGGACAACGGTGCGCGCGATACGGAGTTCCTTGCGCGATGCGGTCCAGGTTTTTTCCGCGAGGAGCCGGATCATCGTCTCGGTCTCAGTCAGCGGTACGTCGCGCTCGAAGGTGTCCTCAGCGGATACGGACTGTGTGGGCCTATCCGGGACGACTGCACTTTTGTCGATGCCGCGGGCCAACTCGTAGAGACGCACGCCATAGCGACCGAAGTGGTCTTCGAGTGCCGGCAGATCCAGCCTGCGCAAATCCCCCACTGTTTGCATGTGCAACTTTTTCAGCTTTTCTTCCGTAACTTTGCCTACTCCGGGCAGACGTCCCACTGACAGCGGCAACAAGAAGGAATCAACTTCCTCAGGCTGGATGACGAACAGCCCGTCCGGCTTGCGCCAGTCCGAGGCGATCTTCGCGAGAAATTTGTTTGGTGCAACGCCAGCCGAGGCCGTCAATTTCAATTCCTCACGAATCTCCTCACGAATGGTGCGCGCCACCCGCGTGGCGGTCGGCAAGTCCATCTTGTTCTCCGTTACATCGAGGTATGCTTCGTCAAGGGAAAGCGGCTCGACCAGATCGGTGTGGCGTTTGAAGATTTCACGCGCGAGACGCGAGACCGCGCGATAGCGTGGGAAATCGGGAGGAAGGAAGACAGCGTTGGGACACAAGCGTTCGGCACGAATTGCCGGCATGGCGGAACGTATGCCGAAACGTCTCGCTTCATACGAGGCGGCACAGACGACAGAGCGGCTGCCTCGCCAAGCGACGACGACGGGCTTACCGCGCAGCGGCGGATCATCCCGCTGTTCGACGGACGCATAAAACGCGTCCATGTCGATATGGATGATCTTGCGCAGGGTCATCTCGCAACCAGTTTATTCCTAGTGCGAGGAGAATCTGCTGCGATTTCGATGAGAGCGGGGCTCCGGTCGCTGCGCGTTTTCACCCACAATGGTCTCTTCGGGGTTCACCAGGGTTGGCGGGAATATCCACTGCGCGCCCGGATAGGGCCTCTCGCCCTCGGATGTGCGCAGGGCTACTGGCAGGTTCGCTCGGCGTCCATTCGCGTACACGACCGTCGCAACCCAAGTGTTTGGTGGACACGCGGGCAGATTGCCTTGAATGCGGTCCGTCATTTTTGAGCTCGCCACGGACATGAAACCGTAACCCAGCGAGTCTGCGAATCAGCGCACTGCCGACACACCAACGTTGAAATGACGCCGGAGGAGAGGATACGAGAATCCAGAGTTCCCAGCGGCCGACCGAGAACGATGCAATCGAGAGCGCGAAGACTATATGGCTGCAACAGCATTGGCTCAAGCAAACGGCGCTGAGAGGATGATGGTTATCTGTGGAAGCCGTCACGTAGACTCACTTGCGCAGCGATTCCAAGCCGCAGGGCACACGGTCAAAACCGTCTACCTACAAGACGTGTCCTGGAATATCGAAGACTGGGCAACGCACATGATGATAAATCTGTGAGCAAGCCCAGTCTTCGTTTCATTTTCCATCTGTTTTCCAATTAAGAGCTACCGCGAATAAAGTAAGTGCCGCCGTTCCAGCGCGTTAGAGTTAACTTCTCGAACCTTGCCAAGGTTCAGGTGTCGGTTCGATTCCGATAGGCCGCTCCATTCTTCCACCATAAAACCAATCTTTAGTTCCGTCGCTATTGCTCCTCGACGTGTAGGAGTTGGCGATCAGCCTCCATCGGGCAATTCAAAAAAAACTGAGCCGGGATGACTTCCCGGCTCAGCACAATGCGTTCTTTCGCTACTCGTCGTTTCCGCCACCTTTGGATGGGCTCACCTGTTTGCCAGAGCGCAAACTATGCGTGCCCATCCAACGCAGGTTAGACCGCTCTACGTGAGAGCCTAGCGTTCGTCATCGTGGTGCTCTTTGTCGTCGTGGTGCTCCTTGTCGTCGTCGTGGTGTTCCTTGTGCTTCTTGTGTACGCGGGTGCGTGCCGCGTACTGTGCGGGATTGCCGACCTGCACCTGTGCTGTAGCCGTCGTCGTGTGACCCGAGGCGTCTTTGGCCGCGTAAGTTACCGTGTAGACGCGGACGGTCTCCGAACTGGAACCCTCGGCGCTCAGCATGAATGAGCGCACGTCCGTTCCGAAAGCCACTTGTCCACCGCCAACAGCTTGAACATCATCCACGTCAAGGGGATCACTGCTCGTGATCGACACGAGCTGAACCGTGGGATTTGCATCGCAAGTGTCGCTTGCGACCACCGTCGCCGTGATCGGAACAAGTTTGTGGTTTGGCGGCCAGAGGTAGTTGGGAGACAGGCTAACGCTCAACGTCGGCGCCACCGTATCTCGCACCGTAACGTGGGTCGCAGCCGTCGATGTGAGGCCTGCCGCATTGGTCACCGTTAGTGTGAACGTATGCATGCCCATCGTTACGCTCAGCTGCACAATGGCCGTAGTGCCCAGCATATTGCCGGCCTCGTCCGTCCAGGCATTGGTAAGCGCGGTTCCGTCGGGATCGGTCGATGCGGACCCATTCAGGGTTACCGGGGTACCGCCGTGTCCTGCGCACTCAACGATCTGGTCCGGGCCGGCGTTAGCTACTGGCGGATGTTTCGTTACTTGCGGGGCGGAGTGGCGGCTAAATAGGATTTGGTTCACACCTGACGTATCGTCGGACCAAACCGCATTGAGATCGCCGTTCTTATCCGCCACGACTTGACTATCGGAGGAAGAGCCTGAATCGTTTGAGAGGTTCTGGGTGGAAAACGTCGCCCCAGCGTCCTGCGAGCGCGCAAAAAATATGTTTGCGAGGCCGGGTGTGGTGTCCTGCCAACTCAGGTTGATACCACCAGCGGCATCCACTCTAATCCACGGCTTGCTCGAATTTCCAGTGTTATTGGAGAGATTTGCGGGCACAGAGAAGTTGGCTCCGGCATCGCTGGAGCGAGCGAAGAATATATCTTTATTGTTAAAGACAGCGGGAACGTTCTCCTGCCAAACCACGTAAACCCCGCCGTTTGCATCGGCGGCGATTTGCGCATGTAGAGAGTTGCCTGGGCTGTTCGAGAGATTCTTTGGGCTTGAGAAGGTTGTTCCTTGGTCGGTCGAGCGGCTAAAAAAAATATCGTAATTGCCTGGAGTGCTGTCCGCCCAAATGACATCAATGTTGCCGCTGGCATCAACCACTAGTTCCGCGCCGAAGGAGTTACCTAGATTAACGGAAAGATTCTTTGGAGCTGAGAATGTGGCGCCCTTGTCGGTCGAGCGGCTGAAGGAGATGCCAGATTGAGAATTGGAATCGTCCTCCCAGACCACATTGATGCTGCCGTCCACGGCGATGAAGAGCTGCGCACCAAACGACCCGCCAGTATTAGTAGCGAGGTCAAGCGGCGCCGAGAACGTTGCGCCACTGTCGGTCGAGTGACTGAACAGAACACCAAAAGTGATGTTGTCGCTTTCCCAAACTATACTGATATTACCGCTGGCGTCCACGGCCAATTGCGGACTCAGGGAGTCGGCGGCATCATGCGAAAGATTCAGCGGCGTGGAAAAGCTGCCCCCGCCGTCCGTGGAGCGGCTAAAAAAGACATCGTTATTCCCTGGAGCATCGCTCACCCAAACCACATTAATACCGCCCTGACCATCTACCGAAATACGCGGATTAAAAGACCAGCCGGAACTGTTCGACAGATTTCGTGGAACCGAAAACGTGGCTCCCCCATTCGTCGAGCGGCTGAACAGGATATTCGAGTTGTTGGCGGTATCGTCTTCCCACACAGCATAGATGTTGCCGGCAGCATCTACGGCGACTTGCGGCGTATACGAATAATCCGAGTTGTTCGAGACGTTCTTTGCGGTTGAGAACACTTGTGCCTGGGCGTTGGCGCACAATCCCAATAGGCCCAAAAGCACAACTGCGAAGACTTGACCGAAGCGGCTGGGATAAACCACGGCGTCCTCCTTAGGCGATTCGCTGCTTAAGAAACCGGATTTCTCATCGGCAGTTCGATATTGAAAATGAATGGAACTGCCTCTGGCCAGTCGTTGGGGGACTTCAGTCTGGCCTACTGCGAGGCTACTTTCGGTACGCTTTGCCCTCGGGGACAGTGAGGACGAAAGCAAAACTTTCGTTTGTTACTTTCGTTTCCTAGTGTATAGATCGCACTCGAAAGAAAAGGGAAACCAAAGTACTAGTGTGTCTAAAATATAACCATCCGGATTTTCCGCACTCCGGGGTCACGCTCGGTTTTGCACGCTCTACTTGCCGCGCCCGCTGCATGCGGCTTCCATCCCGCTATTCTATTGATCCTAAGGATGTTAATGCGTTCACAGGCCTTGCGGTGGGTCAATGCCTCCTAATTTCTCCGACATTCGGCCTGGGTTGCCGCTACAATCGGCGCCGCCCATCCCAATGGAAGAGGTATTCGCTTGGACAAAATACAGATTGCGGTCGGCAGTACAAGGCGGCCGAAACTGGCCGCGGTGAATGAAGCGATTCGGGATTTTGGCGCAGTGCTCGCCCCAGGGGCCGAGTTCGAGATCGTCGGCATGGAGGTTGAAAGCGGCGTCGGCCACACGCCTGCCAACCTGCAAGAATTGATGCTAGGCGCACGGCAGCGGGCCGAGGGATTAGTGCGCTTGGCTCGGGAAAAAACAGAATCGTGGCGATATTTTGTGGGCCTGGAAGGCGGGCTGGATATTATCGAGGAGGAAGACGGGCGACGCGTGCTTCTCGAAAGCTGGGCATATGTTTCCGATGGCCGCAACGGGCATTATGGGCGGTCGGGTGGCGTCGAGATTCCAGACGCTCTCGCGCGAGAAGTTCTGGAGCATGGCGTCGAGCTCTCCGTCGCAATAGATCGTTTTGCGGGAGCCGTGGGCATTCGCGATGCTCAAGGCGCTTGGGGCGTGTTGTCAAGCGGACTCATCAGCCGGACGGAGGCGTTTCGCGTGGCCATAGTCGCCGCCTTCGCCCCTTTTTATAATGCAAAGATGTATCATGCGGCCTCGACTGCGCGATAATGAAAGAAGAGTGGATCGCGCATCTACGGGGGCAAGGGGAATTTCGCCAGGAGACGCTAGTGGACATTGTTAAGGGGAATATGGGCTGGATCGAAGTTGTGGTCGGCCCAATGTTTTCAGGGAAAAGCGAGGAATTGATCCGCCGGCTGCGGCGTGCGGAGATTGCGCGTCAGCGCGTCCAAATTTTCAAGCCCGCGATCGACGAGCGCTATGCCGCGAACGAGATTATTTCGCATTCCGGCCTGGGCATCGCCTCCGACAATATCCTCAAGGCCGGCGAAATCATGGAAAAGGTCCAGCCGCGTACGGAAGTAATTGGGATCGACGAAGCGCAATTTCTGGGTGACGAAGTGGTTGACGTATGTACCAAGCTCGCCAATCTGGGCAAGCGCGTGATTGTCACCGGCCTCGACACCGATTATCGCGGACGCCCGTTCGAGCCAATGCCGCGCTTGCTGGCCATTGCCGAAGAGATCACCAAGCTACTCGCCATTTGCGTCCGCTGCGGCAATCCGGCCGTGCACACCCAACGGCTAGTGGAAAGCGAAGAGCTGATCGTGGTCGGCGCAACAGGAATGTACGAAGCCCGCTGCCGCCGCTGCTTCGAGCCCAATCCGGAGCAAGCGCGCGAGAAGAAAGACACGCCACTGCTAATCCGCAACCGCGTCGCCGGGAAATCTTAGCGCTCGACCCAACCGCAGTATCTGCTGCCAACAGTGCAGGTTGCCCTGGACGCTGCACTCCTTGGGATTGTCGCTCGGCTCACGCAATCGCAATTCCGGAACGAGTAGTGCTGGCCTTGCTAAAAATCCAGCAGCAATAACTCTATTCCATCGAAATTGAAATGTGGAACGGCGGCCCCGGCACGTCACGCGCTAGAACCGCCGCTACCAAAGAATTTGCCCAGCGCCTCGACCCAAACACGACCTGTTCGTCTTTGGCTCCCTGGGTTCAGTGGACATTCCCGACAACCGTGTCCTGATTCGGGGTGGTTGACCCCGGAAGTCCGCGGGAGTCGGTCCAGACAGTGTGTGCCCCGCCAGCCGAATCTACCGCAACGCCGGTATAGTCGCCGATGAAGCTGCCGGAGAACTGGACGTACGGATTGGATGACTGCGTGGAGACGCGGGTCTCGCTCGCATATCCGTCCGTCGAGCTGCTAAAAGCATAATCCAGGCACACCGGCACCGGCACCAATTCGTACACAGGGGCAGAGAACGGATAGTTCGGATCGCTGGTGTCCAGGAACCCTCGCTGGCACGAATGATCGGTCGCGGTTGGAACCGGCGAGTAGTCGCGCGTGTAATAGCCGACCACGGTCCGGCCGTGGTTAGCCCCCACTGCCGGGTACACCTTGTCGGCGCCGGAAGTAATGATCCTCGGGGCCGTCCACGTGGTGCCGTTCGCGGACGTGACGAGTTTCACTTGGTTGTTCGTGGTCCCTGAGAATGCGGACGCGCCCGCGGCGCAGCCAGCGTTGTTCTGGTTGTCTGACCAAGCCACGGCTAGGCCGCCCGTAGTCGGATCAATTGCGAGTGAGGGAAAGCTACTGATGCGGAACTGCTCGAAGCTCAGCCGCTGCCGGCCCTGGGCCACATTCAATGGATAGCATCCGAAGTCGTCGTACACCCGCCCGAGTTCGACGTTGGTAAACGTCTGTCCTCCGTCCGTCGAGCGCGCGAGCACGATCTGATCTTTCGTTACATCGCTGGCCTGATTACCCTCGTACGCCACGTAAATGGTTCCGTCGGGCGCGACTGCCGGGGAAGAGCCCTGGTCGAAGGGATGGGCGCTGTCGCTTACCGCGATCGGGCTTGACCATGTAGCGCCGTAATCGTGCGACACGGCCTCCACGATGTTCGAAGATATGTACCCATTTGGTTTGTTGGACTTAAAAAGCGTCCAGGTGACGTAAACGTTGCCGCCCGCGCCCGCCGCGATCCACTCCTTGTCATTAAAGAAGTTGTTGGCGGCTTCGTAGTGGACCATCACTGGGGTGGTCCAGGTGGCGCCACCATCGCGGGAAGAGGCCACTGCGACCCCGCTCGGGGTGCGATTCGCGAAGCTGAAGTCGTACACTAGCGCCGAATAATACAGTGTGCCGTCCGGAGCAAAAGCAAGGACCGGGTCGCCGCCCGCCTGCACGTGTTTGAACAATCCGTTGCCCCCCGTCGCGGGGTCCCAGCCGGGAAGGAGGACATCCCGAAAGGTGCTGCCGCCATCGATGCTGTAGTAGATCAGGGCCTGGAACCCATAGCGATAGTCGTTGGCCGAAGTGACGATGTTCTGGTTATTGGTCGGGTTGACCACAATGTTCTGCTCGTTCTGCGGCTCATAGCATTGAGTACCGTCCACCAGCGTGAAAGTTGTGTCGTTCACAATGGCGTCGACATTGGCGCCCGAGATCGGCGAATACAATGTTGTGGAGGTAAAAGGTGCGCGCCGGCATAGCGAAAAGAAGGTAAGACCATTGGGGTCCGGGTGACTGGCCGCGGCGGCCTCGAAGTCGGCGGGCGAGAAAAGGGAATCCTCCCTGGCTTGGCTTCTGTCAGGGCCGAGTGCCTTGAAATGATCTGCCTGAGGCGCCGCCTGCGCCACCTGCGAGAATCCCCTTGCCACAAACAGCATCGAAAGAATAATCCACATCGATTTCCGCATATTCCAAATCCTCCTGGCAGCACTTGAGGTGAAAGCGAACACACTAACGCGAGTATTTCCCATTTGGGACGAACGTATATGCATCGAGATTGATTCCTTCATTTGGACAGCTGGTACTAAAGGGGACGGAGAAGGAACTTACACGCCAGTCAGCTACCTGTCAACGCGCAACATTAACTTTAGATTTCCCGCGCATAACGCGCCCGTTTACGTAGCGGCCGCTCGCACACCTAAACAGTTCCCGGGCAAGAAAACCGCTCCCCAAATTTACACAAACATGTTGACGTCACCTCCGCAAGTTACTATTGACATATCATCAATTAGATGATGCAGTTCTTCGTGTTCCCTCGAAGAAACCTCTCAAGTCCTTTGCTTCTTATTACATCCCTGCAAACCCAGCAGTTTCATGCGATTACGCACTCTTTTGCGCAACGGCGCTCCGCTATCTCTCCCATTTTCAGTGATTTCGGCACTCCTTTCATTGCAACGGGGGTGGGTACCCCTTTGTCCCCGGACACGCCGGTCCAAAATGCTCCGACCTGCCAGTGGCTCTTTTCCTCGTCCTTTGTTTTCATATTCTTACGAACCGCTTTTCCCGCAACTCCTTTCATTTCACAACCATCCACATCGCCCCGGAGTGTGGGCGCAGAATCCCCCCGCTGCAGTCTCAGAACAATAGAGAAGAGCGTTTTGCTAACGTTTAGATTCCACCTTGAGCTTGCCGCTTTCTTCCGGCACACTGGCGCGGCCTTGTGGGGTCTCAGACTAGGTGTTCGGAACCAACATGCGAATCGAATCCAAAGCTCCTACCCGTGTGGACTTGGCGGGCGGCACACTCGATATCTGGCCGCTTTACCTATTTCATCCGGGCGCAGTCACCGTGAACGCGGCGATCACCCGCTATGCCTCTTGCAGAATTGAGACTCACGCGCAGGACGACGCGCGCATCCGGCTCGTTTCCCGAGACACGCAGCGTGAGGAAGCTTTTGCATCTTTTGCCGAGCTAGTGAAAGCGAAGCGTTACAAGCTTCCGCTCCTCGCGGAAATCGTAAAATTTTTTCAGCCGCAAGGCGGTTTCACGCTGACAACGGATTCGGAGGCTCCCGCAGGCGCAGGAATCGGCGGCTCAAGCGCAATGGCGGTCGCCATTTGCGCGGCGCTGGACCGCTACACCGGAGCGGGCAAGAGTAAAGCGGATTGGATCCACATCAGCCGCGACGCCGAAGCAATCGTGATCCGCGTGCCCACCGGAACGCAGGACCACTATCCGCCGGCATTCGGTGGCGCAGCCGCAATCGAGCTGCCGCCGGGAGGCGAAAGGCGCACCGAGCTGCGCGTGGACTTGTCCGAGCTCGAGCGCCGCATCGTGCTGTGTTACACGGGCAAGCCTCGCAAATCCGCGATCAACAATTGGGACGTGTTTCGCGCGCACATCAATGGCGACAGCGGAGTGTTTCGCAACCTCGCTCGCATTTCGGAGGTGTCGCAGGAATTGCGCGGCGCACTCGAGCGCTCCAATTGGGCGGACGTCGGGCGGCTGATGCGCGAGGAATGGAGCTTCCGCAAGCGCAATCTGCCAAATATCACAACCAAGACGATAGACAAGATCGTGGACAACACGAGGCGCAAAGGCGCGTTAGCCGGTAAAGTCTGCGGCGCGGGCGGCGGTGGCTGCGTGGTTCTCCTGATCGAGCCCGAAACCCGCGAAAAGGTCGAGGCAGCGGTCGCAGAGGCTGGCGGGGAAGTGCTGCCCATGAAAATCGACCGCTCCGGAGTGCAAGTGAATGTCTCCTGAAGCCCTAGGGTATTTCCCGCAAGGCGGCTACTGTTCAGGAGCCTTTTCGCATCATAGAATATAGCCTGCGGACCGCGGAGGGCGGTTCGGCGTGTGCGTATGTCGAAGTTGTATGGCCAAGTTACTCACTTTTAGTTTGGGTTTCCTGCTGCTCGCGGGTGCGGACATTCCGTTGAGGGAACGTCTGCGCTCGTCACCTATGCCCGGGACATTTTCGTCAGCGGACGAAATCTCCGTGTTGCCCGAAGATGGTGCAGGGGAGCAGCAGCCCGCGCAATCGGATGCGCAGAACAAATCCCAATCCGCGACACTGCAAGAGCGCACCAAGCTGGACTTGATCCGTTATGTTTCGGGCGAATTCGCCAAAGCCACAAGAAACTTGCCTGCGGGTAAAGAAGGATTTTTGCTTTACGTCGGCAAACCGCTGAGCCAGGAACTGTTGGAGCGCGCGGTGGCCACGCACGGAGCGGCAGTACACATCGGCGATAGCGCGCAGATCACGAAGCTAGAATTTCGCGATCATTCCATAGTCGTGGATGTGAATGGTGGCGGCCGCGGGAAGAAACGCTGGCGCGATCACATTCAAATCGGCATGGGCGGCTCGATTCCGACGGCACGGACCACAACCACTACGCCGCAGCAGGAAAATGGCCCCCCGGGAATGCAACCCGGAATGGGCAGCACGATTTTCTTGGAATTCACCAAGGCTGTGCCGGATTTAACGCCGGACGAACTGAAACAGATACTCTCGCCGTTCTTGGATTTTGCGAAGCAACGCTCCGCTTCTGTGCAGTGGGTCGATACTTTGCCTCCGGAAATGAAAAAAGCCATTCAGGAGCGGCGTCCGGCAGTTGGGATGGACCGCGAGGAAGTAGTTGCCGCAATTGGCAAGCCGGAACACAAAGTGCGCGAGCGTGACTCTGAGGGGAATGAGATTGAAGATTGGATTTACGGCCAGCCGCCCTCGAAAACGGTTTTCATTCGCTTCCTGGGCGAACGCGTTACCAGCATCAAGCAATACCCGCAATAATTTTCAGTCTTTGACGTGCGTTGACTTTTGTTGACGCAACCCATAGCATTTTACGTTTTGCAGCGTGGCTGAAGTCTGCAGTGTGGCCCTGCCGCTAGCACGCATCCCATCGGAGGAAGAATGCCCATCAAGGTAGGTATCAACGGCTTCGGCCGCATCGGCCGGAACATCATGCGCACCGCGCTGGATGACAAAGACATTCAGTTCGTTGCGGTAAACGATGTTACCGACGCGAAGACGCTGGCGCATTTGCTGAAATACGATTCGATTCTCGGCAATTTGCCGCATAACGTCACGCACACCGATGATTCCATAGCGGTCGAGGGCAAGAGTTTCAAAGTTTTTAAGACGAAAGATCCGGGCGAAATCGACTGGGCCTCCGTGGGCGCGAATATTGTGGTGGAATCGACAGGACTTTTCACGAGCGGGGCGGATGCGAAAAAGCATCTGCGCGGTCCGGTGAAGAAAGTGATCATCTCCGCGCCGGCGGAAGGTCCGGATGCAACGTTTGTTTTGGGGGTAAACGACGGTACGTACGACCCCGCGAAGCACAATGTCGTTTCCAATGCTTCGTGCACAACCAATTGCCTCGCGCCGGTTGCGAAGGTTCTGCAAGACACGTTTGGAATTCAAAGCGGCACGATGACCACGATTCACTCGTACACGAACGACCAACGATTGCTCGATTTGCCGCACAAAGATTTGCGGCGCGCGAGGGCGGCGGCCATCAATATGATTCCGAGCTCCACGGGCGCGGCGAAAGCATTGCACCTCGTGATTCCCGCGCTGAAGGGGAAACTGGACGGATACGCGATGCGCGTGCCGACACCGAACGTGAGCGTGGTGGACCTGACCGTATTTGTGGACAAGCCGGCGACGGTGGCAAGTGTGAATGGCGCGCTGAAGGCCGCGGCCCACGGGGCGATGAAAAATATTTTGGCGTATACCGAAGAAGAGCTGGTCTCCGCGGATTTCAAGGGCAATCCCCATTCCTCGATTGTCGACGCCGGCTACACCAAGGTAGTAGGCGACCGCTGCGTGAAGGTGCTGGCCTGGTACGACAACGAGTGGGGATATTCCTGCCGTTGCCGCGACTTGATCAAATTTATGGCCTCCAAGTTTTAGCGCGACGGCTGTTTCAGCCGCAAGATCTTTTACATTCCCAAGGAATACATGAACAAGCTGACGATCAACGATCTCGATTTGCGCGGCAAGCGTGTGTTCATTCGTGTGGATTTCAATGTGCCGCTGAAAGATGGTGTACTCACGGACGACACGCGCGTTCGCGAGACGCTGCCGACGCTCAGGCTGGCCATCCAGAAGGGCGGACGCCTAGTGTTGGCGTCGCATCTTGGGCGGCCGAAAGGCGTGCCGGATCCGAAGTATTCGCTCGCGCCAGTGGCGAGCAAACTTCAGGAGCTTCTGGAGCGAAACGTAGTGTTCGCGAGTGATTGCGTCGGAGCCGACGCAGAGGCGAAAAGCAAAGCGCTGGGAGAAGGCAGCGTGCTGCTGCTGGAGAACGTTCGCTTTCACCCGGAGGAAGAAAAGAATGACGAAGGATTTGCCAAGCAGCTTGCGGCCCTGTGCGACAGCGTTTTCGTCTGCGATGCATTCGGCTCGGCGCACCGGGCGCACGCTTCGGTCGTGGGCATCACCCGTTTCGTGAAGCAGGCGGCGGCAGGTTTGCTGATGGAAAAAGAGCTGGCGTATCTGGGCAAAGCAGTCACCAATCCGGCGCGTCCATTTGTTGCGATTCTGGGGGGCGCCAAGGTCAGCGACAAAATCGAAGTGGTTGAGAATCTGATGAAGATTGCGGATGCCATGCTGATCGGCGGCGGCATGGCTTATACATTCGAGAAAGCGCAGGGCTTGCCGATCGGCAAATCGCTTGTGGAGAACGACAAGCTTGATCTGGCGAAACGTCTATGGGCGGAGGCCAAGGCAAAAAATTTCAAGTTTCTACTCCCGAAAGACCATGTGGTTGCGCCGGAATTCAAAGCCGATGCCAAAGCCACTATCTGTGATGTTTCTGAAACGCCAGCGGATCAGATGGGACTGGATATTGGGCCGAAGACGATTGCCGCTTACGCAGCGGAAATCGCGAACGCCAAGACGATTGTGTGGAACGGGCCGATGGGCGTTTTTGAGATGCCTGCCTTTGCGAAGGGCACGCTCGAAGTAGCCAAGGCGGTAGCCGATGCCACCGAGGCAGGTGCAACCTCCATCGTAGGCGGAGGCGATTCCGTCGCTGCGGTGCATCAGTCCGGAGTAGCTAACAAGATTTCGCACATTTCCACTGGCGGCGGCGCTTCGCTGGAGTTTCTCGGCGGGCGGAAGCTGCCGGGCGTGGAAGCGCTCACGAACAAAAGCTGAACACAGAGTTCACAGAAGAAAGAGCACAGAGGCCCCAGAGGAATTCAAAAGAAGATGAGCCAAGCGAAACGGCGGCGCGTGATTGCAGGCAACTGGAAGATGTACAAGACGCAAGCGGAGGCGCGCGCTTTTTTCTCGGCGTTTCTGCCGCTGGTTCGCGCCGCGCGGGCTTGCGACGTTGTGGTCGCGCCGCCGTTCACGGCGATTTGCGCCGCAGTGGAAGCTTCGCGCGATAGCGGCATCGCGATTGGCGGGCAAGACGTCTTCTGGGAAAAGGAAGGCGCATTCACCGGCGAAATCTCGCCGCCCATGCTGGTGGAGGCGGGATGCCGTTACGTAATCATCGGGCATTCGGAGCGGCGGCAATTTTTCGGCGAAACGGAGCAGACGGTTGCCAAGAAGACAAAAGCTGCCTTAGCTGCGGGTCTAACTCCAATCGTTTGCGTTGGTGAGCTGCTGGAGCATCGCGAAGCAGGGCGCACGGAGGAAGTCTGCGAAAGGCAATTTCTAGGCGGCCCGGGCGCGTTGACCCCGGAAGAGTTCTCCCGTATTCTGGTAGCTTACGAGCCAGTGTGGGCAATTGGCACAGGTAAAACGGCAACGCCGGAAATTGCCGCAGCGGCGCACCGTTTTTTGCGGAAGTGTGCGGAGAAGAAATTCTCCCCCGAGCAGGCCCGGGCAGTACGTATTCTGTACGGCGGCAGCGTCAAACCCGACAATATTCAGGGATTGATGGCCCAGGAGGAGTTGGATGGCGCGCTCATCGGCGGGGCGAGTTTGGACGCGAAATCTTTTGCGTCGATAGTAAACGGCTGCGAGACAGCGCAATGATTTTCTCTTGTGCGCACAGCCGCATCTTTTGCTTTAGTGAGGTTTTGCAATGCCAGGTTGGATGAAATGGGCAATTTCGCTGGCTCTAGGATTTGGATTTATCGTCCTGGGCTGGAGACTCTCGGATTCGCGGTGGTTTTCGTGGCTGCTGCCCACGTTTTTCGTGATCAATTGTCTCTTTCTGATCATTGTGGTGCTGCTGCAGAGTGGCAAAGCCGCGGACATTGCCGGGGCATTCGGCGGCGCGGGTAGCCAAACGGCTTTCGGGCCTCGCGGCGCGGCCACCGTGCTTTCGCGAGCGACCACTTGGTGCGCGGTCATGTTCATGGTTTGCGCGCTGGCACTGGTGCTGCACACAGACAAGGGTGTGGAGCAGGGCGGCTCGGTGCTTGAGAAATTCTCGAAGCCGGCTCCGAAGCCGACGCCAGCAATACCCG
>Ga0209131_1001797_pt1 | contig 14737 bp, 5 predicted proteins | sample GraSoi_2013_40cm_FD_185826 | JGI IMG/M metagenome (GOLD analysis project Ga0209131, IMG submission 185826) | Grasslands soil microbial communities from the Angelo Coastal Reserve, California, USA - Sample 9_17_2013_40cm (SPAdes) (version 2) | ecosystem: Environmental > Terrestrial > Soil >...
GATGTAAGGCGCAATGTTCGAGGGCGATCCCACCGAGGCCATGTTCGAGGACACGCCGCTCGTCTGGTTGTTGTAGACGCCTTGGGCGTTGGAGGCGACGCGCAGCGTGATGGTGCAAGTACCTCCGGCCGCGGCGATCGCGCCGCCCGAAAGGCTGATCGCTCCCGATCCCGCCGTGGCGCCGGCTACGGCACCTCCGCACGTGTTCGTGAGCGTGGGCGTGGCGTCGACGACAAGCCCGGCGGGGAACGTGTCGGTGAAGGCGAGCGTGGTGATGCCGCCCGCCGTCGCGTTGTTGGTGATCGTGAGTGAGAGCGTGGTGATGCCCGTTGCGAGGTTGACCGCGAAGCTCTTCGCGATCGTGGGCGTGTTGTTGAACGTGATCGCCGCGCTCGTGAGCGCCGTGTTGCTGCCCGCGTTGGCGGTGGTGAGGCCGCCGACGGGAATGGTGTTGGTGATCGTGCCGGCCGTAGCCGAAGTCACGTTGACGGTGACGGTGCACGAGCCCGCCGCCGGAATTGCCGCGCCCGAGAGCGAGACGCTGCCGGCCCCGGCAACGGCGGTGACCGTGCCGCCCGCGCACGTGGTCGCCGCGGCGGGCGCTGGCGCGTTCACGAGCGTGCTGCCATAGGTGTCGGTGAACGTCGCTCCGGTGATGTCGGTGCTGTTCGCGTTGCTGAGCGTGATGGTGAGCGTGGCGACCTCGTTGCGGCCGATCGCGGCGACGTTGAACGCCTTGGCGATGGTCGGCGGGCCCATCACCGTGAGCGTCGCGGTGTTGCTCGCCGGCCCGGCGGCGCCGGTCTCGTTGCTCGCCGCACCGCTGGTGGTGTTGCTGTAGACCGCGGCGGGCGAAGCAGTGACGTCGACCGCGACCTGGCAGGTCGTCGCCGGCATCGTGATGCTGCCCGCGGCCACGCTGATCGTGGTCGACCCGGCGGTGCCTCCGGTCACGGCGCCGCAGGTGCTCGCGAGGTTCGGCGTCGCGGCGACCTGCATGCCCGCCGGCAACGCATCGCTGAACGCGAGGCCCGTGAGGCTCAACGGGTTGTTGTTGGTGACGGTGATGGTGAGGCGCGAGGTGGCGCCGATCGCCACGCTCGCAGGCGCGAACGACTTGGCGAGCGTCGGCTTGGTGGTGAAGGTCGCCGTCGCGCTCGCCGTGCCTCCGGTCCCGCCGTTGCTCGATGAGACCGTGCCCGTGGTGTTCACGTATGCATTCGCCGAAGCGGAGGTGACGGATACGGTGACGGTGCAGCTCGCGCCGGCGGCGAGCGTGCCCGCGCTGAGTCCGATCGTATTGCCGCCGGCGACGCCTCCGCTCACGACGCCGCCGGCGCACGTCGTCGCCGCATTCGGGGTGGCCGCGTTCACCAGTCCCGCGGGGAAGGTGTCGGAAATCGCGATGCCGTTGAGGGTGGTGGCGGCGTTCGGATTGGAAATCGTGAGCGTCAAGGTGAGCGCGGCGTTGACCGCGGTCGCGACCGGGGTGAAGCTCTTCGCGATCGTGGGTGCGGCGAGCACGCGCGTCTGCGCCGTCGCCGGAACGTTGTCGGAGGTGCTGTAGGTGGTATCGATGACCACCGAGCCGATGTGCGCGATCGCGCTATTCGTGTACAGGGCCGGGGTTGCGGGCAGCGTCGCCTGGAAGACGAGGTTCGACGTCGCGCCGGCGCCGATCGAGAACGGAGCACTCCACGTGAGCGTCTGGCCCGAGATTGTCGGGTTGCCGATCGCCGAGCCGTTGAAGGTGGAGGAATTGTTGACATAGGTCGCGCCCGCGGGGAGCGTGTCGACGAAATCGTCCATCAGCACGATCGCGTAACCCGAGCTGTTGGTGACGCGCAGCGTGTAGGTCACCGTCCCGCCCTGCGCGGGAAGCGTGGCGGCGCTCACGAGCTTCGCGAGCAGCACCGTGTTGCTCGCGGGCTCGATCGGCAGCAGCCCGGTCGAATAGGCGCCCTGGGTGGTATTGGTGTGCTTCACCTGCGTGCCGCTCGCGATGTCGACCACCGGCGAAAGGCTGGTCGCGGCGGAGGTCGATCCCGTCGCGCGGAAATAATAGGTCGCGACGTAATGCGTCGCGGTCCCGCTGGCGAGCGAGCCGAAGTAGAGCTGGTTGTCGAAGCTGCCCGTATTGCCGTTCGAAAAGCTCACATTGGACGCGAACAGCTCGTAGGCGTCCGCGCGCCAGTTCGAATAGCTCGCCGGCGTGAACGAGAGGGGCCCGTTGGGCCCGGGTGCGTTGCCGATGTTGCCGGTGTCGCCTTCCACCGTCATCGTGATGACGCCGCCGATCACCGACGGGTTCGGCCCGGCGAAGATCACCGAGACCTGGTTCGTCGCCGCCTGGATGAGCGAGTTGTCGATCGTGACGCCGAAGCTCGCCGATCCGAGCTGGGTGGCGCCAGCGTAAGTGGGGTTACGGTCGAAGACGGTAATGTCATAAGTCTGGCCCGCCTGCGTTCCGCCGACGACGGCGTAGGACGAGCAGACGTAGAAGAACGTGCTGCGCGTCTGGCCCGCCGTGAAGCTCCCCAAATGCTGCATGCCGTCGTCGCTGCCGCCGAGGGAGAGGAACCCGCCGCCGAAATTCCCGATGCGCGTCCACGCGTCGGCCACCGCCGTCGAGCTCGTGACGTTGAACGACTGGTAGTTGCAGACCAGGTTCGGGGTGACGCTGGTATCAGTGTAGAAGACCGGCGAGGAGGTAGTCGTGATCGTGAACGCCGCCTGCGCCGCGCCCGCGACAAGGAGCGCCGGCGCGAGCAGCAGCGCGGCGAGCCAACGCAGGACGGCGCGCGGTGCGCTCATCGGCTCCCCTCTCCCATGGATCCCAGCAGCGACTCGTCGAATTTGTATCTCAGGCGCAGGTAGGCGCCCTTGTTGGTGTAGTCGCCGGCGGCGAGGTCTTCGTCATGATAGCCAAACACGTTGTAGCCGGCCGAAAGCCACAGGTTGGTCGCCAGCCGGTAGCCGACCTCGAGGCCGAGGGCGTACTGGCGCGAGCTCAGGCGCTCGCCGAAAAGCCCGCTCGCCGCGAGCCCCACGTCCCAGCGTGGCGCGAACTCCCAGGTGAGGCGTCCGCTCAGGAGCTGCGCGCGATATTTCGTCGCGATGCCGCTGGAGTCCTCGTTGGTCCACTTGGCGGCGTAGTGGCCGGTCACGAGGAAGGGACGCGAAAGCTTGTAGTCGGCGTGGACGGAGAGGATCTCGGTGGTGCGCCGCAGGTCGATCCCGGCTTGCGTGTTGTCGCGCTCCTCGCGATGCTCCACGCGAGCGAGCGCGTTCACCTTGTCGGTGTCCGCGTCGCGGAAAGCGACTCCGGCCTGCAGGCGCTCGATCACGTGCTCGGCCCCGTCGAGCTCGCCGCCCTTGGTGCGCTGCACCGAGAAGGTGTTGCGGCCGAGGAATGTCCACTCGCGGCTGATGCGCGAGGCGAACCCGAGCGTATGCAGAAGCGATTGCTGTGTCGAGGCGTCGCGCAGCTCCAGCCGCGTCGAGCCCTTCCAGAGCGCGCTGCCGGTGTACTCCAGGCCGAGCGCGATCGCGCTGTTCTCGTTCTGGCCGCTGCCCGAGAGCGCGTGGACGCGCTCGAGGGTGCTGCCGAGGCGCCAGCCGGGTGCCAGCGTCCACAGGTTTCTCAAACCGATCGCCGCTTCGGCATCGCCTCCCGAGATCGCATCGTGGATGCGGTATTCCGAAAAGAGCCGCGCGTCCTTCATGTATTCGGTGTCGACGCCGAAGACGGTGGCGTTCTGGCGCTGCTGCTCGTTCAACCCGTACGGACCGGTGAGTGAAGAGATGAACTCGTGGCGCAAATAGATCTTGCCCTTGTTCGGGAGCGTGTATTCGCCGCCAACGGCGATGACCTTGCGCTGGGCGTCCTGCGTGTCGACCTCGACTTCGCCGTAAATGGTGGCGTCCTTCACGCCGGGCACCGGACCGGTCATGCGCGCGCGCACGCTCGTGACTTCGTTGGGTGTGGTGCCTGCGGATCCGGGACCGGCGAGCGAAGCCGGGATCGCGGGTCCACCGGTTTCGCGCGCGTGGCGCAGGCTCAGCTCGAGCTTCAGGTGTCCGGCGAACGTGCGCTCGATGCCCGCCATGTAGCCGTCGCGCAAGTTATGGTTGAGCGTGTCTTCGGTGCGCAGCGCCTCGGCCTTGAGCGTGGTCTGCTCGCCGATCTTGTAGGAAAGCCGGGCACCGGCCTCTCCGCGTCCCTGGCCAAGGTAGGCTCCGGGGTTGTCGAATGTGGGATCGGTGCGCGCGACGAAGGCCTCCGCCTTGAGCTGCTCGCCGTCATGCTTCAAATGGATGCGGCCCGCATCGCCCTGCCCCACCGTCGCGGGGCGCTCGGTGCGCGCGACTTCCGCCATCACCGTGGTGCGCTCGCCCAGGCGCACGATCGCATGTGCGCCGCGCAGCTTGAAGGGATCCGCCGGATTGCGGTCTTCGGCGAAGGAGGCGCCCACCGTGATGTGGTCGGTGACCTTCACGTCGGCATCCCCGCCGAAGACCCAGAACTGGGGACCTCCCTGGTCGACTTCGTAGGTGATGCGAATCGAGATGGGATTGAGCTCCTGGTCGACGCTCGGCACCGGCGCCTTGAAGAGGATGCGCCCGGTGAGGGGCTCCATCTCGTAGTCGTAGAAGCGCGCCTGCGCGGCCGTGGCGAGGATGAGCGCCGGACGGTTGCGGTCGCGCGTGAGGATCTCGACCTTCTCGCTGTTCACCAGCCCCGTGGGCGAGGAAAGCATGTACGGCCCCGAGGTGCCGTTGGCGCGGACTTCCTCGATCTTCTGGCGCGTGGAATCGCGGCTGGCGAAGAAGTTCGCCTGCAGGCGACCGTTCTCGTAGTGCTCCTTCGCGCCGGTGAGCGAGCGGCTGTACGCCGAGAGGCGGCGCACGTTGGCGTCGCCGAGCGTGTTGAAGTCGCCATATAGAAGGTACGACTTGCGGCTGTCGACCCGCAGATACAGCCGCGCGGTCGATTGCGCGTCGTAGCCGCGCACCGCGCTGTCGCCGTACACGGGATAGAACTCGTCGGGCTGGATGTCGCGGAAGAGGCGCTCGCGCGTGTCCTTGTCCGAGTCGTAGGCGGCGGTCAGCAGGTAGTCGCCGCGGATCTTGCCCTTGAGGAAGAACGCCGCGCGCACGCCGGCTTCGCGCTTGCCGTCGCCGCTCGTGCGCGACAGGTGCAGCAGCTCCTGCTCGAAGTTGTCCTGGCTGCGCGCGGGGACGAGCGCGCGGGTGTCGATGCGCCGCAGGTTGATGACGCCTTCGACCACGCCCGCGGCGATGAGGCTGCGCAACTCGGGCAGGAAGTCGAGCTTCGCTTCGCTCTTCACCTTGCCGCTCGTGATGACGATGCGCGCCTGCCCCGGCTCGGTCGGCGCGGTGAGAGAGAAGACGGCCTCCCCGCCTTCGACCATCGCCTGCAGCCCGGGCTCGGTGGGATCGATGTCCTGCGCATCCCAGGCGCCGCGCGTAGCCTCGAGCGTGACCGGGGTGCGCGTTGCGACAGGAACACCGCGCGCATCCCTGAGCTTCACGATCACCTTGGCCGCGGTGCGTCCGTCCGCGACCGCCTCGGCGGGAAGCTCCACGTCGATGCGCGCGAGCCTTCCGGGAGCGTTCACGCGGATCGACTTGCGGCCGCGCTCGTTGCCGAACGCGTCGCTCTGCACGACCAGGAGCGTGTTCTCGCCGGCCTCGAGGTCCACGCCGATGTACTCCCACGCCTGCACGTGCTTTTCCTCGAGCACCGAACGCTTGCCGATGCGCGATTGCGGCACCGCGACACCGTTCACGCTGAGCGCCAGCGCCGCACCCGCGGTTCCCTTCACCCGTACCGGAGACTGGGCGGAGGAGAGTGTATCGCCGTCGGCGAGCCCGATGAAGTCGAGGGTGTCGTCGAGGTCGGGAACGAGGTTTTCCAGGAGCACGACCGGCTTGGCTTCGGCCTTCGCGGCGACGGCGGCCGCGGCCTTCGGCGTGCTGCTGCCGTTCGTGGCGACCGCGTTGGCGAGAGCGCTGCTTTCCGGGCTGCCGGGCAGCGCCGAGGAAGGCGCGCCCGGGGGGGAGGCGGCGCTCACCACGCCGCTCGCGGGAAGCGATTTGAGATCCGTGATGACGCGCGCCTCGGTAGTGAGCTGGGTCGCGGCGAGCGCAAGCTCGTCGGTGCGCTTGGCGAGCGCTTCCGCGCGCCCCTTCACTTCCTCGACCACTGCCGCGTCGCAGCCGGCGATCGCGAAGTCGGCGCGGTGCAGCTCGCCGGCCTTCAGGTCCACGATGCGGCTGCCTCCGTCTCCCAGGTTGCGCGAGCTGATCGCCGCGAGTGTCGCGCCCGTGGGGAGTGTCGTGCGATCGGCCTTCACCACGTGCGTGCGGTTGGAGACGCCGTAGAAGCTGAACTTGCCGCCGCCGTCGGTGATCACGAAGGTGCCGTCTTCCATGACGAGGCGCACGCCGGGAACTCCGCGCTCGCCCGTGTCCTGCACGCCGTTCGCGTTGCAGTCCATGAAAACCTTGCCGAGGATGAAGCCCTTGTCGGTGAAGACGCCGCCCGTCACGCTCACGCGCGCGATCGCGACGTTCGACGCCGAGGTGAGCCCGCCGGCCGTGTAGGTGGCCTGCACGCGGTTCGTGCCGTCGCCCTGGAGCGCGCCCGCGCCGATACGCACGCGATAGCTCACGGCCGCCTCCTCGTCGCGATCCATGTGGCCCACGTTCAAGGTGAGTCGCGGTCCATGGCCGCCGAGCGGATCGGCGATCTTGACGGCGCCGCGCCGCGCGCTGCCGGGCACGTAGGCGAAGCCCGCGGGAAGGTCGTCGCCGAGCATCACTTCGGCGCGATCGAGGACGTTGCCGGTGCCATTCTTCACGCGCACCGTGTAGTCGACGAAGTCCCCGATCTCGGCAATCGTCCGCGAAGCTTGCTTCTGCACGAAGAGGCCCGCCTGGGCGATGGCGTCGAGCGGAATGTCGACCACCACGAGGCCGCTTGCGGCGAGGTGGAAAGCGTTGCCATACGAGCCGCCGCTGGTGAGGCCCGTCACGTTCAAGTTGCGGCCCTGCGGCAGCAGCGGCCATGCGACGCGCGAAGCGAAGCGATATCCGTTGGGCGGCGTGATCGCGAGGCAGAAGTCGCTGCCGGCGGCGGGCGGGAAAGCGAAGCGGCCGTCGGCGCCGGTCACCACGGGGTTGCTCGACGAACCGCTGAACGTGGCCGCGGTCACCAGGCACTGGCCGCCGCTCGCCTGCGTCAACGTCACGCGGGCGCCGGCGACGGGCTCGTTGGTGCGGCTGTCGAAGACCACACTCACCGGCTCCATCACGGTCACCAGGGTGTCGATTCGCCGTCCGCAGCCCAGCATTTCGATCGTGAAGACGTCATTGGCGCGCCCTTCGAGAATGCCGTTGCCGGCCGTCACGGGGGGCGCGCGGATCGGAAGCATCGGCACGACGAAGATGCCGGTGTCCGCGCCGGTCTCCACCGCCGTCACTTCCTCGCGCTCGCCGTTCGGGCCGGTGATCACGACCGTGCGCGTATCGACGGCGCCGGGAGAGGCGTTGCACGACTGCGCGTTGGCGCGCAGCCACAGTTGGCCACCGACCACGCCCCACGGTGTGGGCGACGCATAGGTCGAGTCGGTGAAATTGCGGATCGCGTTCTGCGGATCGGCGGGCTCATCGAGATCGTCGACCGTCGTCGTGTCCTTGACCGTGAGCGCGCCGCTGCCGGCGTTCATGATGACGAGCGTGGTGACGTTGCTGTCGACGATCGCCTTGGCAAGGCTCTTGGACGACGGCGAGCGCACGTCGACAAGGATGCGGATGCTTTCACCCGGTTGCAGGATCGCCGACCAGCCGCGCACGATGGACGCATCGCCGGCGTCGAGGATTCCGGGGATCGACGCGCCGCCGGCCACCTTGCCGTCGACGTACGCCGCGGAAGTCCAGCCCGCCTTGCTGTCGTTCAGGTAGTCGAGCATCGCCTGGACGGTCTCCGTGCAGTTGCCGCGGTTCGCCAGGAGGTGCGAATAGGTCACGTGCTGGCCGCGGCCGATGCGCGATTGCTGGTCCGGATCGAACCCGACCACGCAACGCTTGGAGAGCGTGTCGACCGCGTCCTCCGCCGTGGCGGTGCGCATCGCGGAGGCCACCGAGCGCGCCACCTTGTTCACCTTGTACGCGCCGGGCGCCGCGGTGGCGGGAATGCTCGCGCGCAGCACGATCTTGAAGCTGGCGCCCGGAGCCACGGGGCCGGTGTCGGGCGTGCCGTTGCCGTCGGTGTCGGCGAGCGGTGTGACGCCGTCGCTCTTGAAGAGCGCGAAGGTCGTCCCGGCCGGGAAGGTGCTGCTGGCGATCGTGATGTCGAACGTGTCGGTCGCACTGCCGCGGTTGGTGAGCACGTTGAGAAAATCGGTGGTCATGCCGGGCGCCGCGGTCGGAAGGCGCTGGCCGGTGAACTCGAGATCGACGTTTCCGGTGACGAAGTAGCTCGCGGTGTTGGTCGGCAGGCGGCCGCCGAAGACGCCGGCCGCGTCGTAGAACGCGTAGACCGCCGTGTTGCGGATCTCGGTGTCGAGCGCGAGTCCGGAGATCACCTCGACGGCAAAGGTCACCGTGCCGCTCGTCTGCGCGGGGACGTCGAAGAGCGAGGCGGTGACCGCGTTGGGCGCGCTCACGTTGAAATCGTAGGCGATCTTGGTCGCGCCCGAGCCCTCGCGATCGAGACCGACCACCGCATCGCTCAACGCCGCGTTGCCGGTGCCGCTCCAGCGACCGCTTCCCGCGATGTAGCGCATCCCGTCAGGCAACATGTCGGTGATGGTGAGGCGCGAGCGCGGCTTGTCGCACGACGAGTACGTCAGCGAAACGGTGACCGGGCCGCCCGGAGACGTGCCGCGGTTCTGCGACAGCACCTTGCCCACCAGGCCGCAATCGGCCGGGGCGGTCGCGATGATGCTCACTGTGTCGGCGATCGACGTGATCGCGGCCAGGCCCACGCTGGTCGCGCTGATGCGCGCCGCGTTCACGGCGCGCTGCTGCGCGTTCGCCGGAACGACGATCTGCGCCACGAAGCGCAGCACCTGCCCGGGGTTGAGCGCGGTCGGATTGGCGAGCGGCACCGCGCCGTCGGGCACGCCGTCGCCGTTCGCATCGGGGTAGAGCGTCACCGAGGTGAAGGCATATCCCTGCGTGAGATCGGTCGCCGTGATCGTGTACGTATCGGCCGACGCACCCGTGTTGGTGAGCGTATGGGGGACGAAGATCGTGGCGCCCGGCTGCACGCTCTGGAAGGTGTCGGCGGCGAGCTTTGCGCCGAACGATCCCGGCGGCGGCGGAGGCGGCGGGCCCGCAGCGATGGTAACGCGATCGCGCACCGCATCCGAAACCGCGACGTTCGTGGCCGAGGTCGCACGGAAATCGAAGTCGTAGTTGCCGGGGATAACGCCGAGCGCGAGCGACGGGCTCGTCACTTCCGCGCACACGAGGCGCGCGGCGTTGGAAGCCAGGGCGCCGGTGGACACGAGCGGCGCGCCGATCGTCGAGCAGTTGGCCGCGCCGCCATCGGCGAGGAACACGACCGACCAGCCCGCGGGCAGCACGGGCGGTACGACGCCGGGCGCCGAGGTGGCCGCGAATGTCGCGGCGAGGTTGAAGCTGTCGCCCACCGCGCCGGTATTCGTGATCCACACCTGGAAGCGCGTGGCGGTCGAGGTTGCCGCGGCGGGCGCGACCACAGTGGTGCGGATGACGGCGCCGGCGCCGGCGCCAAGGCCATCCGCCGCCACGGCGGTGCCCGCCGGGGGCGCGGCGCGATCGTTGGTGACGTCGACCGTGTTGGCCGCGACCGCGGAGAGCGTGTCGGTCACGTCGTCGAACACCACGTTGTTGAATACCGAGGTCGCGCGCTTGGTGATCGAGTACACGCCGTTCACGGCAGTGGCGGGCAGCGTCACGCGCATCACTACCTTGTAGCCGCAGAACGTGCCGTCGGTGACGAAAGGCGCCGCGCAAGGCTGGTTGCGCCCGGGGATGGGTCCTGTGTCGGGCGCCGCGTTGCCGCCGCTGTTGAGGAGGGTCGTCGCGCCGTCCTGCTGCATCAGCACCAGCGAATGCCCGGCGGGGAAGTTGTCCGACTGGATCGTGATATCGAACGTGTCGGTGCCGTTGCCGAGGTTCCAGATGAAGTTGTTGAAGGTGATGGTCGAGCCCGCCGCGGCGTTGGCAATGGTGACGGGCTCGCCGCTGCCGTTGGTGGAATTCGCGTTCGCGCCGTTCGCCACCACGCTCGCCGTCTGCAGCACCTGGTAGGTCGCCACGTTGGTGTTGGCGGGCGTGACCTGCGTCTGCGTCGTGTACTGCCCCGTGTTGCTGATGTTCTGCGGCGGCACGTTGCCGATCGTCACCTGGAACGTCACGTTGCCGGACACGCCCGCGGCGACCGACGGGATGATCGCGGTGACCACGCCGCCAGCCTGGCGGAAATCGATGCCGGGCGGGAAGCCGCCCTGCTCCACGCCGTCGTTGGCCTCGGTGAGCACCGCGCCCCCCGACACGCTCCAGCGCGATTGCCCGACCACGTACGTCATGCCCGCGGGCAGCGTGTCCGTCATCTGCACGTTGTTGGCGATCGCGGTGCCGGAGTTCACGTACGAGAGCGTGACGGTGATGGTCACGCCGCCGGGGCCGCTGTTCGACGAGAGCGCCTTGGTGACGGTGATGACCGAGTTGGCCACCGTGGTGGTGTCGGCGTTGGTCTGCGTGGAAGGCGTCGTGTCGCTGACGGAGACCACGAGGTCGGCGGTGTTGCCGCTCGCCGCGGCCGCCGGAACGGTTCCGGCGACGACGAAGCGGAACACGCCACCCGCGGGGATCGCTCCGGAGGTATTGATCGGCGCCGCGTTGTCGGGCACGCCGTCGCCGTTGGCGTCGAGGTAATACGCCATCGCCCCATGGCCCGCGCCCGCGGCGGCGAAGTTGGTCGACGTCGGAGCGTTCAGCGTGTAGGTGTCGGTGCCGTTTCCGGTGTTGGTGACCGTGTGCGGGTAGTAGACCGTCTGCCCCGGCGCGGCGGTGCGCGAGCCGTTGGCGGCGAGCGTGAAGCTCTTCACCTGCGTGACGGTGGTCTGCACGAGGTTCGAGGTCGCGGTGCGCGGCGTGCCGCCGGCGTCGTTGTAGGTCGCGGTCGCCTGGTTGCCGATCACGGTGCCCGCCGCGGGCGCCGCGTGCGCCGGTGTCGAGCCAAGTGTCGAAATCGCACCCGCCGTAAGCACAAAAAGCGCGACCAGCGCGCGGCGAAGGTTTTCCAGGGATCGCGTCATCTGGCGCCCCCCGGCTCGTTGATCACCTTGACGCGCGCGCTGAACACCGCGCTCTTGCCGCCCGCGAGCTCGCCCGGATACCAGCGCAGGTAGCGGTACTCGCGCGCGGGCACGGGCTCGTCGATCTCGCGGCCGTTGCGCTTCGCCTTGCGCGTGAGCGGCATCGTGGCGAAGGAGACCGCATCCACGCTCGCCTTCGCGGCGTTCGGACGCGCGCTCTCGAGGACGATCTCGGTATTCGCGGGAATCGGCAGCGTGGCCTCGAGGTTGCGCACCGGCTGCGCGGTGGTGTTGAGGTAGGTCGCGACGTACTCGATCACTTCTCCGGGCCGCGCATTCTCGGCCGGGGCGAAAGTTTCCTTGCCATCGGCGCCGCGCACGACCTTGCGCGCCTCGAGACGGGTCTCGATCACGCCGTTCTTCTGCGCAAATGCCGGTGCCGCGACGACCAGCATCGCGCCCACGGCAAGACTTGCGAAGAACGCCTGCACTCGTATCGCTCCCTCACGTTTTCTCGAGGCTTTTTGCCTCTCGGTGAGGATACGTTTCGCCCTCTCGCAACCCGTATGACGCAGCACACACGGCCGCGCCGGGCGGCTTACAAATGCAAGGCCGCTTACGGATGCAATCGGAAATGTGGCGAAAATCACGTCCGCACCAGGGGAGAACAGCGCAGGCGCTCGATTCCGCCCAACGAGAATTCGGTGATCTGGCGCGCGAGCGCGCGCGAGCGCTCCGGACCGTGCGTCGTCTCGGGGGAAACGCGCTCGACGGTGTTGCGCGCGTAGAGATACATCAGGCACTGCCCCATCACGCCAAACGCGGAGTGCTCGAGCTCGCGCTCGCCCAGCTCCAGGCCCGCGATCTCGCGCAGGAGCGCGCGGATGCGATCGAGCTCGGGACGCATGGTGTCCTCGAGGATCGATTCGAAATATGGGGTGGGGGCGATCGCTTCGTGCGCGAGGATGCGCCCGAGTGCGGAGGGGCGCTCGTTGCCGATGAAGCGCTCGAGCATCGCGAGGACGTGCCGCTCGAGGCGCTCTTCGGGAGAGCCGCCGCGCAGCGCGTGACCGAGGGATCCCGGATGCGGTTGTCCCGCTAGAAAACGCAGCGTGGCGCGATAGAGGCCTTCCTTGCCGCCGAAGTAGTAATTCACCGCGGCGAGGTTGACGTTCGCCGCGTCGACGATCTGGCGCACGCGCGCGCTCGAAAAGCCGTGACGCGCGAACTGCTCGGACGCAGCGTCGATCAGCTTTCGGCAGGTCTCGTTGGCGTAGAGCTCGTCGTGGTCGGCGAGCATCCCCTTCTCCCCTTTGCTCCCCTTTTTAAGCGCGGCGCCGGAGCAAGAAACGCAGCGTTTGAAACTTTTGTTTATGGGAAGGATTCTTCTTGTTTTACAGACCTTTGGCAAGCGTTCTTGGAGGAAAACCTACAATTGAAACATTGCGCCGACAGGCGGTCCCGGGAGGCCGATGGGAGGTGCCGAACCCCCCCGGGAAACGCGGCCGAAAATGGGCTGCAAGGTATGATCGGCACCATGAAAAAAACAACGCCGCGGGCCAGGCGCACGACCGGGTTCACGCTGATCGAGATCGTTGATGGTGCTGTTGATCTTCGGCATCGTCGTCGCGATGGCGGCCGCGATCACGCGCGGGGTTGCGGCGTCCCAGAAGCGCTCTCTCACGACAACGCGCATGGCGGGCGTGGACGCTGCGCTTGTCCAATTCGTGCAGCAGCAGAGAAGGCTTCCCTGCCCCGGCGACGGCACGAAGGCGTCTTCGGACAACAACGCCGGAGTCGAGATGCGCGCGGCCGGAGCCTGCACCGCCAACCAGCAAAACGGCGTCGTTCCGTGGCGCACGCTGGCGCTGACGGAGACCGATGCCACCGATGGATGGGATCGACGCCTCACCTATCGACTCGATCCCGCGCTCGGGCTCGACGGCGGCATGGACATCAGCTGGTGCGACCCGGCGGGTACCAAGGTGGTCGTACCGCCGGCCCTGTGCAGCAACGCGTGCCTCGGCACCGACATGACCACATGCACGCGCCCTGTCGACTTCCTGAGAGGCCGCGGACTGACCGTGCGGAACGTCGCCGGCACGGCCGTCCTCATGGATCCCCAAGCCTCACCTTCCATCATCCCGCCGACGGGCGCAGCCTATGTACTCGTGAGCCACGGCGAGTCCGGTGGCGGCGCGTATCTCAACTCGGGCACGCTCGCGGCGAGCGCGGTCGGCGAGGGCAACGAGGAAATGAAAAACTTCGCGAGCCTGCCTTACACGGTGGGCGTTACCTACTACGTTGATGACTCTCTGCAGGAAGCGCCCGGCGTTAACCACTTCGACGATGTCATGTCCCGGCCTTCGATATCGAGCGTGAGCTCGAAGGCCGGGGTCGGCCCACGTTCCCATTGATCCGCGTCACGTGCCAGCGCGGGGGCGTGGGCATCATGGTCCTCATGTTGATGGTCCTGCTCATGGTCGGCTATCTCGCAAGCTACGCGTTGTACCGGGTGACGACGGGCGGCCACGAGCGCGATGCCACCCAGCGCCTGCTCGCGATCGCATCGGCGGCGCTCGATCAATTCGCGGCGGCGAACGCGCGCCTACCCTGCCCCGCGGATCCCACGCTCGATACCGGGCTCGAAGCGCAGGCGACCGCGGCGAGGTGTTCCTTCGACCAGGGAACGCTCCCGTGGAAGACGCTCGGCATGAACCACGATGACGCGATCGACGGCTGGGGGCGCAAGCTCTCGTATCGCGTCTACACCGGCAACGCCGGCAGCCTCACACAGCCTTCGGGCGTGAGCATGGTCGAGTGCGACACGGTGGAGCCCCTGCTGGGCGCGAAGACCGGCGTGGCGGCGAGCCTCGGCGGATTGTGCGTATCGAATGCCGACTATCGCTTGCGCAGCACCACGCCCGCCAACTTCCTCGCCGGCAAGGGCTTCACGCTCACCGACTTCGGCACCGTGCACACCGACGTCGCCTACGTCGTCATCAGCCACGGCGCCACCGGCCTCGGTGGCTACACGGTCTCGGGTGTGCAGATGGACATGCCGGGAGGCGGTGGGGACGAGGGCGGCAACACGAACGACACGGGTGCCTTCACCATCAGGGCGTTTTCCGACCCGGACACTGCCGCGACCTCGAACGCACACTTCGACGACCTGCTGGTCTATCGCACGTTGCCGGACCTCATCCAGCGCGCCGGGCTCTCGGCGCGCGACTGGCCGGAGACCTAGCCGTGCCGATGCGAGCTCGCGGCTTCACGCTGGTGGAGATCATGATCGTGCTCGCGATCGGCGGGCTCCTCGCGGCTATCGTGTTGTCGGCGCTGCAGCAACACATCGCGAAGTCGCGGCAGATCCAGGCCATCCTCGACCTCAAGGAGATGTC
>Ga0209131_1001799_pt1 | contig 14732 bp, 17 predicted proteins | sample GraSoi_2013_40cm_FD_185826 | JGI IMG/M metagenome (GOLD analysis project Ga0209131, IMG submission 185826) | Grasslands soil microbial communities from the Angelo Coastal Reserve, California, USA - Sample 9_17_2013_40cm (SPAdes) (version 2) | ecosystem: Environmental > Terrestrial > Soil >...
TCTGAAAGGTCCGCTTTTTGGGGGAGACCGGAAGTCATCGGCACAAGGTTAGAATAACGCGATTGACCAACTAGGACATTGACCGAAGTCAAATTGGTCTGCGCCTTTCGAAGAGTCCACTGATGATTGGCGTCGCATAAGCACAGTGCCACATGAATTGCGCCACGTAGTTTGTGGGACGACAAATGCGAAAACGGCCAGCAAAAGTCGACCGTAAGCCCATCGCAATTTATTCAATTCCATAGTGACGGTGGCAGGCCGCGCAAATCCCGTCGAGTTGGTCGCTGACCTCCGAAACGGATTTCAGGTCATGGGCTTCCGCGGCGCGGTAGGCCTTACTCGCTGCATCCGCCAGTTTCTTGACGTAAGGGTTCCAGTCCCCATCACGCGCTCGCTGCGGAATCATCAGCGCATTGGTGACCTCCGCCAGCGTTGCCGCGGCGCTCGCGATTTGCTCCCAGTCGTCGTCCGATTTGGGGGAGAGATCATGCTCACCCTTTTCGTCGATAACCAGTCCGTTGACTTTCCAGATGATCGCCGCGGCCGGACTAAGGACATGCTCCATGAAGGTTTTCATATCGACATGGGGTTGGAACGGCGATGTCGGGGCCGCATTATTGGATATCGATGGCGATGCCGATGCGACCAGGCACGCAATAACGACCGCGACGACCGCGACGACCGCGACAATAGTGCCAGCAAAGCGACGGATGTCGATCATCTCTATTGGACCCGCATTGTAAATCCGATCCAGCGCCCGCATATAACCACCGAAACCCACAGCAGAATGGACAGTCCTCCCGCCAGCCGTGCTGGAAGCGGCAGCAATGTCTCGTTCTCCCATCGCGGCAAATCCTTGGCGCTTATTCCATGAAAGATCGCCATGTTCAGGCCGGCCGCGCAAATGAGACAAATCTTGGCGACGAAATAGCCGTTCCCCAGGTACTTGGTGGCGTTGGAAATGAAGAGCAGCAGGCCCGAGGTAACGGCAACGGCAAACGCGCTCCAGGTAAGGGGCAAAATTCCACTCGTGACGCGGCTCAAGGACCGGTGAATTGAGGCGAGCCCAAGCAACCTCAGATCAACTACAAGAATAGAGCCAACTACCAGGCAAATCGCGACCACGTGCATCGATTCAATAAGCGGAAACAGCACATCGTTCTCGCGAATGTTGTCCGCCAGTCCGCTGTTCTCGAAATATGAAATAAAATCCTGAAGCTGCTGCATCATCCCGCCTGCGTGTACGCAATCCAGCGTCCAGCGAATAGAATGCTGCACCAGACCAATATGGAGACGGTTGCCGCGAACTGTCCTGCCATCCGCCGCCACCGATCCTTGTCCCAGAAAATCGACGATGACGATATCGACCGTTGCAGCCCGGCTGTCAGCATGATGGCGACCGCAAGCAACGCCATCTTGAGATAGAAGGTGGAATTGAGAAGCGAACGTCGCGGCTCACCGACGATCAGCAAGCTTCCCGTGAGCAAGAGGATGAGCAGGACCGGCCATATGGTTGGCAGGAAGCGCCGCGCGATTTCGGGCAGCGGCACGTCGCGCTCGAGCAACCGCCAGATCCGAAGATCGACGAGGATCGCGGAGGAAAAGACCACGGCAACACTGAGAATGTGAATGGTTTGAAGAGTTGGAATAATCCAGCCGGCCGACTGGATTGTGTGGCTAAGCGGAGTAGCCGCCAGCCACTTGCAAAATTCGCTCAGGCCGGAGTCATTCATCACATCATTGATCGGCAGGCGTCAGGCTGTAACTCAACTCCTGACCGCTCGGCAGAGTGACTTTTAGCAAGAACCCGCCAGGATTGCCGTCACGAAGCGGCGCATAGCGGAAAACCGCGTGATCTCCGGGCTGGAGCGAGCGCTTGGTCCAGCCCGAGCGTGTCAAAACCCCCGGGCTCGAGACTTCGAAGACCCATGTACTTGCGGGTTCGGCATTCTTGGCGTCTGTCTCGATGACGAAGGTGATGTGAGGGTTGGTCCAATTGACGGTCTTGACGGTGCCTTCCACGGTTTGGGGATGATCGAGATCGTATGCAGCATTTGAATGGTGCGCCGCTGCGATGCCGCCAAAGTCCAGGATCAGGCTCCCAGCAAGGAAAACCATTTTCGGCGATACCATCTCAATCATCCCTACTTAACTGTGTGGACCGTACCGTACGGGCCTTGTGGGTTTGGAACGAATATATCGTTGCCGAACTGATCCTTCCCCGGAATCAGGTCTTCCTGAGCACATTCCCCTTCAGTGACCTCATAATGACGCTCGGGATAGCGACGGAAAATTCGGGTCGTTTTCCAGGTTGCGTCGAGAACCTTCGGCGCCGTGATTTCAAGGTCGTCGTAAAGAACGTCCGGCTTCGCTAGATGCAGCCGTTCGAGAATGTGCATGTCGCCATTGTTCGGTATCCCGACCGCCTCGCTGATCGCGATATAGGCCTGCGGCGCGATCGCGGTGGTATCGATCACCAGCGTTTCGCCGTCCCAATACCCGATCGAGTGGCCGTGAAGTGTCAGATCGGGGTCTTCGGGATGCGGACGACCATCCATGTAGATTCGTCGCATTCGGTTGCCATCGACTTCACCGAGCATGGTCATACGGCCGGGCGTCGTCAGAAGTTCAAATGCATTGTGGGTGATCAGCATCCAGCTCGGCATGCCGTGCGGCAGACAATGGCTTAGAACAAGGAAAGGTCGGCCCGCTTTTTCCTCGGCAACCATGTGCTGGACCTGCGGTAGAATATCCGGCTTCCAGGGCGGGACATTCTGCGTTTCCTGACGCTTCTGGTCTCTCACGTCCGGGATCCATACGCCGCTGAGATCAGGCAGCTCAGCCAAGGCCTGTGAAACGGCGAACACCTCGAGTAGCGCCGCGGCACAGCAAAAGATCGCGACCTTCTTCGCAACTGTATTCACGTTGACTAACCGTTCTTTTCAACGGGGTGTCATCGGATCTACACCACGTTCGGAGTCACACAGGAAGCGTTCACGGAACAATTTGGTGCGCCTTCGTATACTAGTAACCGCAATCGCAAAAGAAAAGCTGTCCGGAGGCGCTCGACTTCACCATTCCGGGAGGGGTGCTTTCTATCGCCGGCGAGATGATCGAATTCTGGCGAGGCATTTCTGCAGCGCTGTGATTTCTCAATGGTCGTCTTTTCCAAGGACAACGAGCAGCATCTACCGCTGTACGTGCTTCGACCCGCGGAGACTGGCACGGCCATATTCCGCTTCAATCGAGCCGAAAAACGCTTTTCTGGTGCCCGCAGGCGTAAAGCGGCGCTTAGCGATTTTGACTCTCGAATTGAAGAAGTGGAACTGCAATTACGAGAGGCCATCGCCGCCGTGTTGCATGGGGATGCTAAGTTGCTGCCCTCGCATGTCATGACCAAGATAGAGGAACGACTTCGAGGTTTGGCCAAGAAGGATGCTGCTGCTGATCTTGCTCGCTACAGATCACTCATGGCTAAATTAGAATTCTGTGACGTGCGCGAGCTTCAGGACACAATACTCAATGCGGCAATCTGGCCTCATTTTCGCGACCGCTTTGTAAACCAAGAAACTCTTTTTGCTCGATTTGGTAAGTTTGCTGAACTTCGAAATGCAATCCGACACAGCAGACCAGTCGATGACATCATGGAGAAGGACGGCGAAGCCGCGATCTTGTGGTTTGAGCGCGTGCTGTCGAAATCCAAAATAGCCTAGGGCCAAGAGGCAGGGACCTGCCCACGAGATATCACGTCTCTGGGACGCCGGATGCCCTTCCTCGCCAGACATCGTCGTTGCTTAACTTTGTGCTACAATGCGTGTGCAGTATGAAAATCAGCAGCCGCACACACACACACACCTTTTCTATCGAGCGCCACGACGACGAATAGACGCAGCTTAAAGTGTCCTGCCGACAACTAAAGTATTGATTTGCGCGAGTTCCCTCCAGACAAGGGTGAAGCTGTTCGTCCCTTTACGATAACATTTGGGCAATCGCTGAGAACCGTGGTCATGTTGGGCCCAAGTGAAATTTCATGAGTCTCATCATAGGCGACTGGCTTGACGATCTTCTGGCCGCAACCGCGTTTTTGACGCGGATTCCGATGCCGCGCCGCGACACGCGGGCAAGTCTCGCGCGCGCCTATCGCGCGTTTCCGCTCGTTGGGGTGGGGATCGGCGCCACGATAGGCGGTCTCTATCTTTTGATGCTGCGGATCGGGCTCCCGACCATCGCCGCCGCGGCGCTCGCTCTCGGGGCGGGCGCTATGTTGACCGGTGCGCTCCACGAAGATGGGTTTGCCGATCTCGCGGACGGGTTTGGCGGCGGCAGAGACAAAGCCGCGAAGCTCGACGTGATGCGCGACAGCCGGCTCGGCACCTACGGCGCGCTGGCTCTCCTGACCTCGTTCGTCGCCAAGATCGGTGCACTGTCCATCCTGCCGCGATCAGAGGTCCTCGTTGCCATGATTGTGACCCATGCGCTGGCGCGCGCACCGCTCGCCGTGCTGGCAGCGTCGATGCCCTATGCCCGCGCCGACGGACTGGCGGCGTCGGCCGGACGGCCGGATTCCCTGATCGCGTTGACCGCCTGCGTGGTGGCTGCGCTCATCGCTCTTGTCGCTCTGCCGGCGACTACAGCGATGATCGCCGCCTTCGTCACAGCCGTCGCGGCGGCGTCTCTCGCCGCTCTCGCGCAGCAGCAGATCGGTGGACAGACCGGTGATGTTCTGGGCGCTGCGGAACAGGTGTGCGAGGTCGCGGTGCTCCTGACGCTCGCTGCGCGCGTGGTCTAGGTCTAAAAATGCCGCAGCAATCGCAACTCTGGCTGATCCGCCACGCACCCGTTGGCGGGCCGCGCGGCATGATCCCCTATATCGATGCGCCCCCCGACGTCAGCGACGCGGCGGCCTTGCTGCGCGTGCGGGAACAGCTTCCCGATAGTCATGTGGCAATCTCAAGCCCGGCGCGGCGCGCCCGCGAAACTGCAGCAGCGCTCGGACTCGTCGTCAGTCCCGATCCCGCGTTCAGCGAGCAGGATTTCGGCGATTGGACCGGGCAGACGCATGAGGATATCCGGCAGACGCTGAAGCAGCCTATGATGAGTTCTGGCGCGCCCCTGCCGACAACCGGCCGCCGGGCGGCGAAAGCTTCGCGGAACAGATCGCCCGGGTGAGAGAGGGGATCGAGGTGCTGCCCGCGGGCGATGTCATCATCGTCGCGCATGCCGCCACGATCCGCGCAGCGCTTGCGCTGGCGCTCGAACTGTCGCCGGAGCGCGCCCTGCGCTTTGTGATCGATCCGCTGTCCCTGACGCGGCTTGATCGTCTCGACAACGCTTGGCGCGTGGTCGCTGTGAATCGAGATTGAGACACAAAGCTCCCGGCGCGCTATTTCACCCGCATCGGCAATCCCGCCACGACGAATTCGACCTCGTCGGCGACTTTCGCGATCATCTGGTTCGTGAGACCCGCCGCGTCGCGAAAGGCTCGCGCCAGCGCGTTGCCTGGCACGATACCGGATCCGACTTCGTTTGTGACCAGCACGACGGGGCTCCTCTGGCTGCCGAGCGCCTTCGCCAGGCGCGACGCCTCCTGCGACCAGTCGCGATTCGCATGCATCAGGTTGGAGAGCCACAGCGTCAGGCAGTCGATCAGGCGAGCGCCGCCGCCGTCGGTCGCATCGAGCGCCTCGACGAGCGCCAGCGGGGCTTCCCGCTGCATCCATTCGCTTCCTCGCCGGGCCCGGTGCCGCGTGATACGTTCGCTCATCTCTGCATCGAGCGCTTCGGCTGTGGCAATATAGACGGGCTGGCCCGGAAAGCCGCGCGCGCGGGATTCCGCTCTGACGCTCTTGCCCGATCGTGCGCCTCCTGTGATGAGGATAATGGTCATACCAGCCTCCGGTCCTTTACTTGCAGTAATCATCAATCGAGCGGCATGATAATGCAATTTCGAGAACCAGGGCTTGCGCTTCGGGCGCATTCTTGCGCGTCAGGAAGGTGCAATGACGGGAGACGGTACGTGGGCTTTGCAGGCGCGATGTGGTGGCGATGGCGATGGACGCCCTGGTGGGTTGGCCGGCCGGCCTGTTCGCGCGCATCGGTCACCCCGTGACATGGCTGGGCGCGCTGATCAATGTCCTGGACGCGCGCTGTAACAGAAATGCCGATGCGCCCGCGCTGCGGCGTACGGCGGGGATCGCGGCAGCGCTCTTGGTCATTGCGCTCGCGGCGGGTTTCGGATGGGTCCTGCAGGCTGAATTTTCCACCGGCTGGAGCCGCGTCGTGCTGGTCGGCGTCATGTCATGGCCCCTTGTCGCGCTGCGTTCGCTCCGTGATCACGTGGCGGCAGTCGCCCGTCCGCTTCAGGCCGGCGATATCGCCGCTGCGCGCGTGGGGGTCGCGCGGATCGTCGGCCGCGATCCTGCAACCCTTGATGAAGCCGGCATTGCGCGCGCCGCCATCGAAAGCCTCGCCGAGAATGCGTCCGACGGAATCGTAGCGCCGGTGTTCTGGGGCGCGCTGTTCGGCCTGCCCGGCATCATCGGCTACAAGGCGATCAACACACTCGATTCCATGATCGGTCACCGCACGGAGCGGCATGAGGCGTTCGGCTGGGCCAGCGCGCGCATCGACGATCTTGTCAACCTCGTGCCGGCGCGCCTCACCGGATTGCTGTTCGTGCTGTTCGCGCCGAGACGGTTCGATTCGATGGTCTGTATGATCAAGGATGCGCGGCGCCACCGCTCGATCAATGCCGGTTGGCCGGAAGCTGCGATGGCCGGCGCACTCGGCGTGCGGCTGAGCGGGCCACGCGTCTATCACGGCGGCATTGCCGACGAGCCCTGGCTGAACGAGGCCGCGCGCGATCCTGATGCGGCCGACATCGTACGGGGATTGGCGATCTATGCGCGCGCCATGATCTTGCTCACGGGATGTCTCGTGATGCTGGCCCTTGCAATTCCAGCCTTGGCCTGAACGGGAACGCGGATGTTGGAACACGGCGGCAATCTCGATCTGGCCCTGCTGCACTTCGGCGGGCGCCTGGAGGACTGGATCGATCTGTCGACCGGCATCAACCGGCAACCCTATCCGGTGCCACCGCTTTCGCCGCGGCACTGGGGCGCGCTGCCCTCCCGCTCCGAGACCGACGCCCTCCATGAGGCGGCACTTCAGGCCTATGGCACGCGCGCGTCGATTGTCGCCCTTGCCGGCGCACAGGCCGCGATTCAATTGCTGCCGCGATTGTCGCCACCCGGGCAGGCGCGGATTCTCTCGCCGAGCTACAATGAATATGCGCCCGTTCTGCGAGCTGCGGGCTGGGACGTCGCGGATGTCGCCGATCTCAAATCGTTAGCCGGCGCCGATCTTGCGGTAGTCGTCAATCCCAACAATCCCGATGGAAGGCGTCACGAACAGGGCAAACTGCTTGCGCTTCTGTCCCGCGTTGGTCGTCTTGTCGTGGATGAAAGCTTCGCCGACGCCGCACCTGAGCTCTCGCTTGCGCCGGAGGCGGGACGATCCGGATTGCTGATCCTGCGTTCGTTCGGAAAATTCTACGGACTTGCCGGAGTGAGGCTGGGCTTTGTACTGGGCCGGTCTCGGGCGTCGCCATTGCGATCGGACGGCGCGCGTTGCTTGACCGCGATTGGGCCATCAAGACATCGGCGCGTCTGGACCGCGACTCCCGGCGGCTCGACGCCTTGATCCAATCGCAAGGCTGGACGCTTGTCGGTGGAACGGCGCTGTTCCGGCTCTATGACACCGGCGTCGCGCGGGCCACGCAGGCGAGGCTCGCCACCGAGCACATCTGGTCGCGTATCTTTAGCGAGAGACCCGGCTGGTTGCGCCTTGGCCTGCCCGGTGATGAGACGGAATGGGCACGGCTTGCTGCCGCGCTTGCGCGTTGAGCCGCGCACGTTCAGCGGGCAAGCGCGAGCAGACCCTCGACATCGAGATGCCTCTCGATGTGATCGGCGAGCTCGTCGAGCACCTGTTCGACCGTGCCGCGGTAGTTCTGGTCCGAGGCTGTGATTCCGAGCCGGTTAAGAAAGGCGCGCCGGAATCCGTCCGATGTGAATAGGCCGTGCAGATAGGTGCCGTGCACGCGGCCATCGCCTGCTACAGCGCCTTCTGGTGCGTCGCCGACGAGCGCGAATGGACGCACGCGGTCGGGCCCATCGGTCCGGCCGATATGGATTTCGTAGGCGTTCACGCTCTCACGGCTCGTTGCGTGAACCGCGTCGACACGCGTGAGACTCTTCTGCGCCGTCATGACAGTTGTCACATCCAGAAGTCCAAGCCCAGGCATCTCTCCTGCCGGTCCTTCGATGCCGTCCGGATCGGCGACGCTGTGCCCCAGCATCTGATAGCCGCCGCACAGGCCGAGCACGTGTCCGCCGCGGCGACGATGTGCGAGCAGGTCGATATCCCAGCCCTGTGCGCGCAGGAAATCGAGGTCGCCGCGCGTTGATTTCGAACCGGGAAGGATGACGAGCGCGGCATCCCCCGGGATGGGCTCGCCGGGCGCGACCATGACGAGATCGACGTCAGGCTCGAGCTTTAATGGATCGAGATCGTCGAAATTCGCGATCCGCGACAGCGCGAGGAATGCGATTTTATGCCTGTCGGGCTTGCGCGCCTCCGAAAGCCCCAGCGCATCTTCCGCCGGAAGTTCGCTGGCGCGCGGAAAGTAAGGCAGAACCCCAAAACCTCGCCAGGACGTTCGCTCGGCGATCAGCCTGTAGCCATCGTCGAACAGCGTGGGGTCACCGCGGAATTTGTTGATGATGAAGCCGCCGACCATCGCGGCGTCCTCGGGGTCGATGACCGCCTTGATCCCGACCATTTGGGCGATGACGCCGCCACGCTCGATATCGCCGACGATGACGACAGGGATGTCGGCCCGGCGCGCAAAGCCCATGTTGGCGATGTCGTTCGCCCGCAGATTGACTTCGGCCGGACTACCGGCGCCTTCGACCAGGACGAGGTCGCATTTCGCCTTGAGCCGTTCGAAACTTTCAAGCACCGCCGGCATCAGCGAAGGTTTCAGCGCGGCATATTCGCGCGCGCGCAAGGTCGCGACGCGTTTTCCCTGAACGATCACTTGCGCGCCCGTATCGGTCTCCGGTTTCAGCAGAACCGGATTCATGTCGGTATGCGCTTCGACGCCGGCGGCTTGGGCCTGCAGCGCCTGTGCGCGGCCGATCTCGCCGCCGTCGATCGTCACCGCTGCGTTGTTCGACATGTTCTGCGGCTTGAAGGGAAGCACGCGGTGCCCGCGCCGGATTGCGGCGCGCGCAAGCCCGGCGACGACGAGCGACTTGCCGACGTCCGAGCCCGCTCCCTGGATCATCAACGCGCGCGCCATGCGATCAGCGCTAGAACTCGACGCCGGGCTGGGCCTTGATGCCCGACCTGAAAGGATGTTTCACCAGCGTCATCTCCGTGACGAGGTCGGCTGCGTCGATCAGTTCCTGCTTGGCGTTGCGGCCAGTGAGCACGACATGCATCATCGGCGGCTTCGAGTCTTTCAGGAACGCGACAACCTCGTTGACGTCAAGATAGTCGTAGCGCAGAGCGATGTTGATCTCGTCGAGCACGACCATGCGCAAGCCGGAATCGGCGATCAGCTCCTTGGCCTTTTCCCAGCCGGCCTGGGCAGCCGCGATGTCGCGGGCACGATCCTGGGTTTCCCAGGTAAAACCCTCGCCCATGGCATGGAACTGGCAGAGTTCACCGAAATGCGAGGTCAGAAGCCTGCGCTCGCCGGTATCCCACGCGCCTTTGATGAACTGCACCACCGCGCAGGGAAAACCATGCGCGACGCATCGCAGGATCATGCCGAAGGCGGAGGAGGATTTTCCCTTGCCGGCGCCGGTGTGAACGATGATCAGTCCCTTCTCGCCGCTCTTTTCGGCCATCATCCGGTCGCGAGCGGCTTTCTTCTTGGCCATTTTGGCTGCATGGCGGGCGTCCTCGCCGACATCTTGTTCGGAAACCATTCGAGGCACTCCTTCGGCTTGACAAGTACTGAGCTTGGGCAAATGGTGGACTGCGTTGGTTCCTGTCCTACGACAGGCGAAGAGGGAATGCGATAGGGCTCGAAGCCTCAAAGGATCGAGTTCAAAAAGCAGCCGCCCCCGCGACCGTGACCGGAGAGATCCCCAATCGCCACTGACCCAAAGGGTCGGGAAGGCGGGGATCGGAGGAGAAATCCTGCTCCGCAAGCCGGGAGACCTGCCAACGGATTGTTTCTTCGACCGGCGGACGGGGTGTTCCGCGACGGGGAACGAGCCACGTCTTGGGGTTCGTCCGCCGCATCGCCACTCCCACCGCTGGTATTAGGCTTTAGGGAAGGGCGATGACCGTCACGCTTCACGTCTGCATCACTTGCCGCGCCGGTCAGACCATTCCGGAGGGGCAACCCACGCCGGGTTCGCTTTTGCATCAGGCCATCGTTGATGTCGGCACGCCGCCCGGCGTGAACGTGGTGCCGGTCGAGTGCCTGTCCGCCTGCAACCAGGGTTGCTCGGTCGCGCTCAGCGCGCCCGGCCGCTGGTGCTATGTTTACGGGCGGCTGTCGGAAGATAACGCCGGCGACGTCGTTGCCGGCGCCGCCGCCTATGCTGCCGCCCCCGATGGCATCGTGCCCTGGCGTACGCGACCTGAAATCTTTCGAAAGCAGTCGCTGGCGCGCATTCCCCCCATCTCGTCCTTATCGGAGGCTGCGGAGTGACCTCGCTCGCCAAAATTCCCGTCACCGTCATCACCGGCTTTCTCGGTTCGGGCAAGACCACGCTGATCCGGCATTTGATGGCCAATGCCAACGGCAAGAAGCTCGCGGTGCTCGTCAACGAATTCGGCAGCGAGGGCGTCGACGGTGAAATCCTGAAATCCTGTGCGGATGCCAATTGCCCGGAGGAAAACATCGTCGAGCTCGCGAACGGCTGTATCTGCTGCACGGTGGCGGACGATTTCATTCCGACCATGCAGACATTGCTGGCGCGAAAAGTCCGCCCCGATCACATCCTGATTGAAACCTCGGGGCTGGCTTTGCCGAAACCGCTATTGAAGGCGTTCGACTGGCCGGAAATCCGTTCACGTATCACCGTCGACGGCGTCATTGCCCTTGCCGACGCGGAGGCTGTCGCCGCGGGCCGCTTCGCGCCGGACCTGGCGGCGGTCGAGGCACAGCGCGCCGCAGACCAAAGCCTCGATCATGAGACGCCGCTGTCGGAAGTCTTTGAAGATCAAATCTGCTGCGCCGACATCGTGCTTTTGACCAAGGCTGATCTCGCCGGCGAAGCGGGCCTTGCGGCGGCCAGACTTGCGATCGCGGCCGAGGTGCCGCGGCCGGTTCCGATGCTCGCCGTGACTGACGGCGCCATCGATCCGCAAGTCATTCTTGGCCTGAACGCTGCGGCCGAGGACGATCTCGCCGCGCGTCCGTCGCACCATGATGGCGAGGAAGAGCACGAGCACGACGACTTTGCGTCCGTCGTCGTCGAACTCCCGGAAGTTACCGATATCGATGCGCTGGTTGCCATGATCGGCCGCCTGGCGCGCGAACAAAACGTGTTGCGCGCCAAGGGCTATCTCGCGGTCGCCGGCAAACCGATGCGGCTATTGCTGCAGTCGGTCGGCGAGCGTGTACGTCACCAGTTCGACAAGCCGTGGGGCGCGATGCCGCGGCGATCGAAGCTCGTGGTGATCGGCGAGCACGGCGATATCGACGAGGCGGCAATCAGGGAAGGGTTGGGGATTTCAGGACAAGGAAACTGATGCACGTCGTCTTCCGCGAGAGCCATGGCCTGGAGGAGACCTCGACGGCCGTCGATCTCGGTCAGGATCCGGCCGACCTCGTGGTGCTCTCGTTCTCCGACAGCGATCTCGCCACGTTCGCCGCAGGCTGGCGCAGAGGTCGCGCCAACCTGCCCTCGCTCCGGCTTGCGAACCTGATCGCGCTCCGCCATCCGCTCTCGGTCGACACCTATATCGAACGCACGCTGTCGCAAGTGCGCGGAATCCTCGTGCGTCTGATCGGCGGCGAATCCTATTGGTCCTACGGTGTCGCCGCGCTGCATCGGCTTGCAAAAGAGCGCGGCATCGCGCTGGCCGTGCTTCCCGCCGATGGCCGTGACGACGCGCGATTAGACGCGCTCTCGACATTGCCGTTGTCGACGCTGCGGCGGCTGAAGGTGCTTTGCGATACCGGCGGTGCCGTGGCCGCGCAAGCGGCGATTGCGCAACTCGCGCTCGCATCCGGCCTCTATGCGGGGCCTGTGTTCGGGGAGACGGAAATCCCGGACATGGGTTTTTACGATCCGGCCATGGGTGCGCTGGCGCGGTTATCGCTACCGGATGCACGGCCGCGCGCGCTCGTCACCTTCTACCGCTCCTATCTTACCGCGGCCGATACCGCGCCGGTTGATGCGCTGATCAGCGCTTTGCGGCAAAAAGGTTTTGACGCCTACGGCGCCTTCGTAACCTCGCTCAAGGCGCCCGGTGTCGCCAACTGGCTACGCGCGCACTTCGCTGAACATCGGCCGGCGGCAATCGTCAACGCGACCGCCTTCTCGGCGATCTCTGATGATGGAACGACGCCGTTCGATACCGCGTCCTGTCCGGTGTTCCAGGTCGCGCTGTCGACGGCCCGCCGCGAGGACTGGGCCGCCTCGCTGCGCGGCCTGTCGCCGGCCGATCTCGCGATGCATGTGGTGCTGCCGGAAGTCGACGGACGGATCTTTTCAGGCGTCGTCAGCTTCAAATCGCCCGGCGGACGCGATCCCGACCTGCAGTTTGCGCATCTCGCGCATCGCCCCGACGACGAGCGTGTGGGCGCCGTGGCCGAACGCGTCGCCTGCTGGCATCGGCTGGCGACCTCGCCGGCGTGCGAGCAGCGGCTTGCCATCGTCCTGTCGAGCTATCCCGGCCGTCCGCATCAGATCGCGCATGCGGTGGGGCTCGACGCGCTGGCCTCGGTCGAGACGTTGCTGAGCGATCTCAGCGCGACCGGTTTCGATGTCGAGACCGGACATTCGCTGGGAAATGCGCTCGGCGAGGAGGCGTTGATCTTTAGCCTTGCCGAATATCGTGCTGCGCTGGAGAAGCTTCCAGTCGTGCTGCAGGAGAATCTTGAAGGTGCCTGGGGCGCGGTCGAGGATGATCCACAGGTCCACAACGGGGTGTTCCGTTTCGCCGCGGTTCGGCGCGGCAAGGCGATTATTGCGGTGCAGCCCGAGCGCGGCGATGTCAGCAATCGGGACGCGGAGTATCACGATCTCGCGCGCACCCCCCGGCATGCCTATGTCGCGTTCTATCTGTGGCTCAGAGGCCAGGATATTCACGCGCTGATTCATATGGGCGCGCACGGCACGCTTGAATGGCTGCCCGGCAAATCCGTGGCGCTCTCGCAGTCATGCTGGCCCGAGGCACTGATCGGCGGTTTGCCGGTCATCTATCCCTTCATCGTCAACGATCCCGGTGAAGCGGCGCAAGCCAAACGGCGCATCGGCGCCGTCACCATCGGCCATTTGCCGCCGCCGCCTAAAGGCAGCGCGCTGCCGCAAAATCTCGTGCGGCTTGAGCAATTGCTCGACGAATATTCGATCGCCGATGGTCTCGATACGGCGCGGCGCCAGCGTCTGATTGCCGCGATCCGCGACGAAGCGCGCGCCGCGGGCGTGGAAGACGATCTCGGCCTTGCCGCGTCGGCAACTCCAGCCGAAGCGATATCCCGGATCGACCGCTTCGTCTGCGACCTGAAGGAGAGCCAGTTCGGTGATGGCCTGCATATTTTCGGGCGCGGCGCGTGCGGAGAGGAGGAGCGGCGCGCGCTGATAGAGGCGCTAACCGGCCGCCGCGTGGCGCCGGGGCCGGCGGGCTCGCCGCATCGCGGACGTAGCGACGTGCTGCCGACCGGGCGCAACCTGTTCGCGGTCGATCCCCGCGCGGTGCCGACGCGCGCCGCACATGCGCAAGGGATCAAGCTGGCCGAAGAATTGCTGCGCCGGCATCTTCAGGATCACGGCGACTGGCCGAAAGGCCTTGTCGTCGATCTCTGGGGCTCGGCAACGATGCGAACGGCGGGCGAGGAATTTGCGATGGCCTTGCATCTCGCCGGCATCGCGCCGCGCTGGGACCAGGCCTCCGGCCGCGTCGACGGATTTGAAATCATCCCGCCCGCGCTTCTCGGCCGGCCCCGCATCGACGTGACGCTTCGGGTCTCGGGCCTGTTTCGCGACGTATTTCCAGGCCTCGCGCAATTGTTCGAGGCCGCCTCCGAGACGCTGTCGAAGCATGATTGGGAGGGCGAAGAGAACCCGTATCGCCAACGCGCCGCGCGCGTATACGGCCCGCGGCCCGGCCAATATGGCGTCGGCATGACCCCCATGCTCGATAGCTTCACGCGGGCGGCGCGCGATGCTGCAGGCCGGACTTGGCTCGCATCGTCGTCCTGGTCCTTTGGCGCCGACGGCGAGATGAAGCCCGATCGCGCCGGGATCGAGACGCGGCTCGCCAGCGCCGATGCCTTCGTGCATGTCCAGGATCTGCCCGAGACCGATCTGTTGCTCGCTGCCGACTATGCAGCCCATGAGGCCGGCGCGTCTGCGGCAGCGGCGAGCCTCGGCTCGGCGATACCTTCGCTCTACCATCTCGACGCGACGCGGCCGGACTCCCCGCGCGCCAGATCATTGACCGAGGAGATTTCCCGCGTCGTGCGTTCCCGCGCCGCC
>Ga0209131_1001803_pt1 | contig 14728 bp, 15 predicted proteins | sample GraSoi_2013_40cm_FD_185826 | JGI IMG/M metagenome (GOLD analysis project Ga0209131, IMG submission 185826) | Grasslands soil microbial communities from the Angelo Coastal Reserve, California, USA - Sample 9_17_2013_40cm (SPAdes) (version 2) | ecosystem: Environmental > Terrestrial > Soil >...
AGCTATTCTTCCCTGTTGAATCGCGGCAGTCGCATTGCCGTGGAAGATCAATTTCTACTTCTCAGCGTCCAACAAACAACTGTTTTCGGGACATCAGTCCGTCCTTAACCTATTAGGATTAGACTTAGGATTAGACCCGCCTGTCGGAAGCACGTGTTAATTCTAAATAAGTTAGTTGGGGATGAATGCGTCCTATTCGGAGGCAGGAGATGCATCCGATGGCGTCGTGCTGTCGGGGGCTGGTTCCGGCTCCAGTTCCTGTTCTGGCGTTGGCGATGGGGGATCGGGCGACTTGTGATCGGCGGATTGCTCGTGGGAGGTGCGGATGGTTTCGCGCCAGTAATTGGTGCCGAAGGCGTTGATGTATTCGTCCTGGGCGAGGTGCAGGTTTTGGACTAGGGTTTGGCCGAGATAGGCGAGGGTGGAGGCGGTTTTGGGTTTCACGTGACCTTGGGCGACAGCGGAGAAGAGGCGTCCGAGGGCGGAGTTGAGATCGCAGGCGGACACATAGCTGCCGGAAAGGTGATAGGCGATGTCCTTGCCAGCGTCCTCGGCAGCAAGGGCTTGAGCGTCCTTGCGGGCGTGGAACACGCAGAGGTACGGATGCGCGGCCCGGGGAGTGCGGCACTGGCGGCCGTCGGTAAAGGTGAAAGAACACAAAGAGGAACGGTCCTTGGAGCGATTGGTGGACATAGAAGTCTCCAGAAAGAAGATTAGATTTGGGATTTTTGGGGAGTCTCGCGGAAGCGAGGCGCACTTCTGAACGAGAACAGTCTACCAGAGGAATGATTGTACTGTCAAGATAATTTTGTTAGCGCCCGAAGATGCGGCTGTGGAGGCGAAGAGGTAACGCCCTCAGCGGCTAAAGCCTTTTTGATTGGCGTTAGTGACGGCACGGCTGAAGCCGTGCCCTGACGAAAACCCTCTATATGACTTGCGGATGGATTTTTGTGATTTAATTGTCAGCTATGGAACAGGCTGAATTTAGTCCGCGCCCGGTGGTGGGAGCGATCGTGGTGGTGAGCGGCCTCGCTGTGTCGTTCCTGCTGTGGCTGCTGTACGTGCATCATGCTTCGGGGAATTTCGCCGGGCGGTGGATGTTTTTACCGGCGCTCAACGCGCTGCTGAACGGATTGTGCGCGATTACGCTGTGCGTGGGATTGTATTTCATCAAGCATCACAACCGGGAAGCGCATCGGAAGAGCATGCTGCTGGCTTTCGCGTTCTCTTCCGCTTTTCTGGTCAGCTACATCGTGAACCACGCGCTGCACGGGGACACGATTTTTCCCGGGCACGGCGCGGTGCGCACGCTGTATCTCGCGATTTTAGCCAGCCACGTAATCCTTTCCATGGTGGCGCTGCCGATGGTGCTGACAACGTTCTTTTTCTCGCTGACGGGGCGGTTCGCGATGCACCGGCGAATCGCACGCGTGACGTTCCCCATTTGGCTCTACGTTTCGGTCACCGGCGTGGTGGTTTTCGTGTTCCTCAAGGCGTATGCGTATTAGGTCCGGGATTGACCCGGCCTCAGTACTTCCCGTGGAAGATGGCGTGGTTGATGTCGGGCCAGAACTCTTTCAAGATGTTGAACGCGCCATCTAACCCGATTTGGGTGATCCACTTTTGGCCGGTCTTCGTCCAGGTGCGCTCTCTCGCGGGATAATACAGGTCCGAGATTCCTGCGCCGGCACCGTTGCCGACGATTTCCGAAATGTTAATTGTTCGACCGCCGGAATCCGTGCGCGTGATAAGCAGGCGGCTCACGGCATACCCAGTGCGTTTGAAAAAGCCGCCGCGCCCGAGCGTGTAGTATCGCGGGTCTTCGCGCGTCAAGGACGGGACGATGGCTTCCGTCATGTAATTTCCAACCGTCTGGTCGGCCACCGCATGCCAGTAGTAGCGACCGAAGCCTTTGGCGCCTTGTCCAAACTCCGGATAAGACTTATTCGCTTGACTGACACCGGCGAGCAGGCCCGCAGAAACGAAAGACGAGTAATCGAAGCTGTCCTGCGTCGCCAGCCAGAACTTCTTTCGTATCGACAAAGCGGGAAGCTGCGTGCCGACGCTTACGGCCCGGTAGTTGGGGAAGATCCCGAGAATACGCTTCGACTGTTTACCTTCGTCATCACTTTGTTGCGGACTTGCTATCACTGCTGTGTTTGCGCTGCTCGCTTTCGGTTGCGAGTTTGTGTCAGACGCCTGCGGCGAGGACTCTTGCCCGCGCAGAGACGCCTCTTTCTGCGAAACTGTTAGCGGAGCCGCGTCTGCCGTTGAAGATTGCGCGACAGCGGTGCTCGCCCAAAACGAAATCGCGAGGCCGAGCGCAGTGAGAACGATGCGAGCCAAGCAGAGGCCTTGGCGGAGAGACCGAGCGCGGCTTGTGGGACTAGACGAGACTGCTACGACAAATTTGTTTGGAAGCATGAGCCTTTGATTCACAGTTCTCCCGTTGAGGTACACGTTATCGCCGATTTGTTTGACTGAAATATGCAAGGGTCCAGACAGTTCCGCACTACGCTCTCGACATCTTTGCGACCATTCTAGGTACCAGCTTTCGTGGAATGAGGCGCTGCACGAAAACGCTGAACTTATTGAGCGCTCCGGGAACTGTGAGCCCGCCGCCATTGGCGAGCACTCGTAGTGCGTCGAGCACGACTTCCTCGTGACTCTGGTAGACGCCTGCCCAGTCACCCCGGGCCCGTTGAGTGGATGTGGCGTTCTCGGTCTTGCGGAGTCTTCCCGGACAGACCGTTACCACAGTTACGCCCGAATGGCGCAGCTCCTGTTCGAGAGCCAAAGAAAACGTGGTCAAGAAGGCTTTGGTCGCGGAATAGGCGCTGGCAAAGGGGATGGGTTGAAAGCCGGCAGTCGAGGAGACGTTGATGATGCCTTTTTGCTGTCGCTCCAACATTCCCGGAAGAAGGTTGTAGGTGAGCTCAACGATGGCTTCGTTGTTGAGGCGGAGCATCTCCAGTTGCCTGAGAAGGGAAAGATCGCGGAATTCTCCGCGGAGACCAAAGCCGGCATTGTTGACGAGCAGGTCGACCTGAATGCCGCCGTCGGAGAGTTGGTCAGCAAGGTTTTGGCTGGCTCCGGGGGAAGCCAGATCCGCCGGAAGAGCGATCACGGAGACCGGATGGGAGCGGCGCAACCCCGACGCGAATGCCTGGAGGGGTTCCACGGAACGGGCGACGAGAACCAGATTGTGATGGCGCGCTGCGAGCTCGCGGGCAAACGCCATTCCCAGACCACGGGAGGCCCCGGTTACCAGTGCAAAGCTATTTTCTTTCATATCAGTCCTTGCTCAGAGAGCGGCGCACGGATTGCGGAAATCGCGTATCGAAAACGCCGTCCCAGAAAGGGCTGGTGATGCCGTAGCCGCGGTTAATACCTTTGGGGCTGTGGTGGTACAGGTGGTATTTCTTGATGCGGCGAAAAAGAGGAATCTGTGAATTCGAGAAATGCAGGGCGTAGTGCAGCCACTCTTCGGCGACATAGCTCTGCACGACGCCGGCGAGCAGGACGGGCGCGGTGCAAACAGGAAAAAGAAAACTGGCCGGGGCGGCGAGAAAAAACAGCGGCAGAATGTCCTTTAATTCGCCGCTGATGTGCTTCCCATCGAATGGCCGCATGTGATGATCCACGTGAAGCGGGTCCAGGCGTTCATGCAAGAAACGCCGGATTAAGCCTTTGCCGGGTGGAAAGCGGCCGTGAAGGACATAGCGGTGGAAGAGATATTCGACGAGAGTCCAGGTCACGCCACCCGCTGCAAAGAACGCTACAGAGGTCCAGGGGTGCTTTGTGGAAAGCGCGATCGTCAACACGAGAGCGGCGTACATCGTGTAGAAGACGGTCAGGGGATAAAGCCGATAGCGAGCGAGAGCGGCCTGACGCCGCTTGTAGATTTGAAAGGGGACTTCCGCAGTCCTCGGTAGTTGCGGCGAAATAAGTGCGAGCTGTGACATCGGGCTTCTCAGCCTTTCCTTGCATTCCACGGACGAACTATTCAAAGCTTCCGGTGGCGCCCTGGAAGCCGTTCATGGCCTGTTTCCAAAGCCATTTCATGACGCGGGCGGTGCTGTAGCAGTACGCGACGTTGTAGCCGAGAGTCGAAAAGCAATTCGGCTCGCAGCCCTTTTTCATCTCCGAGAGTTGTTCGACATCGAACTTCTGGTTGCCGACGGTGCCCCAGTCGTACGTGGCGTTGTACATGGGAAAGCACGGAGCGAGAGTTCCGTTGGTGCGGATGATCAGCCAGTTCTGTCCCGCGCGGCATCCCCAGTGCTCGCCGCCACCGCGCATGAAGCCTTTCATGTTCTGGAGGCGGGGAATTGAATCGACCATCTTCCAGCCCTGGCGCTGCTTGTCGATGAGCCAGTCGAGAAGGTCGTCGACCACGGGAAAGTCTTCCTGCCGAATATAGGTGTCGTTTTCGTGGAGATGCTTGAAGTGCCCCTGCTCCATCATCGGAGCCTCATTGATGTGAAACGTGATGGAGACCCCATTCTCATGGGCGATGGTGGCCAGCTGCTTTACGTCCTCGATGTTGGTGCGGCAAATGTTGGTGTTAAAAAAAACGGTGTAGCCGTGGCGATACTGCCTCCGCACGAGGTAGTCGAAGTTCGAGCTCACGTGTTCAAAGGCTTTCGGGAGTCCGGGCTTTTCCTTTATGGCATCGACAGCAAAGTTGATCGTGGCAATGCCGGCATCGGCGAGGCGATCGGTAACGTCCGGCCGCAGAAGGCGCGCGTTCGTCGCCAGGTATACCCAGAAGTCTTTCTTGGCGGCGTAATAGATGACCTTGTGAACGAAATCAGGGCGGAGCAGCGGTTCGCCACCGGTCGGGGCGAGCACGCGGCAGGGAGTGGATTCCAGCCAGTCGATGGCGCGGCGCGCTGTGTCTTCGGTCATGCCTTTGATGCGATTGTCGTAGGACCAGCAATAGTGACAGTCCAGATTGCATTTCCATTCGGTGAAGAGGTAGGCAATGATCGGCTGAAATTCGCCTGGCATGATGCGTGACTTGAAATACGGGAACATCCAGCCGCGCATCGTCTTCATCACCTTGGAAGCAGGCCAATGGCGCTTGCCGGTCTGGAGGACGGTGTCGTGCGCGAAGACATCAGCAGCGTCGAGTTCGTGCATAAGGGCGGGATGCTGCGGGAAGACCGGTGTGGGCAGAGCAAGTGAGGTTCGGGGTTCGTGCTCCGGCCGCGGTGGTGGAGTGGGGCTGGAGGATTTTTGGAGCAGGTCATGAAGCGGAACATCCAGACGAAAAGGCTGTGTTGGAAGAGTGGGTAGTGCGGTAACCGGTTGCTGTGTGGCGCTAGACATGGCCCCTCCTGAGGCCAATGAATGCATCCCGTTTTCCACTTCCAAAACCAGCGCCAGCCGAGGCAACGCGAAGGCCTTGCAATCCACGCATTTCCCGTAGGGAGAACTACTTAGGGTGGGCCTGCTGGTTCGGCGTGCGGGAGCGAGGGGTCGGTCCAGGCCGTGTCATGACCGACAAGCCTTTGACGCTTTTGCTAGCTTTCTGGCAGAGCCGTCCTGTGGGCTCGAAGGCTGCGGCGCAGCTTTTTTTCTGAGAACCCCCAAGTGTCATTCCGCACAAGGGGTTGCTGTTGCTCTGTGGAAATTTCGCGCCCTGCCACGGCTCCCTTGAATGGCAGCGGAAATGCACCCAAGCACTGGGAACGCTGGTCGGAGAGTGTGAAATGACCGCGTGAAGTTGCCAGCAACTGGTCTGGGTGATGTCCGCAGCAGCTACTCATACAGCAGCTCTTTCCGTTCCGACGTTTCCGGCGGAAGTCGACGCGCGCTGGGAAACGCAAAATCGCACGGTGTGGAATGAACGGCAGCACGAGTTGGATTGCAGAGCTCGGTGCCTGGCGTCGTTTTCTGACATCGCGGCGGAAGGTGTCGAGCTGAAAAGATGACGCACCACGAAGGACGCGGGTGCTACAACGCTGCACTTTGCATCGTAAGATTTGGTCTGCTTTGGGCGATGCTCGTGTGCGCCTCGCGCCTGCCGGCACAGGAAACAACCCACAAGCGTGGAGCGGTCAAAGGCACCGTGGCGGTGGTGAACGCATCACAGGAGCGCTCGACGCCCGAAGGCCTTTCAGTGCAATTGAAGCCTGTGGCGGAGGGTTCGGTTGCGTTGTCGGCGGTGACGGACGCAGAGGGGAACTACGAATTCAAAGACGTGGCGGAGGGAGATTACGTTCTTCGGCTCGAGGGAGAAGCGTTCGAGACATTCACAGCGACACTTCACGTGCGGGACGGAACGGCCATGGTCGAAAACATCTCGGTGAGGTTGAGCGGGCTCACGCAAAGAATCGAGGTGAGTGAACAGGCTGAGCCGCTCTCGACTACCTCTGCTACCTCTACGAAGCTAACTGAAAAACAGCTGAGCAGCCTGCCGCTTGCCGAAGAGAACTTCAAAGCGTCGCTGCCCCTGACCCCCGGGGTGATCCGCACTCCAGATGGGAAACTAAATTTCCGGGGGGCCGGCGAAGATCGGTCGATGCTCCAAATAAACGACTCGAAAATGACGGACCCGGTCACGGGTTCGTTTTCGATTCCAGTTCCTCTTGATGCGGTGCAGGCGGTTCGTGTCGTCACGACTCCTTACAGCGCCGAAAACGGAGGATTCTCTGGCGGGCTGACGGTGGTGGAAACCGTGCCGCCGCCGGACAGTTGGAAATTCGGAGTGCGGGACCTGAACGTAAGCCTTCGCGGGAAGAACGACCACTTTGTGGGCGTCGCGCGAGCCACACCGCGCGTCGTTTTTGGCGGCCCGTTGCTCAAAGACAAAGTAAACTTCTCCGAAGTCTTCGAATACGACGTCATCCGAACTCCTGTGCGGGGCCTGGCCTGGCCGCGGAACGAAATCAAGAAGCAGGGATTCAATTCCTACAGCACGTTGCAGGTGATCGTGTCGCCCAAGCAGGTAGTGACAGCGACAATGAACGTGTTCCCGCAGAGAACACAATTCGCCGACATCACGGCACTAATTCCCCAGACCGCTTCTTCGGACTACGACCGCAAAGGCCTTTCCGCAAGCATCTCCGACGCATACAGCCTTTCTTCGGGTGCGCTGTTCCGCATGGCGCTGACTTACTCGCGGTTCGATAGCAACGCGCACGGGCAGGGCAGCGAGGCGATGCTGGTCACGCCAGACGGCTGGGCGGGAAATTTCTTCAACGCCTGGGCGCGCTCCGCCAGCCAGGTCGAAGCCGCCCCGACTTTTCAGTTTACGCCGCGTAATTTCCTTGGGCGGCATGAAATCAGGATTGGCTCCGACGTCACGCACCGGTCCTTTCGCGGCAGCAGCCTGTCCCACGCTGTGCGGCTGCTGCGCGAAGACGGGACTCTTTCCGAGCAGATTGGTTTCGCCGGCCCGGGATTGCTGAACGGGTCTGCAACGGATGTGGAGGAGTTCATCTCGGATCACTGGACGCTCAACGATCACTTGGCCGCGGACCTTGGAGGACGACTCACCAGCCAGAGCGTGGGCCGCACGGCGGCGTTTGCTCCGCGGTTCGGGATCGCTTATTCACCCGGGAAACACCAGAAGACCATCCTGCGCGCGGGTGCCGGCCTTTTCTACGACCGCGTTCCACTGCTAGCGGAAGACTTCGCTGGGAATCCGACACGCCTCATCAGCCAATTCAACGCAAGCGGTCAGGCGATCGGAAGCGAAGTTGCGTTTGAGAACGAGTACATAGCTAACGGGAGCGGTCCCCTGGCATCGCGAATCCGTCATTCACCGAACACCAGCGCTCGGAGTTTTGTTACCAGCGCAGAGGTGGACCGAGCGCTATGGACCGACGCGGTTCTGCGGCTTAGCTATGTCCACAGCAGCACGCGCGATCTTTTTGTCGTTGATCCCGTCGTCGGCGCCGGGCAGGGGCCAAGCGTTCTGGGTCTTTTTAGCTCGGGAAGGGAAAACTACAACGAAGCGTCCGTTACGCTGCGATTCCGTCCGATCAAACAGAGCGACCTTAGCGTCTCCTACATCTGGAGCCGTTCACGCGGAGATCTGAACACGCTCGGGGACATTTTCATTCCGTTTGAGCAGCCGGTTATCCGGCCCAACGTAAACGGTATTCGGCCGGCGGATATTCCCAACCGCGTAGTAGTTTGGGGGATATTTCACCTTCCGTACGCCCTTGTTCTTGGTCCGGTAGTCGATTTGCATAGTGGTTTTCCCTATTCCAGGGTAGACGACCGGCAGAATTATGTTGGGCTGCCTAATGGACAACGGTTCCCGACATTCTTTTCCCTCGATTTTCAGGTCTACCGGGATTTCCATTTTCCGATTGGCCACAGCAGCTCGCGCAAGATCCGCCTTGGTTTCTACATGCTGAATGTGACGAATCACGGAAATTTTAATGCGGTGTTTAACAACGTCACATCGCCGCGGGCCGGACAGTTCGCGGGGTTCGAGCGCCGGCAGACGGCGTTCCTGCTGAGCGTGGTTAATTGATAGGGCGCGTGAAATCCCGCAGCCGCACTAATTCGAAGGGATTGGTTTCGGCAATGAGTATCTGGCGGGCGTTGCGTGGCGCTCGAGTGAAAGGGCAGTCAGCCAATCAGGACGCGGGTACGGGCAGGCCCATGGCTTTGGCATATTCCGAAGCGAATAGCGCATTACCCGGATACTGCTCTTTCAATTCGCGCAACAATCTTTGCGCGAGGTCATCTTGCTTTTCGCGACGCGCGGCAAGCGCGAGTATGATTTTGGCGAAGGGTTGAAGATATCGGCCGTTTTCCGCGGTCTTGGCAACTTGCTCCATGCCGAGCTTTTTGTCGCCGTGAATTCCACCAAACCAGAGCGCGAAGCGGGAACCGGCGCTCTGTGAGCCGATAATGTAATTCGCGATGCCTGGTGCGATGTACGCGTCCGCCGTGTCCGGATACTGGGACAGCAACCGCTTGGCATACCCGTTGGCTTCTTTCATGCGCTTCAACCCGGCAAGATGCTTCTTCTGTAGAATCGATTCCGCGTCCGCTTCCATCCCGGCGGCCAGCGTCAGCGCATAAAGGGCTTCGCCGTCTTGCGGGTTAGTTTTCTGGCGTTCCTGGGCCACTTGACGGCCTTGGGCTAGCGCTTCGCGAAAATGGCTCATACGCTCCGGGTCCGGCTTGCCGTCGATCCCGTGCAGGAATTTCTTTTCGTTTAGGAAAAAGTCGCTGGTCAGTACGCCTTGGACGTATAGTTCCTCAAAGAGATAGCTGGCGGCGACGGCCACCTGGCCAAAAGGATCGTCAGGATTGCGGGATTGCCAGTTTGTGAAAGTTTCGCGTGCCTCGGCGAACTTCTGCTCGTAGAGCAAATCGAATCCGGCGCTGAGCTCCGGTACGGTTGTGAAGGCCGGAGAGCCGACGTCTGGCGTTTCGCGCGCAAGGCCGATGACTGGGCTCAACATCAGCAACAGCGCGAGAAGATAGGAATAGCGGAGCATTCGTCTGCGCATGTGAGTTGGATGCGGCTGGCCACCTAGAGTGTTGCAAACAGCGTTTGTAAACAGTTTGTCCTAGTGGGCCGCCGTCGAAGCCTCTGCCGTATGTGTTGCAAAATACTGGTCCAGTCCTGCCCTTACTTCGCTTAAGCCGCTCATGACATTTCGATTCAACGCAGCGACCACTACGGACACGTCTTTTCCATCGATGGGCTCATCGTGCGAGTAGTAGCGGCTCCAGACGGTGCTCCCGGTCTTGTTGTCGTGCAGCTCGAAATAGAAGGCCACGCGCGCCGTCAATACCTTTCCGTCGATCTCCCGGAAGTCATACAAGTGTCCACGAAGGAGATAGTCTCCACGAACATCGCTGCGCGAGGAATAAACGTACTGGTAGCGAGTCGAAGCCTGAAGCTCTCGCAGCAGAACGTCCTTAATCATCTCGGCCGGCGGCTCGGCCCATCGCTGAAATTCATAGGTGCCCATTGCCTCACCGCCGGAGGTGTAGACGATGCGGTCGTCTCGATACAGGTTCGACGTTACTATGGGGCCGAGCAGCAGAGTGACGGGGTAGGGGGCCGGCTCCGCTGACGATGTTTTGTCGCTAGGAACAGTAAGCTGATAGTACTTGCTTGGCCGCGTGGCGCCGCAGCCATTTAGTACGCCGAGACATAGCGCCAGCGCCGTGAAAATAATCTTGCATCTCATTGTTGTTCTCCTGGTCTGTGTTGTCGAGGATTGCTCGCGCGGATGAGGGTGTACGGTCGAGTCTTGATGGTTGAGCTGAATTCCTTGAGGTTCTGCTCTCACCGATCTCGGATACGATTTCCATATTTAGGACGCCAATGCTTGTTCTTCGTTGTCGTAGATTTCAAAGACCTTGATTAGCCGAGAAAGTTGTAGAACTTCTCTAGCGGGCGCGCTCAGCCCGATCAAAATAAAGCGGGAACCGAGATCGCGGGACGCCTTCAACCCCTCGATCAGGGAAGCGACACCGGAGCTATCGATGTAACGCACTTGGCTGAGATTCATGACCACGCGTGACGCGCGAATTTCGCGTATCTCACGCAACACCGATTGGCGCACTTCCGGGGAGTTGGCAAAATCGATGTCTCCCGAGACGTCGAAAATCGTTGTTTTGTCATGTCGCCTGGCTGAAATCTGCACAGTTTCCTCTCCCTCACGGAGTGTTGCTGGTCCGCGTCAAATACTTCACGAGACGCAACTGGTTCGTCGGCCCCTTGCGTGTAAACTCCACGGTGTCCATAGCCTGGCGGATCCAGTGCAATCCCAATCCGCCGGGCCGTATCTGCTTGAGTGGCCGCCCTCGTAACTTGTTCATGTCGACTGCAGAACCTTGGTCACAAAGCAATATTTCGAGTCCCTGTTGGACTGCTCCGTCGTGACCGCGCTGCGTCTTTCGAAAATACATGGCGATGGGCTGGTCGGGCCGATTGCCGTAGGAATGGCGCACGATGTTGGTGAGAGCTTCATCGACCGCGCGAGTGATCGACCTGACCTGTACCGCAGGGAATCCCAGAGTCTCGGTCAGACGTTCAACCGTTCCGCGCACGACGGAAAGCCACTTGGGATTGCTGTACAGAGCCAACATCAACAGTAGACATCCTCGGTGCCCGGACTTTTGCTCTTGGTCATTACTTTCCGTCGGGAGAGGAAACGTTTTCATGCGCGACATGGGCGGCCTTCTTCGCGAAGTCGTAGGTAGCTTTGAGATTCAACGAACGTGCACCAGCATGAGAGACACGTCATCGGTCGGCGGGCCCTCCCGCCAGGCGGCCACGCCATCGAGAATGCCCTGCTTCATCTCGTCAGCGGGCAGGGACGATGCTTGGCGTACGACTTCCTGAACGCCTTCGGTGCCGAGCATTTCCCCGCGAGAATTGAACACTTCGGAGATCCCGTCGGTATACAGGACGACGCGGTCGTCTGCCTGGAGCTGCACCTCCAGAGTCGTTGTGACATCCACGGCATCGGGCAGTGCGCCGAGAACCATGCTGCGGGATTCGAGCAGCAGAGGATTCTGGCCGCGACGCGCGATCATTGCCGGGGGATGGCCAGCTCCGGCAAAGACCATGCTGCGTCGATGGGCATCGATGCGAGCGGCGGCCACGGTGACGTACAATCCGGAGATGTCGATGTCTTTGATGAGGAAGCGGTTCAATTCCTGGAACATGTCGACGAATGGCATGCCACTACGCAGGTGCGTCGTTGTCTCCGAGTAAATTCGGTTCGCGACCAGCGCGGATCCGATGCCGTGACCGGAAACATCACAGACGAGCAAGCTGAGGTGCTCGCGGTCCAGCGAGTTCACTAGCGCGAAATCGCCCCCAATCGAATGCACCGGATGGTAGAAAGAGTCGACGCTCATTTTGTCCCACACCATGGAGCGCGGCGCGAGACTCCGCTGGACGCGCGCGGCGAGCCGCAGGTCTTCCTCGATCTCCCTTTGGCGTTCTTGAAGCTTCACGTTGGCGGAACGTAGCTCCTTCTCGGCGCGCACCTGCTCTGAAATATCCGCGAAGGTCACAATGTCGAACCGGTCCCCAGAATTCTGAATCGTTCGGGAACTGATGATGACGGGCAAACGGCCGCCGCCCTTTAAAGGAAGAACGAACGATTGTCGGTTGCGGCCGGTCCGCAACACGATATCCATGTGTGGCGTCAGAAAACCCCATTCCTGCGAGGAATAGAAAGAAGAAGCGTCACTTCCGATCAACTCCTGCCGGGAAAAGCCGGTCATTTCTAGAAATTGTGAGTTGGCAAAGAGAATCCGATGGCGGTCGTCGGATATAACGACTCCCTCGTTCAGCACTTCCAGCACCGTCTCAATCTGCGTGAGCCATTCCGGTTGTTCCATCTCGATCAAATCTTTCATAGTCATGGACATATGGCGTCCCTGAAACGGGAGAGGGACCGGTAGCTGGCCGACCCGCGCGCGTTGGGCCGGACGTTCTTGTTCAGACCTCCGGGAGGGTGGAAGCGACTGTCGGCTGCTCCTGCGCAGGGGCGCCCGGCGCAGTTCGTAGATGTAGGTGAGTAGTTCACTGGCGATCTCCGTTTTTCAACCTTCGTCCCATGAAGCATCTGTATGTCCATTGGGGGCGTTCGCCCGAGAATCTGCCATCCGTCCTGTTTTCAACAGAAAGGAGACATGCTGGCCGCCAGCCGCAAATGAAGGAGGGCACCTATCGGCCACTCATGGCGGTGGGTTGACGGAAACGTCGAGGTCGTCACGCAGGAACGAGCGACGGAATGGGGTGCCCCTTGCTTTTTCTTCGTGCTCCTTCACTTTCAACGACTTGCCGTGCATCGGACGCTCGCTTAATTGGCAGACGCGTTGCAGTACAGGGTGTCGAATTTGCCTTGAGGCGTAATCGTGCGATAGGGTTTGGTTCGGACCAGATTGGATTCAAATGTAAAGAACGTCTCAAAGCCAGATTCGCCAGGTAGGGACGGGGCATCCCAAGCACCACGAGGTCAAAATGGCATCCAAAAATGAACAAGCGGCTAAGCCGATCAGAATGGTGATAGCGGATGTCGATGGAACGCTCGTTACGCAAGAGAAAGTGCTGACGAAGCGCGCGGTAGAAGCCGTCGCGCGTTTGCGGGAAGCCGGAATCCAATTCACCGTCACGAGCGGACGGCCCCGCGCGGCATGGCCATGCTCATCGATACGCTGAAGCTCACTCAGCCTCTGGCAGCGTTCAATGGCGGCGTGTTGATCCTGCCCGACCTTAAGACCGTCGTTGATCAGAAGTTTCTACCGGCGGGAATGCCGGAGAAGGTGATTAAGGCCATCGAGAAGCATGGTCTGGACGTTTGGGTCTACACGGACACCGAATGGTTCGTGCGCGACCCGAATGCGCCTCACGTCGCGCGCGAGCAGTGGACCGTGAAGTTTCCTCCCACGGTGGTCAAGACGTTTGCCGGACTCCTCGGCCGCGTGGCGAAAATTGTCGGCATCAGTGACGACCTCGAGCGCGTAGCCCAATGTGAAAAGGATGTTCAGCAGGCCGGCGGGACACACATCTCCGCAGCGCGCTCGCAACCCTACTACCTCGATGTGACCCATCCGCAAGCGAATAAGGGCGAGGTGGTGCTCTCGATTTCGAGGCTGCTCAACATTCCCGCCGCGGAGATCGCGACCATCGGAGATATGCCGAACGACGTCCTGATGTTCAAGAAGAGCGGCGTGAGCATTGCGATGGGAAACGCGAGCCCCGAAGTTCAGGCATCGGCCACCTATGTCACTACCTCAAATGAGGAGGAAGGATTCGCCAATGCCATCGAGAAGTTCGTGTTGAACGTGCGGTCCGCGAAAGTGTGAAGGCGTATTTGCCGCAAAGGACACAGTTCCTGATGCACGTTCTCGCCGGCAGGGTTAGGTCCGAGATATCCCCAAAATCAGAACGATGCGGGCGATTCACATTGTTGACGCTGAAATCTCCCCGGAAGACGCCTGCCAAGTTTTTTGTTGACAAAGTTTTTGGGGACGCTATATCGTATTTTCAAGACCTTGTACCGGTGTCCCTCGCCAAAAAGACGATCAACTTTTAAATCGACACCTTGCGAACAGGCCTGTAACATTGTTCGAGCGTGAGCCTCAGTGCTATCCGTGTTTTGGCGAAGGGCACGCTTGCAAGTTCCAAGTCTCCGTTTGGGGAAAGAATTTGCAATGACGCAGCAGCCCGGTGCTACCTCGTTCGCAGGCTCGCCGCTCCCACGCATCACGATCGTTACTCCCGCCACCAGCGGTGATGAACACCTTGAGGCGACGCTGCGGTCCACTATCTTTCAGGACTATCCCAATCTGGAATTCATCGTCATTGAGGATGGCACAAGCAGCGAGCGCCGACGCATTCTGAAGAAATACGAGGCGCATCTCTCGTGGCAATTGTGCCCGCCTGCCACCGAGCTTTGTGCTGCGCTAAACATGGCCTTTGCGAAATCATCTGGAGAGATTCTGGGCTGGCTCGAGCCGGGCGATATGCTTCACACGAATGGTTTGCGCGTGATTGGGAGTGTTTTCGCGTCGTTGCCAAATATTGAGTGGATCACTGGCCGGCCTTTTAGTTTCAGCCCCAATGGCATGCCCACGGGCATAAAGCGTTTGGAGCGGTGGTCGCGCATTCGATTTCTAGCTGGCGGGAATAAGTACATTCATCGTGACACAACGTTTTGGCGGCGAACACTTTGGGAACGGGCGGGCGGATCGCTTGCAACCGAGTACGGACTGGCGG
>Ga0209131_1001804_pt1 | contig 14721 bp, 14 predicted proteins | sample GraSoi_2013_40cm_FD_185826 | JGI IMG/M metagenome (GOLD analysis project Ga0209131, IMG submission 185826) | Grasslands soil microbial communities from the Angelo Coastal Reserve, California, USA - Sample 9_17_2013_40cm (SPAdes) (version 2) | ecosystem: Environmental > Terrestrial > Soil >...
CGGCGCGCTGACGCGGCCAACACAGGGAAGTGTACGGCTCCTGTCCCGCGACCCGTTCTCGAGCCGCGACTCCGCGGTGCGCGCGCGCCTCGGGTTCCTGGGCCAGGAAGCCGCGCTCTACGGCGAGCTCACGGTCGCCGAGAACCTGCGCTTCGCGGCGCGCCTGCGCGGCGCCGACGAGCGCGAGCTGCTGCGCGTCTCCGAGCTGTGGGCGCTCGGCCCCGTGCTCGACCGGCGGGCGCGCACGCTCTCGCAGGGCTTCCGGCGCAGGGTCGGTCTGGCGCGCGCGCTGCTCGGCGAGCCCGCGCTCCTCTTGCTCGACGAGCCCTGGAACGGACTCGACGCGGCCTCGGCCGAGCGCCTCTCGCGCCTGCTCGAGGAGCTGCGCGGGCGCGGCGTCGCGGTGCTGGTCGCGAGTCACGCCGCTGGTATCGCGCTGCCGAAGTTCGACCGCGAGCTCGCGCTCGAGCGCGGCCGACTCACTTGAGCGGTGCGCGGGTCGCGCTCGAGGTCTTCGCCAAGGACCTGCGCCTCGACCTGCGCAGCCGCGATCGCCTCGGACACATGGCCGTCTTCGCGCTCCTGGTCGTGGCGCTGATCTCGATCGTCGTGCCGGCCTCGAAGCCGGAACGCCTCGCCTGGTCGCCGGCGCTGCTCTGGGTGGTGCTGCTCTTCACGTCGCTGCTCGGGCTCGCGCGCTCGTTCCAGTCCGAGACCGAGGCAGGCGCGCTCGCCCTCCTGGTGCAGGCGCCCGTGGACCGCGGCTGGATCTTCCTGGGGAAGGCGGGCGCGAGCCTCGTGGCGCTCGTCGGCGTCGAGCTCTGGGCGGCGATCCTGTTCGCGGTGTTCCTGGACGTCGACTGGAGCGCCGCGCCGCTCGCGTGCGCGGCCGCGGGCCTGCTCGGCGCGATCGGTCTGGCCGCGGTCGGCACGCTGCTCTCGGCGCTCGCGGTCGGCGTGCGCTTCCGCGAGTTCCTGCTGCCTGTCCTGCTCTTTCCGCTGGTCCTGCCAATCCTGGTTTTCGCGTCGCAGATCACCGCGGACGCGCTCGCGGGGCGCGAGGTTTCCACGCAGCTATGGTGGGCCTTTTCGCTCTACGACTGGGTGTTCGCGCTGATAGGCTACTTCGTCTTCGACTACGTTCTGGAGGACTGAGCGATGGTTTCGGCTGCGGTGATGCTGTCGGTAGCCGGCGCGCTCGCGTGGCTCCTGTGGCTCACCGGCGACGTGGGGGAGCGCATCGCGACCACGCGCTGGGTAGGCGCCGTCGCTGGCGTGCTGATTCCCGTGTGGCTGCTGCTGGTCTACTACGCGCCGATCGAGATCGCGCAGGGAGTCATCCAGAAGATCTTCTACGTGCACATCCCGGCGATCATCCCGACGTACTTCGGGTTCGTTCTCGCGGCGCTCGGCGGCGCGCTGTATCTCCGCGCTCGAGACGATCGCTGGGATCAGCTCGCGGTCGCTGGCGCCGAGGTCGGCGTGCTGTTCTGTTCGCTGATGCTCGTGGTCGGCCCGATCTGGGCGAAGCCGGCGTGGGGTCACTGGTGGGTCTGGGATCTGCGGCTCACCACCACCCTGATGCTCTGGTTCATCTATGTCGCGTATCTCTTCTTGCGCAGCTTCGCTTTCGGGAGCGACACCGCGAAGACATTCACTGCGGTCTACGGAATCGCCGGGATCGCCGCGATCCCCTTCGTGTACTTCGCGGTCGACCTCGCGCAGGGCTCGACCATGCACCCGTCGAATCCCGCGCGCGAGGGACTTCCCCCCGAGATGGGCCGCACCGTCGGTGTGGGCATGGTCACATTCATCTGGCTGTTCGCCTGGCTCGTCGCCAAGCGGCTCGAGCTCGCGGCCCTGCAAGCGCACGCGCTGGTCGCGAGCCGCGTGCGGAGCGCCTAGATGCCCTGGGTGATCGCCGCCTACGCCGTCACCGGCGTCGCGCTCGTCGGATATGCAATTCACCTGCGCGCCGCGCGCCGTGCAGCGCTGCGCGATCTGCAGCGCCGCAGTTGACAAATCCCGGCCTGGCGGAGATAAATCGTTTCGGCCGTCGCACCTGCGATTTCCACGTCGACCTTGCGGACGTTCAAGCGCAAGCTCCCCTCCACCCTGTCTGCCTTGGCCTTGGCTCGAGGTGTTGCGCGCGCACGCTGCGCCTCCGGTTCCGAGGGGAGCTCGCTTCCACTTCGCGGCGTAGACGCACCCAGCGAAGTCGCAGGCGGGCGGGATCTCACGGATGCAGCGAACGCGCAGGTTCATCGGTCAAAGGATCTGAACGACGGAGCGAGGGTGCGCAGGGCGTCGGTCGAGCGTGCAAGCCTTGGCACGAAGGTTGGATTGACCGGCAACAGACTTTGCGACACGAGCTCAGCAACGACAGGGACGCGACGAGTTGAAGTGGCAAGACCTTTTCAGTCTTCGACTATTGAGTCGCCAGTTTTGGCGCCGCGCGGCGTCGATCTCAAAGCCGGCCGCAGAGCCGAGTTGGAGCGAAGCCATGGCGCCTAGGGAGAACGAGCAGATGACGGGCCACGAGGATCTCGGGCGGTCGAGTCAGATGGCGCGCATGAAGCGCGGCGTCGGCTACTGCGAGAACACCGAATGTGAAGACTACGCGAAGGGCGTGTTCCTGCTGAATCACGGGGACACGTTCTACTGCCCGCGCTGCCGCCAGCTCGGCAAGGTCGAGAAGGAGCGCGGCTTCTACACCGGCAACTCCGACATCTTCAAAGAGGTCCGCGTCGAGTACAACTTCGACCCGATCCACGGGATCTACCGGGAGATCGCGATCGTGCGCGACGAGAGCCTCTGGGGGCGCAACAACGTCTACACGCTGCAGTCGCCGCTGATCAAGACCGAGAAGCGCGCGCTGAAGGTCGCCGAGGCGATCCTCGCCAACCTGAACCGCTACCGCGGCCTGCTCTCAGGCGACGACATTCCGCGCACGACCGAGATCATCCTGTCGTTCGACGACGACTTCGAAGAGTTCCAGAAGCGCCTGTCGCAGCTCTCGAAGGAATGGGAAGCCAGCGGGCTGCGCGAGCTGTCTCCGCGTTGATCCGCACTGCAGGTCTCTATCACCTGCACCTGCATGTCGCCGATCTCGAGCGCTCGCTGCGCTTCTACACCGAAGTCTTCGGCATGCGCGAGCTGTTCCGCGACGGCCCGCAGATGGTGTTCCTGCAGACTCCGGGTTCCAAGGACCTGCTGACACTGAACGGTGACGCCTCGCTCGCGCGCAACGCGGGAGCGAGCGCGGGCGTCGATCACTTCGGCTTCCAGCTCGCGCCGGACGCGAACCTCGACGAGGCGATCGCGGAAGTCGAGAAAGCGGGCGGCAAGCTCCTGCGGCGCAGCGGCCCCGACGACGGCAGGCGTTACGCCTACGTCAGCGACCCGGACGGCTATACGATCGAGCTCTAGGGCGCCGGTGGCTCCGGCCGCTGATCGAGGCTCGCCACGATGTCGAGGTGCGCGCGAGCGCGCGCCGCAGCTCGCCGGGCGAGAAAGTGATCGAGGAACCAGCCGGTGTCTTCGTCCGAACCGTGGTCGCTGGGCGGCGGCAGCATTCTGCCGGCTCAGCGGATCGCGCGCCGACTCAGCGCACGCGTGCGCGCGCGGTCGGAGAGCCAACCCATGAGCGGGTCACTGATCGCGTCGAAAGCGCCCGACCGCCCGCAACGCCAGCCGGGGCCGCGTGCTCCGCCCCGTCTCGCATCGAACGCGATTCTACCTGCCGAGCTCTCCCCGCAGGTAGCGATTCCACGCGCGCTCCGCGAAGCCGCGGCACGAGAGCCCGTAGCGCGCGAAGTAGCGCTCGAGGTTCGCCACGTCACGGCGCAGGTACTCGAAGCCGCCGGGGTGGGTGTGCAGGTTCAGTGACTGCGGCACGTCGATGATCCAGGGCCGGTCGGCGAGCCAGAGCACGTTGTACGCCGAGAGGTCGGCGTGCACGAGGTGCAGGTCGAGGAAGATCTCGACGTTGCGCTGCAGGCGCTCGAGCGCCGCGCGCGCGGCGTCGGGCTCGAGCTCCACGAAGCGGAGCTGCGGCGCCGCCCCCTCCCCGTCTCCGACGAGCTCCATCAAGATCGCATCGGCGCTGCTCGCGAGCGGCTCCGGCACGTCCGCGCCGGCGTCGTGCAGGCGGCAGAGCGTCTCCCACTCCCAGGCGACCCACTCGCGCTGCGCCATACGCCGTCCGGTGTCGGTCTTCGTGCGCATCGCGCGCTTCGCGCGCGCGTCGAGCGCCGTGCGCTCGCCCGCGTACACGCTCCCGCCGCGGAACGCGCGGAACTTCGCGGCGCGATACACCTTCGCGGCCAGATACTCGACGCCCACCGACGGGTGCGCGGCGCACAGATACACGGTCGCTTCCTTGCCGTCCCCGACGACGCCGAGCACGTCGTTGATCAGACCCTGGCCGCCGAACTGCGCCAGCACCTCGGCCTTCTCGATCTCGGCCAGCATGCCACGGGTGAACGCGGCGCCCGCCAGACGGGAGCCGCCGATTCGCTTCGACAACTTTGCTCTCCAAGGCGAGGAAGAGCGCGAGACGAGACTTGGCCACTTGGGCTCGAGCCTCCGGCTCGCGGGTTCCTCGCCGAGAGCGTCTATCCAGGCCCCGAGTCGCGCGTCAGCGGCGCGGCGGGGCGGTCCGGAGGCGTGAGCAGAACCGAATGACTTGGACCGTCATGTGTCGCCTCCTTCGCTCGAGATGCGCGGGCAGCCCACCCGAGCTCCGTATCGAGCCGCGCCATCGTACACGAGGCGGCGCAGGGATCAAGTCGGTCGCAGGAGCGCGATGCCGGCGAAGAGCAGACCGAGACCCGCGAGCTTCTGCGCCGTGATCGACTCCTGGAAGAACAGGATCGCGCCCACGGTGGTCACGATCAGCATCGCGACGTCCGAGATCGGGATCGCGATCGACGCCTCGAGCTTGCCCGTCGCGAGGCGCACGAACGCGAGCAGGCCGACGCCCTGCATCAGACCCGCGATCGTCAGCGGCCAGAGCTGCGCGCGCGTCGGCGCGGAGTCGCCGCTCCACAGCGCTGCCGCGCCGACCGGGACGAGCGACACGAGCGCGAGCAGGAGCGAGCCGGTCGGCCCGCCGTAACTCGTCAGGCGCGCGACCAGCGGATAGCCGCCCCAGAAGACCGCGACCAGCGCGATGCAGATCCACTCGGTGCTCATCCGCGCCAGCGCCGACGCTTCCCCGACCTAGTAGACGATCTTCGTGATCGGGAACTCGACGATGCCGGTCGCACCCGCGTCGGCCAGGTCGGGGATCAGATCGCGGGCGCGCGCCTCGTCGACGATCGTGTTCACCGCGACCATGCGGCCGTCCGCCAGTGGAGATACCGTCGGCGAAGAGAGCGCCGGCAGCAGCGCGAGCACCTTCGGCAGCCGGTCCTTCGGGCAGTTCAGCATGAGCCCGACCTTGCCCTGCGCGGCGATCGCGCCCGAGAGCATGAGCGCGAGGCGGTCGAGCTTGCGCCGCTTCCACGGGTTCTCGTAGGCCGCCTTGTTTGCGATCAGTCGGGGCGTGCTCTCGAGCAGTGTCTCGACGATGCGCAGCCCGTTGGCCCGCAAACTCGAGCCGGTCTCGGTGATGTCGACGATCGCGTCCGCGAGCAACGGAGGCTTCACCTCGGTCGCGCCCCAGGAGAAGTCGACGATCGCCTTCACCCCGTGTTTCTCGAGCCAGTCGTTCACGAGCCCGACACACTCGGTCGCGATTCGCTTGCCCTCGAGATCCTTCACGCTCGCGATCGGAGAGTCCTGGGGTACGGCGAGCACCCAGCGGGTCGGCGCGAAGCTCGTCTTCGAGTAACGCAGCTCCGCGAGCTCCTTCACGTCGGCCTTGTTCTCACTGATCCAGTCGTGACCCGCGATGCCCGCGTCGAGCACGCCCTGATGAACGTAGCGCCCCATCTCTTGCGGCCGGAGCAGCACACACTCGATCTCCTTGTCGTCGATCGACGGGAAGAGCGAGCGCTCGGGAAACTGCATGCGGTAGCCCGCGCGCTCGAAGAGCTGCGCGGTCATCGCCTCGAGTGACCCCTTCGGAAAGCCGAAGCGGAGCACCTGCGTGCCCTCCTTCGACCGTTTCGCGCCCAACGCCATGCGCGCGACTCTATCGGGTGTCGCGCGCCGCTGCCAGCCGCTCGCGCAGGCCCTCGAGCGCGTCGAAACGCGGCCCGCGGTTGAACGCGGTGTCGCCGCGCAGGGGATTGCCGTCGGCGACGATCGCGCCCTCGCGCAACAAGAGCTCGAGCGCGTTTCCCGCCGCAACCGCGCAGACACCTTCGGGGAAGTGCGCCTCACCGGTGAGGAGCTCCTCGCGCTGCGCTTCCTGCGCGCGCTTGATCCACGCCTCGCGCGCGCCTTCGCCCTTGCTCTCTGCGACGATCCGCGCGACCGCGGCGTAGGCCTCGACGAGCGGCTGGAGCTGCGCGCGCAGGAACGCGAGCCACTGCGCGCCGGCCTCGGTCGGGCGCAGCGCGTCGCCCGGGAGGAGCTCGAGCGAGTTAATCCCCTGGCGCAATTGCCGACCGTGATTCTCCCCGATGGCTCGGTGATGAGCGAAAGCGCCGCCCTCTCCCTGCACCTGGCTGACGCCGCTGCAAGCGATCGGCCATCAGCAGATCGAGCCACTCCGACGCTTCTCGGTGTAGGTCTTCGCGCGAGCGCTCGGCGCGCAGCGCGAGCGCGATCACGCCCGGCCAGACCAGCGCGTGACCCACTGCGGCGCGGTAGAGATCGAGCGCGGGCCGCATGCCCGGGGCGACCTGCAGCAGATCCCCGCGCGGCGACGGGACGCGCAGCACCCGCTCGGCCTGCTCGAGGAGCTCCGTGACCGCCTCGGGCCGACCCGTCTCGAGACAGCGCTCGAGCGCGCCGTCTCGCTTCACGTCGAGGAGCTCCAGGAGCGCGGCGACCTCGAGCACGCGCTCGCGCAGCTCGTCCTCGCGCAGCGCGTTCGCGGTCTGGCCGAGCAGCGCCGCGGCGGCCACCGTCGAGCGACCGGCGGTGACCAGATCGTTGATCCGCCGGCACAGCTCGATCCCGAGCACCGCCGACGTCGCGCGCAGATCGGGGATCTTCCCGGGGCCGAGCCGGCGCGGGAAGTCGGGCCCGAGCTGCTGCGCCAGCGAGATCGGCTGCCCGAAGCGCACGGTCACGCTGCCGTAGCGGTAGCGCAGCACGCGGCCGGCGCGGAACAGCGAGAAGAGACTCTCGCGCTGCTTCTTCGCACCGCCGCGCTCCGCGGCCACCGAGCCCTCCTCGACCAGGCGCTCGTAGGTGAAGCCGACCGGGACGAGATACAAGTCGCGTCGCGCGCCGCGGGCGTACGCCTCGAGCACCATGCGCAGCATGCCGAGCCGCGGGCGCAGGGTCTTGCCCGTGCGCGAGCGGCCGCCTTCGATGAAGAACTCCTGAGTCACTCCGTCCTTGATCAGGTGCTGGACGTAGCTGCGGAACACCGCGGTGTAGAGCGGGTCGCCGTCGAAGCTGCGGCGCAGGAAGAACGCGCCCGCGCGGCGGAAGATCGGCCCCAGCGGCCAGAACGCGAGGTTGATCCCGGCGGCCACCTGCGGCGGCACCAGGTGGCTGCGGTAGAACAGCCAGGAGAGGATCAGGTAGTCGAAGTGCGAGCGGTGACTCGGCACCAACACCAGCGGGTGCAGCTTCGCCGCTTCGACCACGGCGTCGAGCTCGTGCAGCTCGATGCGCTTGAACAGGCGCTTGAACAGCGTCTCGACGACCACCGCCAACACGGCCAGCATCGTCGGGCTCGGGCTCGCCGCGATCTCGGCCAGGTTCTTCTGCGCGCGCGCCTCGACGCGCGCCGGCGAGCGCCGCTTCTCGCGCGCGAGCTCGTCGATCACGCGCCGGACCTCGGTGTCGTCGAGCACCGCCGCCTGGACGCGCGCGAACGAAGGCAGGGCCGCGCCGACGACCGGCTTCTCTTCGCGGCGCAGGAAGATCAAGAGCGAGCGCCGCACCTGCTTCACCACGCGCTCGCGCCCCGAAGCGCGGTTCTGGTCCACGAACGCGCGCAGATCGATCGCGGTGCCCACGCGCACCGCGAGATTCCGGTAGTTCCAGATGAACGAGACGACTTTGCCGATGTCGGTCGGCCGCTCGTTCCCGCCGTAGAAGAGATTCAGGAAGGGCCGCGCCGGGCGCGCGCCCTTGCGCCAGAACAGCGCGAGCGGGACCAGCGAGACCGGCACCTCGTGCGCGAAGCTCGTGTCGACGACCTCGCGCAGATAGTCGAGCTCCGTGCGGCCCTCGCGCACCGCGCGCCGGCGGCGGTGCACGCGCGTGCGGATCTTGTCGGTGCGCAGGAACAGGAACGCCGAGCCGCCCTCGCGCACCACGTGGCGAATCTGCTGGATGCTCTGCTCGCGCATGCCGCGCGCGCCGCGGCGCACGCGCTCGGCGATGCCCTGCGCGAGCAGGCGCAGCGCCTCGCCGAAGGGCCGGTAGTAGAAGAACTTGATCCCGTTCGCGAACGCCGAGAGCCGGATGCCCGACAGCAGAAACAGCCAGTTGAACAGGAAGTAGTCGAGCCGCGAGCTGTAGCGCATGACGTAGATGACCGCGCCGTCGCGATCCAGGGCGCGCAGCCGCAGTGCGTCGTCCGACTCGAACGCGAACTGGCTGAAGAAGCGGCGCGCGAACGCGCCCGCGGTGCGCCCGAAGCTGGGCGCCATCGACGTGTACGGATTCCCTCCTCGACCGTCGGAGACGACGAGCGCGGGATCCAGTGGGGCCGGATCCGGAACGAGTCTCAGCGGAGCGTCGGCCACCGAAGCAGAGTACTGCTTCTGTCCCGATTTACTACGTTCGCCTGCGGCTCACTGCGCGCGCCTTCGGCGCTTGCCCGCGCGGCTCGGGACGGCCCTCGCCGCGCGGTGCTCGACGCTGTGTGTCGGCCAGTCAAACACCTTGGCTTCGCTGGCGGCGATGTCCTGGGCGCTGACGCCGTTCGGGTTCTTGAAACCTTCCGCGCCGACGACCTTGAGCTCGGTCACCTTGCTGCCCGTCGGGACGGCCCTCGCCGCGCGGTGCTCGACGCTGTGTGTCGGCCAGTCAAGACTCAGCCCATCAGATTGAACTGCGACTCCGGCAGAAACACCTTCGCTTCGTTGGCGGCGATGTCCTGGGCGCTGACGCCGTTCGGGTTCTTGAAGCCTTCCGCGCCGACGACCTTGAGCTCGGTCACCTTGCTGCCCGAGACAAACAGGAACTTGCCCGTCTTGTCCTTCGACAGGTCGCTCACCATGTAGAGCACGGCGGGAGAGACCTTCTCGGGCGCGAGCGCCTGCTTCACCGCGTCGTTGGCCATCCCGGGGAGGTCCTCGGTCAGGCGAGTGACCGCGACGGGCGCGAGGCCCCAGACGCGGATGTTGTACTTCTTGCCCTCGAGCGCCAGGCAGCGCGTGAAGCCGGCGATGCCCGCCTTCGCGGCGCCGTAGTTCGACTGCCCGAAGTTGCCGATCAGGCCCGAGGTGGAGCTCGTGTTCACGATGACTCCGCCCTGCCCGCGCTCCTTCATGTGCGTGAACACCGGCCGAGTCACGCAGTACGTGCCCTTCAGGTGCACCTGGATCACGATGTCCCACGAGGCCTCGTCGGTGTTGACCAGCGTCTTGTCGCGCAGGATGCCGGCGTTGTTCACCAGGATGTCGATCTTGCCGAACGCGTCGATCGCCGACTTCGCGATGCCCGCGCCGCCTTCGACGCTCGCGACGCTGTCGTAGTTCGCGACCGCCTGCCCGCCCAGCGTTTGGATCTCCTTCACGACCTGATCCGCCATCGAGTGACCGCCGCCCGCGCCGTCGCGCGCGCCGCCCAGGTCGTTCACGACCACGGCCGCGCCTTCCTTCGCGAACAGAAGTGCGTGACAGCGCCCGAGCCCGCCGCCCGCGCCGGTGACGATCGCGACCTTGCCATCCAGAAGTCCCATGTCTCTCTCCTCGAATTTCTCGAATCAATCCAGGACGACGAGCACGTCGCCCTCTTCCACGCTCTGACCTTCCTCGACGAGAATCTTCGCGACGCGACCCGGCGCCGGCGCCTCGACGGGGAGCTCCATCTTCATCGATTCCAGAATCACCAGCACGTCGGACTCGCGCACCGTCGCTCCGATCGATGTCTCGATCTTGAACACCGTGCCGGTGATGTGCGCCTCGACGTTCTGGCTCAAACCGGCGCGTAGTCTATGAGAGTGCTGCGGCGCAGTTCAACCGGGGTCTGCTAGCCTGCCGCGCGATGCTCGAAACCTTGACCCAGGGGTTCCGCAGCGCCCGCGACCGATTCCGCGGCGTCGCCGAGCTCGACGACGCCAACATCGCCGACGCGCTCTCGGACGTGCGCACCTCGCTGCTCGAGGCCGACGTGGATCTCGGCATCGTGCGCGAGTTCCTGGGCAAGGTGCAGGAGCGCGTGCGGGGCGAGGTCGTGCGCCTCGAGGCGGGCAAGAAGAGCGGCCAGAAGCTGCGCGTCACCCCCGGCGATCACTTCACGAAGGCCTGCTACGAGGAGCTCGTGGCGTTGATGGGCGCGGGGGAGCCGATCGAGCCGGTCCGCGACCGCACGCGCGCGATCATGTTGCTCGGGCTCCAGGGCACGGGCAAGACGTCGACCGCCGCGAAGCTCGCGCGCTACCTGAAGGCCAAGGGCGACCGGCCGCTGCTGGTCGCGGCCGACGTGCGCCGGCCCGCGGCCCGAGAGCAGCTGAAGCTGCTGGGCGAAGCGATCGGCGTGCCGGTGTTCTCGCGCGATGGCGACGACGCGCCCGCGATCTGCGCCGAGGCGCTCGCCTGGGCGCGCAGCGAGAAGCGCGGCTCGGTCATCCTCGACACCGCCGGTCGGCTGCAGATCGACGACGAGCTGATGCGCGAGCTCGAGGAGATCGCGGCGCTCACCAAGCCCGAGCACGTGACACTGATCTGTGACGCCATGATGGGCCGCGAGGCGGTGAACGTGGCGCGCGGCTTCGCGGCCCGCATTCCGCTCGACGGCCTGATCCTCACCAAGCTCGACGGCGACTCGCGCGGCGGCGCGGCGCTCGCGATCCGCGCGGCCACCGGCGTGCCCGTGCGCTTCGTCGCGGTCGGCGAGGCGACCGACAAGCTCGAGGCGTTCCGCGCCGAGGGACTCGCGCAGCGCGTGCTGGGCCAGGGCGACGTCGTCGGGCTGATGCAGGACTTCGAGGCGGTCGTCGACGTCGAGGAAGCCGAGAAGGACGCCGAGCGCATGCTGCGCGGTAAGTTCTCCTTCGACGACTTCCTGACTCAGCTGCGCACGCTCCAGAAGATGGGCTCGCTCACGGATCTGCTCGCGAAGATCCCCGGCGTCTCGGACATGATGCCCGAGGGCGCGAAGCTGGATCCGTCGGAGCTGAAACGCATCGAGGCGATGATCACCTCGATGACTCCCGCGGAACGCCAGAGGCCGGAGCTGATCAGCGCGTCGCGGCAGAACCGCATCGCGCGCGGCTCGGGCGCGAAGGTCCAGGACGTCGGCGGCCTCCTACAGCGCTTCAAGGCGATGCGCGAGATGATGGCGTCGCTCGGCGGCGCCGGCGGGTTGCTGGGCAAGCTGCCGGGCGTCGGCCGCATGTTCGGCGGTGGCGGTGGCGGCGCCGCGCCCGAGGGTTTCGACCCCTCTCAGCTCGCGGGCCTGGGCGGCATGGCGCCGAACCGCCGCGCCGCGCGCGCCCAAAAAGCGCTCGCGAAGCGCGAACAGCGCAAAGCGCAGAAGAAGCACAAGCGGCGCGACAAGCGGCGCTAGCTGTCGCATGGCGGCGGCACACTGCCGCGGAGTCACTGCACGGTGAGCCAGCCCCCGAGACGCGACACCGCCGCTCCGCTGGCACCCGAGTTGCTCTTGCCGGACGGCATGGCGCAGCCTGCCGACGTGATCGAGCCTCCGGTCGTCACACGTCGACCCCGCTGGTCCGTGTGGCTCCCGTTCCTCGCGCGAGCGCCCGAGCTCACGCGGCGCCAGTGGACGGTGCTCGGGCTCGTGTCGCTCGCCTCGCTCTTCGATCAGTACGACCGCTCGCTGATCGCGATGGCGCTGCCGCAGATTCAACTGGGCCTCGGGATCTCGGAGGGCGAGGTCGGAGTGCTCGCCTCGATCGTGCGCCTCGGTTCGCTGCCCGCGCTGTTCATCGCGCTCTCGGCCGACCGCATCGGCCGCCGGCGCGCGCTGCTCGGAACGGTGTTGGCCTACACCGCGCTCACCGGCGCGAGCGCGTTCGCGCCCGACCCTCGCACGTTCATCGCGCTGCAGTTCCTGTCGCGCGTGTTCGGCACGGCCGAGATGCTGCTCGCGGTCGTCGTGATCAGCGAGGAATTCGGCGCCGAGGCGCGCGGCTGGGGCGTCGGGGCTTTTCTCGCGATCCAGGCGTGCGGCGTCGGGCTCGCAGCGATCTTGTTGCCGTTCGCCGCTTCGTTCCCGAACGGCTGGCGCGGGTTGTATCTCGTCGGGTTGGGCCCGCTGCTCCTGCTGGCGTGGCTGCGCCGCAGTCTCCCCGAGACGCCCCGCTTCGAGGCGCAGGCGCAGCGACTCAGCCGGCAGCGCTTCTTCACGCCGATGCTGCGCCTGGTACGAGCGTATCCGAGGCGCTTTGCCGCAACCGCCGTGCAGCTGTTCTTCATGAGCGTCGGCTACGCGTCCGCCGACTTTCTCGGCCCGAAGTATCTCCAGCAGGGCCATGGCTGGACCCCGGGGCAGATGAGCACGATGTATCTGTGTGGGGGCGTGATCGCGATCTTCGGCGCGCCGGTGCTGGGGCGGCTGGGCGACCGCACGGGCAGGAAGCCAGTCGCGATCGCGTCGTCGCTCGCGATCGTGGCGCTCGCGCTCGCCTACTACAACACGAGCGGCGTCTGGCTCGTGGTCTTCTGGATCGCCCTCATCTTCGCGCTCACCGGTCACGACGCCGTGCTGTCGACCTACGGCGCCGAGCTCTTCCCGACCTCGCATCGCTCGACGGCGGCGGGCGCTCGACTCATCGTCGCGACCTTGGCCGGCAGCCTCGGGCTCGCGCTCGAGTCCGCGCTATACCCGATCGTGGGCTCACACTGGAACGCGATCTCACTGCTCGCTCTGGTCGCGCTCGGTTCGCCGCTCGTGATCACGCTCGCGTTTCCCGAGACTGCGGGGCGCAGCCTCGAGGACATCTCGCCCGAGAACGACGCGCTCGAACAAGGAGAGAATCATGAGTCTGCGCACGCGTTTCGATGACGTCGCCGCGGCGGTCCGCGGCACCGCGTTGCTCGCGGTCGAGAAACTCGAGACGGGTATCGTGTTCAACCCGATGGATCCGCAGCTGCGCAGCGATCCTTATCCGTTCTACGCCAGGCTGCGGCGCGTCGATCCGTTCCATCGCTGCCGCAACGCAGACGGCTGGGTGCTGTCGCGCTACGAGGACGTGCTCGCGGTGCTGCGCGATCCGAGTTACTCGGCCGACGAGCGCACCCACCGCCGCTTCCCGAGCTTCGTGAAGCGTTTCGAGCGCGCCGGCCTCCGCGACCCGTATGCCGACGATCGCGGCTCGATGCTGCGCCTCGACCCGCCCGACCACACGCGCCTGCGCGGTCTGGTCGCGAAGGCGTTCACGCCGCGCGCCGTCGAGCGCATGCGCGCGCGCATCGACGCCATTCTGAAGGAGCTGCTCGACTCACGACCCGGGCGCGGACCCATGGAGCTGGTGAGCGAGCTCGCGGCGCCGCTGCCGGTCCGCGTGATCGCCGAGATGCTCGGCGTCCCGCCCGAGGATCACGAGCGCTTCCGCGGTTGGTCCAACGAGGTCGTGCGCGGCCTCGGCGACGGCACGTGGGAGGACCGGAAGGCGGCGGAGCGCGCCGGAGGGGAGCTCGATCGCTACTTCGAGGCGATCATCAGCGCGCGCCGCACCGCGCCGAAGGACGACCTGATCTCCGCGCTCGCCGCGGTCGAGGAGGCCGGCGATCGGCTGAAGCGCAACGAGCTGCTCTCGACCCTGACGCTCCTGCTCGTGGCGGGGAACGAGACGACCACGAACTTGATCTCGAACGCGACCCTGGCGCTCCTGCGCAACCCCGACCAGCTCGAGATCCTGCGCCGCGCCCCGGAGCAGGTTCCGGGCGCGATCGACGAGTTACTCCGCTACGACAGCCCGGTGCAGATGACTTCGCGCATCGCGCGCGCCGATCGAGAGCTCGCCGGCCACCGCATTCGGCGCGGGGAGCAGCTGGTCCTGCTGCTCGGGGCGGCCAACCGGGACCCCGAAGCGTTCCCCGACCCGGATCGACTCGACGTGACTCGCACGGACGTTCGCCACGTCTCGTTCAGTCACGGGATCCACTTCTGTCTCGGCGCGCAGCTCGCACGGCTCGAAGCCGGTCTCGCCCTCGAAGCGCTGATCTCGCGCTTCCCGAGGTTCAGCCTGCTGCCGCAGGAGATCCCCTGGGGGAAGAACACGATCCTGCGCGGACCGAAGGCCCTCTGGCTCGAATTGTAGAGTCATGCAAGCTCGCGTTGGGCGCGAGCGCGCAGCGAGCATCGAGCGAGCGAAGCCGGGTGGCGCGGCTCTGCCGCGCCGGGACCCGTCAGGACCGCAGCAGGCGCTCGAGCGTCGCGGCGTTCTCGTCCTCGCGCTCCGCGGCGCGAATCAGCTCGTCCTTGGTCTTGGCGTCGCTCGCCGCCGCGGCG
>Ga0209131_1001805_pt1 | contig 14711 bp, 11 predicted proteins | sample GraSoi_2013_40cm_FD_185826 | JGI IMG/M metagenome (GOLD analysis project Ga0209131, IMG submission 185826) | Grasslands soil microbial communities from the Angelo Coastal Reserve, California, USA - Sample 9_17_2013_40cm (SPAdes) (version 2) | ecosystem: Environmental > Terrestrial > Soil >...
GCAGTTCGGCGCAGGAGGCGGTGAGCGAGATGAAGCGCGAGGACTGCCGGCGTGCCGGCGCGGCGGTGATGGCGCTGCTGAAACAGGGACTCCGGCCGGCCGACATCCTCACGCGCAAGGCCTTTGACAACGCCATCGCCGTGAGCATCGCGCTGGGCGGCTCCACCAACGTGGTCTTGCATCTGCTGGCCATTGCGCAAGCCGCGCGCGTCCGCTTGCGCCTCGATGATTTCACCCGCGTCGGCCGGCGCGTGCCAGTGCTGGCCGATCTGCGGCCCAGCGGCCGCTACGCGATGTCAGAGCTCATTGCCATCGGCGGCCTCCAGCCGCTCATGCGTACCCTGCTCGAGGCCGGTTTGCTGCACGGTGAGTGTCTGACCGTCACGGGCCGGAGCCTGGCCGAGAACTTGAGTGGCGTGCAGCCTTATCCGGCCGGCCAGGACATCGTCCGGCCGCTGGCTAATCCGCTCAAGGCGAGCAGCCACATCGTGGTGCTGTACGGCAATCTCGCCCCCGAGGGTGCGGTGGCCAAGATCACCGGGAAGGAGGGGCTGCGATTTGCCGGGCCCGCCCGGGTTTATGACGGTGAGGAGCGTGCGACGCAGGCGATCCTGGCCGACCGTGTCAAGGCGGGAGATGTAGTAGTTATTCGGCAGGAAGGACCGAAGGGCGGGCCCGGCATGCGCGAGATGCTGAGCCCCACGGGCGCCATCGTGGGGCGCGGCCTGGGCGACAAGGTGGCGCTGATCACCGACGGGCGCTTTTCGGGCGGCAGCCACGGCTTTGTCGTGGGACATGTTTCCCCTGAAGCCGCCGTGGGTGGCCCCATCGCGCTGCTGCGCAACGGCGATCGGATCACCATCGATGCGGCGCGGCGGCGCATCGAGGTGGAGCTGACGGTGAGCGAACTGCGCCGCCGCGCCCGGGCGCACCGGCCACGCAAGCCCTATGCGAGGCAGGGTGTGCTGGCCAAGTATGCGCGGGTGGTAAGCAGCGCATCCTTGGGAGCGATCACCGACCAGCCCGACTGAAGCCACTTTTTTTAGGGTTGTAACCGCGAGTCGTTGCGGCTAAAGTTCAGACGGTAGAGGTTACTCGCGCACCATTAGGCGCAGATCTCTCCGGGTTTCCGCGGCGATGAGTTTCCGTCGGATCCGCCGGGGCGGGCGCCCAGCTGCAAGGTTGGACAAAAATATGGCGGGGTACATGCACGATACGGGTTACAGCCAGCGCCGCATCATGGCGTTTGTGGCGATCGTCGCCCTGCACGTGTTCATCGCCTGGGCCTTCATCACCGGGTTTGGCCAGGCCATGGTGGCGCAGATCGTCAAGGATGTGCAGGTCAGCATCATCAAGCCCGACGAGGTCAAGGAAACTCCGCCGCCACCGCCGAAGCCGAATCTGGACAAGCCGCCGCCCGTGTCCGTGCCGCCTCCGATCGTCAATATCAATATCCCGATCGAGGCACCTCCAATGGTGATCACCGATCGGCCGCCACCGCCGGTACGTCCGGTCGCGGTCATCGCGGGTACCCCGGTTCAGACGGTGCAGCTGCCCGACTGCAAGGAAGACTACTATCCGGCGCAGGCCCTGCGGCTAAATCAGGCCGGATCAGCGGTGGTCAAGCTCTGCGTCGGCGCCAATAACAAGATCAGCGGCCCCGTTGAGCTGATCACGAGCTCCGGGTTTCCGTTGCTCGATGAGGCCGCCGGAAAATGCATGGCGGCGGGCCGGTACAAGGCCGGCACCATCGAAGGCAAGGCGGTTGCCTCGTGCAAGAATTACAAGGTGACTTTCAAGCCGAAGGATTAGTTTCGCATTTCCACACGGTCAGCAGACCTGATTACAAGACAAAGCAATGAGGAATAAACATGGATAACGCCGCCGCCGCCAGTCAACAGGTCTATGGCCTGATCCCCCTGTGGGTTAACGGCAATATGGTCACGCGCGCCACGCTGGTCGTCCTGGTCATCATGTCGCTGGGTTCCTGGTTCATCATCTTCACCAAGGTGTGGGACCAGCGAAACATGAAGAAGTCGGCCCGCATCGTCGAGAAACAATTCTGGACCGCACCGTCGATCAAGGATGGCGTCGAGCGCCTGCCCAAGGGCGATGACTTCCGCTTCATCGCCGAAGACGGACTGCGCGCCGCCTCGCACCACGAGGGCAGGCTCACCGATCGCATCGATCTGCACGAGTGGATCACGATGGCGCTGATGCGCGCGACCGACCTGGTCAACGGCAAGCTCTCCAACGGCCTGGCGTTTCTCGCGACGGTGGGATCCACGGCGCCGTTCGTCGGCCTGTTTGGCACGGTCATGGGCATCCTGAATGCGCTGATTGCCATCGGTGTCGCCGGCCAGGCGAGCATCGACAAGGTGGCCGGACCGGTCGGCGAGGCGCTGATCATGACGGCGATCGGCCTGTTTGTCGCGGTCCCGGCGGTGCTCGGCTACAACTGGCTGCTGCGCCGTAACAAGGGCCTGCAGGACAGCCTGCGCAATTTCTCCGGCGATCTGCACGCCTACCTGGTCGGAGGCGCGCGCGTCGGCGACGGTGGCGCCGCAGGCGCGCGCAAGTAACGGCAGGATGGGGTCCATGAGCGAATCGCAGGTGATTCCAACATGTCAATGAATGTCCAGCAAGGGGATGCCGAAGAGTTCGGCATCATGTCGGACATCAACACGACGCCGCTGGTCGACGTCATGCTGGTGCTGCTGATCATCTTCCTGATCACCATTCCGATCATCACCAAGACGGTGCCGGTCACGCTGCCGAAGGCGGTCAATATTCCGACCAAGACCAAGCCGGAGAACATCACCATCTCGGTGGACGCGGCGGGCCAGATCTGGTGGAACGGCAAGCTGGTGGCCGACCGGGATGCGCTGATCCGCAAAGTGGTCGTCGAGGCCGTCAAGGTGCCCCAGCCCGAGATCCATATCCGCGGTGATGCCGGCGTGCGCTACGAGGCCATCGGCCGGACGCTGTACTCGATCCAGCGCGGCGGCATCGTAAAGATTGGCTTTATCACCGAACCGGATCGCGGTCTCGGCCGTTAGCAGCAGGCGGAGTCAGCAAACATGTCGATGAGCGTGGGTGGAGACAAGCAGAGCGTGATGTGTGACATCAACACGACGCCGCTGATCGACGTCATGCTGGTGCTGCTGGTCACTCTCATCATGTCGCTGCCGATCCAGACCCACGCCGTCAAGCTCGATATGCCGCCGCCGCAACACGATCTGCCGCCGCCGGATATCATTCCCGAGGTCATCAATCTGGACATCGATTTTGACGACAGCATTTACTGGAACGGCAACAAGGTGGACCTCGCGCAGCTCGATGGGTTCTTCATCAGCGAGCACAGCAAGCCGGACCAGCCCGAGATCCACCTGCGTCCCGACAAGCGCTCACATTACGATACGACCGCCAAGGTGCTCGCTTCGGCGCAGCGCCATCAGATGCTGAAAATCGGCTTTGTAAATACGACGGAATTCGCGGAATAACCGCCTGATTGCATTTGGTAAGTTGCATCGGCGCAGCCACTGCCGGGAACGATCGCCTGGCCTGGCGCTCAAATCAGGTTAACGGGTCGGCGAAGGTTTAGACCCTCACAGAGGTTGACTATGACTCGTGTTGCACTAACGCTTGCCGCCGTACTTGCATTTTCCCTGTGCAATGGTGTGGCGCGCGCCGACGATCAGCCGCAGGTGAGCAAGGGCACGGCGAAAATACTCAAGGCCGCGCAGGAAGCGCTGGCCGTGAAGAACTATAACGAAGTGCTCGCCAAGACTCGCGAGGCGGCGGCGGTCACGGGGCGCAATGCCTACGACGATTTCGTCATTCACGAGCTGCAGATGGCGGTCTACGCGGCGCAGAGCAACTACACCGAAACCGGCGCAGCGATCGAGGCCATCATTGATTCGCCCTACCTGCAGGCCGCGCAGAAGCCGCAGCTGCTGCGCACGCTGATGAGCATCGAATACCAGAACAAGGACTACGACAAGGCCATCCTGTACGGCGAGCGGGCGCGGCACGCGGGCGACAACAGCTCGGATACCGAGCTGACCGTCGCGCAGGCGTACTTCCTGAACGGCAAGTACAAGGAAGCACTCGAGGGCATGCAGTCCATTGTTGAGCGTGATGAACAGGCTGGGCACAAGCCGGCCGAGAAGGCGCTCAGCCTGATCTGGACCTGCGCGCTGAAGGTGAAGGACGAGGCCGCGGCCTCGCGCGCCGTGGAAAAACTGATCGTCAATTATCCGAAGCCCGATTACTGGGCGAATGCAATGGTCGGCGTGCTGCCCAATCGCAGCTCCAACGTTGACGATCGGCTGCTGCTGATGACCTATCGCCTGATGGCGCAGGTCGGGGTGCTCAAGAAGGGTGACCAGTACACCGAAATGGCGCAGATTGCCCTCGACCAGGGAAACCCTGGCGAAGCGCAGACGATGCTGGAGCAGGCCCTCGGAAAGAATCTGTACACCGACGCCCACGAGAAAGAGCGCAGCCAGCGCCTGCTCGAGAAGGTGCGCAAGGTGGCAAATGATGACCGGTCCGCCATGGCGCGCGATGAGAAAGATGCGGCGGCGGCTCCGACCGGCGATGCCTATGTGCAGGTGGGCGCGGCCTACCTCGGTTTCGGCGAGCCGGAGAAGGCGGTCACCGCGATTACGACCGGCATCGCCAAGGGCAAGCTCAAGTACCCGGATGAGTCCTATCTGCTGCTGGGTATGGCCTATGAGCGCACCAAGAACAAAGCCGAGGCCGTGAAGGCCTTTGGCCGGGCGACGAGCGATCCGAAATACGCGCGCCTCGCCAAGCTCTGGGTGCTGGAGGCGCGTTCCTGATCGGCCTGGTGCCTGCCAGAGGGACTTAAGCCATGACCATCACGGCCGGCGATCGGATGCCCGCGGGCAAGTTCAGGATCATGGGCGAGAAGGGCCCGCAGGACCTGAGCACCGCCGAGCTGTTCAATGGCAAGCGGGTGGTGCTGTTTTCGGTCCCCGGTGCGTTTACCCCGACCTGCAACGCCAAGCACCTGCCGGGCTATCTGAGCCAGGCGGCCGAGTTCAAGGCCAAGGGCATCGACACTATCGCCTGCATGGCCGTCAACGACGTGTTCGTGATGAGCGCCTGGGGCAAGAGCGCCAACGCCGGTTCAACGGTGCAAATGCTGGCGGACGGCAACGGTGAATATGCACGGGCGCTGGGCCTCGAGCTCGATGCGCGCGGGTTTGGCATGGGTGTCCGCGGCCAGCGCTTTGCCCTCGTGGTCGACAATGGGGTCGCCACCCAGGTGTTCGTCGAAGCGCCGGGCGAATTCAAGGTCTCCACGGCCGAGCATGTGTTGAGCCAGCTCTAAGAGCGGCGCCTAGTGACTTGATTTGTCACTGATCCAATCGCAGATCGCCGCTGCCCTGGAGCAGGGGGGAACGCTCGTCGTACCCAGCCGCCAGCGTGAGGTGGCGCTGCGCCTGGCGCATACCCGCTTGCAGCTCGCCGCCGGGCTCACGGCCTGGCCCTCTCCTGAGATCTGTACCTGGAGCACCTGGCTCGAACGCTGTGCGGAGCAGGCTCGCCGCGGGTCGCTGCGGGGGCGGCGCAGGTTGGGGCGGGGAGAGGAATGGCTCCTGTGGCGCGAGGCGGCGCTCGAGGCCTGCGAGGGACTGGAACTCATGAGCCCGGCCAGCCTGGGCGATGCCCTGCAGCGCTCCTCAATGCTGCAGGACGCCTGGAATGTGCGCTGGACGGGCTCCGCAGTGTCGGAATATGGCGTGCTGCAGCGAGCCCGGACTGCGATGGCCCGACGTTGCCGGGCGCGGGGGCTTTACTCCGGCAGCGATTGGGCCGCGGTGCTGGCGGGGGCTCCCCCCGCGGCTGCGCCCCTGCTGTTCGCGGGTTTCCCCCTCATCGGCGGCGCGCTGCAAGCTCGCCTGCGGGCGCTGGGCGCGTCTTTTGCGGAGGATGCCGCAGGCCTTGGGGCCGCCGCCGCCGGGCCCCGCCAGGTCCGCTCGGGTGCAGACCGGAGCGATGAACTGCGCCTCGCCGCGCAGTGGTGCCGTGAACGGCTCGAACAGGACCCGGCGGCGCGTTTACTGGTGGTGATCCCCGAGCTGCTGGAGCAGCGCGCGGCCGCGATCCAGGCCTTTGAACATGCGCTGCATGGCGGAGCGCTGCTCGCCGAGCGGGGCGATGCCTTGTACGCGCTGGAAGGTGGGCAACCCTTAAGCCGCTACCCGCTCGTGGCGGCAGCCTTGGGTTTGCTGGCTCTGGCCAGCGGGCCCATCGGGTTCAGCCAGGCAGCCGCTGTCCTGCGCTCGCCCTACCTGGGCTGCGGATCGCAAGCCCAGCGCGCCGCTCTGGAATTGCTCGTCCGGGAGCGCAACGTGCACCGGGCGGACTTTGCCCTGCTGCTGGCTCTGGCGCGGACCGGAGTGAGTGGCCCGTTGGCCGGCCTCGCCGCCGCATTGGAAATCGCCGCGTCGTCGATGCTCCTGCCCTGGGGGGAGCGCCACGGGGCAGGGTGGTGGGCGCGGCGTTATGTCGAAATCCTGGAGGCGCTGGGCTGGCCCGGCACCGAGCCGCTGGGGAGCCCGGAACTGCAGCAGCGCGACCGCTTGCGCGAGCTGCTGGGCGAATTCGACCGGCTCGGTGAAGACGGGGAGCCGCTGCGCGCCTACGAGGCGTTTGAGCTGCTGGACGGGCTGGCCCGCCGGACGGCCTTTGAGCCGGAGAGCGCAGACGTGCCGGTCACCCTGACCGCGTCTCTGGACGACCCGCTGGTGAGCTATGAGGGCATCTGGGTGGCGGGCCTGGCCTCCGACACCTGGCCTGCGCCCCCCCGTCCCGACCCCTTCCTGCCGATTCCCGCTCAACGCGAGCTGGGCTACCCGCCCGCAAGCCCGCAGGGGCAGCTGCTGGCCGCACAAAGGGCAATGGCCGCCTGGGAGCGATGCGCCGCTCAGGTGATCTACAGCTGGCCGGAGTTTGACGGTGAGGTGCCGCTGGAACCCAGCCACCTGCTCGTGCCGGCGCCAGCGCCGCGGTCCGGAACGGAGGAGCGGCTGCGCACGCCGCTGTGCCCCGATCGGCTGGTGCAGGCCGTGCAGCGTTCCGCGCGACGCGAGGCGCGGCCGGCTGAACTGCCCATCGCCTGGCCCCGCGCTCGACACTTGCCGAGGGGCACCCGGACTGTGGAGCTGCAGTCCCTGTGTCCGTTCCGCGCGCTCGCCGAACTGCGGCTTGCCGCCGATCCGGTGGTGGACCCTGTTCCGGGACTTGACCGGCGCGAGCGCGGCCAGATCCTGCACCACGCACTCGAGCTGGTCTGGGGCCAGTTTGAGGGATCACGCGCGCTCAAGGCCCGCTCGCGCGAGCCCAAAGTCCTGCATCGGCTGGTGCGGGCGGCCGTGGCGCGAGCCCTGGAAACGCGCCTGTCAAGGCGAGTCCTGCCGCTCGCGGCCGCGCTGGTGGAGAACGAGCAACGACGCCTCGAAGGGTTGATCCTGGACCTGCTGGACCAGGATCTGGCGCGGGCCGACGTGGCGGACTTCACGGTCAGCCAGCTCGAACAGTCACGGGAGGCCGAGCTGGGCGGGATGCCCATCCGCGTACGGATGGATCGCGTCGATCGCCTGGACGACGGGCGCCTCATCATCCTGGACTACAAAAGCGGTCGGGCACAGCCTTTCAAGCCGCTGGATGAACGCCCGCGACAGGCACAGCTGCTCGCCTACGCGACGCTCGCGCCCGCGCCGCTGGCCGGAATTGCCGCCGTGTACCTGCGTGCCGGAGAGGTCCTCTGGCGCGGCGCCGCGGCAGATCCCGCCCTGCTGCCCGATCTGGGTAAGACGAGAGCCGCAACGGCGCCCTGGCCTGAACTGCTCCTGCACTGGCGCAAGGTCATCGACACTCTGGCGGGGGAATTTGCAGCTGGCGTGGCCACCGTGCAGCCACGGCCCGGCGCCTGCCGGGACTGCCACCTGCCGGGCCTGTGCCGCATTGCCGCGGAGAAACAGCCGCCGCCGGAATCTGAATCCGAGGGAGCGCCGGACGATGCCGACTGATCCGGCTGTGCTGACGGCGCAGGAAGCGCTGCAGGCCGATGCGGCGGCGCGCGCCGCGGCGCTCGACCCCAGTCGCTCCTTCCTGTTGCAGGCGCCAGCGGGTTCGGGCAAGACCACGGTGCTGAGCTGCCGCCTGCTGGGGCTGCTCGCCCATGTCGATGCGCCGGAGGAAATCCTCGCCATCACCTTCACGCGCAAGGCGGCCTCGGAGATGCGCGCTCGCGTTCTGAACGCACTGCAGGCGGCGCGCCAGGGCGCGGGCGAGCGCGAATTCGAGGCGCCGCTTGCGGCGGCCGCACTGCGCCGGGACCACGAGCGCGACTGGCGATTGTTGGAAACGCCTGCGCGCCTGCGCGTGATGACGATCGATGCCTACTGCCAGACGCTCGCGGCGCAGCTGCCGATCGCCTCGCGCAGCGGACTGCGGCTCGAGATCGCCGAGCCTGCCGGGGCGCTGTACGCCGCGGCGGCGCGGCGCGTGCTCGAACGGGCCCTCGCCGATGCGGACCTGGTGGCACCGGTGCAGCTGTTGTTTGGGCGGCTGGATAATGACTGGTCGCGCTTCGAGGATCTGCTGGTCCTGATGCTGCAGCAGCGGGCCCACTGGTTGCCACGCGTGCTGGCGAACGAGGGACCGGAACTCGGGGCCCGCGTTGCCGCGAGCCTGCGCGTGCTGATTGCCGAGCAGCTGAGCCGGGCTCTCGATGCCCTGCCGGCGCAGCCACTGCGGCAAGGCGAGCAGCTCGCCGCGCAAGCCGCGCGCAATCTGCTCACCGCGGCCACGGGTCACGCCGATGCGCTCGGAGCCGGCGCACGGAGCTGGCTCGAGTCCGCTCAACCGACATTGCGTGCCGCGCCTGAGGACCTGCCGCGCTGGCAGTTCATGGCCCGGCTCGCGGTCACCGGCGAAGGCGAATGGCGCCGCCGCTGGACGCGCAAAGAAGGCTTCGATCCTGAGCAGGGCGCGGACAAGCGGGCGCTCGCGGCATGGGTCGCCGAGCTCGCCCGATTGGATTCCGCCCGGGCCCTCATCAATGGGCTGCTGCTGCTGCCTGATGCCTTCGTGAATGCCGGCGACGCCGCGGCGCTCGCCGCGCTGTCATTGCTGCTGCGTCACGCGGCGGCCGAGCTGCAGCTGGAATTTGCGGCCCAGGGACGGGTCGATTTCGCCGCCGTCGCCGCGGCCGCGCGCGCGGCGCTGACGGAGGAGGGTGAGCCCACGGATCTGGCGCTGCGATGCGGCAGTGCCATCCGCCATATCCTGATCGATGAGTTCCAGGACACTTCTCTCGACCAGTTCGAGCTGCTGCAGGCGCTGACGGCCGGCTGGGAGCCGCAGGATGGGCGCACGCTGTTCGCGGTCGGGGACCCCATGCAGTCGATCTACCAGTTTCGCGAAGCCGAGGTGGGGCTATTCCTGCGTGCGCGCGCCTCGGGTGTAGGCGCGGTGCGGCTCGAATCACTCCAGCTGCGGAAGAATTTTCGCTCCGCGCCGCAGCTCATCGACTGGGTCAACACCCACTGCGGTGCGCTGTTTCCGCAGCGTGATGACGCACGCCTGGCGGCGATCCGCTACCTGCCGGCCGTCGCAGCACGCACGGACCTGGAAGGGGCGGTGAGCGTGCATCCGCTGGGTTCGCCCGCCGCGGAAGCGGAGGCGGCGCGAATTGTCGAGCTGGTGCGCTCGCGCCGGGCGCGGGAGCCGGGGCTCAGGCTGGCGATACTGGTGAATGCGCGCCAGCAGGCGGCACCGATCGCCGCCGCGCTCCTGGCGGCCGGAATTCCCGTCCGCGGCCTGAAGCTCGAGCCGTTGCGTGAACGCTCGGTGGTGCGTGACCTGTGTGCGCTGGCGCGCGCGCTGCAGCACCCCGGCGATCGCAGCGCCTGGCTGGCGGTGCTGCACGCCCCGTATTGCGGCCTGACGTTGGCGGAACTGCAGACGCTGTGTGAAGACCAGAGCGCGACACTGTGGGAGCTTGCCCACGATCCTTCGCGGGTGGCACTGCTCCCGATGGATGCGCAGCGCCGGGTGGAGCGCTTGTGCCTGGCCCTTACACCGGCGCTGTCGGGGCCGGAGCGCGCCTTGCCGCTGTGGCAGCGCATCGATCGGGCCTGGCTGCGCCTGGGCGGCCCGGCCGCTTGCGCGGAAGAACGCGAACTGCTCGATGCTCGGGAATTCCTCCGTGCGCTGGCCGCCGAGCCACGCGCCGAGGAATTGTCTGGTGATGTCTTCGATGAATTTGCCGCCGCGCTGTACGCCGCGCCGGCAACCGCTGAGCGCGCAGTCGAAATCCTCACCATGCACGGCGCCAAGGGGCTCGAGTGGGACATCGTGATCGTGCCCGGCATCGGATTGAGCCAGCGCTTCGATACCGAACCGCTCCTGCACTGGCTGGAATTGCCGGGCACGGGCGCCGGGCCTGAGCTGCTCCTGGCGCCGATCAGCGCCACGGGCGCTGCGCCGTCCCGCACGCTGGCCGGTTACATCCGCCACCTGCGCCGCGAACGCTCGCGCCTGGAGCGCGTGCGATTGCTGTATGTGGCCGCGACCCGCGCGCGACGCGAACTGCACTGGTTTGGCGCCGCGCCGGTCAACAGTGCCGGTGAGCTCGCACCGCGCCCCGGCACGACGTTGGCGCTGCTGTGGCCGAGTGTCGGCCCTGAGTTCCAGGCAGCGCGCGCCGCGGCCAGCGCCGAAGGGCCAGAGGAGCCGAGCACCTTGCCGTCACCGAGCTGGCGCCTCACGGCCGACTGGGAGCCGCGCGATCTGCCCCCACCGACGCCAGCCACGCGCCTGGAGCACTCGCTGCGCGAGGACAGCACCGAGCCGGAATATTCCTGGGTCCGCCTCGCCGCGCGTGCGGTGGGCACGATCGTGCACGCCGAACTGCAGCGCCTCGCGCAGCAGCCGCTACCGCTTCCGGAGCGTATTGATACGGCGCCCGAAGACTACTACGGCTGGCTCGAGGAGCAGGGCGTGGTGGCTACGGAGCGCGCGGATGCGGCGCTGCGCATTCATGCCGCGCTCAGCGCTACGCTGCGCGATGCGCGCGGGCGCTGGCTGCTCGGCGGCAAGCATCGCGCCGCGCACAGCGAGTGGCGCCTGACGGGGCGTCACGCCGGCCGTGTGGTGAACGTGGTCATCGATCGGCTAATCGTCGGGCTCGACGGACAACGCTGGATCGTGGACTACAAGACGGGCACTCACGAAGGAGGCCAGCTGGGCGCCTTTCTGGCGGAGGAGGAACTGCGTTACCGGCCGCAGCTACAGCGCTACGCCACACTCGTGCGTGCCGCAGCGCCGGGCCCGGTGCGCGCGGCGCTTTATTTCCCCCTGCTCGGGGAGTTTCGCGAAGTGGACCTGGAAGGTGCGGGAGCGTGATCCCGCGCAACCGGGCAGCGCTCGGCGCTACAGCGTTCCGGTCAGCGAGAAAGTGCGGCGCCCGCGCGCATCGCGGTCCAGAAAGTCCACCGCTTTCACGAGATCGGCACTGGCTTCGGGCCTGGGGGTGACCAGGCCGTTGAGTTCATAGTCGCTGCCGTCGCGCAGCTGCAGGGTGCCCGTCACGGCCAGCGGGCCGCCCACGTCGCGCAGAGTGCCCACAATGGCGCCGTTCCCCTTCGCGGCGGGCCCGAACCTCAGCTCGTAACTGCCAAAGGCCATGGGTGGGTTGCGCTGCGCCAGGTCCAGGGCCGTCGCCGTGCCGATCAGCGCCTGCAGGCGATGCTGCTCGAAATCGACCTGCTTGAATTCCAGCCGCAGCGTGCCCCCCCAGCTGGTGGGAAACAGCGGCAGAAATTCCGTGCCGACGGGCAGCTGCGCGTGCACATCGCGCAACTCAAGGTGCCCGCCCAGGCCGATCGACAGCCGCAGGGTGCCCGGGGCGCGGGCATCGGCGCTGGACAAGTCCACATCGAAATGTCCGCGCAGCAGCGGCCAGGCGTGCGCGATCCAGCCCACATCCTGCAGCTCGACCCCGGCGGCGCGCAGCCGCGTGCAGGAGCCGCGCCACAGGGATCCGTAGGGCAGCGAGCAATCGACACCCGGCGGGACAAATCTCAGCGCCCACGCCGCCGGCGCCCTGATCAGCACCGTGAGCAGGAACAGCGAGGCGGCCAGGACCGACAGGAATCGCCACGGCATCGGTGTGAAATCCTTAAGGTGGCGCGAGCACGAAGCTGGCGCTGACCAGGCCTGGATTGTTGCCGCCGTCGATGCTGGCCGAAATCACCCGCACCCCGTGCCGCTGTACGAGTTCACCGACCCAGTTCAGCAGGCTGTCGAAGGCCACCTGCTCGACGCGCACACTCAAGGCGCCGCCGCCGTTGGACTGGCTGGTGAGCGAGCGTGCGATTCCGGTTTCGCGCGCGACGCGATCGACGAGCACCACCAGCGAGGCGCCGCTCGCGGCCGGGGCGCTCGCGCGCAACGCGCCGAGCTGCGGTGCCACCGACTGCAGCCAGGCGAGGTCCGCGCGTCGGGTCGCAACGCGCTGCTCGAGCCGGGCGACGTGGCGTTCGAAGGGCAGGAGGAGACCCAGCAGCAGCACCACCGCGCCCGTGGCGGATCCGATCAGCACCACGCGCTGCTCGCGCGGCGAGAGGGCCTGGAACCAGTCGAGGAGCCGCTGCATCAGGAGGCGCCCGCGCGCAGCTGCACGTTGCCCTCGAAGGCATCGCCGGCCGGGGCGCCGGATACAATTTCCGCCTGCCACCCGGCGCTGCGCAGGGACTGATTGATGCGATCGAGGCTCTGAGCGTCGCCGGTGCGCACTTTGAGCTGCAGTGCGCCGTCGCGGAAACTCAGTGCCTGGATGCGCGAGCCCGGCACCGCACTCATGGCCTGGGCGAGCACCTGCAGTTCCGGCAGCAGGCCGTTGCGTCCGCCCCTGGCCTGTGCGCTCAGCAGCGCCTGTTCCACGCGCTCGCGTATCGAGCCGTTGCCGCTGGTCCACTGCGGATCCACTAGCTCCCCGATCATGCGGTCGAGCTCATGATCCGCGCGATTCAGTCGCGACAGCGACCAGGCCTGCGTGCCGGCATGAAACAGCAGCAGCCCCGCGGCGAGCGCCGCCGCGACGCGCCAGCGCTGCCAGTGCGCGCCGAAGTTTCCGCGCGGCGCGTAGCTGCCCTGCAGGAGATTGATGGGTGCCGCCGTCGGCAGCTGTGCCGCCAGCCAGGGCAGGGGACCGGAGCCCAGCAGCTGCAGCTTCAGATCGGCCAGCTGTCCGCGCGCGTCTTCGATCTCGGCAGAGCGCCGCTGCCACTCGACCGAAGTCGTATAGAGCAACAACTGCGTGGTGGCGGTGGCTTCACCGCAGGCGATGGCCAACGCGGCGGCAAAACCACCCGGCGGCGCCGAGACACTGAGCGCCGGTGCTTCACCGGCGCAGAAATTCAGGGCATCGCCATCGAGCAGCGCCACGGCGTAGGCCGGACTGCGCGGCAGCAGTTCCGCTTCGCTGCACAGCAGGTCGGGCTGGAGGCCGGCGCCCTTGAGCTGCTCCAGGCACCCGTCCAGGAAAGTTCGGGCCACGACCGCGACACGGGTGCGGCCACCGGCATCGGTCGTACCCAGGGCGCAATGCTGCGCCTCGATGTCAGAGGCAATCCGCTCTTCGATCGCGAAGGGGGCGAGCTCGGCTGCGCGCGCGCCGGAGCGCGGCGGCAGCTCCACATCGAGGCACAGTACTTCGGCGGGATTCACCACCACCGCCACGCGACGGTTGATCGCTGCGGCCGCCGCCGTCTCGAGCGGGCCCTCCTGCACCGAGATGAGGGGCAGGCCGGTGGCGTCGACGGTCAGCCAGGCGGCCGCGGTTTCGGCGGCGCGGGGCATGCGTACGATGAGCCATTCCGCCATGCTTATTCCGTGCCGAAAGTTCTTAATATCGGGCGCGTCTGACCACTCTGATCCTGCTCGAGCAGACTGTACAAGGTGAAGCGGGTGGTGCCAATAGTGATCCAGGTGCGCAGCCGGAAATAGGTTGAGGTGGTGCCGAGGTTGAGTCCCGCCTTCTGCGCGGCCCCGAGCCCGCTCATGAATCCGGCCATGTCGGGAAAGCAGGGGTTTTGCTGGCGTTGCAGCGCCAATTGCTTCAGGTCGATCGCGTAGCTGCGCTGCCCGCCGGCAATGGCGTCGAGCACTTCGCCGGGCGCAGTGCAGATGTTGAGCTTGGTGGCCGGCGGCAGGGCGGTGACAAAGGGTGCCAGCCGATCATAACTGGCCCGATCCATTCCCATCGCCAGCAGCTCGGAGATGCTGGTCAGCGGGAGATTCGGTACCCGGTGCGCCGGCTCCTGCGCGAGGTAAAAACTGTCCTCGCCACCGCCGGGAAAGATCGGCTGATCGTCACTGTCGATCCAGTCGACCAGGCGGTCGGCAAAGCTGGCGTCCAGGTCCAGGGCCCGCAGGAGCGCCTTGAGCTGGGCCACACTCGTAGGATTTTGGACCAGGGCGCCGCCTGGCGCCGCCGGCAGCGCTCCTGGGCCCGTCCAGCCCGGCACGCCGGTGGGCGCGGCACCCGGTGCACTGGTGGCAGGGGCGCCGGGCACGCCCGTGCCTGCGGCGGCCATCACGACACTGTTGAGATTGAATTTGCCGGTCTCGTCTTCCAGGACGGCTTCCAGCACCGCGCCATGGTC
>Ga0209131_1001806_pt1 | contig 14708 bp, 14 predicted proteins | sample GraSoi_2013_40cm_FD_185826 | JGI IMG/M metagenome (GOLD analysis project Ga0209131, IMG submission 185826) | Grasslands soil microbial communities from the Angelo Coastal Reserve, California, USA - Sample 9_17_2013_40cm (SPAdes) (version 2) | ecosystem: Environmental > Terrestrial > Soil >...
CAATAACACCACGAACGCCTGTGAAACCAAAGCTGGTTGCACCACGAGCGGACCGGTGATCATCGAACCGCCGGAAAATCTTCTGTTCAAAAAGCCAGCGTTGGTCAATTCCTCGACGAAGATCGCATCCGCCGCCCGCAAACGGGATACGCGCTCAGGCGTCACCTCCCCGAGACAGCGCACGGTCAACCCCGGACCCGGAAACGGTTGCCGCCAAACGAGGCTTTGAGGCAACCCAAGCGCTTCGCCCACTGCCCGCACTTCATCCTTGAATAAATAACGCAGCGGCTCGACCAATTCAAATTGCATATCCTTGGGCAAACCACCGACATTGTGATGTGTCTTAATTTTTTCCGCTTTATTTCTATCGGGAGCAGATGACTCCACTACGTCTGGATAAATTGTCCCTTGCACTAAAAATTTCGGCTGCCCCAATTGCTTCGCCTGCTGTTCAAACGTGCGGATAAATTTTTCGCCAACGATTTTTCTTTTCTGTTCCGGGTCAACAACGCCCTTGAGTGCCGAAAGAAAATCGTCAGCGGCGTTAACGGTCACGAGTTCAGCGTGCAGATTATCTCGAAAGGCGGAAGCGACTTGTTCGCCCTCGTTCTTGCGCAAGAGACCCGTATCCACGAATACGGCCACGAGCTGGTCACCGATCGCTTTATGGACCAGCGCCGCTGCCACCGATGAATCAACTCCGCCAGAGACCGCCGCGAGCACGCGTTGATTACCAACTTGTTTTTGAATCCGCACAACAGAATCTTCAATAATGGATGCCGGGTTCCAATTGGGTTTGACCCCGCAAATATCAACCACAAAATGTTTGAGTAATTTGGTTCCATTCGGCGTATGATTCACTTCGGGGTGGAACTGCACCCCGAAATATTTGCGTTGCATATCACCCATCGCTGCAAAGGGACTGTTGCCGCTGCGTGCCAACGCGATGAAACCCAGCGGCATACGCGTGATCTTATCGCCATGTGACATCCACACTTTGGAGATCACATCGAGCATGGTGCCGGGCACCATCTTTTCGATTTCAGCATAACCATACTCACGACTCGTGGATGGATACACTTCGCCACCGAGCGCATGCGTCATAGCTTGCATGCCATAACAAATGCCCAGGATGGGTAAGCCAGTATCAAAAATAAATTTCTGAACATAGGGCGCATTTTCTTCATACACTGAACGCGGACCACCGGATAAGATGAAACCCTTGGGGCTAATGGCAAGGATCTTATCCATCGGCGCGTCCCAGGGGAACAACTCACAATAGACCTGCGCTTCACGCACCCGCCGCGCAATAATCTGCGCATACTGCGAACCAAAATCGAGAATAGCAATAGAGTCCATAAAATTTATCCTGTAGGGCGAGGTTCTCTCGCCCGTTCATGGGCGGGGAGACCCACCCCTACAATATCTGAAACAAGATGAAAATGCAATTGAGGAAAATCCTGATACTCGCCGCCGTTGACAATCAAATGATATGTGGCAAGTTGAAATTCATCCACAAGGCTCTGTACGGTAGTGTAGAGGTCAGTGAGAAACATAGAATCTTTTGAATCAAATTTTTCCAATGAAGCTACTGATTTCTTCGGCACAAGCAAAATATGAAACTTATAAACTGGTTTCGGATGATAAAACGCCAGCAAGATTTCCGTCTGCGTAATCGTTTTACAGGAATGGCGAAGCTCATATGAGCAAAGATCCAACCGATAAGAGGAGCGAGAAACCAAAGTGTTCTACGCATACTTTGGAATTCAGAAGCTTGCTTCTGGAACTTTCGACAGCAAGTTGTCGGACACCAAATTTACACCGGTTCCCCAAACACAACCTTATCATCATCCATTGCGGTAATGCAAGCCAACGAATGGATTGGCACACCCAGGGTCTTCAAGACATCGCGACCGCCTTCAAAGAGTTTTTCGATCAATGCGCCAATACCAACGATTTTCGAACCGGATGCTTCGGCGAGACGTGCCAAACCCAGGATGGTTTGTCCGCTGGCGAGGAAGTCATCGATGATCAAAACCTTTTCCCCACTCGCCAAATATTCAGGCGAAACGATCAACTCGACCATACGTCCTTTCGTATGAGAAGGCGCCAGTGTGAGATATACCTGATCGGGCATGGTGATGGGCTTGGTTTTGCGCGCATACACCACCGGCAAACCGAGATGGATGGCAGTTGTCAAGGCTGGAGCAATGCCCGAGATTTCAGCGGTCAGCACCTTGGTCGCACCAACTGAGGCGAAAAGCCTCGCGAATTCCCGTCCACATGTATCCATTAAAAGCGGGTCCACTTGATGATTAACAAAACTATCCACTTTCAAGATGCCCCCACCCAAAATCTTTCCATCGCGCAAAATACGCTCCTCCAGTTCTTTCACGTACGCCTCCTTGGACCAGACAAATTTCTGTGATTGTACAACGTGCGAGATGGAAATGCAAACCGTGTTCTTATTTCACTGTCAACCAAACGCCTGCCAACACCACGCTCAACCCAATGAGGCGCGTAATATCCAAAGGACGGGCAGCGGCACCCAGCCAGCCATAATGATCGAGGATCGTCCCCACCAAAAGCTGACCCGCAACCACCGTTGTAATGGAAGCGGCAACACCCACGCGCGGAATTATATAACTGACCGCAGCAATCACAATCAACCCAAAGAAACCCGCGCCGAGCGTATACCAGGGCGCACTGCGCCACTGCACCAGTTTGCTGCCATAAACCAACAGCGGGATCAACGCGATGATCGCGCCACTGATGTGCACAATGAATACGCTCTCAAAGATCCCAAGCCGTTGTGTGATCATACTCGACATCGGGCTTTGCAATCCCACCGCCACGCCGCCTACCAATCCAATCAGGATGATCAAAAGAATCGCATTCATGTGGTTTGTCCTTTATTTATTTTAGGTGTGATCATTTGCTCCCCAGGTTATATAAAAACAAATACACGGATGTATCTGGATTCCGAATCTCACGGACCTTAGTCCCGATCTGATCGAGATAGGCGACGATAAAATCCCGCTCATTGAAATCACCCTGCTCATATACATGCGACATCAAAATCCAGACCCGATGCTGACCTTTAAGCTTATCTAGTCTTTGCAATATGACTTGCGGATTCTGATAATCATCCCGCTCACCGAATTCATAACGCATCTTATCCAACCCGTAGCCGGCTGCGTAAAAACGAAAAGCCAGCGTCGCCCCGTAAGTGACGTACAACACATCGCCAGCCTTCGCTTTTTCCTGAACATATGCCAGCGCCGGACGAATATGTTCATAATATTTTGGCTGAACAAAATAACCCAGAGATGTAGTAAAAGGTCCATAAAGCAGATATAGACTGAATGCCAGCATGATACCAATATTTAAAATGGGTCGTGTACTCAGTCTCTGTTGAATGGTTTCCAACAATTTACCGATCAGAATCAAACCAATCGGAACAAGGAACAGGATCATTCGGTCAAGCACGGGATACAACTGCAAAGACGAGGCTGTCAGCGTAACGAACAGGATGCAGGCAAAGGCAAGTGCATACTCTCGTTTCTGCCGCCATAACATAACCCAGCCGATCAGCATCAATCCAAAAATAAATAGAGGCAAATACGGGATGCCAAACTGCATACTAATGTTTGTGTTGATTGTGCTTAAATACCAACCCAGATCGCGCCAGGGAGGCATCGGCACAAAATCACCTCGCCAGTAATCATGGATAAAATTATTTTGCCGGAGGTCTTTTAGCACCAACAAATAAAAGAACACAAGATTGACCAACCAAATAAATCCCATGCTGAATGCGAAACGCAAAGATTGATAATCCCGTCTTTGGAAGTAAATTACGACGAGGGTCAGACCAATTCCAGCTAACACAAACAAAGCCGGGTGCGAAAACCATAAAGCCAGCAAACCTATCAGAGTAAACCAAACAAAATCTTTTTTAGAAGGAGCCGCGCTGAACAAACGCTCTGCCATCAACAGCAAGCCGATGGTCACTGCCACATCCAAAATATATTGTTTGACTTCAGATGAATAATAAACCAGCTGCGGATTCACAGCAAACAAAGCCAATACGATTAACAAACCCGTGCCACTGATTATCTGCTTGAGGAGCAAATAAAATAACCATAACGCCGCCAGCCCCATCATCAACGGAAAAAGACGAAGCACCAATTCGTTCTTCCCCAATATCACGTTGAAGAATTTCTCAACCAGCAAAAAACCAACTGGCGTTCCTTGATCATAATCCAGCGGCTTGAAGAGACCGGAAAAATCACGGTTGACGATATTCAATGCTAGCATGGCTTCATCGATCCACAAGGAGCGGCCCGTGAGATATTGTCTAATACGCAACACGAACCCAACCAGCAACAGAATCACAACAGCACTATTTTCGCGCGCGAAAAACGTTTTTAGATTCTTCGAGGTTGACTGCAATGGGCCGGTTTTCATATTCGAGATTGGATTGAACTACAAAACCCCGAACCCGTCAAACCCTAGCTCAATGAATAGTTGAGCCAAATATTTATCGATTTATGATGTTGTTGAAATCTTGAACAAGCAAAAGCAGGGATTGCGCCAACTCAAAATCACCGCCGAAAGCACACACGATTTCAAGTTACCGGAAGCATAGCCATTTTAAAATCATCCCATATACCAGAGCACTATTTTTTCACAGCCTATCGCTGGCTCTCAGCTCAACAACCTGTAACCCTGCCAACGGCAAAAGGAAGCCCGCCAGCGCCCCTCCTAAAGGCGTCGCGCCCTGCATCAATGTTCGCAACAGAGCGAATACCCGGCCGCGCATATCAGCGGGGATGACTTGCATCCGCAACGTCTGCGCCCAAATGGTAAGAGGCGCACTGAAGAACCCAAGTAGAAATAACCCGCTTCCTACGAAGCCGAGACCTGCTCCCACCAAAAGGGCAGTTGCCGCGCCTGAAAAAATCTGCGCCAACGCAATGCGGATGCCAAGCCCTAGCTTCGAAATTAAACTCCCGGCTAGCGCCGCGCTGATTACTTCTCCAAGTGCCATCGCACCGAGCAATGTTCCATAAACTTTGGGGCTGTTCGGCGCGATCAAATCAGAGAGCAGGGGCAAATACACAGTCATGATGCCAGAGCCGATATTGAAGCACATGAACATTATGGTCGTGGCAAGAATAACCCTATTGGAAGTCATCAAGTGTGCGGCGTTCTTCAGACTGTAGGGTATTTTGCCTGAATTCGACTCCTCTTGCAGTTGTTCGATGATGTGAAGCCGTGATAATACAAAAGCGAAGACAAGATACGAAAGCGTGTCAACAATCACTACATTCATTGTCCCCATGACGACGATCAGCAAACCTGCCAGTGGCGGACCGATGACGCCGCTGATTGTGTAACTCAAAGTCTCCATCGCGTTAGCAGTATCGAGTTGCTCTTCCTTGACAATGGCTGGAATCAACGTGGGACCGCCAGCCAGTGAAATCATCATCAACAAGCCATAAAGTGCTGCAAAGATATAAACATGCCACACTTCCAACCTGTTCAACGCATACAGGATTGGGATCAGCGCGAACGCCAGGCCGCGAATCAAATTGTCTACAAGCATCACACGGTGGGCGGAGAAACGGTCAAGTAATGGTCCTGCGAAAAATCCGCCAATGAGAATCGGCGCAGTATAGGCGATGGTGAGAATGCCCAACGCTTGGACAGACCTGGTCTTCTCGAAGATAAACCAAGTCAGCGCGACGCGCGTCAATGAATCGCCGAGGGAGGAGAAGGTAAATCCCAGCCAGAAAGGCAGGAAGTTTTTATTTTGCAAAATATCGCGGTAGGATTTGAATTGCAGAGCAGGCATTAACGGGTCTGCAAATCTTCCGGGCGAACCGGCGTTCGGCGGATACGAATGCCGGTAGCATCAAAAATCGCGTTGGCTACTGCGGGCACAATCGGTGGCACACCCATCTCACCCAAACCCTGCGGGTCACGTTCATTAGGGACGATATACACTTCCACCTCTGGCATTTCACGCATTTGCAAAAGCGGATAATCATGAAAGTTGCTTTGTTGTACGCGACCCTGTTCATAAGTGATTTCATTGAACATGGAAGTCAAACCAAATACAATGCTGCCTTCGATCTGCTGCGCCACCATATCAGGGTTGATGACTCTGCCGCAATCAATGGTACACACCACCTTATGGACTCGCACCGCACCATTCTGGACAGATGCTTCAGCGATCATGGCAACAATCGAGCCATGATAAATCTGACAGCCAATACCGTGTCCGTGCCCTTGAGGCAATGATGAACCCCAATTGGCTTTACTCGCTGCCAGTTCGAGGACGGCCCGCAATGGATTCGTCTCATCCAACATGCCCATGCGGAATTCGTACGGATCTTTCTTAAGAGTTGCTGCTACTTCATCAATGAAACATTCATTAGCGAAAGCATTGGGCGTGCTTAACACTCCGCGCCACGGACCCGTGGGCACGGGAGTATTTACCAGAAATGGCTGCGGAAGATTATTGGAAATCTTGTATAAAACCCCAAGCCCTTCTTCCACAACATCACGACCCGCGTGATAAGCGATGCCATTGATGCCGGGTGCAGCGATGAAATGTCGCCACAATTGGAGGTTGCCATCTGCATCCCAACCAGCTTTCAACCAATGGTATGTGATCTGCCGATAAAAATCATGTTGGATATCGTCATCACGCGTCCAAACAATTTGAATTGGCGCACTCATGGCTTGTGATATTTCTGCGGCTTCCAGTGGATAATCCACTTCGAGCTTGCGCCCAAACCCTCCGCCCAATAGTGTGACATGCACATTGATTGGAAGCTTGAGGCGGTTCCGAACAAACGATTGAACGTCCTGTGGATTCTGAGTCGGTGCCCAAATATCGCAGTGATCGGAGCGCACATCCGCCACACAATTGACCAGCTCCATTGTGGCGTGCGCGAGAAAAGGTGTTTCGTAAATTGCCTCAACGGTTGTCAGCGGAGTCGACGATTCTTGAGCAACAACTGAATTGATTTTGTCCACCAACTTCTGTCGAATAGACTCAGAAGAGAGTGACGCTAATGAGCCTTCATCCCAATTGACTTTCAACGCAGCACGACCTTGAATTGCCGCCCAGGTATTTTCCGCGACGACCGCCACACCGTTCGATATCTTGATGACCTTCCGAACGCCCGCCGCCGACTCAGCCTGAGTTGAATCGTAATCTATTAACTTCCCACCTAGCACCGGGCTGCGTGCCACCGTTGCAAATAACATGCCAGGCAAACGCACATCCAAGCCATAAATGGCTTTGCCCGTGACAATATCCTTGCCATCAATACGTGGCACCGATGTGCCAATCAGTTTAAAGTCTTTGGGGTCTTTGAGTTGTGCAGTTGTATCCAACTTCAAATCTTTGGCAATACCAACGAGTTCGCCATAGGAAAGCTTTTTACCTGAGGCGGCGTGAACGATCTTACCTTGGTCAGCTTTACATTCCTCGACAGGAACGTTCCATGTTTGCGCCGCAGCGTTGATAAGAATCGCGCGCGCCATTGCTCCAGCTTCACGTAAAGGCGCGTAATTGATCGTGATACTACCGCTGCCGCTGGTGATCTGATTCAGTTGAGCCTGTGCGTCCATTTGTTCGACGCGGATATTTGCCCAATCGGCTTCGAGTTCCTCAGCAAGGATCATTGCCAGGGAGGTGCGGACGCCTTGTCCCATTTCGGAACGGTGAATGATGAGGGTGACACTTTCATCCTGTGCAATGCGGATGAACAGGTTTGGTTCAAAGACCAGTCGTGGGGTGGGTGTTGTTGTAGGGGTAGGTGTGATGGTAGGCACTGAGATCATCTCAGGCGCGCAGGCATCCAAATACGCCCCGATTAATAGCGCACCACCAGCGGTGAAAGAGACTTTGATAAAGTCGCGGCGAGTCAATAATGGCGACATGCTTTAACCTCCCTCAGCGGCATGATGAATGGCGCGACGAATGCGGAGATAAGTGCCACAGCGGCAGAGATGATTCTCGAAAGCCGCATCAATTTCGGCATCGGTAGGATGCAGGTTCTTATCCAACAAAGCAACCGTGTTCATGATCTTCCCCGTTTGGCAATATCCGCATTGCGGCACGGCTTCCGCGAGCCACGCTTGTTGCACTTTATGCTCACCATCAGTTGAAAGCCCTTCGATAGTCGTGATAGGTTTGTCTGCGAGCGTTGAAAGCGGCGTGATACAGGAACGGGTGGCTTCACCATCGATAAGCACCGCGCATGCGCCGCACAGACCTACGCCGCAGCCGAACTTTGTGCCAGTAAGATTCAGCAGGTCACGCAATACCCACAACAATGGCATGTTTGGGTCTGCCTCTATAGTGAAGGCAGAACTATTAACGGTCAGGTTGAATTTCGCCATCAGGGATACTCCTCAGATGAAATGATTGGTGCTGATGAAATCCGAATCAAGATAGACACATGCTTTGAAAGTATAGGGAACATATGTATACGTGTCAACCTCCGGAAGTGGGGAATGCAATCCTACTACGAACGTAGATGAGTTTATCCACTCTCGATGTCTTGAGTACAATAAGTTTGATTATTTATTCCGACCAAAGGAGATATTTGTATGAAAGATGGAAAATGCCCCATGTGCAATTCAACTGAAGTGTAGGCCAATCACCCAGTGAATTTTCGCGCGTCAGGTCAGATCGTTGACCTGGAAGATGAAGATGGAAACGATGATCTCGGAGCTGACTTTATCCCCTATATCTGCACGGGTTGCGGATTTACTGCCATGTATGTGGAAGATCTGGGTGATATTAAAGACCTGCCTAAAACAAATGGCTGGAAAAAGGTAAAGTAGTTTTCGGCTTATGGGCTTTTACTCACTGATCGCCTTGATATATCTCTCCGCAGATCGCTTCACCGCGGACTTTGCATCGAGCACGAGATAATCCCACCAGCCACCGTAGATGAGATCGAAGTCAAATGGTTCTACGGCATTGACGATGCGTTCGATGGCACGTTTGTTCAACGGAATCATGTTGGGATAGCTATACATAAAACTGACGTAGTGCCGATCTTGCGCAACCTGCATGGTATCGCCAGTCAATAACGCGCCACGACCATTCGCACCCTGCGCCCAGTGCAAAACATCCGAGCCTTCAAAGTGACCGCCGCAGCGGACCAAAGTTAATCCATCCACTAATGAATACATCTCACCTTCCCAGAACACGAATGCGGAGTCCGAGCGCATCACCCATTGACGATTGTCCGCGTGCCAGTAGATCGGAGCGTGATCAAAGGCGTGACTCCATTCAACCAATGACCCAATCGTGTGGGGATGCGAAACCGCGATGGCAGAGATTCCACCAAGTGCACGAACAGCTTCGACCGTGGCAGCATCCAAAAGACTGACACAGTCCCACAGTACATTACCATTCGGTGTGCGGACCAATAGCGCACGTTGACCAATCGCAAAAGCAGGAACAGTTCCGATGCCGGTCAGATGCGGAGCGACCTCCTCGATGCGGTTGTGATATTCCTTTTGCATTTCAGGGATCGTCGTCCAACGTTGTCCCTTTTGCCCGATATACTGCCGTTCATCTTCGCAAATGGGACAATGTTCGGGCGGGGAATCGGTTGCCGCGTGTTGGACTCCGCAAGTGGCGCAAATGTAATTTGTCATGACTCTCTCCTTGGTTCTGACGGATTTCAGGACAAGAAAATTATACAATATGGGTCTCTTTGTTGGGGCAGATGAAATGTGTCGCCACCATGTTTTGTTCAGGGACCGGAAAACAGGGGCAAACGTTTTATAATCGTTCTCAGGTTGAAATTCCAGTGATGACTTCCGCATAAGTTGCTGAATCACATGTTGAACCTCGTTCACATAGAGAGAGAATGTAATGAAACGAATTAAGTGGTTATCAGGGCTGATTGTTATTACGTTAAGCGTATCATTGCTCGATGCTTGTAGCTTTTCGATTCAAGTGTTGACTGCTCCCGTTGCTCCTAAGGCAACTCCTACATCGATACAGGCGATTCCATTCACACCGACAGTGGTTCCGTCAACGATCATCCTTCCCTCTGCGACTCCCACACTCGTACCCATCCGAGTCGATACGATACAGATGATCACGATTTTCAGGAGCTTTGATCTGAAGGAAGGTATGCGCAGCCTAGCGTTCACACCGGATGGCACAGTCCTGGCTGCGGCAGGAGGCAATACCGAAGACTTTGCTATTCATCTATGGGATGTGACGAACGGGCAGGCAATCGGTACATTGAGTGGGAATAGTGGCATTGTCTGGGGTGTGGCGTTCTCACCCAATGGTCAGATGCTCGCCTCAGCCTCCAGCGATAAGACAGCAAAGATCTGGGATTGGCGCAGTGGAACTCTCCTGAAGACATTGAATTTTCCTGACCAGGTTGGAAGCATAAGTTTTTCGCCAGATGGTCAGACCCTGGCTGTAGGTGGACTTGATGATCTGCCGAGTCTGCGTGCAGCCATCTGGACCTTTTCCACGGGTTCCTGGAAACCACTGTTAAAAATCCCTGAGTACGTGAACATCACAGCCATGACCTACTCACCTAATGGACGGTGGTTGGTTGGCGGCGGAGCATCCCGTAATGTGCAGGTGTGGAGGACGAGTGATGGCACTTCAGTATTTACGCTCAACCATGCTCATCAAGTTTTGGATGTGGCCGTTTCGCCTGATAATTCGACCGCGGCAACGGCAACTTGTGGAAGCACATTGAACGATCAATGCACCGAAGGAAGTATCTGGGTGTGGGATTTATCCACCGGGAAGTTGATCAAGAAGCTGGCAAATTTTCCGAATGTGGTCGAGAGCGTGGCTTTCTCTGCGGATGGTTCTGCATTGATTGCCGCCTCGCGTGATGGGACGCTGCGCGTCTATGCCACCTCCAATTATGAATCTCAGTTTGAAGCTGATCCTCCGGGCGGGAACGGGGTTATGACACTTTCACCCGATGGCAGGCTGCTCGCCACCGGTGGCGCTACGGGAGAGGTTCGCCTTTGGAAGATCGTGGAGCGCCCATGAATCAGGCAACAAACAACCCCTGGTTAAGAGATTTTTCTTAAGCAGATGATGAGATAAAAGAAATTCAACCCAAAATCTTTTGCGATAGAGGAGATTTCAACATGAAAAACGGACATTGCCCCATGTGCAATTCAAACGAAGTGTATGCCAATCCCACGACTAGGTTTTTCAGTTCCAGCGCGCGGGTCCGTTTGATTGATGACAACGGAGCGCCGAATCCATCATCCATCGGGTTTATCCCGTATATTTGATATTTGCATGAACTGCGGATTCACCGCCATGTATGTGGAGCACATAGACGAAATCAAGGATCTGCCAAAGACCAAAGGTTGGGAGAAAGTCGCCTAACGTGTGGGCACTTGCATTCAGGGTCATTTAGAGCAACCTTGAGCAGAGTCCGAACGTATGTTAAGTTTGAACGGTAAAATTTGTTCGTAAAGGATAATGACATGCACAGGCATAGAAGATTTCGATATGGTTCAAGGGTGTTCCGTTCGTGGCGGCCCTTCCGTGGCATTTTTTGGTTAATCTTGTTCGCTTTTCTCTTCCTGGGCGGACGTTGGTGGCCTGGCATTTTGGTATTGATTCTGGTTGCCAGCGTATTCGGATCACTCTTTCGGGGTGTGAGCCTGAACAATGGAGCCAGAATCAGCCTCCAGCGGAAGTCCCGATGCGGACTCCTGCTCCTGCCGCGCCGATCATGACTCAGGCGCCAGTCGAGCCCATTCACCGCATTGACCTGTTGCCCGTCACCTGCCCGCAATGCGGAGGTCCAATCCGTTCGGACGAAGTGAAATGGATGGGAAAACAATCGGCGGCCTGTCCGTATTGCGGCTCGAACCTGCCGATGAAGAAGCTGTAATTACAGTTTGATGTGACGTTGACACAACGCAAGGACGCCTGATTCGGCGTCCTTTTGCTACCCATGACTAATTCACCCAGTGTTTTCTCGTTACTAGAAACGACGAAAAATGCCTTGCGCTTCAATGCTATAATTAGGATATGGATACCAAGTTTGATATCAAAATGTATCGTGAGCGCTGGAAAGCCGTTGAGGAAATTGAACGGCAGGAATTGCGCGCCATGTCTGTTGAAAAACATTGGAAACAAATCAACACCCTGATTCGATTTGCTCTTGAGAACGGACTCATGCGCGGTAATGATGATAACGAAATGGAAGTATTCTTTCGCTGGGCAAAATTAAAAGGGGCAGCGTGAAATTACAAAAAGAGATAGAACCTTTTCGAGCGACAATAGAAGCTATTCAACGTCTGCTTGCAAAATTTGACAACCGTGGGGTGATTATCGGCGGGATCGCTGTGGGCTTTTTGGGTAGACCTCGTTTAACAGAAGATGTGGATGCAATGTTCCTGCTATCGACACAACATATTCATCAATTTCTGGAAGCTGCAAAAGAAGAAAATATCCAGTCAAGAATTCCCAACGCGGAAGAATTTGCCCACAAAAATCGCGTGCTATTACTGCAACATGCTCCTACAGAAACTAACGTCGACATTTCACTGGGTGTTTTGCCTTTTGAAGAGGAAATGGTCGAAAGAGGGATTGTTCAATCTACAAGCACATTATCAATTCGCCTTCCCACCCCGGAAGATCTAATCATTATGAAGGCAGTTGCTCATCGTCCTAAAGATCTTGAAGATATTCGGACGATCATTGATAAAAACCCAAAATTAGATGTTGATCGCATCAGGCAATGGACCAAATCTTTTGCTGATGTTTTGGAAACACCAGGCTTGTGGACTGATATCGAAGACATGTTCAAATAAAAACTCGGAGTCATAAAGCTTCCGAGTTTTTGATTCCAGCATTCCACCATCCCTCGTCAAAACCATGCCAGGCACCCATCTCCTACAGAAGACCCCTAACGGGGCAGGTGGGTGGGGACACTAGGACTTTCCGTCCCAGTGTTTTTTTCTAGTTGTAACCGTGAACAGAAATGAAACATTGCTCCTCTTAGAAATGCGGTAAGATTCCAGCGAGGAATCGTGACAAAAACATCCACCACTCCCGCCTTCGACCCAGCCACCTACACAAGGATCGCGCTGAACGACCTTGTGGTCTATTCTGTCTATTACCTGTACAAACAGGGATCGGAGATCACCTCCGAAGATATTATCTCGGCTTGCTTTGTATTGTTTCCGAAGCGGTTTTCGCTACGGAAGTATCCGCAGTGGCCCGATTCGGGAATCGTCAGCAGGCGATGGAGCGACGGCAAAAGCAAAGGCTATTTACGCGGCGACGCCGCCAGGGGATTCCAAATAACAGCCAAAGGAATCAGGCGCGCAGAGAAGATCGAGAAATCGCTTGGCAAGATTCTGAAGCTCGTTCCCACGCCAAAGCAAAAAACAATAAAGCCGGCAGTCACTGTGCAAGCCGTCCACCCTGAATTGAAGAGGCGCGCTCGAAAATACGTCCGCTCTATCGAAATGTCAGATGCATACAGGCATTACAAGAAGCAGATGCCACTCAACGAATTCGATTTCAGGAGTTTGCTGTTATGCACGCTGGAGTCTCCACCAGCAACGCTCGCCAGAAATCTGAATCAATTCAAGGAATATGTGAACATCCACGACCGCAAGGACTTATCCACCTTTTTAGCGTTTTGTGAGGATAAGTTTTCGTTCATGCTTGACACAATAACAAAACAAGCAGGGACACGGAAATCGAAGAAGTAAGTGAGAAAGGCCAGTAAATGATTCGAACTCGCAAGTTGCAATACGCCGACAGGGTAGCCCTGCAACAAGCGGATCAGGCGATCCGCAAGGATGTATTGCGCGCGCTGGTCGAGATCATCACCAACAGCAATGACAGTTACGCGCGTATCGAAGATGCGGGCTCTCACGCCAGCGGCGAGATCGTTATCGACATATTGCGGAAACACAAAAACTCATTGATCCGCGTCCGGGACTTTGCAGAAGGCATGGACGATACGCACATGGACAGGGTCGTTGGCACATATGGCGAAGCCACCAGCGGATTGAAAGAGGACATGCACGTGCGCGGCATGTGGGGGCGCGGACTCAAGGATGCCATCTTCGGTCTGGGATATGGTCATGTTACTTCGATCAAGGACAATGTGCTTTATCGTAGTTCGCTCCTGCTCAAGGATGGCGTACCAACTTTCAGCCTGAACGACCCAATCCCAGCGACCGAGGAACTCAGAGAGGAGCATGGCATCCCTGATGGGAATGGCACGGAGATCGAGATCATGGTCGCGCGTGAAGATGTTAAGATGCCGCAGTTCGAAAACCTGCGCAACTACCTGCAAAGACATTTCGAACTTCGCACCATCATGGCGAATACTGCAAGGCTCATCATCCTGCGGAATCTTTCGAGTCTGCATACGGTCAAACATGAATATAGCTTGTCTTATAAATCACCGAAAGGTGAGTTGGTTCTCGATGAACAGTTCGAGATCGAAGGTTTCCCTGCTTCGGTACATCTGCAATTGTTGAGGTCGAAAATTCAACTCTCTACGCGCGGCGAGGAGGGTGATTACGCGGACGCGGGTCTGCTCGTCATCAGCAAAGGCACGATCATTTCGCTGACCATGCTCAAGTTCGAGAACGATCCGTATGCGTCCTTTTTCTATGGCTCCATCGAATGCAATTACCTG
>Ga0209131_1001807_pt1 | contig 14704 bp, 8 predicted proteins | sample GraSoi_2013_40cm_FD_185826 | JGI IMG/M metagenome (GOLD analysis project Ga0209131, IMG submission 185826) | Grasslands soil microbial communities from the Angelo Coastal Reserve, California, USA - Sample 9_17_2013_40cm (SPAdes) (version 2) | ecosystem: Environmental > Terrestrial > Soil >...
CTGGCGCGGGTCCGAATACCGCCAAGCTCGGCAAAGCCGACTCGGCCTTTACCAACTTGCTACAGCGGATCACCGACATTGCCGTACCCTCCGGCAGCAACCTCCAGAATCTGAACCTGCCGATCGGGCCGAATGGCGTCGTCTACAACTCTTTGACGCGCGCTCCCATTGCGGGCGCGACTTTGAAGATGCTACACGGCAGCACGCCACTGCCGGCAACCTGCTTCGACGACCCCGCTCAACAGGGCCAGATTACTCAGGCGGGCGGCTTTTACCGCTTCGACGTCAACTTCTCGGATCCTGCGTGTCCCGCCGGGGGCAGCTACCTCATCGTAGTGACTGCACCAACGTCGAACTACGTGACCGGTGAGTCGCTGGTCATCCCGCCAAGTTCGAACGCAGCGACTGCTCCGTTTTCAGTGCTTACCTGTCCGACGGATGCTCTTCCGGCCATCCCGTACTGCGAGGCACAGGCGTCGGAGTTCGCGCCGCCACTCTCCGTGCCCGCGCGTAGCGTTGGGACTCAGTACTACCTGAATCTCACCCTGGACGGCAGCGCGGTGCCCGGCTCGAACCAGATCTACAACAACCACATTCCGCTCGACCCGCAGCTCGCGGGAGCATTCTCGATCACTAAAACGACGCAGTTGCTCAACGTCACTCGCGGGCAGCTCGTCCCATACACCATCACGATCAGCAACGCGATAGGCGCATCCCTGCAAGGTGAGCAGGTTGTGGATCGCTATCCGGCGGGCTTCCGCTACGTCCCCGGATCCGCGCGCCTTGATGGCGTGCCCTCAGAACCCAAGGTGGCCGCCGGCCAACTCGTGTGGAATGGCCTCAACTTCAGCAGCTCCACTCGCACGATTGTCCTGCTGCTTGCCGTCGGCGCCGGTGTTGGCGAAGGCGAGTTCGTCAACCGCGCGCAGGTCGTCGACGGCCTGACGGGCAAGCCCCTGTCCGGTGAGGCGACGGCAAGGGTTCGTGTCGTGCCGGATCAGACCTTCGATTGCACAGACGTGTTTGGCAAGGTCTTCAACGACGTCAATCGCAACGGTGTGCAGGACAACGGTGAAGAGGGCCTGCCCGGCGTGCGTGTGGTGACAGCAACGGGTCTGGCAGCGACGACGGATCAGTACGGGCGGTTCCACATCACCTGCGCAATCACGCCGAATGAAGACCGCGGCAGCAATTTCGTGCTGAAGCTGGACGACCGGACGCTGCCAAGCGGCTTCCGGATGTCGACTGACCAGGTGCAGATCAAGCGCGCCACGCGCGGCAAGGCCCTGAAATTCGATTTCGGTGCGTCAATTCACCGGGTGGTCGCTATCGACCTCTCCGATGCGGCGTTCGAGGCGGGTAAGACCGAAATCCGCATCCAGTGGCGGTCACGCGTCAACTTACTCCTCGAGGAACTGCGCAAAGCGCCGTCGGTGCTGCGTCTTTCCTACGTTGCCGACACGGAGGATGAGGCACTCGTCGAGCGGCGCTTGGAAGCGTTTAAGCGGCAGTTGACCGAAGCGTGGGATGCGAAGAAAGACGGCTATGTGCTGGCCATTGAGCCTGAGGTCTTCTGGCGCCGTGGCGGCCCGCCCAAACGGCTCGACGGGCGTATGCCGGGGAGCAAGTGAACGCCATGAGCAAGCAGCGCCACCTCCTGCTGATCGTCGGATTGCTGCTGATGACCGCTCCCGCGTGCATCGGCCAGGTCAACACGGCCAAGCCCGGCGAGCCGGTAGAGCGGCATCTGTCCAGCGATCAGGCCTTTCGGGAATGGTCGCACGACTCGAATTCGACCGATAAAACCAAGCTCATCAAGGTCTGCCGGGCGGAGAACGTTTGCAAGATGCGATACCGGGAAGGCCAGACGCCGCGGACGCGCGTCAGGAAGCTTGTCGCGCCACTGCGGTACGAGGACGAGAACACTCCCATTTCCGATGCCTTCACAAGCCAAATCCGGCAGGCGCTCGACAACCTGCGGGACAAGCGGGGCGTGACGGTCCGGTTCATCGGCTACACTGACGACGCGCCGCTGACTGGCCTCGACGAGAGCACTTACGGAAACCAGTTGTCGTTGTCGAAGGCAAGGGCGCACCGCGTGGCATTGGAAATGCAGAAAATCCTGGGATTGCCCGCGTCGGCGATCGAAAGCGACGGTCGCGGGGCCTCCCACCCGCTTGCGTCAAACGAAACGGCACAGGGACGAAGGCTGAATCGTCGCATCGATGTAGAATTCTGGTACGACGATCCTCTCCAAGAGTTAACGGATGAGCCGCAACTGTGCCCGGACGATGTCGATGAAACGGTGACCAGGATTTACGATCCCCCCTGGGGCAGCATCCCATCCCTGGAGCTCGAGAACGGCCAGCCGATCATCCCGCCCGGCTACGCGGCAAACCTGCATCGCGCACTGACGGACATCTCGGATCGGACCAATGCGCGACTGCGGTTTATAGGTTACACAAAGAACGAGCGACTCGACCGTCGCACCGCGTCCGTGTATGGCGACGACATCGGGGTTTCCGCAGCCCGGGCTCGCCGCGCTATGGATACCCTCATGCAGGACCCGCTGTTGTCGGGCGCTCGGTCCGAGCACGAGGGACGCGGCTACGTCCAGTCCGACGACGTCGTGAACGAGGGCTTCATCCAGGGCAAAGAGTCGTTCGTGCGCGTGCAGGTCGTGTACGACGAACGTTTGCCGTTGGACAACTACGAGGGCGTGGATATTACGCGTCTGACCCAGGAGGTTCGTCCGAAGAGCCCGTACGAGCTGAATGTGATGCGCATCACCGTCGATGGCAAGCCGATCGATGACCCAGGCCGCAGCTCCTCCGACATCCAGCGCTGCACGGACGTCGCGCTCGACAACGCCAAGATCCACTTCCGCTTCGACAATCTGGAGGCGCGGCGGCGGCTCGGCGTCGCGGCGAATCCGGTCGCTGTGGCCATGAGTGACTCAGGCGGCGGTCCTGCCGAATCGGTGGTGCATTTCCGGATGTACAGCAGCTATGCAAGCTTTATCAAGCGTGCTGAAATTCGAATATTCGAGCAGCAGCAGTCGCTGCAAGCCGCGCCACTCAAGATCATCGCCGTCGACGACGCGGGTCTTGCGGAATGGCATCCAACAGCAGAAATTCTTTCGGGCCAAGCACGCGAACTCAAGTACCTGCTGCGCGCCTATGACTCGAAGGGTAATTTCGACGAAACGGACGCGCGGCCGTTGCGACTGTACCGCGAGCCACCGCCTGGAAAGGTCGCGGCTTCCGACGGGCCGTCAGCACGCGAGCTGCTGGCCGCCTATGGCGAGAATGACCTGGCGCGCCAGCAGATTCCGCTAGGCAGCGGCACGGTGAAGGTGCAGGGCAGCGGCATACCGGCCGGCCACACGGTCTGGGTAGCAGGCCGCCAAATTCCGGTCGACCCGAAGGGCAACTTCGCCGCAGAGGAGATGCTTCCGGCCGGCGCGCATAGCGTCGAAGTCGCGGTCCTCGACGATGCGGGCAACGGCTCGCTGTATCTTCGCGACCTGGAGTTCAAACGCACGGACCTGTTCTACGTCGGCATTGCCGACTTGACGGTATCCAAGAACAGTACGAGCGGGCCGGCAAAGCTGCAGGAGGGCGAGAATAATCCACAGCCCTACGATTCATCGCTGGATGGCCGGCTGGCGTTTTACTTGAACGGCAATGTGCATCAGAACTGGCGGTTGACGGCGAGCGCGGATACGCGTGAAGGCCCGGTGAAAGACCTGTTCAGCAACTTCCTGGCCAAGTCGCCCGATTCGTTATTCCGGCGCATCGATCCCGACTATTATTACCCGACGTTCGGCGACGACGGTGTAGTGCAAGAAATGGCGCCAACCTTGGGCAAGTTCTACGCCAAAGCCAGCAATGGCGAGAATTACGGGATGTGGGGCAATTTCAAGGTCGGCTATTTGGATAACGAGCTGGCTCACGTAGACCGAGGCTTGTACGGAGCTAACGCGCACTACGCGGCCGAACCCACCACCAGCTTCGGCGAGCGACGGCTCACGGTAGATGGATTCGCCGCCCAACCGGGAACAATGGCGAGCTATGAGGAATTCCGCGGGACGGGCGGATCGCTGTACTTCCTGCACCACCAGGACATCCTGACGGGCTCTGAGCGCGTGCGCATCGAAATCCGCGACAAGGCCTCTAACATCGTCACAGGGGTGGTCAACCTGCAACCCAACGTGGACTACGAAATCGACTACTTGCAGGGCCGGGTGCTGCTTTCCCAGCCGCTCTCGTCGACCGCTAACGACAACCTATTAGTGCGCACCAGCGGCTTGAGCGGTGACGAGGCCTACATGGTGGTGCGATATGAATATACACCAGGTTTCGAAAAGCTGGACCAAGTCGCCGTCGGCGGTCAAGCACATTACTGGTTCAACGACTATGTGCGGCTCGGCCTGACGGCAGATTCCAACGAAGGGAACTCCGCTAGCAACCTCGGCGCCGCAGACCTAACCTTGCGGAAGAGCGCCAATTCCTGGTTCAAGCTGCAGACAGGCCGCAGCACGGGTCTCCTCTCTCCCTCACTGCAATCCAATGATGGCGGATTCGGGTTTCAGGGTCCTAGCGACCAGTCGTTCACTGGCGCGAAAGCGGCCGCCTATCGCGCCGACCTGAGCGTCGGGCTGCGCGGTTTCTCCGAGGGCCGCGACGGTCGCTTCACGTTCTATAAGCAGCACCTCGATGCCGGTTATTCGTCGCCAGGACAGGCGACGATTAAGGACACCGAGCAATACGGCGGAACGTTCAGGATGCCCGTGACGAGCAGCTTGAGTCTCGCAGCCAAGGGCGATCAGAAAATCGAGAACCAGGGGCTCGAAACCCGGGCGCTCGAATTGGACGTGGGCTACAAGTTGACCGAGAAATGGAGCGTCAGCACTGGCGTGCGCAACGACCTGCGCAAGGACCATTCGCTGGTTGTTCCCCTGACCCAAATTCAGGGCGAGCGCACGGACGCGGTCGCGCAGGTGAAGTTCGATTCCAGCGCCTCCTGGAGCGCCTATGGCTTCGGCCAGCACACGGTCGCGGCAAGCGGCGGCCGTGAAGACAATAGTCGCATCGGCCTGGGTGGCTCCTATCGCCTAACGAAACGCTTCCGGATCGACGGGGAAGCCTCTGACGGACACCTCGGACCCGGTGGAAAGGTCGGCACTAGCTTTCTCTATTCCGAGCGGACCAGTTATTACCTGAACTATTCGCTGGAAAACGAGCGGACAGACAACGGGCTGCTGCTTCACGGCAGCCAGGGCAACCTGGTCTCGGGCGCGAAGACGCGGCTCTCCGACACTTCCAGTGTCTACGTCGAGGAGCGTTACCAGAATGGGGCGTCCCTGAGCGGCCTCACTCATACCACTGGAATCAACCTCACGGCGAAAGAGCGCTGGAATTTCGGCGGCAGCGGGGAGTTCGGCAAGCTACGCGACTCGAAGACCGGCGCCGAGACCGATCGCGAGGCGGCCGGTATCCGCATGGGCTACGGCCTAACTAAGATGCAGTTCTCGAGCGCGATCGAGTATCGCCGGGATAACGCGGAACAACTCGACCGGACGCATACCGAAACGACTACATGGCTGTTTCGTAACAATTTCAAGTTGCAACTGACGCCCGACTGGCGCCTTATCGGCAAGCTGGACCACTCGGTCAGTGATAGCTCGCTCGGCGAGTTCTATGCCGGCGGCTACACCGAGGCAGTGGTCGGCTACGCGTACCGTCCGGTAAGGAACGACCGGCTAAACGCGCTGGTCAAGTACACGTACTTTTATAACGTGCCGACCACGGGTCAGGTGGGATTGCAGAACACCGCGGCCGAGTTCCTTCAGAAGAGCCACATCGCGGCGCTGGATGTGAACTACGACCTCACGGCGAATTGGTCCCTTGGAAGCAAGTACGCGTATCGCATGGGACAGGAAAGTCTGGATCGCGTGAACCCGAGTTTCTTCGACAACCCCGCGCAGCTCGCGGTGTTGCGCGTGGACTGGCGGTTCCTCAAGGAATGGGATGGCCTGGCGGAGGTACGAACGCTTAACCTGCCGGATATAAATCAACGGCGCCGCGGCGCACTGGCCGCGATCTATCGTCATATTAGCAAGAACCTGAAGGCCGGCGTCGGCTACAACTTCACCGACTTCTCCGACGACCTGACCAATCTGAAGTACAACCACAAAGGCGTATTTCTCAATCTCATCGGGACTATGTGACGGTCGCTTGGCTTCGCTGGGCAGCGGGCATGCTGGAGTCCAGCCCCTCTTTCGAAGAAAAATGTACTGGTACCAAGATTTTTCCGTACATTTTCGTTTTTTGAGGCTTCTGAGTATATAGGGAATGTTGTTCAATTGCCCTCTTGCGCTGGGTGGAGCCGTCCCACTTCGGTCAACCGCCTGGCTTGATGGCGTACCGCTCGATGGTTCCGAGCCGCACGCGAAGGTAGAAACCCTGTTGACGGACCCGAGTCTCTAGGTGTGCCCACGAACTGGGGTTAAACGAACAGATATCGCGCTATAGGGCTTTCCCCCTGTCTCGCGTCTGAGATTGCCGCCCTTGAGATTTGGAATCCTCTGACTATGAACATCACACCGACGCATCTCGAAGCCCTCAAAGCCTCGGTTACACGAGGTCGAAGCCCAGTTTCTCTACCTCGTTGCAACACATTCGGGCTACTTCACGCCCCGCCAATTCCTCGCCTTTACTGGGGCTCATGGGGTAAGCGCACCACTACTTTCTGGAGAAAGCTTCAAAGTCAGAAGCAAGTCTGGCGAGTGGATTCAGTAACTTAGAGTTAGGAGGTCGTGGGTTCGATCCCCAACACCCTAAGGCTGTTTCTGTCGCAACGGCTTGTCAATTGAGCAGGATATGAAGGAGTGAAAAATGCCCATATACATGTGCCGATGGGAGAACGGTGACATTTCATTCGTATCAGCTATGTCGAAAGATGGCGCCATCTGGGCGCTCGATGAAGTCGGCGCAGCAACTGCCGGAATGCTCTACGCAGTGAACCAGTTCATGGTTCATTTGACCCTCGATGATCACGGGGAACTCGAACTCGAATCCCTGGCGAGGACACAGAGCACTTTATCCGCGATGTGGCATATCCCATTCTTAATAACGTCCAAGCTGAAATGGTCTCGGTAGACGCCGAGGGGACGGACGAGGCACAGAAATTGATTGTGGAGGCTGTCGAGCAAGAACGCATGCGCCTTTGGCCTGAGAACGACGGCGGTGGCGTTAGGTGAGAAATCTCTGAGTATGCGTTACCGGCCAAGTAACCCTTGTCAGTAGGAGACGCAATTCGCGACCTATGGCTTCGTTATCACAAATCCAATCCCCTGCACCTGTCGAACGGCACTACGCCGTTACGGAAATCGCTGAGATGTGGAATCTGAGCGCTGATAAGGTTCGTGGACTTTTCGAGAATGAGCCTGGCGTGCTTGTGATCGGAGAACGGAGTCCACGCCACAAGAGACGGTATGTTACGCTGCGCATTCCTCAGACTGTGCTCGAACGCGTTCATCTTCGTTTATCATCGAAAGCCGGCGTTCGGCAGGAGTAATCCACAATGTTGACCATCTATCGTCGTCACCGGAAGGCGTGCAAGCAACGATTCGACGGTCGCGCATACCGGCGTTGCTTATGTCCGATCTGGGTTGACGGCTCTCTGAACGGAGTTGAGATACGTAAATCGCTTCGCCTCCGGGACTGGCAGCGGGCACAGGATCTCGTGCGCCAATGGGAGGCACAGGGCCAGCGAGTCGAGAAGCCTAAGCCGTTGACCGTCAAAGAAGCCTGCGAGAAATTTGTGGCTGATGCGGAGGCTCGGAATTTGCGGGAGCCGACACTCTACAAATATCGCCTGCTCTTTCGTCAGTTGCAAGATTTCGCTGTCCTGCACGGACTCCCATGCCTCACGGACTTCGATTTAGATTGGATGCGCCGATTCCGCGCTTCCTGGAAGAACAAGAATATTTCGGCGCGTAAGAAACTCGAAGCGTTCCGTGCTTTCTTTCGATTCGTGCATGAGAGCGGTTGGATTCCGACCAATCCGGCAAGTCACCTAAAGCCGCCAAAGATTACTGAGCCGCCGACCGCTCCATTCACGAGGGAAGAGGTTGCAAGCATCCTGAACGCGTGCGACATCTATCCAGATAAGGCAAACGCGTTGCGTTTGCGCGCGTTGGTTTTCCTCCTCCGCTATAGCGGGCTACGAATCCGCGATGCGATCACGCTCAGCCGAAATCGTATCCAGGACGATAAACTTTTCTTGTACACAGCGAAGACAGGGACCGCGGTTTATTGTCCGCTCCCTCCATTCGTTGTAAAGGCTCTCGACGCGATTCCTGCGAGCACTTATTTCTTCTGGACTGGACTATCGAAACCAAAGAGCGGCGTAGGGGATTGGCAGCGCAGCTTGAAGCGGCTCCTCATTTTGGCTGGTGTACCGGACGGCCACGCACATCGTTTCCGTGATACGTTTTCGGTGGAACTCCTACTTGCGGGCGTTCCTATTGAACGCGTGTCAATTCTCTTGGGTCATCAAAGTGTGCGGATTACCGAGAAGCACTACGCACCGTGGGTTCGGGCACGGCAGGAACAATTGGAGGCCGATGTTCGGCGCACTTGGCAGACTCACGAACCGGAACGAAGGGTACACGATGGGTACACGGGAACGGACGCGAGCATAATTCCTTTCAAATCAAGAAGAAAGAATGGTGGAGGCGGGGGGAGTCGAACCCCCGTCCGAAAAGCGCTGCGACACGAAGCCTACATGCTTAGCTCAATTCCATTTGTTTCGCCCGCCACGCTCAGAATGAGCAAGAAACGCAGCCGGCTAGTCCGATGGTTCTCGCCCGAGCCTTACGGACCGAAAGGCTCAGGCCAGCTCACTGTGTGACGCTTCTGACCGGGCCCATGAGCAAAGCCCGGGGAAGCGGCAACTTAATTAATTAAGCTGCAAGTGCCAAGTTGTTGTTGGCATTTCTAGTTTCCACCAAGTTACGGGCAGGTGGACCCCGGCATGCCTTCGGGCCGCGACAGCTTCCGTCGAAACCGTGTCGCCCCCACAGACCCTTCTATTCTACCACCCGCGCCAAGACGAGGGAGAGGTGTCTGTTCTCAATAGCCAGTCTTAAGGAGGAACCACTCCTCCAGGCGCCATGGCCCTTTCGACCGACAGCTGGCTCCAGCTCGCTGCTCCTGCTCGTTAAGCAACAATTGGGCACACCAGTACCCCCGGCCCGTTGACTCCAAACCACATACCTCCCAAAATGCCGAGACGGGGGATTTCGGGCGAAACACCCCCGAAAACCGGTATGGCACAAGAAACCAGCGTTGTGGAACAAGCAATCGTGCGAGCGCTTCGCGACAATCTCGAGCGCATCCAGCGCACCGCGGATGAGCTTCATCATGCCGTCAGCGACGTGGTCTCCGCCTGCGCCAGCAACAAGCCTGCCAACGCGCTGCCGCCGCTGCTCCGCGCGCAAACTTCCGCGGCTTCTCTCGCCGCTACGCTGGAAGTACTTTCCAGATTTGTAGCTATGTCCATGCAGTCCGGCCCGCGGTCGCTAATGGAAGCTCAAATCACCGACTTGGTCGGCAAAGTTGCTCCTGAGCCGCCTCCCGCACCACAGCGCCCAATGCCTTCCCAGCCAGTGCCGAAGGCGGCCCAGCTTCCGCCTGCTTCTCCTCCACCTGTCGTTCAAAAGCCTGTAGCCACCGAACTAGAGTTGCATCCCGAACCGGAACCGCTCGAACTGATCGAACCGGTGCCTGCGACTGTCACCTCCGAAGCCGAGTTCGGGGATGAGTTTGACGTCAACCGCCTCTCCGCCGAAGAACAGGAATTGCACCGCCGGGCGAATCGGGTAGCCAAGGTCTCGATGCAGGATATTAAAATGCTCCGACCGGAGCAGGTGCGCCTAGGCCGCCAGAACAAAGATCTGTGCATCCGATTGAAAGACGACATTGAAAAAGCTCATCGAGAATACGACCGCCGCTTCAAACCGATCATGGATCACCCAGTCGATTACTTTTATCGCTGGATGGTGGAAATTCTTGCCGAAGGGGACGCGCACGCCCTGGGCGAATATCCGTACGCCACGCCCGCGCGCCATCATTAATCGAACGCCAGCCGCTCACTTTTGTGGCTCTTCGCAAAATGCCGTATTATTGTGTGTGTATATGTCACGGACTCTCGTCGCATTGATACTCATTTTCGGCTTGTCGTTTGGCGGCGCGTTCGACGCCTTTGCGCAATCATCCAAGCACCATCGCAAATCGAAAAAGCCCAAGTCGCCGCCTTGCCGGAACGGCTGCAAACCGGACACGTCCGCGCCCCAAGTCGTCGCCGATACTCCGGAAGACGAGGCCGCGCAAAGAGAACTTTCTGATCTCGCCCGCGCGCTCCACAACGGCGCGCCCGGTTCGTACGAAAAACTCTCGGCCTTCGCCGTTAAGAACACCACGAACATTTGGGGCGCGCGTGGCGCGCTTGCTCTTGGCTATGAGGAGTATTCGAAGAACCGCGCCGCGCAGGGTCTCGGGTGGCTAATCAAAGCGCAGAACGACACGCTGCTCCGCGAGTACGTGCTGTACTGGACCGCGCAGGCGCAGCGTGCCATGGGGCGCAGCGCGGACGCTTACAAAGTGCTGCAAACCATCCAGCACGATTACCCCAACACCGCCATGCGCGAGCAGCTACTGGAGGCATTCGCGCCCACCGCGGTCCAGCTCGGACACTCACAGGAAGCCATCGACGCTCTCGATGCCTATTCCGCCACGGCATCAAAGCCCACGCTTCTTTACGAACGCGCACGTGCTTCTCAGGCTGCGCATCAGCTTCCTCGCGCCGCGAAGGACTATCAGACGGTCTTCTACAAATTCCCTTTAGCCGATGAAGCCAAACCCGCCGGTTCCGCTTTGTCTCAACTCATGCACGCCCTGGGAAAAGAATATACCTATCCCGGCGTGGAATTGCAGGAGCAGCGCGCCCAGGCTTTTTATGATGCGCACAAATGGAAGGAAGCGCGCGCTGAATTCGAAAAGCTTCTCACCATGCTCAAGGATCCCGCGAATCCCGCGCGCCAGCGCGGACAGCTTCGTGTCGCGGAGTGCCGCGTCCAGTTGAAGGGTTCACCTTCCTTAATCGCCGCAGTGAAGACCCCGGACCTTGAAGTGGATGCTGAGCGGCTCTACGCACTGTCCCAGGCTTACCGTTCCGCGAAAAAGGAAGCGGAGATGTTTTTGGCGCTGAACACGCTGGAGCAAAACTATCCCGTGAGTAAATGGACGGAAGAAGGCCTGATGGCGGCGGGGAATTACCATTGGGTTGAACTCGAACGCGCGAAAGCGGTCATCAACTATCAGCGCGTCCTGGATACCTTCCCGAACGGAAAATACGCCTTCAACTGCGAATGGCGCATCGCCTGGGTCGCCTATCTGAATCGCCAGCCTGACGCCGATGACCGGCTCACCGCATTTCTCCTGAAGTATCCCGTGTCGGCCAATTCCGTCGATGCCCTCTATTGGCTTGGCCGCAACGCCGAGCGCGGTGGAAATCCCGCGCGTTCGCGAAGCTATTACAGCAAAGCCGTCGAGCGTTTCCCGCAAACATACTTTGGGAATGCTGCGGCTGCCCAGCTCGCCAAACTGGGTCCCGGTGAGGAGAGTCCTGCGGAGGTTCTGGAGAAAATCCCGCCGCCTCCTTCGCTTCGTCCGTTTGATGAGCCGATCCCGGTCGCTGCCGAGGACCGCTGGGCGCGCGCGCAGGCGCTCCGCGCCATCGCTTTCGATGCCTCTGCCGAGCAGGAGCTGAAGAACGCCTACTTCGCGACCTCTTCACCGCGCTTCCTGCTGGAAGCCGCGCAGGCGGCTTTCGATCAAGGTCATTACGGCGCCGGCATGGCTTACGCCCGGATCATCGTGCCGAGCTTCGATTCCCGCAAGATCAACGATGTGCCTGTCGCTGCATGGAAAGCGCTCTATCCGCTCCCCTACGAAGCGGCGTTGCGCCGCGAGGCCGCCAAAAACAATTTCGATCCCATGTTTGCCGCCGGCCTCATTCGCCAGGAATCCACGTTTCAGGCGGATGCTGTCTCGCACGCCAACGCGATCGGGTTGATGCAGGTTCTTCCAAAGACGGGGAAGCTCCTTGCCAAGCAGCTCAAAGTCCGCTACACGAAGGACAAACTTTTCGAGCCGGACTACAATATTGAACTTGGCATGCTTTACATTTCGAGCCTAGTGCGTCAGACGGGTGCGCTGGAATACGCGGCCGCCGCTTATAACGCCGGCGAAGACCGCATCGCTGCCTGGAAAGCCGAGCGCAACTACGAAGAGATCCCCGAGCTCGTCGAGTCCATTCCATTCACGGAAACCCGCGAATATGTGCAAGTTGTCTTGCGCAACACGGAAGTCTACCGGATGATTTATGGGCAGCCGGGCGTGGCTACGCAGACCGCAACCGGCCATGCCCGCTGACGAATTGTCCGTGTACCGTGAACTCTCTTTGTAAGGGCGCGGCATGCTGTGCCCTACGGATACGATTTCATCGTTCTGAGAAGGTGAAATGACTGCTCCCGACCTCTCGATGGCACAAATCTCCCGCCGCATGCTTTCGGCAAAGGCCGAGCAATTCACCGAATCCGTCATTCGAGAAATGACGCGCTTGGCCTTGAAGCATGGCGCCGTCAACCTGTCCCAGGGGTTTCCCGACTTTGCCGCGCCCGAGGAAATCAAGGAAGCAGCGCGCAAAGCCATTGCCGACGACATCAATCAGTACGCCATTACCTGGGGCGCGAAGCCGCTGCGCGACGCCATCGTCGAAAAATTTGAGCGCACCCAGGGCGTGAAGTACGACCCCGAGCGCGAGGTCACCATCTGCTGTGGCTCGACCGAAGCGATGATGTCCGCCATGATGGCCATCATCAATCCCGGTGATGAAGTCGTGGTCTTCGAGCCCTTCTACGAAAACTATGGACCAGATGCGATTCTGAGCGGCGCCACGCCGCGCTTCGTCAAGCTCCGCACTCCCGATTGGTCCTTCGACGAAAAGGAACTCGGGGCCGCCTTTGGCTCGCACACCAAAGCGATCATTCTGAACACGCCCAATAATCCGACCGGCAAAGTTTTCACGCGAGCCGAGCTCGAATTCATTCGCGATCTCTGCGTGCGGTGGAACGCCTACTGCATCACCGACGAAATCTACGAGCACATCCTGTACGACGGCGCCGAACATATCTCCATGGCGCGCATCGAGGGCATGCGCGACCGCACGATCGTCATCAATGGCCTGTCGAAAACGTACAGCGTTACGGGATGGCGGGTCGGCTGGGTGCTGGCTCCGCCGGAACCGACGCAGCCGATTCGCAAGGTCCACGATTTCCTGACCGTTGGCGCCGCCGCGCCGCTCCAACAAGCGGGCGCCAGTGCTCTTCATTTTCCACAGGGCTACTACGACAAACTTGCCACCTCTTATGCGGCCAAGCGCGAACGGCTGCTGAAAATTCTCACCAGCGCCGGTTTCACGGTGTTCAAGCCTCGCGGCGCATACTACGTCATGACGGACATCGCGCGCTTCGCGGATCCCGATCCTGTTCGTTTTCAGGCCGATACGAAAGACGTGCGTTTCGCCAAGTTTCTCGTCGAAAAAATCGGAGTCGCCGTCGTCCCCGGCTCCAGTTTCTACAACAACGCGCACGACGGCGCTTCACAGGTTCGTTTCACGTTCTGCAAGAAAGAAGAAACCCTTGCCGCCGCCGAAGAGCGCTTGGGCAAGCTCCACGCCTAGTCGGGCTCCTTTAGAATCAGGATTGCCGAGGACATCGCTTCAGGCAACTGCGGAAACTCTGTGTTAGAATCCACTCGCGATGAGCACTCTGCTAGGGAAATTGGATCTCATTCCAGCCGGCATGCGATTGGAAGCCAACGGCGACGGCGCTGCCTTCGACATCTCCACGAGCCCCACGCGCACGTTTCTCTGTCGCCTCACAGTCACCGATCAGATTGAACAGGAATCGCTAGATGTGTCGATCTGGAGTTCGCCAGACGGAGAGGCCTGGACGAAGAAGCCGGTCCTCAAGCTGCCGCAGCAGTTCTACCGCGGCACGACCAAGATGATCCTCGATCTCTCGCTCCGTCCAGAAACAAAATTCATTCGTGCTCGTTGGGAACTGAACCGTTGGGGTAGAGTAGCGCCGACTCCCATGTTTGTCGCCGGCCTCGAGCTTGAGGAGATCCCCCCAATGTCCCGCGAGACCCCCACGACACGAATAGCGCTTGCCACAAAATAACCCGCGGGGCTGCGAATATGGTGTGTATAGGAGACTGGACCCGGTCATTTTCAGGCTTGATTTGGCACTTCTAAATATTGCATAAACTATGTAGTTTCAAGCGATTCGGGGCTTTTTAGGGGTAGGAGACTGACGGTGTCCTTCCAAACTCCATATGATTTTTGCCGCAAAACCTTATACCGTATCAAGACGCGGGAAATCTCCTCCCGCACCAACCGTCGCCCGGATATGCAGGGAAAGCGGTGGTAAAGGCTCCAAGCCAGATACGCCGAACAGGAAAAGAACAATGAAAAAGCGCGGAAAATATGGGCAGGGAAGAGTCTACCAGCCGAGGTACAAGGCCGCTGACGGCACCGAGAAGGTCGTCCAGAAGTGGTACGTCCAATACTA
>Ga0209131_1001808_pt1 | contig 14702 bp, 15 predicted proteins | sample GraSoi_2013_40cm_FD_185826 | JGI IMG/M metagenome (GOLD analysis project Ga0209131, IMG submission 185826) | Grasslands soil microbial communities from the Angelo Coastal Reserve, California, USA - Sample 9_17_2013_40cm (SPAdes) (version 2) | ecosystem: Environmental > Terrestrial > Soil >...
CTGACCTGGAGAAACGCTCTCAGGAGGGCCAACATGAACGGAAGAAACTCTAGCGGACGGTATCCTCGTAGTGCCGCTCAGGAGCCTCGCGCGACAGCCGATGACCACACCGTGGTCCCCCTGACAGGGCGATCCTCATTCGCCGTTGTCCAGGAGGCTGCCGTGGACCCTATGACTGAGAGCATCTCTGACTTCGCGCTATTCATGCGCACCGAGGGCAAGAGCCCGCACACCATCAAGAAGTACTGCGAGGCTGTCCGCAGGCTGTACCGCTTCGCCGTTGAGCGGGGAGCTAAGGACTGGACCTCGGTGACCCGGCCGATGATCCGGGCATGGCTGGACTCGATCGGTGACCCCCGGCTCCAGGCCGCCCATCTGTCATCCATGCAGACAGGGGCCAAGTGCTTCTTCTCTTTCCTGGAGGCCGAGGAGTGGGAAGGGACCGGCCGCCGATCCCCGATGGCCAAGATGAAGTGCCCGAAGGTCCAGCGTCCCGTCATTGACGTCCTTACCCGCGAGGAGCTGTCGGCCATTCTGGCGGCCTGCAAGGGATCCCCCCGGGACGAGGCCCTCGTCCGGGTCCTGGCCGACACGGGCATCCGCCGGGCCGAGTGCGCGGCCATCACGCTGGACGAGGTGGACCTGGGGGCCGGCCGGATCCTCGTGCACGGCAAGGGCAACAGGGGCTGCTGGAGCGGATCATCACCGCGCACCGCGATCTTGCGGGAGGCTTCCTCCAGTTGCTCCAGGGTGACGGCGTGCATCGCGTCCCGGAACCGGCGGTGATCCAGCGCCGCAGCGGGAATCTTGGTGAACCGGCCGGCAGCGGTGGTCTTCCACCAGTCCGCGAAGGCCAGCTTCGAGCACGGGGCGACCAGCCGGTTCAGCGCCGCCAGCACCAGGTAGGTACCCGCCGGCAGCGGCAGCCCGGACGGGCCAGCTCCGGCCACCTCATCGATAACGGCGGCCACGCCGAGATCCTCCAGCACGCCCCACGCCGCGGCGGCCGCGCCGAACTCCCCGTGACCGGTCCGGTCCGGCAGGCCCAGCCCGCCGCCGCGCATCGCGGCCGCCAGCTCCCCGGCGGTCCCCAGGTATTCCTGCGAGACGATCCTGGGGTTGCTATCCACCCGGGCGGACTCCACCAGGTAGTAGTACGTGGCATTGCCGCGTTTCTTCCCCACGATCGATGCCATATATGGGTAATACACTTTCGGGCGAGCCAGGACAAGCACCGCCACGCCATGTCATCAGGCGAGGTGAGTCACACCCGGCTCCGGCCAGGAGTCACCAGGCCTGATCATTGGAAACCCGGGCTAGCTCCCTCGCCACCGTGGCTCTCATGGGCTGACACCTCGCGCCGCGGGCCGACAACCAGGACCTAACAAGAGGAACTATGCAAAGGATTGCCGCCTTCTTGGTGCCGTTAGCTCTGGCTTTTACCCTAGCTGGCACGGCTCCAGTTAAGACCATTGTCCAGTCGACCACCTCAAGCTGGCATTTGGTGTTTAGCGACGGGTTCGGGACCGGCCCGCTCCAGACGAGTGCTTGGACCCCGAACTGGCTCGGTGCACCGACGGATGTCACCGAGGCGCCGAACAGCTACGAGACCGCCGCCTTCGACCCTGCATTGGTGACATTCGACTCCTACGGTCACCTAGTGCTTACAACTGTCAGCGACCCATGGACGGCGCCGGACGGAACGTATTATCCCAACCGGTCGGGCACGATTACCGGCTACCAGCTGCAGGCGTACACGGCTCCGCTCAAGGTTGTGGCCCGGCTGCGGCTACCTTGCACGTCGACCGGCGCGGTCAATAACTGGCCAAGCTTCTGGCTCGTGGGTGACCCCTACCAGTGGCCGAAGTCAGGGGAGATCGACGTGGTTGAGGGCCTCGATGGCGTGGCCACCTGGCACGCTCACTACGTGGCGTCCGACGGCACCATTCAGGGGCCGGGCGGGCAGGTCCCAGGTAACTGGTGCGGCTGGCATACCTTCCAAGTGAACTGGCGGGGCACCACCATCAGCTGGTGGTACGACTCGGCCAAGGTGGCCAGGATTACCGGCTATGCCGCGACGGCCCCCGAGTTCGCGGTGATCATGTATTTCGATGGCCGCCACCGGGACCAGCCTTTCGCAATGTCCGCCGGGCTGCGCTGGTCCGACGGCGATCGGGGCGCACATGAAAGCCGACTATATCCGCATCTATAAGTGGTACTGAGGTGGTGCGCTTAGCCTCAATCCACGGTGCAAATAGTGTCGGCTGGGGCGTGGCACAAATGAAAGGTGTCCTCTGAGCTGGGACGATGGGAGTTGCTGAAGCTTCAGAGTCCCTGGCCGGGAGGACACCTGCCAGATGCGATTGTCGCACGACCTGCTGAAAACCCGGGCATGCTTCGATCTTGCGAATCTGGTGTCGCGGGCGGGTCTGGTGCCGGTGATGGGCCTGGCCGAGCGGGCCGGACTGTTCGCGCTGGCCCGCGAGCGCGTGGCGCGGTCTCGGCGAAAGCTGGCGTGTTCCCCGAAGTGAAAGTCGGCTGCCCGGTCGCGGGGATGGCCGCCGGGGGGCGACAACATCGACGACATGGACGTGCTGCGCCACGTGGCGATGAGCGATCTGTTCGAGCGCCGTCCCACGCTGGGCTCGTTCCTGCTGCGCTCGTTCACTTGGGGCAACGTCCGCCGGCTGGAGAAGGTCAGCCGGCTGCTGCTGGCCGGGGTGGCCCGCCGGTCGCCGCTGCTGCCCGGAGCGGACCAGCTTGCCTTCATCGACGCCGACTCGACGCAGCGCCGCGTCTACGGGCATAAGAACCAGGGCGCCGCGTTCGGCCATACCAAGATCCAGGGGAAGACGGTGCTGGTCCGCAGGCTGAACGCACTGGCCGCCACGGTCAGCACGCCGCAGGCGGCGCCGGTCATCGCCGCAGCAAACCGGACAAGCCGCAGGACCAGTCAGCGGCACGACAACCGCGCTCCCCTAAACCGCCAGGACGTCACGTCCAGCACCAATTCCGGGAAACCGACTACTCAAAGTCCGGCGGTGGATCGAACCTTACTACCCCCTAACATAATTACAGTGACGTAATCTAGGTCCCACACTTCGATACGGTGACGTGACATGGTTCCCTCAGCGAAGGGAGCCGAGATGCCGCGCACCAGCCCGTACCGCATCGTCCTGACCGGCGATGAGCGCCGCTTCCTGGAAGCCGCCGCACGCCGGTATACGTCATCGTACCGCGAGGTCGTGCGGGCCCGGATCGTGCTGTACGCCGCCGAGGGCCTAGGCAACGACGAGATCGCCGCCCGGCTCGACACCCCGCGCCAGGTGGTTTCCAAGTGGCGCAAGCGGTTCTGCCGCCAGCGCCTGGCCGGGCTGGGTGACCTGCCGCGGGGCGGACGGAGCCCGGCCTTTCCCCCCTGACGTGGTGGTCGCGGTCAAGGCCCTGGCCTGTGAGCTGCCGGCCACCCAGGGCGTGCCGCTGGCCCGCTGGCACTGCCCGGACCTGGCCCGCGCCGCCGTGCAGCAGGGCATCGTCGCGTCGGTCTCGGGCACCACGATCTGGCGGTGGCTGTCCGCCGACGCGATCAAGCCATGGCGGGTCCGGTCGTGGATCTTCCCGCGCGACCCGGCCTTCGCCGCCAAGGCCGGCCGGGTCCTGGACCTGTACGCCAGGGTGCGGGACGGCCAGCCCCTCGGCGAGGACGACTACGTGCTCAGCGCCGACGAGAAAACCTCCATCCAGGCCCGGGTCCGCCGCCACGCCTCCGTGCCCGCCGCGCCCGGACGCCTGCCGCGCACCGAGTTCGAATACACCCGCGGCGGCGCGGTGCAGTACCTGGCCGCCCGGGACGTGCACCGCGCCAAGGTCTTCGGCCGCTGCGAGCCCAAGACCGGGATCGAGCCGTTCGGCCGGCTCGTCGCCCAGGTCATGACCACCCGGCCCTACGCCTCGGCGCGCCGGGTGTACTGGGTGACCGACAACGGCAGCAGCCACCGCGGCCAGCCGCAGCCCGCCGGCTCCAAGAAGCCAGGGTGCCAAGCCGACCCTGAGGCCGAGGCGCTCGCCTGATGGCCGCCGAACGGCCGAGCGCAGCCGCGCCCGTCCGAGTTCGAGTCAGGTCCCGAGGGCAACGAGTCCTGTGGGAGCTGACTGACGGAGTGCCGAGAGATAAGCCCAGCCGCCGGTCTACGCAGGCTCCCTCATTGACTCGGAGGGCGAAGCTGATGAGACTGTCGCAATCGTGACGCCGCGATCGGAGTCCTGGGCTGCAGCGCGCCGGCGCTCGGTCAGTATCGTCCTGAGCACGCGAATGCCATCGCTCACAGCATTTAGATTGCTCACGCCGTGCAATCGCGAATGCTCGAAGCTGGCGACTTCCTGGACTATCAGCCCTGCACCTGCGACCCGTACATGGATGAGCGCTTCCACCTCGAATCCGTCGCCCCACAGGCGTGTGCCGTCTGACGGCGCCGGAGAGGTAGCGTCAAGGTTAAGAAGCGGAACGTGGCACCGCCAGAACACGTTGAACCCATAGCACAGGTCCGTGTAATGGGTATGATACAGAATGTTGATTATAGTACTCAACATGCGGTTACCGAAGCTGCGAATTCGTGTGATGTCGCTGCTGCCGCCACTCGGGGCAAACCTCGTGCCCTTCGCGAAATCGGCGCCCTCAACAAGCGCGGTGACGAAGCGAGGAATCTCTGCCGGGTCGTTTGAGCCATCCGCGTCGATCACCGCGATGACATCTCCGGTCGCGGCGGCGAAACCGCAGGCCAGGGCGTTTCCTTTGCCTGTCCTTGTCTGCATGACGATCCGGACATCCGGGCGTAGCCGCCGGGCCACCGCGAGCGTGTCGTCGCCGGAATGCCCGTCGACGAGGATCACCTCGTGGACGTCGGGCGGGATCCTGGCGAACACGTGGGGCAGGTTGGGCGCTTCATTAAGGGTCGGAATGACAATCGATACGCGCGGCCAGCTGGAGCCGGCACCCATCTCAGCGTTCATGATCAATCCTTCACGGCCATTCCAGGCGCCGGACTACCTGGCAGGGGATCAACCAAACCATACATAAGCTGCAAAATCCACATAAAGAGTTGCTCGTGCATGGCAGCGTAACAGGTGATCAAGTGGCCTAAGGTCTGATCTCCAGTTAAAGAAGCAATACAGTTACATAAGCGGTCCGGCCCTTCTCAAGGCGAGCTCCACTGCGCGGCGCATATCCGCTGGTGACCGGAAGGTGCAGTGCTCGGCCAGCGCGTGGCCGACGTCCGTTTGCTGGGAGCGCTCGTCAAGCCGGTCAGAAGGCCCCGCTATCGGGGAGATGGGCGTCGGAAGCACCGGGTCGCGCCAAAGGAGCCGCTGGTGCCGCGCTGGTGCGATGGCGGCCAGCTGCCGGACGGCGGCGGTGGCTCCCCGGCTGCCGCCCGCGGGCAGGCAGCAGGCGCAACCAGGCGGACCGTCGCGGTGGTAGAGATCGGCCCGGGGACAAGCGTACGGGAGCGGTCGCCCCTGCGCGGGCAGACGGCCGCCGGGTGGGCAGCCGGACGAGCGCCACCGCAATGTTCCCGCCACTCCAGGCCAGAGCGACACCGTTGGTGCCGAGGTGCGTCATGGTGAGCGTGAGCCAGCTTCCGCCGAGCACGAGCACCATCAGAGCCAGATTGCTCAGCGTGACCCGGCCGACCCGGCGCTCGAGCCGGTCTAGCGTGAAGATCAAGACGATGAGGCTGCGCGGTAGAACGCTGACACCTAGCAGCGCGAGCAGCGTCGATGCGTCAGTTGCGTATCTTGCCCCGTAAATGCTCAGGATCGGGTGTGCGGCCAGCACCAGCGTGGCCATGCCGAGCGTCATCATCAGGGTGGACCTGGCGAGGACGCCGCGGGTCAGCTCGGTAAGCCTGTGCGGGGCGGCGGCGCCCTCCACCAGTAGGGAGGTCGCGAAATTCCCAGCCACCAGGCTCAGCCCCGACGTGATCGTCCAGGCGATGAAGAAGGCGCCGTTGGCAACGGCACCCAGGGTCGACAGAACCAGCAGCGGCAGCAGGTTCGTGTACAGCTGGCCGAGCAGGGCTCCTACGTAATCGATCGCTGCGAAACGGACGACATCACCGGCGCGCACCCTCGCGCCAATCGCGAGCGGGTCCGGGTCCCTCAGGTACCGGCCGAAGATGAGCCAGTTAATGGCCGGGACGATGATCACCAGGGGCAGCACCCAGGAGAGGAAGATGCCGGTCGTCTGCAGCGTCCCTGCGACCGCGATCAAGAGCAGCAGCTTGAGCACGCCGTATGCCGAGTTCTCGACCGGGACGACGACCGCGCGCCGCAGACCAGTGAGGGCTGCGTCCTGAAGCGCGAAGGCTCCCCAGATCACGGCCGCCAGGACGAATCCGCCGGCCAGAACGGTCGAGCCGTTCAGGAACTGCCATTGCGCGTTGAGCCTCGGCATGACCACGATGAACGCCGAGCCCGCGCCGAGAGCGACCGCCGAGGTCACACCGTAGCTGTAGAGGATGAGGCGGCCCGCCCTGCGGTAGGCCAGCGGCAGGAACCTGGGCAGGGTGCTGCCCAGGTTGAGCTGAGCGATGCTGGACACCAGCACCAGCGCCGAGACCAGCGCAGAGCTTCGCCCGAGCGACTGCCGGTCATATAGATGCGCGGCAACCGCCCAGTACGCGACGCCTATGGCTGTTGTAAAGACCGTGTTGGCGACGAGCGCGTAACCACTGCGGTACTGCGGATTACGCGCGGCATGCGGTGCAGGCCGCTCCGACCCTCGGGCGGGCCGGAGGTTCAGCGCCCTTATCGCCACTCGCGTGCCTGGAATGCAAAGTTCGCTGACGTCAGAATGGCACTTCTCGCCGCACAGGAGTCATGACCTGAGGCTGGTAGAAACGCGGGAGTTTGCGAGTGATCCGCCGAAATGCTGACAACTCCTCCCTATGCGGTTACAGTTCATGATGGTAGGCGCGCACCTCACGCTTGCCAAGTTGACGGTCATCAGCTCCGGGGGCGGGAAACCGCAGGGGCGGCCGACGCGTCAGCTGCGTGTCAGGCTCACGGAGCACGGGCCTACCAGCAGGCCCGGAGGAGATCGAAGCGAGAACTGCGATCTCCTCCGCACGGCATGACCCTAGCTGAGCGGAGACGGCGGTGCAGGCTGTTAACGGCCACCAAGCTTCGGTGCGGCGTACTTCGGCTGGGCGGTCTGGCCAGGGCGGTGCGCTGCCTGTGACCGTCGTCGTCTGCGCCTATACCGAGCGGCGGTGGACGCAGACCTGTGCCGCGGTGAACTCCGCCCTGCGGCAGGTGCCGCCGCCAGCGCAGGTACTTCTGGTCATCGATCACAATCCGCAGCTTGCGACCCGAGCTCGCCGGGAGCTGCCGGGAACGACGGTCCTTGAGAGCGACGACACCCCAGGGTTGTCCGGCGCACGCAACGTCGGCCTGCGGGCGTCTAACCAACCGATAACAGCCTTCATCGACGACGACGCCGAAGCATGTCCTGGCTGGCTCGAGTCCCTGACCGAGCCGTACGAGGACCCAGACGTCGTCGCCACCGGAGGGCACGTGCGGCCTCGCTGGCCGCGGCAGCGCCCCGGCTGGCTTCCTTCGACGTTCGACTGGGTCGTCGGTTGCAGCTACCTGGGCCTTCCTGACCGCGTCGCGCCTGTACGGAACCCTATCGGGGCGAACATGAGCATCCGGACAAGCCCGGCCATTACGGTCGGCGGGTTCGACGCGTCGGTCGGCCGGGTTCGCGGCAAGCCGCGGGGATGCGAGGAGACCGAGCTGGCCATCAGGCTCACGGCCAGCCGGCCGGGGACATCAATTCTGTACGTGCCAGGCGCCGTCGTCGATCACCACGTAGCGCCGGAGCGGATCAGGCTCAGTTACTTCATTCGTCGCTGCTGGAACGAGGGCCTGTCGAAGGCCACGGTCGTCCGGCTGGCCGGAGCCGGGCCTGGCCTCGAGCGGGAACGCCGCCACGTGGCCGCGGTGATACCGGCCGCGCTGCTCGCCGACCTGCGTCGGCTCTGCACCGGCGATCTGCCAGCGCTCGCCAGGATCGCCGCTGCCATCGCTGGGTTGGCTGCGGCGACGGTGGGGTACCTGGCGGGCCGGGCTGTCAGCCCGGCGCGGGACCAGGCAGCCGACGTCCGTCCTGCCATGGTCACGCGGGAACTGTCATGAGGCTGGCGACGTTCCCGCCAGCCTGAAACCATGACTTCTCAATGCCAGCCTGAGCGCGCGCGTCCGACGAACCACCGCGCGGCCGGTCAGACGCGCCCGCGCGTGACAGTGATCACACCTGCGTACAACGTGGCCAATTACATTGGCGAGGCGATCGATTCGGTGCTCGGTCAGTCGATTTCAGACTTCGAGTACCTGATCATCGACGACGGCTCGAGCGATCGGACCGTTGATGAAATTCTTCGCCGAATCTCGGAGGACAGCCGGGCGCGGCTGATCACCATGAATCACGCCGGGGCGTCCGCTGCGCGCAACGCCGGAATCATGCAAGCACGTGGTGATTTCATATCCTTCCTGGACGGTGACGATCGCTGGCACCCCACATTCCTGGAGAAGCAGCTTGCACTTCTGGAAAGCTTGGGTCCGGACGTCGCGGCCGTCTTCGCACGCGCACGAGTCATGTCGGAATCCGGCCGGGTGTACCTACTCAGATGGCAGCGGGCGGGGCGTTACGACTTCGACGACATGCTCATCCGGGCATGCCCGCCCAGGACAGGAAGCTCGCTGCTGATCCGGGCGAGCGCCTTCAGCGCTGATCGCCTCTTCAGGGATCTGAAATCGGCCCAGGACCTCGACATGTGGCTCCGCATCCAGCGTGATTCAGGCATGCCATACTTCTGGGGAGGCAACAAGTACCTGCTTGACATACGCGTTCGGCCAGGGGCGATTAGCCGGGATCACCAAGCGCGCTTCGCGGCGCTCGAGAGCCTGATCAGGGACCACAGCCTGGATCTTCGGCGCTATCCGCGGAATCTGGCCTACGTCCGGCCAAGTGTCTTCGCGTACAGGTCCGGCGCGGACGACGTGGCGGACAGGTGGGCGCTCGCCGTCAGACAGATCGGATGGAGGATGCTGGTTCTCGACTCGTACGGCTGGCGGGTACTGGCCTGGAGTTCTTTGACGCCGAGGTATCGAAAGCTGCTCCGTAGTGCCAGCGGTGTAGCCCGCTCATTTGTCGGATGCCTGGTGGGAGCGGGCGGCGCGGTGTTGCGATGACTGACAGTTGACCTGGCGCTCGACGAGAAGATTATCGCGCTCGGGCGATCCCGGCTGCGCCCGGCGGTGCCAATGTTTCAAAATGTTCACTCGTTTGAAGAGTTAAGCGAAAGTTGCTAAAAGAATGTACAAGAAGGATTCGAACGAAGAGGCCCTGGTCAAGTGGTAACGGCGACCGGCCGATGGATCTTCTACCGGAGAATCCTCCAGCAGTTGGTCGTCCATCCCAGCGCCATCGCCACGACAGGGGCGCTCTTCCATGGGCGCAGTGCATGGGAGGCTGGGGAACCATGGTGGAACGCCTGGGCAATCCGCTACTTGGACCGGCACCTGCACCCGGGCGATTGTGTGTTTGAGTGGGGATCCGGTGGATCGACGTTGTACCTGGCGAGCCGTGGGGTGCGCGTCACCTCGATCGAGCACGACCGCATGTGGATAAGGCACGTCGCCGAACGCTGCCCTGACACAGAGGTTCGTCTCGTCGAAGGGAAGTCCGAGGGGCACTTCCGGTCTGAGCTTGATGGTCCAGACGGCGGCCGGAACTACTTCGATGCCTATGTCGCGGCCATCGATCAACGTGCGGACGAGAGCATCGACATCGTGATTGTTGACGGTGTGTGCCGAATCGAATGCCTCCGCCGTGCCATGCCGAAGGTGAAACGCGGAGGCCTGCTCATTGTTGACGATACGGACTATAGCTACCTGTCTTGTGTCGACCGGCAGCTCGAAGGCTGGCGGGGAGTCAGGTTCACCGGCTTTAAGCGGCGGCCGCCTCTCGACATAAGAGAGACATCTTTCTTTCACAAACCCTTGTAACGCGCTGAGGCCCGGCGCGGTTCAGAACTGATGATTTCCTAGAGATGCTGGTGTAGTCGGCAAAGCTGGCTGAAGCTGGTAGATCCACGTGCCAGGGCTGTGGGCGAACAGCTTCCAGTAAGGCGACCGCGCCAGCGCCCTTTGCAGCTGCGTGATGTTGGCAGGCTGCACCAGTTGATAGGCGTTGTTGTAAGCCATCATGCTCGAGGTGAACATCACATATGCGGGTGCGTTTAGCCCAGCCTTCAGCTGGACAGTCCGAGCAAGTTTCTGAGCTATGCCGGGCTTGAGCGGCTTCGTGCCCAGCAGGCTCTTCGTCCCGAACAGCGGCACGACCGGGAACAGGCTGTACCTCGATGTGTCAGCCACCGGCGAATGGTCGATGGCGCAGTACAACGTCCCCGGGGTCGCGTGCCGCAAGAAGGAGATGATAGTCGTGACCTCCGACTTGGACATCACGTTGCTGGCGTCATCCCCGAAGAACGAGGGAAAGAACAGCGCAACCGCGGCCATAATCGCCAGCGGGACACGCACCGCTCCGTGTCTGCGGGGATGCTCGTCAGTAACCCGTGCAATGTCACGGCGCGAATCCTCGGCGCTCCACGCTGCTGGTCCTTCAGGGCGCCCACGCTGGGCCCTGTGGCTCCTGGCGCGCGGGGCCGGGACGAGCGCCACTGCGGCGAGCGCGGCGCACCAGGGCAAGGAGAACAGGTAGACCCTGAGGATGCCCTCGTCGCCGTACGCCTGGAGCGCCAGCAGCGCGATCGGCGAGAAAGCAAGCACTATCAAACCGAGACCGGAGCGTCCCGATCGCCGCAGGCGCCAGGCGCCGAGGATGGCGAGCCCCCAGATGCCCGCTGACAGCGCCTCCGCGCAGCGCTGGATGACCAGCTGCTCCGGAGAGAGGTTGACGACATCAAACGACGGGGGAGCGGCATTGCTGAAGAAGTCGCCGAGCGACTTGAGCACGCCGAAATGAGCGTTCACGAAGGCGAAGCGCGGAAGGAGATAGCCGACGGCAATGGCGGCCAGCGCGACAGGGAGCCAGCGCGGCCGCAATAGTCGCAGCAGTGCCAAGCCGCTCACCTGCACTACCAGCATGTAGGGGGACAGCTGGTGGGTGAAGGTCAGGACGGCGAAGACAGCACATATCGCGAGAGGAATGGCGAACCTCGTCATGGCCGGCCTGACCGGGTCGCCAGTGGACTCCAGTGCCTCGAGACGGCCCGGTGGCCTGGAGGTTCGCGGCCGACGGCGGGGAGGCGGCGGGCCGAGATCGAGCCAGCGCATCGCCAGCGCCATTATGCCGAGGCTCAGCAGCGTCCCGAGCGCCTGCGGGGAGAAGTAGTCCTGGCCGATCCAGTTGCTGGCTAGGAAGAGAAGCACCGCCACCCAGCACTGCCGCGCGGTCAGGGACAGCGCCTCATAGATCAGGTAGAGGAGCGGAATCGCGGCAAGCTCAAAAGCCAGCTGAGCCCACTTCGCATAGGCGAGGGGGCTGGCAACCCCGGCCACCTTGTCGAACCACGCCGCGAGCGCGAAGAAGCCCGGCCAGTTGTGATAGATGTCGATATGGCTATTCAGGTGCCCGTGCGCGTTAACGTACTGGACGACCCCGATCGTCTTGTACAGCCAGGTGTATCTGCCCTGCGAATAGACTAGCGGCGCCGTCCCGTAGAGCATCGTGGCCAGCGCAGCCGCGTGCATCGACATCCGCCACGTGGAGATGCGGGCGCGGAACAGTTCGGTAGCCGCCGACACGATGAGCACGGCAATGCCGGCGTAGAAGACGACAGGCAGGACCGCTGGTAGCCCGTACGGCCCGAGCACGGATGCGTCGGTCCGCGAAATGCCGAGCACCCACAACGCGGCGCCAGCGGGTAGCAGGAGGTCCGCGATGTGCGGTGACGCTCTAGCCGCAGGCGGCTCGGCGGGAGCCGGCACCGATAGTCTGTAGGTGCGGGTGGCGGTCAACGTCGGCCCCGGCCAGACCCGCGCTTGATGGCGCGCGCGGCGCGCGTGTAGCGCGCCATTCCGGCCGCCAAACCAGTGATCTCGACCAGCGCCAGCCGCCAGCTGCGAGCCCCCAGCTTGCTGGTCTGCGACGCTCGCCGCATGCGGCCGACCAGCCGGCCCGCCTGGCTCAGGCCGTGGCGGACGACGGCCGCTCGGAATTCGCGGTTCGCGAGATACTTGGCGAGATACGCGCCGAGGCCGTGGCCGTAGGAGTAGATCTGCTCGCTCAGGGCCCCGGCATCCACACGGTGCCGGTGCCAGACGAAGGCTGCAGGCAGATAACAAATGCGGCCGCCAGCGAGGATGTTCCTGAGGAACCAGTCAAGGTCTTCTCCGCCGCGCGCGGGGCTTCCCGCACCGAGCAGGGGATCGAACCCGCCCAAGTTCGTGACCGCGCTCCGCCGGACGGCGAAGTTCGCGCCGGTCCCGAACATGCCGGCGGTGAACGGATAGAGCCGGGACGGATGCCGGTGAGTGGTCAGGTCGTAGCGGCGGGGCTCGAAAGCCTCACCCCACTGGTAACGGCCGTCGAAATAGCGCTCCGAGGCAGTGTCCAGAACGCAGGAGAGCACGAGCCCGGTGACGCACGTGGCATCGGGATCGGCCGCGAAGCCAGCGGCGATGGCGGACGGCCAACCTGGGTCAGGCAGGACATCGTCATCGGTGAACGCCACGATGTCAAACCTGGCCTGGGCCAGGCCGCGATTGCGCGCCACAGACAGGCCAGGGCGCGGCTCGCAGGTGTACCGAACGCGCGGATCGCTGCGCTGGACCTCGGTCACCACCTCGCGCGTCTGCGCCCCGCTTGGCGCGTTGTCCACGACGAGTATCTCGAGCGGGCTGTGGTTGAAGTGCTGCAGGCTACGAAGGCACCCGCGCAACAGGTCGGGCCGGTTCCTCGTGCAGACGACGACCGTGACCCCGGCACCGCTTATGACGGGGAACTGACGGGGGCACGTCGCCCGTGCGGCCCAGGCCGGCGGATTGACAGTCGGCCCGGTGGCATGGCCGCAGCGCGCGTGCCGGAGCAGTGCGCCCGCGAGGCTCTCTTGCGCCGCGGTCCTCGCTCTGTCGGTCAGCGAGTCCACCGGACTGGCGGGCACGCATACATGCCCCGCAGGGGTCCCGTGCTTAATTATCAGGATCCGGGCCCGATCGTAGGCGTCGCTAAGTTCCCGGCTCGCGCCGACGAGCGGAGCGCTGCCATCAATGTCCAGGACGCCGACCCAGACGGCGCCACGCTGGATCACCACCGGGCTTGGCTCGATCATTTACGTCGCCAGCTACCTGACTGGGGCCCGCGGCCAGCGTTCATGACGGCGCATCATGCCGACGCCAAGCCCGGCGAGGCTAAGCCACGCCTCGATCACCAAGATGGCCATGGGGCGCCACGCATGAGCCCACAGGCTGGCCGTGGCCAACAGCGCCAGTACGGCAAGGCTGAACACCATCGCCGCGGCGGCCTCGGACCACCGTGCCAGCCGCGGCCAGTTGCTGACGATGACGCGACCAGGGACGAAGAAGGTGAACGCGAGGGCGAGCAGGATCCGTGGCACGCCATACCGGCCCTCGTATATCAAGGCCAGCAGCCCGACAACGGTAACCGCCGAGGTGAGGTCGAGAACGTCGCCCACCTGGACCCCACGCTGGCGGCGACCCTCGCGCTGGCTGGTCACGACCTAAGTATGGACTAACATCACATAGCGCATACATCGATATCTATAAGTATCCGGATTGAAGAATATGGGGCGATCGGGTCGCCTGTGGAGAGGCTCGACGCATCCAAGAGGCCCGGCGGCATGCGCCGTCGTTCGCCAGCCGTGTCACCAGGCGCTGGATGGCGTCGGCCTCCTCGTATGCGGAAGGCGGCGCCTGGCCGGGCAGATCGTGTTGAAAGGCGCTCAGCGCCGCGTCGCTCGCCTGGCGCAACGGCGTCCGTGGCCGGCGGCCAAACGAGCGTCTCAGCGACCCGCTCATCACCGGCGACCGTCACGTCGCCGGGTTCGACGGGCTCCCCGTCCCCTGGAGCGCAGGTAGGCGCTGACCAGAAATGGAAGCTGAAGTTTGCCTCGCATTTCTCCGGCAACCGGCTTGACACCACAATATGGGGCACCTGCTACCCTTGGGCCGATCCAGCCAAGGGCTGCACGATCTTCCATAGCGGAGAATATGAGTGGTACATAGGGAGTCAGGTTCACGTGTCCGGCGGATTGCTGCATCTCGTGGCCCAGCGGAAGCCGACCCCCGGTTCGACTAAGGACGGCCGGCCGACCGAATACGCTTGCCGGTCCGGAATGGTCACCACCTACCCGAGCTTCAATTTCACGTACGGCGTGGTGCAGATAGTCGCTCGCATGCCGTCGGTAAAGGGAATGTGGCCCGCGCTGTGGCTGGCCGCCTCGAACTTTAAGTGGCCCCCCGAGATAGACATCCTCGAGCACTGGGTGCGGCCCGTGCGCCCGACTGGCCTGTTCCTGCACCCACTCGACGGCGCTCGGGTCGGAGTCTTCCCGCTGACACCCAACCTGGCCCGAGGCTGGCACACCTTCAGCCTCGTGTGGGCCAGGCACAAACTGGAATGGTTCATCGACGGACGCCTTGGACTGTACTCGACCCAC
>Ga0209131_1001810_pt1 | contig 14692 bp, 13 predicted proteins | sample GraSoi_2013_40cm_FD_185826 | JGI IMG/M metagenome (GOLD analysis project Ga0209131, IMG submission 185826) | Grasslands soil microbial communities from the Angelo Coastal Reserve, California, USA - Sample 9_17_2013_40cm (SPAdes) (version 2) | ecosystem: Environmental > Terrestrial > Soil >...
TCTGCTTTTATTGTTTGCAGTAGGCACTCGAGTGGTTGGTTGAAGCCTTTCGATCGGCTTCACTGCCGGGACCCAGGAAAGCAAAGTCAAGTCTGTGTTCTGCGCTTCCAGATGCGCGTCATACGCATAGATGCTGGCGACACCGGCGGCGCATAGAATCAGCGCGTAAGTTGCCACCGTGGCGAGAAAGAATGAACTACGACGCTTGAACTCCTTTTGGTGCGAATCGGACTCGATTAAATTGGTAAACATCTCTTTAGCTCCTCCTGCTGCCGGTGCCATTCGGGTCGAGGAAGCTGTGTGGTTAGACAACGAGGGAACGATCTTGTTCCCGAACATAATGAAGTCGGAGCGCGGACATCCTGTCCGCCTGAGCGCGAAGCGCGAACTCGCCCCTCGATTATGAAAGGCTGAGCGCGCTGCGCGCGCTGGCGGGCAGGATGCCCGCGCTCCGTTATCCCTTTACCCGGCTTTGGACACTTTCATTTAATTCCATTACGATACCGCCGCCCTACTAGCCTAATTTCTCGGGAGAAGGAATCATGGCAACTGCAGCGCCTCAGGAAGAACTCAATCCGTTTGAGATCGCCAAGCAACAATTCGATCGCGCGGCTGACTATCTCGAGTTAGAGTCCTCGCTCCGGAACGTCTTGCGCAGCGCCAAACGTCAGCTCATCGTTTCGATTCCCGTGAAGATGGACGGCGGTGAGGTCAAGGTGTTCGAAGGCTATCGCGTGCAGCACAACATTGCGCGCGGTCCGGCCAAGGGCGGCATCCGCTATCACCCGAATGTGTCGCTCGACGAAGTGAAGGCGCTCGCCTCCTGGATGACCTGGAAATGTGCGACGGTCAACATTCCCTACGGCGGCGGCAAAGGCGGCGTAGTCTGCGATCCGAAAACTCTCTCAAACAATGAACTCGAGCGCCTGACCCGGCGCTATGCATTCGAGATCGCGCCGATCATTGGTCCCGACCGGGATATTCCGGCGCCCGATGTCTATACCGACTCACAGACGATGGCCTGGATCATGGATACGATCTCAATGGTACGCGGCCATACTGAGTTGGGAGTGGTGACCGGAAAGCCTCTGTCGCTCGGCGGCTCGCAGGGACGTCATGAAGCCACTGCGCGGGGCGCGCTTTATGCTCTGCGTCAGGCCTGCAACGTGAAGGGAATGAAGTTGAAGGACGCGCGCGTGGCGGTGCAGGGCTTTGGCAATGCCGGATCGATCATTGCGCGTCTGGTCGCCGAAGATGGCGCGCGAGTGGTAGCTGCTTGCGATTCGAAGAGTGGGCTGTACGCCGAAGGCGGGCTGGATATTCAAGCGGTGCTCAAACATAAGGCAGAAACAGGCGCGCTTCGTGGCTTCTCCGGTCCGAAAGAGATCGCCCCTGACGATGTGCTTGAAGTTGATTGCGATATTTTGTGTCCGTCCGCGCTGGAGAACAGTATTACGGCAGCCAACGTGGCCAGAGTAAAAGCTAAGATCATCGCCGAGCTGGCGAATGGGCCGACGACTCCGGCCGCCGATCGTGTCCTGGAAGATCAGGGAGTTATGATAATTCCCGATATTTTGGCCAACGCCGGCGGCGTGACCGTGAGCTATTACGAATGGGTGCAGGATCAGTATTCATTCTTCTGGAGCGAGAAGCGCATCAACCAGACCCTCGAGGACACGATGGGCGATGCTTTTCACAAGGTGCATCAGAAGGCGCAGCACTACGGCACGGACATGCGCACCGGCGCATACATTCTGGCGATTGATCGCGTGGCCGAGGCGACCCGGGTAAGAGGAATCTTTCCGTAGAAGAATCTCATTAGCACCTCACTTCAGTGAGGTGATCTCGGATAGCTTCGAGGAGCGATTCAGCCGTTTCAACGGCTTTCGCGAAAACCGTTAGAAACGGTTATTAAGAGTCAATAATCTATCTGTTAACACTGAAGTGAGGTGCTAATGAGATGAGCACTGATTGTTATGACCGAGAGCATCACCGTTTACGAAAAACCAACCTGCACGAAGTGTCGCGAGATGGATCGGTTTCTTCGGGAGAGCAGCGTCGACTTTAGCAAGATCAACTATTACATCGAGCCGCTCAGCGAAAAGAAGCTGCGAGTGCTGATTAAGAAGATGGGGATCAAGCCGCGCGAACTGCTCCGCACCAGCGAACCGATCTATCGAGAGCTGGGCTTGGGTAAGAAGGAATTCAGTGATGACGAAATCATCTCGCTGATGGTTGAGCATCCGGATTTGATTCAGCGGCCGATTGTCGAGCGTGGTGATCGTGCCGTATTGGGAAGACCGACTGAAAACGTGAAAGCGTTGCTTTAGTTTGGAGTGCGGTGGCAAGCGAAGCGCGACACCGCTTTGGATGTAACTCGGTAATTAAATATCAGCGCAATCCAAAGCGCCGTCGCCGCTGCGCTCTGCCGGCACTCCAAATCGACGGGCAACGCCCGCCTCTAAACGACAAGGATATTCTTGCCAAAACAATCAAACACAACTTTCATCTGCCAGAGCTGCAGCTATCAATCACGCAAGTGGCTGGGAAAGTGTCCGGAATGCGGCGAGTGGAATTCACTGGTCGAAGAGCGTGTGGTCTCTGTGAAGAAGGGCGCCGGCCGCAACAACTTCCGGATGCGTGAAGCTCAGGCCGTCCCCTACACCGAGATTGAATCTCAAGACGACGTCCGCATCTCTTCCGGCGTGACCGAATTCGATCGCGTGCTGGGCGGCGGAATTGTGCCGGGAACTTTGGTGCTGCTCGGCGGCGATCCGGGAATCGGCAAGAGCACTCTGCTCCTACAAGTTGCCGACAAGCTCAGCGCGAGCGGCGCCGTCGTGCTTTATGTCTCAGGCGAAGAGTCGGAACGCCAGATCAAGTTGCGTGGTGAACGTCTCGGAGTCCAGGCCCCGAATCTCCTGCTCCTGCCAGAGACGAATCTGGAAAACATTTTCCGGGAGATAGAACGCTTAAAGCCGGCCGCGATTATAGTCGATTCGATTCAAACAACTTTCTCCTCCGAAATAGAATCAGCGCCGGGATCGATCTCGCAGATTCGCGAAGTCGCCGCCCAGTTCCTGTTGCTGGCTAAAACTCGGGGTACGCCTGTCTTTCTGATCGGTCATGTGACCAAGGAAGGATCGATTGCCGGGCCGCGCGCCTTAGAGCACATCGTCGACACAGTGCTGTATTTCGAAGGCGAGCGTCATCACAATCATCGCATCGTGCGCGCAACCAAGAACCGATTCGGCGCCGCTAATGAAGTCGGCGTGTTTGAAATGACCAGCACCGGCCTGGCTCCGGTCGCGAACCCTTCACAGATGTTTCTGGCCGAACGCCCAGCTGATGCCGCCGGGTCCGTCGTCACCGCCTGCATGGAAGGCACGCGTCCGGTGCTGGTTGAAATTCAGGCCCTGGTTTCGAGCTCGAAGTACGGCACCGGCCGGCGTATGACGCAGGGTGTCGATCAGAATCGCGTGGCCCTGATGATTGCGATGCTGGAAAAGCGCGCCGGCATGCAGCTTCTCGGCGACGACGTCTTCGTTAATATCGCCGGCGGTCTGGAAGTCGACGAGCCGGCGGTCGACCTCGGTTTAGTAACGGCGATCGCGTCAAGTTTTCGCAACCAGCCGATCGATGCGCACACGGCCGTGTTCGGAGAGGTCGGTTTGACCGGCGAAGTGCGCGGCGCGATGCAGGCGGCGGTGCGCGCCCGCGAAGCACAGGCTTTGGGATTCAAGAAGATCGTGATGCCTTCGTCGAATACCAGCGGACTCGAGAAACTGCTCGGGCTGCGAGTGGTTGGCGTGCGGTCGGTGGATGAAGCGTTAGCTGAGTTGTTTTAGCGAGAACTAAAGGAGGCTGATCATGTTCGTTACCTTGCTGGCTGTCACCTTTCTGATCTCCTTAATCGTAACTTTTGTTGTGGCCCGGCTATTCCAGGGGCCGATAGGCGCTATCCTTGAAAGGATCTTCGGAGACAAGATCAGTTCGGCCTGGCAACGATACGTAACGTTTGCAATTTACGTCGTTGGTATTTCAGGCGGTGTGCGCATCTGGGATTTGGAAAAGTACATATCGCCACATGCGCCGGGCCAACCAGAATTGCTGCTTACTCGCGATCGATGGGTACTCGAAGTGTACCGAACTGTTATCGAGACTCTTCAAAGCACGGCGTGGTTGCTGCTGGCGTTCTTTCTAATTACGCTCGTAGCTTACATGATCATTCGAATCGTCGAGAAAGCAACGGCTAATGCCGTACCATCACCGGCTTCCAGCCAGATGAGCAGCGCGGAAGTCGAAACTGGGAACGCTGGCGCCCCCGCCCGCAGATGAGCGCGCAGCGCGAATCATTATCCATCCAAGATGTGTCGAGCTGGCGCCATGATGCGGGCGAGGGCGCTCGCGTTTTCCAGCAATCAGTTGAGCAGTTCAAAATGAAAATCGAGGTGTCATCGCAAAATGTTTAAAAGCTTCCGGGCGTCTTGTCTGCCTTCCTTTTTAATCGGCTTAACTATCACCGCTCTATGCGTCGGTTCGATCAATGCGCAGCGACGACCAACATCATCCCCACCCGACGCAAGCCAAAACCGGCCCGACCCACTAAAAGTTTTGCAGTGGCGCTCGATTGGACCGTTTCGCGGCGGACGTTCGACTGCGGTCACGGGGGTCGCGTCGCAGCCGATGGTCTTCTACTTCGGCGGGACAGGCGGCGGCGTTTGGAAAACGAGCGACGGCGGCATCAACTGGGAACCAATCACGGATGGCTCGGTTTTCTCCACCGGCTCAGTTGGCGCGATCGGTTTATCGGATTCCGATGCGAACACGATCTATGTGGGCATGGGCGAGTCGCCGATTCGCGGTAACGTCTCACACGGCGACGGCGTTTACAAATCGACCGATGGCGGCAAGACCTGGAAGCACATCGGCCTCGAAGACACACGACAGATTTCACGCATTCGCGTCAATCCGAAAAATCCCGACATCGTTTATGTAGCAGCGCAGGGACACGTCTGGGCGCCCAATCAGCAGCGCGGTGTTTTTCGATCGAAGGACGGCGGCAAGACCTGGGAAAAGGTCTTGTTTCGCAGCGACAAAGCCGGCGCCTGTGATTTGATTATCGATCCCACGAATCCGAATGTGCTGTATGCCGGATTCTGGGAAGTCTATCGCAAACCATGGAACCTGGAGAGTGGCGGTGCGGGCAGCGGCATCTTTAAATCAACCGACGGCGGCGACACCTGGAACGAGATCACGCGCAATCCCGGCTTGCCGAAAGGCACGATCGGAATTGTCGGAGTCACCGTATCACCGGCAAGTCCGGATCGCTTATGGGCGATTGTCGAAGCCGAAGACGGCGGCGTATTTCGCTCAGACAACGGTGGCAAGACCTGGACCAAGACGAACGAGCAGCGGAACCTGCGTCAACGCGCCTGGTACTACTCGCGCATCTATGCCGATCCAAAAAGCGCCGACACGGTTTATGTGCTCAATACGGGCTTCTATCGATCCAATGACGGCGGGCGCACCTTCACCGGCATCGGCGTGCCGCATGGCGACAATCACGATCTATGGATTGCTCCCGAGGATCCTAATCGAATGATTGAGAGCAACGACGGCGGAGCTAATGTTTCGTTTAATGGCGGCAAGAGTTGGAGCGAACAGGATCAGCCCACCGCCCAGTTCTATCGGGTCGCCCTCGACAACGACTTTCCCTATCACATCTACGGCGCGCAACAGGACAACTCAACTGTGCGCATAGCCAGCCGCACTACTGACTTCGGCATTGCCACGAGTGATTGGTTCGATGTCGGTGGCGGCGAATCCGGCTGGATTGCGCCATCTCCGAAAGACTCTGAAATCATCTTCGCCGGTTCTTATGATGGATTGATCACGCGCTACGATCACCGCACCGGACAACTACGCGATGTAAATCCCTACCCAAATAATCCGATGGGTTGGGGAGCTGGCGATATCAAGTATCGCTTTCAATGGAACTTCCCGATCGTTTTCTCTCCGCACGAGTCCAACACGATGTACGCGGGCGCCAATGTGCTCTTCAAATCAACTAACGAAGGACAAAGCTGGGAAGTAATCAGCCCCGATCTGACGCGCAACGACAAAACCAAGCAGGGTCCATCCGGCGGGCCGCTGACGAAGGACAATACGAGTATCGAGTACTACGACACGATCTTCACGGTGATGGAATCGCCGGCGCAGGCCGGGACGATCTGGAGCGGCTCTGATGACGGGCTGGTATATGTCACTCGAGACGGCGGCAGGAATTGGTCAAATGTTAGCCCTTCAAAAGAGATCATGCCGGAATGGATCCAGATTAACTCGCTGGAAGCTTCGCCGTTTGATCCAGCCACAGCCTATGTCGCGGCCACGATGTACAAGTACGATGATTACAAACCGTATTTGTATAAGACGAGCGACTACGGCAAGACCTGGAAGAAGATCACCAACGGCATTCCTGACGGCGCCTTTACGCGCGTAGTCCGCGAGGATCCGAACAAGCGCGGCTTGCTTTACGCCGGCACCGAAACAGGCATGTACGTTTCATTCGATGACGGCGCGAACTGGCAATCGATGCAGTTAAATCTTCCCGTGGTTCCGATTACGGATCTGGCTATTCATAAGCGCGAGAAAGAACTGGTAGCGGCGACCCAGGGCCGCGCGTTTTGGATCTTTGACGATCTGCCCATGCTCCATCAGGTAATGGATGCAGGTGGATTCAAAGCAATAAGTGACACCAAGCTCTTCAAACCCAAAGAAGCCTATCGCATGCCGGGCGGCGGCGGCTTTCAACTACCTGCTACCGCGACGATTGGAAAGAATCCCGCAAGCGGCGTAGTCGTTTATTATTCGCTGAAAGCCAAGCCCACCACCGATGTGGTGATGGAATTTTTTGATGGGAGCGGCAAGTCGATTCGCAAGTTCACCGGCAGACTGCCGCGGCCAGGCGCGGGCGGCGGGGGTTCGGCGACGCCGACACCAGCCGTTGAGGGCGAAGGTTTCGGTGGCCCACCGGCGCCGGTATCAACCGACCCCGGCTTGAATCGTTTTGTTTGGGACATGCGTTACGGCGAAGCCGTGCGTTTTCCGGGAATGATTTTATGGGCGGGCGAGACGCGCGGTCCCAAGGTCGTGCCCGGAACGTATCAGGTAAGGTTGACGGTCGATGGATCGACGATGACTGAAACATTTGAAGTCAAAGCCGATCCGCGTTTGACGACGACCGCCGCCGAATATGCGAAACAGTTGGATCTGTCGTTGAAGATTCGAGACAAACTGAACGAGACGCATAACGCGATCATTTCTATTCGCGATGTCAAAAAGCAGGTCGACGATTTGGTCAAGCGTGTCGGAGGTCAATCAAAGCCGATCGCCGATGCCGGCACGGCTTTAACTAAGAAACTCACGGAGGTTGAAGAGGCGCTCTATCAAACGAAGAACCAGAGCAGCCAGGATCCTCTGAACTTTCCCATTCGGCTTAACAATAAACTAGCGGCGCTGGGGGGCGTGGTCTCGCAATCAGAGATGCCGCCGAACGAACAGTCTTACGCTGTCTATGAAGAGCTGGTAGCAGAGATAAATGCGCAACTGTCGAAGTTGGCCCAGCTCATGAAAACCGATGTGCCGGCATTCAATCAACTAGTGCGGGATCAGAATATTCCGGCGATTGTGGTGAAGCCTCAGTAGAGAGCAGCGGATAGGGCGTGGTCGAAGTATTAGGCTGGGCACCATAGTTGAATCAATGGCAATAAATCTACCACTATTTAGCACGGTCCCGGATAGACAACAGATCATCAGGGAGGATCCGCTTGGTGAATTTCTCGTCTGGTGGTTGGATCTTTCCAGGAACCACTTTAGAAAATTTAAGAAGTGTCTTTCCGTCGCGACGATGGAGGAGGAGCTTCAGGAATTCTTGAGTGCGAACCCTATGTTGCTTGCGGTTCAGCTCGGCGGCGGTCATACCGAAGAAGCGCTTGGGTAGCGAATATGTGCCTGACTTCATGATTGGAGAGAGAAGCTCAATAGGATTCGAATGGCATGCGGTAGAGTTGGAGAGCCCGAGAGTCAAGATGTTCACGAAGGCGGGTAATCCGACGAAGGAGTTGACCCATGCCATTCGCCAAATCGAGGATTGGAAAAGGTGGTTACAGTTAAATCAGAATTACGCTTCGCGACCGCGGACTGAAAGCGGACTAGGACTGACAGATATAACAGCGGATTTGCCTGGTCTGATTCTAATCGGACGTCGGGCTGACATTGACGAAACCTCAAATGGTCGCCGTTTGCAGATGGCCAACGACTTACGAATAAAGATTCATAGTTACGATTGGCTGTTATGATCCGGCGGATTAAAAAAACAGACGCCCTTCGTGCGTCGTTAAAGCTAGCCAGAAGGAGCGCGCCTGTCGGCACGCCTTTTTGCTTGTGGGTTGAATCGATCCAGGGGTGTCGCGCTTCGCGCTCTACCCCTGGCTATTTTATTTCACGCTTTCAGCGTGAAGAGCCGTTTGAAAATGTGCTCGGCCCTTTTATCGAGCGGCAGCCAATTAACTGCGAGCGGAGACCCTGTTCTCCGCGCATGACGCGTCCGTCCACTGGGGGTCTTATGATTCGGGCAAAGATTCCTTTCGGCGACGCACCCGTCACGATGGCGTCAAAGACTTCGCCGATCCGGCTTTGCATTAACACGGCCGCGGCAACTTTCCGCATTTTGCGTTCGACCTTCCGCGCGGCGTCTTCGCGCTCAGTACAATGCGCGGCTATGGCTATCAACTCAGTTTCAGAATAAGGAGGCGCAGCTTTCGCGAGTGCAGCTTTGACTAGCCGCTGCGTAATCAGGTCGGCATAGCGACGGTTCGGCGCCGTCGAGTGGGTATAGTCTTGCACGGCCAGCCCAAAGTGTCCCTCACTTGCGACGCCAGGTTTTTGCAGGGCGTATTCACCGGGACCAAGCAGCTTTACGACTGACAGTGAAAGATCCGGGAAGTGATCAGGATCGGCTGCTTTGCGACGCGCCAGGAAATCAGCCAAAGCTCGCGAGTCAGGTTCAGCCGGCAGATCTTCGTGAAGCTCGTGCGCGACTTCGACTATGCGGCCCCAGTATTTCGGCGTCCGCACGACGCGCCGGATCGATAGAACTCCCTTCCCTTCCAGAAATTGGGCCATCGTCACATTCGCGGCGATCATGAAATTTTCAATCAGGTCCCGCGCGCCATTCCTTTCTGTCACCGAGAGCTCAGTTACATTTCCCGCATTGTCCATAACGGGAGAAGCCTGGATTGTGTCCAGTTCCAGAGCGCCGTGTTCTCTCCGCAATTGACGGAGACGCTGGGCTGCTTCGAACTGAAGACGGATCTGAGCATCCATTCCCGGCACGCTCGCTACCTCAGCCGGTATCGCCCCTTGGTGATCCAACCAGGCCCCCACCGCTTCATACGATAGCTTCGCGTAGTTGTGCACCAACGCCGGGAAGACGTTGCTGGATTTTACAGTGCCATCGCTCGCGACAATCATTTCACTTACCACTGAACTCCGATCCGCGCCTCCCCTTAAGGAAGTCTTGTCGGTCGATAATTCTTCAGGCAGCATCGGAAAGGTCTTGACTCCCGTATAAATGGATGTGCAGTTGGCCGCGGCATGCTCATCAATGGCAGATCCTTTCCGCACTGAGTCGTCGACATCTGCGATTCCCACCAAGACCCGGACATCGCCGCTGGGCAGCTTTTCGGCATACTCGACCTGGTCGAGATCGCGAGATTTGCGATCGTCTATCGACGACCACATTAACGAACGCAGATCTTGCGTCGAAGATTTCAAAGCTTCAGGTTCTGGTTTAACTTGCAGGGACTGCAATTCGTCCAGCACCGGGCCTGGTATGTCAGGTTCAAAGCCGTTCTCGATCATTGTCCGGCGCGCAATGGCCGTTAGATCGACCGAGCCGGAACCAAAATGATTTCTTGTCATGAATAATTGTTTACGTTAAAGCTTCGCGAAAATCCAGCAGACGGCCGGAGTGTCGAGAGTTCAACCTTTGGGTTGCGTTTCCAGGCCAAGCTAAAGCTTGAAGCTCAGGTTCTCCAGTTGCAGGATAGCTCCTGTACACTACGAAGCTATGCCGTCCGTCAGATCCGTCAAGGTGATCATCAACGCGCGCGCGGGAATTAGCGACAAAGAGGAGGCGCGCCGGCGATTGGCGAAAATCTTTGTGGACCGCAGTGTGGTGTTCGAAGTATTGCTTGCCGGAAACGGCTCCGAGGTCGCCGCTCTGGCAAAAGCTTCTGCTAAGGAAAACTGGACCGTGATCATGGCCGGGGGAGGGGATGGCACTATTAATACGGTCGCTTCGTACTTGATAGGCACCGACAAGATTCTTGGTGTTCTTCCCCTGGGAACGCTCAATCATTTCGCCAAGGACTTGAGGATTCCACTCGATTTAGAAGGCGCGGCGCGAACCGCGATATCGGGCCGGGCCGCGGCGGTGGATGTGGCCGAGGTCAATGGCAGAATTTTTCTCAACAACTCGAGTTTGGGTTTGTATCCGACCATTGTCCGGGAACGCGAAAAGCAACAGCGGCTCGGGTCTGGAAAATGGCCAGCTTTTGTTTGGGCGGCGCTGGCCGTTTTTCGTCGATATCCTTTCCTTCATGTTGGCCTGGTCGCCGGAGGAGAGAAAATGAGCCTTAAGACCCCGTTTGTTTTCATTGGTAACAACGAATATCTGATGGAGAGGCTGAGTATCGGCGGGCGGGCACGTCTGGACCGGGGACTACTTAGTTTGTATGTCACTAACCGCACCGGCCGATGGGGTTTGGTGCGCCTGGCAATGCGCGCATTGCTCGGACGGCTACGTGAAGAAAAAGACTTTCAAACTATGTTGACCGACAAAATGAAAATCGAAACAAGGGATAAGCATGTGCGAGTAGCGTTCGACGGGGAAATCGATTTAATGAAGACCCCGCTTCATTATCAGAGCCGTCACGGCGAATTGCGGGTCATGGTGCCGGACAGCAAAAACGAATAACTCATGCGCACTTTGGTTCATCTTTCTGATTTGCATTTCGGGCGCGTTGACGAGCAACTTATCGCTCCACTGATTTCCGCCGTCACCGAAATCAATCCGGATCTGGTGGCGGTGTCAGGCGATCTCACCCAACGGGCTCGTTCGCAAGAGTTTCGCGAGGCGCGCGCGTTCCTCGATGCGTTACCGCAACCGCAAATTGTCGTGCCCGGTAATCACGATGTGCCGCTGCACAATGTCTTCACGCGCTTCATGCGACCACTGGGGAAATACAAACGGCACATTACGAATAACCTGCAGCCGGTTTATGTGGACAATGAAATAGTTGTGGTGGGAGTGAATACGGCGCGGTCTTTGACCATCAAAGGTGGACGCATCAACGAAAATCAGGTGGCCCATATTCGCGAGATGCTTTGCGGATCAGACGACAAACTGGTCAAGACAGTAGTCACCCACCACCCTTTCGATCTACCGGAAGGTTATAACGATCGGGATCTAGTCGGCCGCTCAAAAATGGCAATGACCGGGCTGGCCGATTGCGGAGCTGATCTATTCCTCGCTGGGCATCTTCATATTAGTCACACGGGCCACACTGCCAAGCGCTACAAGATCCACGGCCATTCCGCGCTGGTCGTGCAAGCGGGTACAGCTTCGTCGACGCGCGGGCGCGGTGAAGCGAATTCGTTCAACGTGATTCGCATCAACCGTCCCGATATGACCGTGGAACGGATGACGTGGCAGCCCGAGAGTTCGGCATTTGTTGTTTCAGGAGAGGAAAAGTTTCGGCATACCAGCGAGGGATGGGTGCGTTTGCCTGAGGGTCGCACAGATTAGAACGCTGAATGAGTTAGTGAAGAGGTTTGCCTTTAGACCGCGAAGCAGGGCTTTCACCCGCTTCGCGGGCTCTGGAAAGCTTGCTCCCGATTCCTTGTTGAATGTTCCAAAAAGTCTGAACCACTATCAAAAAGTGCAATATCGATCAAATTCATTGACTAAATTTATTAAAGCCCGGCTTTCCTCCAGGAGGTCTTCCGGACTCTCCCTGACCCTCGTCCTCTTGATGCTGATTGTCGCTGCCTGGCTATTTGGTGCGATTGCCGAGGACGTTTTGACGCAGGATCCGTTGACCATAGTTGACGCTCGATTCAGTGCCTGGCTACATGGCCACACATTTAGTTCGCTTACCCGGGTCATGTTGTTAATTACTCGTGTCCATTCGGTGTTGGGTGTGACAGTGATGACGCTTGCAGTCTCTGCTTATCTATGGATCAAGCGGCTTCGATTCTGGGTGCTGAAGCTGTTGTTGGCTGTCTTTGGCGGAATGCTGCTCAATTTTTTGTTGAAGCATGTGTTCGCGCGTCAGCGGCCCCGTTTCGACGATCCTCTGCTGACGCTTAACACCTACAGCTTTCCCAGCGGACACACCATGATGGCCACAGTCTTCTATGGCACCCTGTGTGTTCTGGTTGCGTCGCGCGTCCGTCATTGGCGCTGGCGAGTTGTTGCCATTGCTGTGGCCGGTTTCATGATCTTGCTGGTCGGCTTCAGTCGCATCTATCTGGGCGCACACTATCTGAGCGATGTGCTGGCCGCGATGGCGGAAGGGCTGGCCTGGCTCGCCTTTTCTCTTGTCGCTGTTGGGAAACTTCAACGCCGGCGAACAGGGAAGCAGGAGTAGTGACAGTTCGCTTCTAGTACCTTGAAATCGAACTCTCACGCGGCGCGAAAGTTATGATGACGAGCGGCTCCCGGCGTGGTAATATGTCGCGCGATATGCGCTTTGATGTCATCATTTTGCGGGTCGTCTTCACTGCCTTCCTGATCAGTGCCGGCTACGTCCTGCATCCGATCCCGGGCCACCGCCTGTTTTCAACAGCTGCGGCCGCGGTTACCGCCGTAGCGATCGTGCTATTCGAGATGCGCATTCGGCGCGCTTCCTTGAAGACACTGATAGGAGCGGCCGTCGGATCGATTCTCGGCATTATCGGCGCTTATCTGATCGGGACGCTCATCGCCAGTCAGGAATCCGCGGCAGTCCCACCGGAAACCAGAGCATTCCTGACCCTGGTGCTAATTGTTTTCATGGCCTACATCGGTCTCATGGTGGGCGCGGCCAAGGGAGACTACCTCGATCTCTCAGCGTTGGGCGGCATTTTCCACGATAAAGCCTCGCGCCGCGATCTCAAGATTCTGGACACGTCCGTCATTATCGATGGCCGAATCGCCGATATAGCCGAGACGGGATTCCTGACCGGGACCCTCATCATTCCTCAGTTCATCCTCCGCGAGTTGCAGCAAGTGGCCGACTCTCCGGATTCGTCCAAGCGCCAGCGGGGACGTCGCGGATTGGATATGCTCAATCGTCTGCAGAACAACAGCTCGCTCGATATCCAGATCGTCGAAACCGACTTTCCTTCAGTGCGCGAGGTGGATTTGAAGTTGATTGAGTTGGGTAAACAGATCGACGCGGTAATAGTGACTAACGATTTCAATCTGAACAAAGTCGCGCAACTGCGCGGCGTCAATGTGCTGAATATCAACGAGCTGGCCAACGCGCTCAAACCGGTGGTTCTGCCGGGCGAAGCCATGCGGGTCTTTATTCTGAAAGAAGGCAAAGAATACAACCAGGGCGTGGCCTACCTCGACGACGGCACTATGGTCGTGGTGGATAACGCGCGGCGTCTGATCGGCAAGAACGCGGACATCGCCGTAACCAGCGTCTTGCAGACAACCGCGGGCAAGATGATCTTTGGACGGCTCTGGGATGAAGCTGATGGCGCTGGCAACGGCGAGCGCGCCCGCCGGCCTTTGCGCGAAGTGAAAACTGCTCCTGCCATGACGCGCATCAACGACACCGAATCATAACCGAATGAACGTCGCTATAGTTGTGGCCGCCGGGAAGGGGACTCGGCTGGGCGGCGACCGGCCCAAGCAATTCCTCGAGCTCGATGGGATTCCGGTGATCATCCGCACGCTCATACAATTCGAGCGTTGCCGGGAGATAAGCGAGTTGGTAATTGTTCTGCCGCAGCACGAGACCGACGGGTTTCTTTCCCTCTCGAAAGAGTTTGGCCTGCAGAAGCCGATGCGGACGGTCGCCGGAGGAGCAACGCGCGCTCGATCAGTGCGGCACGGCCTAAAGGTCGCCGGCGAAGCAGAATTGGTCGCGATCCACGATGGCGTGCGCCCCTTCGTGACCGCGGAAGAAATTGATCAAGTAGTGGTGGCGGCGCGCCCCACCGGCGCTGCGATTCTGGTCGCGCCCGTCGCCGATACAATCAAAGAGGTCAAAGAGGGCCGCGTAGTTCGCACGCTGCACCGCGCTCAATTACGAAGAGCCCTGACGCCTCAGTGCTTTCGCTTCGATCTTCTTAAGCAAGCGTACGATCAACTGGAGGAAGTCGAAGCGACGGGCGTTTCGGTCACGGACGATTCTCTCCTGGTGGAACGTCTCGGTGTTGAGGTCGTCGTGGTCGAAGGCAGCGGTAGAAATATCAAGATTACGCGGGAAGAAGACTTGGCGTTGGGTGAAGCGCTGTTAAAGTCGTAGGGGCAGCGCTTGTCCCTGCCCTCTTGGTTTGTGACGGAACGGGCAGGGACGAGCCCTGCCCCTACAAATATGTTTCGAATCGGTATTGGCCATGACACGCATCG
>Ga0209131_1001811_pt1 | contig 14686 bp, 14 predicted proteins | sample GraSoi_2013_40cm_FD_185826 | JGI IMG/M metagenome (GOLD analysis project Ga0209131, IMG submission 185826) | Grasslands soil microbial communities from the Angelo Coastal Reserve, California, USA - Sample 9_17_2013_40cm (SPAdes) (version 2) | ecosystem: Environmental > Terrestrial > Soil >...
CAAGCGCGTCATCCTGGGCGTGACGGGCGGCATCGCCGCCTACAAGAGCGCCGAACTGGTGCGCCGGCTCGTCGAGCGCGGCGCCCAGGTCCAGGTGGTCATGACCGCCGCGGCGCGCGAGTTCATCACCGCGACCACTTTTCAGGCGCTCTCGGGCCGCCCGGTGCGCGAGAGCCTGTGGGATACGGCCGCCGAGGCGGCGATGGGACACATCGAGCTGGCGCGCTGGGCGGAGCTGGTGCTCGTCGCGCCGGCGTCCGCAGATTTTCTGGCGCGCCTGGCCGGCGGGCGCGCGGACGATCTGCTCGCCACGCTGTGCCTCGCTACGACGGCGCCCATTGCCTTGGCGCCGGCGATGAACCAGCAGATGTGGGCGAATGTGGCCACGCAGGCCAACGTCGCCACGCTGCAGGAACGCGGCGTGCGAGTGCTGGGCCCGGCAGTCGGCGACCAGGCCTGCGGTGAATATGGTCCGGGCCGCATGCTCGAGCCCACCGAACTTGCCGATCTGATCGAACCGCTGATTCCCGGCGATGGTCCGTTGCGCGGGCGGCGCGTGCTGATCACCGCCGGGCCGACGCGCGAGGCCATCGATCCGGTGCGCTTCGTGAGCAATCGCAGTTCCGGGAAAATGGGCTACGCCGTGGCGCAGGCCATGCGCGCCGCGGGCGCCGAAGTCGTGCTCGTCAGTGGCCCGGTGGCGCTTCCGGCGCCGCCGGGCGTGCGGCGCATCGGTGTCGAGACTGCCGTGCAGATGCACGCGGCCGTGCAGCAGGAACTGGCCGGGTGCGATGTGTTCATTGCCACGGCCGCGGTCGCCGACTACCGGCCGGTCGCCGTCGCACAGTCGAAGATCAAGAAGAAAACCGAACAGATGACGCTGGAGATGATCCGCACCACCGACATCCTGGCCACGGTCGCCGCGCGCGCCGACCGGCCCTTTGTCGTGGGTTTCGCGGCCGAGACCGATGCGGTCGAACAGCACGCGCGCGAGAAACTGCTGCGCAAGAACCTCGACATGATCGCCGCCAACGAGGTGGGCGCCACCAAGGCCTTTGACTGCGAAGACAATGCGCTGCTGGTCCTGTGGCGCGGCGGCGGCCGTGCCGAATTGCCGCGCGCGTCGAAACACGAGCTGGCGACGGCGCTGGTGGCCCTGATCGCCGAGCGGCTGCGCGCGAGCGCGACCTTAAGCGCTGCGGCCGGGATTGCCAGCGCGGGCGCGGCCAAAGCCTGATCATGAGCACGTCCGCTCACCGCCCCCTGCAGGTGCGGATTCTCGACGCGCGCATCGGCAACGAATTTCCCCTGCCCGCCTACGCGACCGAGGGCTCCGCCGGCCTCGATCTGCGGGCCTGCATCGCCGCACCGCTCCTGCTCGAGCCGGGGCGCAGCGAGCTGATTTCCACGGGGCTGTCGATCTATGTGGCCGATCCGGCTCTGGCGGCCGTGATCCTGCCGCGCTCGGGCCTGGGTCACAAGCACGGCATCGTGCTCGGGAATCTCGTGGGCCTCATCGATTCGGACTACCAGGGCCCGCTGATGGTTTCATGCTGGAACCGTGGCGCGGTGAGTTACACCGTGCAGCCGGGCGAGCGCATCGCACAGCTCATTGTCGTACCGGTGGCCAGGATGGAGCTGCAGATCGTGGAAAATTTTGCCGCGAGCGCGCGAGGGAGCGGCGGCTTCGGCCATACGGGACGCGACTAGGGCCTAAGCTAGCGCGCACCGGAGTTCGCGGTCAATTCGCGATAGCGGGAAATATCGGCGTCGAACTGGGCGCGCAGCGCGAGCGCCTCCTGGTGCCGCCGGTCCAGCGATTTGCGCTGCGAGCGCACCTCGTTTGCGGTGCGCACCAGCTGCTCGGCCAGATCGTCGGGCATGCGTCGTGCATCCGGATTGGTGTTGTAGGGTTTGAAGTGCATGGCGCGTTCCTGGAGCGTCTTGAGCCGCGCATTGAGCGAATCGATGTAGGCGTTGGCCGCCGTAATCTGCCCGTTAAGCTGGTCGACGCGCTCATCGCGCAGGCGTTCGATGTCCTTGGTCGACGTGTAGGTGGTTTTCAGGAAACTGTCGTGCTGTGCCCGCGCCTCGATCTCCCGGTCGTGTTTGCGCTGCTCGGCGAGCTGCTCGGCGTTCTTCTCGGCGCCGACGCGCTGCACTTCGACGCCCTGATTGTTCAGTACCCGGCGTTCCGATTGCGCGTATTCAGGCGGCACGGCATCGCCGTAGTGGCGCTCGCCGTTCTTGTCCACCCAGCTGAAGTTCTGGTGCCCCGTTGAGTCGGCCGCGCGGGCCGGCAGCACCGCCAGCGCCGCCGCGGCGACCGCCAGACTCATCCACAACCTGATTATGTCAGTCACTGCACCATCCGGGTTGGCCAGGCTGCAATTGTCCACGATGCGGCTGCGAGGGCAAGGACTTCAGGCTATGACGCCGTATTTCTGGCGATAGTTGCGCAGTCCGTCCAGCTGGGCCGGCTCGAAACCCCGCGTCGACCGGCTCTCGAGCGCCTCGATCAGGCCGTCGAGTGTGAGGATGCTCACGCATTCCAGACCGAATTCAGCCTTGACCTCCTGGACGGCGGACAGGGCCCCCTGGCCGCGCTCCTGGCGATCGAGCGCCAGCGCGACGGCGACCGGTTTTGCGCCGGATGCCCTGATGAGTTCGATCGACTCGCGCACCGCCGTGCCCGCCGTGATCACGTCATCGACGATGACGACGCGGCCTGCAAGCTCGCTCCCGACGATCAGCCCGCTCTCGCCGTGGGTCTTGGCTTCCTTGCGGTTGAAGGCCCAGGGCAGGTTGCGGGCCTGCTGTTCGGCGCAGGCGATCGCGCAGGCGCTGACTAAGGGGATGCCCTTGTAGGCGGGACCGAACAGCATGTCGAAGCCGAGCCCGGAGTGGGCGAGTGCCGCGGCATAGCAGCGCCCCAGGCGCGCGAGCGCCGCGCCGTCGTTGAAGCGGCCGGCATTGAAGAAGTAGGGGCTGGTGCGACCGGACTTGAGCGTGAATTCACCCAAGCGCAGTGCCTGGTACTCGAGGGCGAGGGCCAGGAAATCCTGCTGGTATTCGCGCATGCGCGGCAGGCTATCATGTCCATATGCGGGTGATCACGCTCAACGTCAACGGCATCCGTTCAGCCGCCGCCAAGGGCCTGTTTCCCTGGCTGGCGCAGCAGCAGGCCGATGTGATCTGCCTGCAGGAAGTGCGCGCGCGCGAGGAGCAGTTCGCGGGGCACGACATTGCGCTGCCCGGCTACCACGCGGCCTACTATCCGGCGGACCGGCCCGGCTACGCAGGCGTCGCGCTGTATTCGCGCACCGCGCCCGAGCGTGTGGTGCGCGGCTTCGGCGTGCCGGAGTTCGATGGCGAGGGGCGCTACCTCGAGGCGCAATTCCCCGAGCTGTCGATCGTCTCGCTGTACCTCCCGTCGGGCTCCTCCGGTCCGGAACGCCAGGCCTCGAAGGACCGTTTTCTCGAAGCCTTCCTGCCGCATCTGCGCGCTCTCAAGCGCCGGCGGCGGCACTATCTCCTGTGCGGCGACTGGAACATCGCGCACCGGGAAATCGACCTGAAGAACTGGCGCGCCAACCGGAAGAACTCAGGCTTCCTGCCGCACGAGCGCGCCTGGCTCGATGAGCTGTTCGATGAGGTGGGTTTCATCGACGCCTTTCGCAGCGTGAATCCGCAGCCCGAGCAGTACACCTGGTGGTCCAATCGAGGCCAGGCCTGGGCGAAGAACGTCGGCTGGCGCATCGATTACCAGATCGCCAGTCCGAAGCTTGCCGGTGCCGCGCGCGCCGCACAGATTTTCAGGGCCCAGCGCTTTTCAGACCACGCCCCGCTGATCATGGATTACGAGCTGTGAGCGCAGAACGGACGGCTACGCCGCCGCGCGCCTGGCACGACGCCCTGCTGGTGTACTTCCAGCCGCGCATCATGACGATGCTGCTGCTGGGATTTTCCGCGGGCCTGCCCTTCTATCTGGTCTTCCAGACGCTGTCCGCATGGCTGCGGCAATCGCACATCGACCGCGCCACGATCGGCATGATGGCCTGGGTGGGCCTGGCCTACTCGCTGAAGTTTCTGTGGTCGCCCGTCGTGGACCGGCTGCCGCTGCCGCTGCTGTCGCGGCTGCTCGGGCGGCGGCGTGCCTGGATGTTCCTCGCGCAATGCGGCATCGCCGCCGGCCTGTTCAATCTCTCCTTAAGCGATCCGGCGGCGGGCGTGACGCGTGTGGCGCTGTGGGCGGTGTTTCTGGCCTTCTGCGCGGCGACCCAGGACATCGCCATCGATGCCTGGCGCATCGAGTCGGCGGCCGTTGAACAGCAGGGTGCGATGGCCGCCGCCTATCAGATCGGATATCGGTGCGCCCTGATCACCGCCGGGGCCGGCGCGCTCGTGATCGCCGAGCGATTCGGCTGGCATGCCAGCTACTCCACCATGGCGGCGCTGGTCGCCGTCGGCATGATCACGACGATGCTGGCGCGTGAACCCGCCGCCTCCGGGCTCACGGCCCTTCCGGTCGCGGAACAGCGCGTCAGCGACTGGCTGGCGCGGCGTTCACATTGGCCGCGCTCGCTCCAGCAGGCCGGCGCCTGGTTCGTCGGCGCCGTCGTCTGCCCGCTGATCGACTTCTTCAGCCGCTACGGCACCACCCTGGCGTTCGTCACGCTCCTGTTCATGGGCAGCTATCGCCTCACGGAGTTTGCCTCGGGCTCGATGTACAACACCTTTTACATCGATGATGGCTACACGCTCTCGCAGATCGCCAAGGTGGTTAAACTCTACGGACTGGCGATGTCCCTGCTCGGCGTGGTGCTGGCCGGCATTGTGGTGGCGCGCTTTGGGCTGCTGCGCTCGCTCATCGCCGGCAGCGTGATGATCATGCTCTCCAATCTCGCGTTCTCATTGCTGGCGCGCGTCGAGACGCCCACGCTGCTCGGGCTTGGGTTGGTGAATGCCTTCGACAACCTGGCGCAGGCGATGCACGGCACGGCCCTGATCGCGTTTCTGTCCAGCCTGACCAGCGCGCGCTACACGGCCACCCAGTACGCGCTGTTTTCCTCGCTCTACGCCTTGCCTGGGAAATTCCTGGAGGGATTCTCCGGCCGCATCGTGGAGGCGATCGGCTATCCGCATTTCTTCATCTACACCGCTTCCTTGAGCATCCCGGCGTTGGCGCTGCTCGTGTACCTGGTCGGGCGAGGCCCGCTGAAGAGCGCCAGCCCGCCGCACGGGGCATGAGCGAAGCGGCGCAGATCGACGTGGAGCGCGTGCTGTGCCGGCGCGATGAGCTCGGCACGGAGGGTTGCCGCGAGTTTCGCCTCGGCAGCGGCCCCTGGCCGTTGCGCTGCTTCGTCATTGCGGTGGGCGATCAGGTGCGCGCCTATGTGAATCGTTGCGCGCACCAGGCCTTGCCGCTGAATCTCCTGCCCGATCGCTTCCTGACGCACGACGGCAGCATGATCCTGTGCACCGCCCACGGCGCGATCTACGAGAAAGCCACCGGCTATTGCGTGGCCGGGCCCTGTGCGGGACGGTCGCTGGAGAGCGTGCCGGTGCGTGTCGTGGCCGGTTACGTACTGCTCGATGACGGTGTGGATGGAGAGGCGCTGCGCGCCCGATATGCGGAGCCGGCGGCGCGCTGAGCGGCTACTCGAACAGATCCAGGTCGTCGAGCCGGTCGGCGCGCAGCTGACGATCATCGGCGATCGCATCCACCTCGGCGCGCCCGTCCTCGGGCTCGACGTCCACCGAGCCGCTCCAGTCTTCGGGCGCTTCGGCCTCCTCGATCGTGCCGGTGGCGCGCTGCGAGCGCCAGTCATCCAGATCGAACTCTTCGACGGTGCCGTCGAAATACTGGACTTCGATCGTGCCCTCGGTCTCGTCGAAGGCGACCACTTCCAGCAACTCGCCGCCGTTGAGGCGGTACCATTCGCCTATGCTGGGTCGCTGCAAGGTCATACGGGTACCTCAGGGCAGATGTTGCGCCCGGCGCCGGAGAGGTTCAAGGCCCTTCGCGGCTGATGCGCTGCGTCAGCGAGCGTTGGTAGGCAAGATCGTGGACCTTATGACCCAGGCCCGTGCCACGACGCTCGAAGCGGGTGGGTGTGCGGCGGGTCAGGCCGGCTGGGAGCATGAGGCGCATCTGCTCCGCATAAGGTTCCCAGTCGGTGGCTAACCTGAATTGCCCGCCCACCGTCAGCGCCGTCGCGACCAGCCCGACGAACTCGGCCTGAATCAGGCGCCGCTTGTGGTGGCGTTTCTTCGGCCAGGGGTCCGGGAACAGGATCTCCACTTCGTCCAGCGCCCCCGGAGCGATCTGATCGCGCAGGACTTCGACCGCGTCATGGGCGATGACGCGCACATTGTCCAGGCCGGCCTCCGCCACGACCCGCAACAGCCGGCCGATACCGGGACGGTGGACTTCGACGCCGATGAAGTTGCGCTCCGGTTCAGTCTGCGCGCGGCCGGCGAGGTGCTCGCCGTTGCCGAAGCCGATTTCCAGCGTGCAGGGCGCAGCATTGCCGAACAGGGCCACCAGCTCGAGCCTCGTGGCGCTGAAGTCCACGCCGAAGTGCAACCAGTGCTCGGCAATAGCCTTCTTCTGTGCCCCGGTCAGCCGTCCGGCACGGGTGACGAAGGAGCGCACGGTGCGGCGCCGCGTGTCTGTACTCGGGCGCGCCAGGTCCATGCTGGTGGCCTCAGGCAAGGATCAGGGACCGGATCGCCCCGATCAGGGCCGCGAGCAGCAACACCACCGTGGGCGCCGAACTGAGCAAATAGCCCACATGGCGGTCCTTCGGATCGCGTACGTAGCCGCGCAGATAGAGCACACGGCCAAGGAGGTAAACGGCGCCGACCACCGCCACATAATGGGGCGGCCAGTATTTTGCGGCCAGCCACAGGCCGGGCAGGAAGGCGATCAGCGTCTCGACGGTATTCATCTGCACGCGATAGTAGCGCTCGAACAGGGGGTGCCCGCTGGTGGCAGGCGCCGGCAGGGCATAGTCGCGCCGCGCCCGGCCCACCAGGATGCTGAATGCGATCAGCTGCAGGACCGCCGCGATGCCGACGATGTCAACCCAGGCCATCGCGGTTTCTCAGGCGCCCCTGAAGGCGAGTGCGAAGGGAGAATCGACACCGCCCACCATGCCGTGCATCAGGAACAGCAATGTTGGCTTCGGGCTGGCCGCCGGATCGACGGTACCCAGGCCCTGTATGGACACGCCATTCAGGTACGCATAGGCGTTATTGCAGTTGCTGAAGGTCATCTCGCCCGCATACACGGCGTAGCTGGCGTTGACGATGGTGACCGTGCCGGTCGCCATGCACTGGGTCGTGAGCGGGTCGGCGTAGGTCAGGTCCCCCGCGGAGCTGATGGACAGCGCGTCCGTACCGGGCGTCGTGGCGTTGGTGTAGTTGCCGGCAATCGTTGCGAGCGACGAGGCCTGGTCGTAGCTCGAATCGTAGGCCAGCGACAGCTGGCCGGAAATTGCGGTGCCCAGTGAGGTCGTGAACGCAATCGTGGCGGTGACTGAGCTGCGCTGTTGAATGGTGCCGCTGACGGTGCCGGTGCCGCGAAACGATCCATCGCTGAAAGGGAGCGCCTGATCCAGCACCGCGCCGCTGACGCTGCCAGAGAGCTGGTTGGTGGAAGCGCTGATCGTGCCCCAGTACTGGGCCCCGAATCCGCTGGCGGTGTCGTTCTCGAGCAGTGCCAGCTCACCCGTCTCGGCGCTCATGGCATAGGCGGTGTGGGCGACGCCGTTGACGGTCAGCGTGCCGGTCCATATCCCGCCCAGGGTGGAGTCCAAAGGGGGCGTATTCTTGTCGCCGCCGCAGGAGGCGAGGAGCAACAGCAGGCCGATCAGGAGGCCGCGAGTTGTCGGCTTGTATGGGCTCATGGATTTCCCGGCCGGTGGATTAGTGCAGCCACGACCTGTGCGAGATATACGCCGATGGTTCTGGCCCGGCAACTGAGGGAAACATCGTAGTCGCGCACGGGGTTCCAATGAATGCGCACACCTCGTCGCCACCCGGCGACAGCATGCCGCTCAGGCTGGCGGTCCAAAAAGGGCGCCCGCTGGACCGGCAGGCCCCCGTAAGACGAATGTAAGTTGTACGGGGGCGAAAAGACTGCAATCCTCCGGGTATGCGAAACATCATGGCGTGGGTGCTCGGTGCTCTGTTGCTGACCGCGTGCGGCGGCGGCGGCGGTTCCATGACCCCGGTGGGGTGGACGATGGGGGTCTTCCAGCCCTCCGCCTCCTTCGAGGCCAGGTGCCCTATGCCGCGCACCGGCATTGATCCGGGCACCGGCATGGCCTATCCGGATCGCACCGGGACCCTCCTGGATGAAAACAACTGGCTGCGATCGTGGACCAACGAACTGTACCTCTGGTACAGCGAGGTTCCCGACCAGAATCCCGCGCTGTTCTCAACCACGGACGCCTACTTCCAGGTGCTGAAGACGACCGCGATCACCGCCTCCGGCGCCCCCAGGGACAAATTTCACTTTCCCTACGACACGGCTCAGTGGGAGTCGCTGTCTATCAACGGCGTTCAGGCCGGCTATGGCGCGCAATGGGCGCTCGTGGCCGCCGCTCCGCCGCGCCAGATCCTCGTGGCCTATACCGAGCCCGGCTCGCCCGCCGCCACCGCGCCGGCCAGTCTGCTGCGTGGCGCCGAGGTGCTGGCGGTGGATGGGGTCGATGCGGTGAACAACAACACCCAGGCGGGCGTCGACACCTTGAATGCCGGACTGTTCCCGGCCAACCTGAATGAAACCCACACCTTCCAGATCCAGGATCCAGGCGGCGCGCAGCGCACCGTGATGATGACCTCGGCCAGCATCACTTCGCACCCGGTGCAGAATGTGGGCACGATCCCCGTGAGTGGCGGCAGCGTCGGCTACATGCTCTTCAACGATCACCTCGCCACCTCGGAGGCCGCGCTCGTGAGCGCATTCACGACCCTGCAGAATGCCGCGGTGAATGATTTGGTGCTCGATATCCGCTACAACGGCGGCGGCTACCTGGACATTGCCAGCGAGGTGGCCTACATGATCGCCGGTCCGGGTCCGACCACGGGCCAGACTTTTGAAATCGCCCAGTTCAACAGCAAGTACCCCAGCGTGGATCCGGTGACGCATCAGGCGATCACACCCGTTCCCTTCCATGCCACGACGCAGGGTTTCTCCACGACCCCCGGCATCGCGCTGCCCACGCTGAATCTGTCGCGTGTCTTCGTGCTGACCGGCCCGGACACCTGTTCCGCCAGCGAAGCGATCATTAACAGTCTGCGCGGCGTCAATGTACAGGTGATCCAGGTCGGCTCCACCACCTGCGGCAAGCCCTACGGCTTCTATCCACAGGACAATTGCGGCACCACCTATTTCTCGATCGAGTTTCGCGGCGTCAATGCCGCGAATTTCGGTGACTATACCGACGGCTTCTCGCCGATGAACGCGCCGGCTCCAGCCGGTGTCGGCCTGCCCGGATGCTCCATCGCCGATGATTACACACACGCGCTGGGCGATCCGGCCGAGGCGCGCCTGGCCACGGCCCTGAATTACCGAAACTCGGGCGCCGCCTCATGTCCGGCGGCGAGCGGTCTCGGCAAGGTGCTGCGCGCGCGACAGATTTCGGCCGTGGATGCGCGGTTGCCTCCCTCCCCGCTCCGCCAGCTGCGATTGCTGAGACGCTGACCCCGGCATGGAGGAGGTTGCGCCGCCCGCGCCCCCGGACGCATCAGATCGAACAGGAACCAGCTGCGCCAATTGCGGCACGATCAGCGCCGGCAATTTCTGTAGCCACTGCGGTCAGCGGCTCGACATCCAGCTGCATTCGGTCGGGCACTTTCTCAGGGACGCCACTGAAGTCATGACGCACGCCGATGCGCGTGTATGGCGCACGCTGCTGCCGCTGCTGACCCGCCCGGGATTCCTGACCCGCGAATATTTCGCCGGCCGCCGCGCCCGCTACCTGCAGCCGTTCCGGCTGTACCTGATCCTCAGCGTTGTGTTCTTTCTGCTCGGCGCCCTGCTGGGCCATCACCGCGAGATCACGCAGGCGGGTGGTGAGACGCAGCGTTCCTGCGCCAACCTGCACACCGATCTGCCCGGAGCCCGCTGGCTCCAGCCCCGCCTCGTCATCACCTGCAAGCGGATCATGGCGGATGGCGGCCGAGCCTTCAAACAGAGTGTCATCCACAACCTGGGCCGCGCCATGTTCCTGTTCCTGCCGCTGCTCGCCGGCCTGATGAAGCTGCTGTACTGGCGCCCGCGACGCTACTACCTCGAGCACCTGTTGCTGCTGATTCACAATCACGCCTTCGTGTTTCTGCTGCTGTCGATCCTCATGGTCGCGACCCACTGGGTCAGTTCGACGGGCTGGGACACCCTGTTCAACCTGCTGTTGTTCCTCTACCTCACCCAGTACCTCTATCGGTCGATGAAGGCCGTTTATGCCCAGCCGGGATGGCTGACGTCCCTAAAGTTTTTCGTGCTGGGTTTCGCCTACCTGGTCAGTGGTTTTATTATGGTGACGGCGGTGGCCCTCTTCAGTGCCGTGGCACTGTAGACCCGTCAAAGGCCCAGTGTGTCCAGGAGCCTCCCGTAGGCAACGCGCGCCGTGACACCGGCCCGCCACAGGGCGTGCAGCGCTATGTGCGGCACCGGGGTAGCCGGTAGCGCCAGCGTCTCGAGGTGCGCGCCCGCGGCGGCAGCGGCCAGTTCTGCGCCCAGGGCAACCCCGAGTGCCACGCCGCGACCGCTGTAGCCGAGTCCGATCAGGAGGTTCTCCGCCGGCGCGTGAATGCGCGGATAGAAGTCGGGTGTCAACGCAAACTGGCCGTTCCACCAGTGCGTCCATTGGATGCCGGCCAGCGCCGGCCAGAGCTTGAGCGCGTAGCGCTGCAGGTGCTCGTAGTCCTCGCGTTCCGTCAGGCGGCGCTGTCCTCCGCGACCGCCCATCAGGAGGCGTCCCTCGCGGTCGAGCCGATAGTAAACCGTGACGTTACCGCTCTCGTAGACCACGCCGCCGCCGGGAAGAATCGCTGTCCGCAGCGCGGTCGGCAGCGGCTGGCTCGCGATGATGGAACTGTAGACCGGCACGATGCTGGTGCGAAGTCCTGGCCACAGGTGGTCGCTGTAACCATCCGTGGTAAGCAATACCTTCTGGGCGTGCACGGCACCTCCCGGCGTCACAATACGCCAGCCGCTTCCCGCACGCTCCAGGCGCTGCGCGCGGCTTTCCCCGTGAATAGTGGCACCCGCCGAAATGGCCGCCGCGGCCAGGCCGCGCGCCAGCGCGAGCGGATTGACAGAGCCGCCGCGAGGGTCGAACGATGCCGCAAGATAGCGCCGCGTGCCGGTCCGGGCGGCAACCCGCTCCGCGTCCCAGATCTCGATCTCGGTGTCGCGCCGGTGCCATTGGCTGACGGAGCTGTGCAGCGCTGCGACATGGCGGGGCTGGTACGCGGCACGGAGCGTACCCTCGCGGCGCGCCTCGCAGTCGATCCCGAACCTGTCGATGAGCGCGAACAGCCGCGCCGGCGCCTCGCCCGCGAGCTGCACCAGCCGCGGTCCGTAGGTGCCGCCAAGCTGGCGTTCGATGTCGTCGGGTTCGTGCTTGAGCCCGGCATTGATCTGCCCGCCGTTGCGGCCGGCGGCACCCCAGCCCGGTTCGTGCGCCTCGAGCAGCGTTACGGCAACGCCGCGCTCGGCCAGATGCAGCGCCGCGGACAGGCCCGTGTAGCCGGCGCCGACAATGGCGACTTCCGTGCGCACATCCGCGCGCAACGGCGGCGTCGGCACGGCCGGTCGCGCGGTGGTCGTGTAAAGGCAGCGCGGCGCTTCGCGTTCCAGTGGCGTCGACAAGGTATCGGTCACCGTGTGCGCGCGGAGGCACGCGCGGCCGATCTTCTCAGAACCGGTAGGTCAGGTCTGCACCAAAGGTGCGGGGTTGACCCACGAGCCCGTAGTCAAAGCCGATCGCGCCGGTATCCGGGTCGTTCTGGTTCAGTCCGTAGGCGATGTACTTCTGGTTCGTGAGGTTCTTGACCCAGGCGCCGGCGTCGAAACCCTGCTTGGATGAACTCCTGAACGAGACTCGTGCGTTGGCAATGCCGTACGCCCCCTGCGCAATGCGTTCGGTGTTGAAGGCGTCAAAGTACTGCTTGGCGTAGTAGTTGCCCTCGACCATGAGCCGCAGGTCGCCGGCCGAAACCCGGGCGAAGCGCCAGTCGATCCCGAGGCTCGCGTTGTAGTCCGGCGCCTGGATCAGCTGGTTGCCCACGCAGCAGACGCGGGAAGCGGCGTGCAGGGAAAGTTCCACGTACTTGCTGTGCATCAGGCCGAGGGCGGCGCGGACCTCCAGATCGTCGGTCGCCTTGGCATGCAGCTCGAATTCAGCACCGTCCACGCGCGACTTTGGCGCGTTGATGGTGTGGAAGCCGCTGCCGGAGCCGCCCGGGAGCGTGAAGGCGTCGAGGAACTGCTGGTTCTTGTAGTCGTAGTGGAAGGCCGCGGCATTGAATACGCCACGGTGGTTCCACAGATCCATCTTCAGACCGATCTCGAAAGAAGTGAGTTTCTCCGGATCGGCGAAGTTCGCCTCCTCGGGGAAATTGAAGGCCTGGCCGTTGAACGCCGCACCGCGGTAACCCTGGCTGATGTTCAGGTAGGCGAGAACGCCTGCAGCGGGCTTCCAGTCGAGGCCAGCCCGGAAGCTGGTGTTGTTATTGTCCTGGCTCAGGTTCAGCAGCGGACCCTGCGGAGCGGTTCCCTGCTGGTAATTGGTAAAGGTCGCGGGCTGGGATCCAATGGTCTGCGTCCAGTAAGCCATTACCCCGCCGTCGGGCGTGTAGCCGGTCGGTCCGGGTGCCAGCGGCCCACCCTCGAGCGCGTAGAAGTTGCTGATGGTCACCTGGTCCTTGGTGTAGCGCGCACCCGCATGCAACGTGAACTGCGAATTCAGTTCGAAAGTGGTGTTGAGGAACACCGCCTTGCTGTCCTTGAGCTGGTCAAAACTGTTGAATTCGTCGAACCCGTAGAGTGGCGTGCCGTCGGGGAGGGCGAAATAGCCCAGGTCATAGGAGTCGAAGAAGTGGTATTCCACCGTCGCGTGCGTGCTCTCGCGCCCGTAATACAGACCAGCGAGCCAGCCAATGGCGCCGGTGTCACGCGAGGCGAGACGCAGCTCCTCCGAAAAATCGTTGGTGCTCGAGTAATAGGTATTCGGGTCATCGAGACGCAGAGTGACGGGCAGTCCGCCATCGTCACTCTTCGTGTACCAGCGCCCGTAGTCGAAGCCGGTCACCGACGTCAGCGTCGTGTGCTCGCTGGCGAGCCACTCGATCTTGAGCGCGACGCTGTCGTTGCGGATGTCCTTGTGCACAGCGTACTTGGCGCCGTTGTCGAACCAGTCGATGGTGCCGCTGAAATAGGCCGGATCAACGTTGAGCGCGTGCGCGCCGTAGGGAGTGCCGCCAGAGCGGGTCATCGAGAACTTGAGCGAGGCCGTGAGATTCTCGATGCCCTTGTAGAGGAAGGACAGGCGGCCGGCGAGCGCGTCGACGCCATTGAGCGGCTCGACGCCCGGCACGACGCTGTGGACCCAGCCGTCGCGCTTTTCGTACAGGACCGCGGCGCGCACGCCGAGCTGGTTGTCGAGGAAGGGGCCGCCGATGGCGGCCTTCAGGAAGTAGTCGCCATAGTTGCCGATCCCGGCGGTCGCGTAGCCCTCGGTTTCCGCAAGGTTTGGGTTCCTGGAGTAAAAGCTGACCGCACCCCCGGTCGCGTTCTTGCCGTAGAGCGTGCCCTGCGGGCCGCGCAGCACTTCCACACGATCGAGATCGTAGACCTGCAGTGCCTGCACGGCGCCGACTGCCTTGTAGACTTCATCGACATACATCGCGATCGGGCTGCTCTGGTTCTGGCTGTAGTCCTGCGTGGTCACGCCGCGCAAGGTGAAAGTCGGTTGCGCCTCGGGCCCGTAGGGCACGTTCAGCAGCATATTGGGGACGCTGAGTGTGACGTCCCCGGCCTGGCGCACGCCGAGATTGGTGAGGTCGTCCGCCGACAGCGCGGTGATGGCGAGCGGGACATCCTGCAGGCGTTCAACGCGGCGCTGCGCCGTCACGACGATCTCCTCCAGCGCCGCATCGGCCTGTGCGAGCAGCGGCAGTACTGTGCCGGCGAGCGCGGCGGCGGCCAGGCCTGCGATGCCGGCCCGGCGTAGGCGGCGCCGCGCCTGGCGAAGGCCCGGCCGCGCGGTGTGCAGGTGCCGATTTCTCATGCTGGTCTCCCCGAGTACTTTTTATCGATTATCGATTACAGAGAATCGCTGGTCGGTCGAGTCTATGCCGCGGCTGTGCGAGCGTCAATCGGACCGGGAAGGGCTCAGCGACGGCGCGAAGCGGCGACGCTGCCGGCAGCCGCACGCGCAGCTGCCTGCAGGAGCGGTGCGAACTGCGTGCGCAGCTCCTCGAGGGTCGAGCGACTGGTCGTACCGGCGATATTGATGACCGCAACCGGCCGGCCGCGCTCGCCCAGGATCGGCGCCGCGATGGTCAGGTCACCGCGGTAATACTCCTGATTGGCCCAGGCGTAACCGGATTCGCGCGCCTCGGCAATCGTGGCGAGGATGGACGGTATGTCGTGCAGGGTCGTGGGCGT
>Ga0209131_1001813_pt1 | contig 14675 bp, 9 predicted proteins | sample GraSoi_2013_40cm_FD_185826 | JGI IMG/M metagenome (GOLD analysis project Ga0209131, IMG submission 185826) | Grasslands soil microbial communities from the Angelo Coastal Reserve, California, USA - Sample 9_17_2013_40cm (SPAdes) (version 2) | ecosystem: Environmental > Terrestrial > Soil >...
ATCGTGTCGCTGGCGCTATTGGTCACATAGACGCGTGTTAGAGGTGCAGAATCGGAAATTCCTGTGCGGACTCCGCGCACCCATTCCGCGATCACAAGCCAGTCGGGGTCGTTCTGAGACGCAAATTGCCTGCCGCCGGAATGAAACGGATCTCCTCCGGCGTCCGGCGAAAGAGGATGGAGCAAAAGCTTGCTGGAAGCGGGATCGCCGGGAACGACCACTTCCAGCACGCTCTGAAAGTTTTGCTGGGATTGCTCGTCGCTCCAGTCCGTAGTCCCTGGCGACAGCGGCTGGAGGCGAAAGATCCTGTTCGGCAGAATGTGGCAACCATAGCAGCGTGCGTGCTCGGCGCGGTTCTTCAGGAAGATTGGCTGGACCTTGGTCTTGAAGAAGTCGAAGCTAAGCTCCGGGGTCTGCGCGGAACTCGCAGCCGATTGTTCAGCCTGAGGAGCCGAGTTACCCAATTTTTTTGTTGCGGAATATAAGCTGCTCGTCGTGGCCGCGCACAATACCAGCAGCAGCGTTGCTCTGTTGGTCCCCTTCATCCTGGCGCATCCTTGGCTGCGCATATCGTTGCGCCGCATCGATTTCAATGTTTGCGTTGTTCAAGTTTTGAATCGCCCTGAAGTAAGGGGCGAAGCTCGCGGACGTCCTTCACGGTATCAAGCGCAAGCACGCGCTCGATCAACTTCGAGCAGGTTGCAGCGCCGAGAACGGGCGCCATCAACTCGCGCGCCTTCGCCACCACCTCGTCGCGAGTCATCGGATTCTCCGGAGTTCCACGCACATGCTCCACACGCTCTGTGAGGCGTGTTCCGTCGTTTAGGGTAACTTCAACGATGGCCACTCGCGCCGGTATGAGCTTTTCAAGTTCTTCATCGGGGACGAGTTGCACTTTGGCGCGCTCGCGGAGTACAGCCGCGTCCTGCATGCGTGCCTTATCATGTGCCGCCCGGAAGGAGACCGTCTTATCAATCAGCATCACCGCGACCAGGTGCTGAAGACAGATATCCGGCATATCGCGGTTGTTCACGGTGTAGGCTGCGCTGGTAGCCGCACGCACCACCACCTGTTTCACCTGATCCGCCGCGAAGGGTTGCCGCTTACGCAGACTTTCCATGGCATCAAGCGGCGCCTGGATTGGCCCTCCCGTAGTCCACTTCTTGATCGTCGTCTGCACCACTCCGTAGCGCTCGCCCAGTTGCTCGATCAGACCCGCAGGATCGGCCTTGGGATTGTAGGACTCCACGAAATTGTTAGGGCCTGCCAAAACATCGTTGACGCCAGTCCAGCCGGAGTGGACCACCAGGGCAGCATTGACCCCGTTGCGCGCTCCCATCGCGCCGAACAGGAAAGCCTTCTCGATATGTTCGGTGTCGCGCCGCCACGCGCCGATACCAGCTCCAGCCTGCTGCGCGGCATAATCGAACAGCCAGCGCATCTGCTGGGCAGTAAGACTGGCGGTACAACCTGCAGCCGCAGTCGCACCCATGGTTCCAACCAGGTTGTGTGTCTCTTTCATCCCCGGACCGACAGTCCTCATGGCCCGCATGGCGATGTCGTAGCCGAGCGTCACGGCTCGCAGGAAATGCGTCCCAGTGATGCCGAACCGCTCCCCCGAAGCCAGCGCCGCGGGCACCACCGCGCAACCCGGATGCGCTCCTCCGGTGGTGAAATCGTCGTCGGTCTCATCGGAGTGTGCCAGCATTCCGTTGGCGAATGCCGCTTCGATCGGTCCGCAGACGACCTTAGACGCCACCACGGTGGCAATCTTCTCGCCGCCGTAGTCTTGTGCGAACTTGATCGCCATGACTCCGGGGGGCAGTCCTGATCCCGAAACCATGGCAGCGATCGTGTCGAGGATGTGATGCGCGGTTTCCCGTACCACATCGTCCGGCAGCGCACGGTTCCGGGCCTCGGCCATGTAGGCGCTGAGCTTTTCCATCACCGGACTGATGGCCGGGGTGGCGTCCTGGGCCGCGGCCCACGCAATCCGTGGAAGTGCCATGCCGGCGGAAATCCACGCTGCTCGCTGCATCCAGCTGCGGCGGGTCAACTCCGGTGCCCGGTTTTCCCGCTGCATGTGTGGGTATTGGTCTTCGTTATCCACTCATCACCCTTTCAACCGAGACTAGAAGACTACCTTGACTGCGAACTGGATCTCGCGCGAGGTGGTGGTGGTTCTGTTGAGCAGTCCCGCCGCGCCCGAGAGGTTCCCAGTACCATCGAAAATGTCCGTGTTGGTGGGGGTGGACGGCGGAGCAAAGTTAGCATGGTTGAGAATGTTGAAGATCTCCGCGCGGAACTGCACGTTGAACTTCTCGGAAATTCTCTTGATGTAGCTGTTCTTGAATAAGGAGAAGTCCAACGACGTCAGCCCCGGGCCTTGGATGATGTTGCGTCCCGCATTGCCACGGAGGTTAAAGCATGGCAGTGCTGGGAGCCATCCCAAGTTGTCCAATGCCGGGTTTTGAGGGTTATTAATGCGAATCGGGTTATTGTTTGCGTCCGTCCCCAAACTTGGCGGCTGCGGGTTGCAGTTCGCGTTCCAGAATGCCAGGTCCGGCGCGGTGGGAACCTGGAAACACTGATTCTTGATGTAACCGAGATGGCCGGGATTTGTAAGCGTCTTGCACCCGGGACCTCCCAGGCGGTTCACATAAGCCCAATCGTCACCACTGCTTGTATTTGCCGGATCTGAGCCTGTTCCCCAAGTTGGGGTCGAAGGAATTCCGTCGCTGGCTGTGAAGATAAGGCCCAGTTCCCATCCGCCCAAGGCCCATTGGGCTGGCCCGGACCAGGCCTTAGGAGTCGGCAGTTCCCATGTGCCGTTCACCACCAGCGTGCGTCCAACATTGAAATCCGAGAGGGCGCGGTTCAATTTCAAGTCAAACCAGTCAAGACTGGAGATCGAATTCCCGAACGTGTCTCCGGCAACCGATGCGGAGCTGGTGTCGATGCTCTTACTCCAGGTATACGTGCCCTGAACTTGAAAGCCATGGCTCATGCGCTTGGCCAATTGCGCTTCGAGCGCATTGTAGGACGAGCCTCCTCTATAAAACATTCCGCGGATGGAGCCGAAATTCGGATTGATCGGATCTAGCGCAGCTCCGGTGGCTGGATCGAACGGCCAGAGATAACCCGCGGAGGTCTTGGTTGGAAGGGTCAGATTGGCGTCATCTACCCGGAATGGCTGATGCACGCCGCGCGAGCCCACGTAAGCAACCATCGCCGCCAGGGTGGGAGTGAGCTGCTGCTGCACATTGAGATTCCACTGCATCACGTAATTGCGTTTGGGGTTCGGATCGGTATACGTTGTACGCAATCGATTCGCCGAAAACGTTACATCCTGGCCGTTAAAGTTGGGAAAGGGATGGTCACATCCACACAGCCCGATGGGATCTTTAACCACCGTGTACTTAAAGAACGGAACAGCTTGGGTGGCCAAGAGGATGAACTGGTAAGGCAGGGGCTGCACGTCGAACATGCCGATTCCGCCACGGACGGCGGTTTTCCCATTCTTCAAAGGATCCCACGCAAATCCGAAGCGAGGTTCAAAATCTTTCAACGTGGGATTGCCGAAGAAAGGGCCGGTACCCGCACAACTCAACGGCACCATAGTCCCACAAACCGCCAGCGGGTCCGTGATGTTCCGCAGATTCGCTAGCTTGCCTCTTGTCTCCGAAATCACGGTTGACATCTCGTAGCGCAAGCCGAGATTTAGCGTCAGGTTCGGGCGCGCGTGCCAGTCGTCCTGCAAGTACACCCCGAAAAGAGTCTGCCGCAGATTGCGCGGCGTTAGCGTGCTGGCAATTCCGCCCTGGAATTTCGAAGGGTTATTAGTGAGAAATGACGTTAGACTTCCGAAGTTCCAGATTCCATTCGGATCGGTATCGGCCAGCACATTGAGGAGCATTCGTTCGGCGGCGACTCCGAAGCGGATGGAATGCGTGCCTTTATTGTAGAAGGCGTCATCATAGAGCTGGACCGAATTCCAATGGTAGAAATAGGTCGGACTGCCGCCGACCCCACCCGTAAAATCATTGACTCCACCGTCGATCAGAACCTGGGTCGCCGCCCGTCCGGCAAACGAAGAGCCCCCGACCCCAAGACTGATATCAGTTGCGGCCGGATTGATCGCTTTCTGGCTCTGATTGTTGGCAACCGCTTCGTGGTTACCGCCAATTCGGAAGGAGTTCGCGAAGCGCGGCGTGAAGATATGAGTTTCCTCAATCGACGCGAACTGCCTCGAGGTCAATGTGTCGAACTCAACGTTATTCAATCCGTCGGGCGCGGAATAGGGTGTCTTGTCGTACATGTAGGAGCCGAACAAACTGTCCTTGTCGGAAAATCTGTGGTCAACGCGGGATGTGAAGAAGTTTTCATTGACGATCTGCTGTGCGGCAAAGGTGAACGTTCCGAGATCTCCGGTGGTGTTTTGCGGTAGAGGTACGGGGTAGAAAGTGAGATACGCCGCCGCGTTCGGATCTACTGTGAAAACAGTTCCGTCGGCAAGATGTCCGTTCCGCGCCTCTTGCGACGGCACGGTCACCTGGTTCGAAATGCCCTTCGACTGCCGAATTCCTTCGTAGTCGGCAAAAAAGAATGTTCGATTCTTAAATATCGGGCCCCCAATGGCTCCGCCAAACTGGTTGCGCTTGAAAGCTGGAACACCGCCTACATCGAAAAAATTCCTCGTATCCAATGCGCTATTCCGGATGAACTCGTACGCGCTCCCGTGAAACTGGTTTGTTCCCGAGCGCGTAACCGCGTTCACCACTCCACCGGACGTCTTGCCATACTCCGCCGAGTAGTTACTCGTCAGCACTGAGAATTCCTGAATTGCGTCGACGCCCAGGCTTCCACCCAACACACTACCCGGCGCACCGTTGGCGTAATCGTTGAGGCTGACGCCATCCAAACGATAGTTGTTCTGCTGGGGCCGGGCGCCGGAGATGGTCAACTGTTGTCCGAAGCCGCGGTTTCCGCGATCCGTGCCCGCCGAGAAGTCCGGCTGCGTCTGGATCCGATTCACTCCGGGCTGCAGCGTTGCCAGGTCCGTCCAACTGCGGCCGTTCAGCGGCAACTCGCGGACTGTGGTCGCATTGACCACGGCGCTGATGTCCGAGGTGGCAAGCTGCACGTCGGGAGCTTCAGTCTGCACCTGAACTATCTCTTTCGAGCCGCCGACCTGCATCGTCATGTTCAACGTCACGGTCGCGCCTACGGTCAGTTCGATGCCGCTCCTGACGTCAGTCCTGAATCCCTGGGCTGTAAACGTCAGCTCGTAGCTCGCCGGCAGGAGGTTCGGTGCGATATAGAGCCCATCGCTATTAGTTGTCACAGTGCGGTTGATGCCCGTCGCGACGTTAGTAATGGAGACGCTGGCATTCGGAATCAATCCACCGCTGCTATCGACGACCGTTCCTGTAATTGTTCCGCCGGCAACCTGCGCTTGAACGTCAACGTGAACCGCTGCGCTGTGCACGAGCACCAGGGCAAGAAAACTTGCAGCGAAGGTTTTCAACCTTGACGAACGCATCTTTGAGGAACACATCATGGGGCCCCCTAATTTTTTGTGCGAACCGAGCTTAACTCAGCCTACAAGAGTTTAAGCACATTAATTTACATTCATGCATTAACTTCTATTCATGCATCAAACTCCATTCATCTGTAACCTGCAAATCAGGGCCTTGGAAGCGTCGGAATGCGTGGTCAGAGCTGCCCGTCGCACACTGGTTGTCTTTCATCTACCGCAGCTACAATTGCGCCATAATGGTTTTGCTGACGGAGATCAAAGCACCAGTGATATCCGTGGTTCCCGTCCGTTTTATCGATCGCGAAGCCGGATGGGAAGCCCGCTTCGGTTTTCAAGAATGAGGAAAGAGTGCTTAAGCGTCCTTGGTTAGTCGCAATCGGAATCATAGTCGTGGTCTCTGTTTTCGTCGCTTTCAAATTCAGGGGACAGGACAAGCCGCAGTACTTTACCTCCAAGGCCAATCGCGGGGACATTCGCGAGGTTGTCGAAGCCACAGGCACGATCAACGCCGTCATCACGGTTCAGGTCGGCTCGCAAGTTTCGGGGACGATTTCTCATCTCTTTGTGGATTTCAATTCCCGCGTCAAAAAGGGACAATTGGTCGCGCAGATTGATCCTCCTCTGTTCGAAGGCGCCGTACTGCAGGCCAAAAGCGATCTCGCCAATGCCAAAGCCAACGTGGCCTCGGCGCGAGCCAATCTGGAAAAAGCCCGCGCAACGGAAATTCAGACCAAAGCGGACTACGACCGTGCGGTTGGCCTGGTCAAAGGATCCGTGATGAGCCAGCAGCAACTCGATCTGGCGAAATCCAATCACGACTCGGCGGTGGCGGGTGTTTCCGCGGCCGACGCTCAAATCACACAAGCTCTGGCTCAGGTGCAACAGAAAGAAGCTGCCTTAACCGTGGCACAGACGAACCTGGACTACACCACCATTCATGCACCTATTGATGGCACTGTGATCGCCCGGAACGTGGATGTTGGCCAGACTGTGGCGGCGTCTCTACAGGCCCCGACCCTGTTTACCATCGCGCAAGACCTGACCAAGATGCAGGTATACGCCAGCACGGACGAGTCGGACGTGGGCATGATCAAGACCGGGCAGGTGGTCACCTTCAAAGTGGACGCCTTCCCTCGCGACACTTTTACCGGGCGCGTCTCCCAAATCCGAATGAACGCGACCACCGTGCAGAACGTAGTCACCTACAACACTGTGATTGATTTCGATAACCCGGATCTAAAGCTCTTCCCCGGCATGACTGCCTACATCACGATTCCAGTGGCTTCGGCGAGCAACGTCTTGAGCGTGCCGAATGGCGCACTGCGTTACAAGCCCGATCTTAAGGCGGAAGAAATCCGCGCGCTGTTGCAAAAATATGGACTGGATGACACCGCCCAAGGACAAACTGCCAACAGCACCGATAGTGGCGCCGCCGGCAAGCAACTTCGTGCGCACACGCCCGGCCAACAGGATGGCGGTAATGACACCAGCCAAGGGCGGACGCCGCGTCTTGATATCGCACTGCTCTGGAAGCTGCGTCCGGACAGTACGCTCGAGCCGGTCAGAATCCGCACCGGCATCACCGACCACACGGTCACAGAGGTAGCCGAGATTCTCAAGGGAGAGTTGAAGGAAGGCGACGAACTGGTCACAGGTTCAATGACCGCCAGCAAGACCTCGGGCCCGGGTATGGGCGCACAACGGCGCTAATCCTTTGACGGCCTCGCAGCACGGAGAGCAACAATTCGACATGGCGCCGACCCCACAAACCGAGACGAGTCTCACAGGAACGAAGAATCCCGAAACCGTGATCCTGGTCGAGGAGATTCATAAATACTACGAGCTGGGAGAAACTCGTGTACACGCCTTGCGCGGCGCAACCGTAGAAATCGCTCGCGGGGAATTCGTCACCATCATGGGCGCCAGCGGCAGCGGAAAATCGACGTTCATGAATATTCTGGGTTGCCTCGACAAGCCCAGCGCCGGGCGCTATTTGCTCGAGGGAGTCGAGGTGTCCAGCCTCACCAAGAAGGAACTGGCCGCCATTCGCAATCGCAAAATAGGATTCGTTTTTCAGGGTTTCAATTTGCTTTCGCGCACCACCGCTCTCGAGAATGTCGAACTGCCAACCCTGTACGCGCGCGTCAGCAAGGCAGAAGGCGAAAAGCGGTCTCGCGAAGCGCTTGCCCTGGTCGGACTCGCAGACCGGGTCGAGCATTTCCCTTCCCAGCTTTCCGGCGGTCAACAACAGCGGGTGGCGATCGCCCGCGCCCTGGTGAATCGGCCTTCAATCCTGTTAGCGGACGAGCCCACAGGGAATCTCGATAGCCGTACATCAGTCGAGATTATGGATATTTTCCAGAAACTGAATGACGAAGGCCTGACGATTGTGCTGGTGACGCACGAGCCCGACATCGCGCAGTTCGCGAAACGCAGCATTCAGTTTCGTGACGGAAAGATTCGCCGCGATGATTGGATTCAGAATCGGCCCGTCGCGTCCGAAGTTATCAAGAACCTGCCCAAGCTGGAGGACTGAACAGCATATGGATTTGCTCGCGATCATCCGCATCGCGATGCGGGCCTTGGCTCGCAACAAGATGCGATCCGTCCTGACCATGCTCGGCATCATCATCGGCGTGGGCGCGGTGATCGCCATGCTGGGCGTAGGGCAAGGCGCGCAGCAGACGATGCAGGAACAGATTCAAGCCATGGGCTCGAACATGTTGTTCGTAGGCGCCGGAACGGTCACACGCAGCGGCATGCACATGGGCTGGGGTTCGACCAAGAGTCTGATCTACGATGACATGCTGGCAATCATGCGTGAATGCCCAGCCGCCCATGCGGCGGCCCCAGGCAGCAATACGAGCGGCCATGTTGTGTTTGGCAACGATAATTGGGTCACGCGCCTGAATGGCACTGAGCCGCAATATTTCGATATCCGCAGCTGGCCGTTTTTCGAGGGATCTGCTTTCACACAAAATGATGTCGAGATGTCGGCCAACGTCGCGGTGATCGGAGAAACTGTTCGCAAGAACCTTTTCGGCGCGACCGACCCGATCGGACAAACCATCCGCATCAACAATCTGCCATTCCGCGTGACCGGCGTTCTCATGCCCAAAGGAACATCCGCTGCCATGGGCGATGACCAGGACGACATTATTCTGGTTCCACTCACCACCCTTCAGAAAAAAATCACCGGCCAGCCCTGGTTGCGCTGGATCATGGTTCAAGCCCTCTCCCGGCAGGGCAGTTATGCGGCGCAGGAGCAGATTTCGTCACTTCTCCGCGAACGTCATCGCATTCGCGCGGGCGACGATGCTGATTTTTTTGTGCGCAATCTCGCCGACATGGCCGACGTCGCCGACGAAGCAGGCCGAGTCATGACCTTGCTGCTGGCTTCGATCGCCAGTGTCTCGCTCATTGTTGGAGGGATCGGCATCATGAATATCATGCTGGTCTCCGTGACCGAGCGCACGCGCGAAATTGGTCTTCGCATGGCCATCGGCGCAACCGAAGGCAACGTCCAGCAGCAGTTTCTCATTGAGGCTGTGGTGCTCAGCTTGATGGGAGGAATCACCGGCATCATTTTTGGGTTGGGCGCTTCGTACGTGATTGCCCAGACGCTTGGCTGGCCGGTTCTGGTTTCTCCACTGGTGATCGTCATCGCAGTTCTATTTTCGATGGCAGTGGGAGTCTTCTTTGGTTTCTATCCCGCCCGCAAGGCAGCACAGTTGGATCCGATCGAAGCTCTCCGCTACGAATAACTGCGCGAGCATTTCTTACTGATTCGACTATCTGAGCAATTACCCGCAATTACTCGAATCGCAGCCCCTGGATCGGATCAAGCTGCGAAGCCTTGCGAGCTGGATAGAAGCCAAACAGAATTCCGATGCCGGCGGAGAACAGGCCGCCGATGGCAAAGATTTCAGGCGAGAGCTTGGTGGGCATCTGGAAGAGACTTTCAACCAGGCCGGAGGAGAGGAAGCCCGCGAGCAGACCGACTAGGCCGCCGAGCAGGCTCAATGCGATTGCTTCACTCAAGAATTGGAGTTGGACGTCCGATTCCGTGGCTCCTAAGGCGAGTCGCAACCCGATCTCGCGGGTGCGTTGGGTGACTGACACCAGCATGATATTCATGATGCCGATGCCGCCCACCAGCAAGGATAAAGACGCGACACTTGCCAATAGGATGGTCATGATCCGGCTGGTCGCAAGCTGGGCCTGAACCACATCCTCTGGCCGGCGGACGTTGAAGTCGTCGTCTTCCGCTGGGTTGAGATGGTGCCGTTCGCGCAGGAGACCGACGATTTGCTTAGTAGCCTCCGGCATAGCTTCCCGAGAAACAGCTGAACAGTAGATATCGTCCAGCCAGAATGTCCCGGTAAGCCTTTTCTGCGCCGTCGTGAACGGCATGAGGACGAAGTCGTCTTGATCCTGTCCGGTAGCGGAAAAGCCCTTGGCCCGCAAGACGCCAACCACCTTACACGGCACACTCTTGGCACGGACTGTCTTGCCAATGGGATCCTCGTTGCCAAAGAGATTGTCCACCACCGTCTGGCCGAGAACGCAAACCGGAGCGGATGCATCTACGTCAGCCTGGGTAAAGAATTCTCCCAGCCTCATGTCCCATCGTCGAATCAGCAGAAACTCGGGCGTGACTCCTCGATAACGGGTTGACCAATTCTCCCCCTCATAAACGATCTGAATAACTCCATCCACATTGGGCGACATCGCCTTGATTAACGGCACCTGCTCGACGACCGCCGTGGCATCGCCGAGAATCAAAGTGCGATCACCGCGCGCTCCGTAGTGGACACCATTCCTGGAACGGCTTCCAGCCTCGATCCAAACAAAATTGTCGCCCAGGTTTTGTAATTGCTTCTCGATGCTGCTGCTGCCCGCATTTCCAATCGCGACCACGCAGATGAACGCGCCCACTCCTACAGAGATCCCGAGGATCGTAAGCACACTTCTGACCCAATTGCGTCTTAGCGCGGCGGTTGCTTCCCGGACGATGTTCTTGAAGTTCATCGGCAATGCGTCAATTGTGACGACCCCGATCAGAATACACAACGCGACACTCACACGTCACGCCTTGCGAGCACAAAATTGCCCGGCTTCTTCGAATCCGTGTAGAGACGGGGAGTGCCCCGTCTCGTGCCACCCATCAACTATGTCAAGCAAGAATGGAAAGGGCACGGCTAGGCGTGCCGCCCGGAGCCAATAAAGACACTGGCTTTAGTTCCTTAGGCCTTGGCAATAAACTAACCAAGCGCCCGAGGATGGATGGATGGCTTTCCCGCGCCGAGGCGGGCAGCCGATGTGGCGAGACCATTGGCCTCGAGGTTGTTCTCTCGCGTCACATGAGAGATAGAGAAATCGAGCGACCGGGCCAACTTCCGGCAGATCCAATTCAGGGAGTAGAGTCGCGGGCTGCGGCAGCTGTACTGGCCTCTCATCTGCTTGACCACCACTTCGGAATCCGAAAACACGTGAAGAGCCTTGGCCTCGAGCCCCAGCGCATATTGCAGCGCTTCCAGCAGAGCAATATACTCGGCGACATTATTGTCCTGGCGCCCGATCCATTTGGCAATTCTGATTGTGCCGTCTCCGGAACCGTCAATTACAACCCCAATACCCGACGAGCCGGGATTTCCGAGTGAGCCGCCATCGACGTAGGCTACGAGATCTGACATTGAGTTGATGCGCTGCTAACCACCATGCGTGATTTATTTTAGTGCGTCAAGATGATTGGTTGGTTCCGATGCCTCCAGGCAGGCTGTTGATGTTCGTGTGGAAAAATAGGTCGGATTTATTCTCATATCCCGCTAAGCAGCAACGATTCAATGGCTTGCATTTTTTGTTTTTGATCGAATCCAGCAGGCCACTTTGCACTGAAAAAGGGCATTGACAATTCTCGTGCAAATCTCTAACTTGGCTTCCGTCGACGGCTGAAAGGGTTGGCGAAATTAAACTTTTGCCGATCCGAAGTAGGCTGAGTGATCAGCTCGGCGGGGCAACCTGAAGAGCAGCCAGACCTGAAAAAACCGACGGCTCTGCGAGGAGTAGTTGGGGTTTGGGACCGCGAAAGCGGTGATCGCATCAAGGGCTGTGACGGTGCATGCCTCCACGCTATTGGCTTCCTCGCAGGAGCTGGTGGCTAGAGCATAACCAATGTCACAGCCTTTACCTTTTTCCAGCGTTCCGATTGCTCCCAGAACAATTTCTATTCTTCGTCAGAAGCACCAAACACAAGTCACAAAAACCAATCAAAAAAGCGTAAACGAACTGAAAGAGTGGAAAGTCATTGTTCACCCGCCTGCCTGGTCGATGGCTCGCCAAGACCGGTTCAATAGGCGTCTCCACAAACCCTGGCAATTGGAGTACATCCGCTCCTCGCAGCGAGGGCAACGGCACAGCAGCGGTGGGAAAAAGTTTGCCCATGCCGCGGGCGGTTCCCTTCCCCTTTCCTAGCCGACCCGGGTACTCCCGCCATTGGGCTCAAGTGTAATCAAAGGGATACAGCCACTGAGACCGTCCGGGTTTGGCGTGCCTGTTGCTCCTTCAGCCGATGACACCCTGTTGCCCGGTTGACTCGATTCGTGTGGATGGGCGATCGCCGCAGAGTTGTGTCAATATATAAGGGAACGGGATCAGAGGTTCTAATTCACTGCAACAAGAGGCGTTTAGGCTGGTGTGGCAGCCGGAAAACCCATGGTTAACAAGAAAGTTGTCATCATTGGAGGCGGGCCGACGGGGCTTGGCGCGGCCTATCGGCTAAACGAACTCGGTTACGACAACTGGGTGCTTTACGAAAAGTCCGATGACGTTGGCGGACACGCCACCTCGCATGTGGATCCCCAGGGTTTTGTCTGGGACGAGGGCGGACACGTTATCTTTTCGCATTATCCCTATTTCGACAAACTGATCGACGACATGCTGGCGAAGGAAGTGCACGAGCGGATACGCGAGAGCTGGGTGTACTTAAAAGATGTCTGCGTGCCTTATCCGTTTCAGAACAATCTGCGGTACTTGCCGAAGCCGCTGCAGGTAAGCTGCCTGCTGGGCGCGGCCAAGGCGGCGGCGAGCAAAAACGGTGACGCTGCGAATTTCCGTGAGTGGACGCTGAACACGTTCGGCGAGGGGATCGCCGAGGTCTTCATGTTTCCCTACAACTCGAAAGTGTGGACCACGCCGCTCGAGCGCATGTCAAAGGGATGGATTGCCGAGCGCGTGTCTGTGGTGGACTTCAAGCGCCTGCTCGAAAATGTCCTCTACGAAAAAGACGACGTCGCCTGGGGGCCAAACAATAAATTCCGCTTTCCTTTGCATGGCGGCACGGGGGAAATCTATCGGCGCATGGCGCGGCGGTTTCCAGACAAGGTGCGGACCGGGAAACAACTCGCCGAGGTCGACACGGCGCAACGCAGAGTTTCATTTTCCGACGGCACCGGCGACAATTACGACGTGCTCATCTCAACAGCGCCGCTCGATTTGCTGGCAGGCATGCTGAAGCCCGCCGATACCAAACTACGCGAGGCCGCGGCTTTGCTCGAACACAACGATTTGCTCGTCCTGGGGATCGGATTGAGAAAGAAGATCGACACCGGCAAATGCTGGGTATATTTTGCCGACCCGGAAATGCCGTGCTATCGGGCCACGTTTTTCTCGCATTACTCGCCTTTTAACGTTCCCCAAGGCGACACCGAGCAGTACAGCTCGCTGATGTGCGAGATGTCGGTTCCGTTGGGACACACATTAGATGTCGAGCATACTTATGAACAGATGCTCGCCGGGCTGATCCGTTCGAAAATACTCGACGAATCGGACCGTTCGCGGATCGTTTCGCGTTACCACCGCCTGGTGAGGTATTCCTATCCGATTCCGACGATTGATCGCGATACAGCGCTCGCCATCTTGCAACCAGCGCTGATGCGGCAGGGAATTTACTCCCGCGGACGCTTCGGGGCTTGGCGGTACGAAATTGGAAACATGGATCATTCGGTTATGATGGGCGTGGAAGCGGCCAATCACGTCGTGAGTGGAGAGAAGGAACTGGTCTTTCACAGTAGTTGAGCGATCGGGAAATTATGCAAGGAAACCACTCAAATCCGACACCGAAAGTCAGCGTGATCATTCCGAGCTACAAGACTGCCGATCTGATTGCTGCATGTCTGGATTCGGTCTTCGCGCAGACTTGTCCCGATTTCGAGGCGATCGTCGTCAATGACGGTTCTCCCGACACTCCCGATCTCGAAAAAGTGCTCGAGCCCTATATGGACCGGATCGTATACATCAAACAGGAGAATAAACGGGCGGCTGGGGCCCGAAATAACGCGATTCGACAGGCTCGCGGCGAGTTCGTCGCGTTCCTGGACAGCGATGACACGTGGATGCCGGATCACCTGTCTTCACAAATGCAGTTGTTCGCCGAAGATCCTTCGCTCGATCTGGTTTATTCCAATTCTCTTTTGGTGGGAAACCCGGCGCAAGAACGCGAATTCATGCAACTGTGCCCGTCGGCGGGACAGGCGACCTTCGACGCCTTGATTGAGGAACGCTGCCAGATTCCGATTTCGACGGTGGTTGCACGAAAGCGGACCTTGGTTGACGCGGGATTGTTCGATGAAACACTCCTCCGATGCGATGATTATGATATGTGGGTCCGCTCTGCTTTCAGCGGCGCCAAGATTGGGTATAGCCGGAAGGTGCAGGCTCGGATGTTCATTGGCCGCCCCGGCTCTCTCGGCCAGTCAAGGGCCAGAATGGCGGAGGCCTATTGGAGTATTCTGGAGAAATTCAAGCGGACTCTGCCTCTCAAAACCACGGATCGTGATGTGGTGGAGAAGCGCGCCGCGGAAAGTCGAGCCAGGTATCTGGTGGAAGAAGGCAAGTGCGAACTGCAGGAGCGCCATTTTGACAAAGCCCGGGAGCACTTCGGGGAGGCCAATCGCACTCTGAAAGCCACTAGATTGAGACTTGTATTGTTCGGTTTGACAATCGCACCGGAAGCAACCGGCAAGCTGACTTCCTTGTGGAACCGTGTGATCAGCGGAGCAGCCACCTAGAATTTGCGGAGTTCGTACGTAATGGGCTTTGGCGCGCGGAGCGCGTGTTCGAGAGAAGCGAATCGGAG
>Ga0209131_1001814_pt1 | contig 14660 bp, 12 predicted proteins | sample GraSoi_2013_40cm_FD_185826 | JGI IMG/M metagenome (GOLD analysis project Ga0209131, IMG submission 185826) | Grasslands soil microbial communities from the Angelo Coastal Reserve, California, USA - Sample 9_17_2013_40cm (SPAdes) (version 2) | ecosystem: Environmental > Terrestrial > Soil >...
GTGCTGCACGCCGCCGCGCCGGTCGGCAAACTGCCGGACGCCACGCAGATCGCACATCTGACGACCCTGGGCGCGCAGGCCGGCGCGCGCATCGGCACGGTGCGCGCCTTTCACAGCACGCAGCAGAAGGCGGCGACCGACAGCCTCACGGGGCTCCACAATCGCCGCTCAGCCGAAGAGCGCGCGCGCGACCTGGTCGCGACGGGCAGACCCTTTGCCGTGGTGCTCGCGGACCTGGATCACTTCAAGAAGCTGAACGATTCGCGGGGCCACGAGGCCGGCGACAAGGCATTGCGGCTGTTCGCCGAGACCCTGCGCCTGTGCATGCGCGATGGCGACATGGCGTCCCGCTGGGGTGGCGAGGAGTTCGTGCTGCTCATGCCCAATGCCAACGCCCAGCAGGCCAATGAGGCCGTGGACCGGATCCGCGCTTCGCTTGCCACGGCGCTGCTCACCGGGGGCACGGCGGCTTTTACTTCCAGCTTCGGCATTGCCGACAGCACGATGAGCCCGCGCTTCGAGCGGATGGTCAAGATTGCCGACGAGGCCTTGTATCGCGCCAAGGAAGAGGGGCGGGATCGGGCCATCATTGGCGATTCCCGCCTGGCGACCACCGGGGAATTCCGGCGCTCCGTCGAGCATCCGGCCTCGATCACCGTGAGGAAACTCGCCGAAGGCTGAGCGCCAGGCGCCTGGCGGGCGCCGCCCGACTTCAATACTTGGCGACCACGATGACGCCCGTGGCAGGCGCGCGCAGCACGTAGCTGCAACCACCGGGCGTCTGGCGGACATAGGCGATGGCCTCGGCGTCCGTGGCACGCACGGGCGGCGGGTTGGCGCCGTCGCGGAAGGACTTCTTCGTCCACAGGGTGGCGTATTTCCGGGCGTCGAGTTTCATCACTTTCTCGAGGAAGGCGGCCTGCGCGGCGCTGTTGTCGGCGGGGGCCAGGCGGGCGTTGCCGGCAAAGCTCTTTTCGCCGACGAAGACGTCGCGGATGTCGGCGGCCTGCAGGCTGACGCCCGGGTTGCACACCACGTAGACGTCGCTGGCTGCGGCGCGGAGCGAAAACGCCGCCAGCGCGGCCGCGAGCAGCCAATTCATCGCCGGGCGCGCCCTGGCCGCCCTGCGATTGCGGGGATCAGAAGCGGATTGCATATTGCATCAACCCTTCACTGTATTGGTCGCGGCTGCGGTCGGTCAGTTGCGTGTCGGCGAGCTCGAGCTTGAGGGCCGCGTCGGCGCTCAGGTCAAAGCGCAGGCCCAGCGCGCTGCGATGATAGGAGTAGCCGGTCGTCTGTGCCGCGAAATAGTTGTCGGCCTGGTCCAGCGAGGTGATCTCGTAGCGCGCGTAGGGCACGCCCCATGAGGCCCGGTATCCGAGCTGGACGAAACCGGCGTGGCTGTGGTGAGTGCCGCTCGTGCCGGACAGATCCTCGTCATCGAACAGGTAGACCTCGGCGATATTTTCCCACTGCTCGGTATCGTAGACGGCGTAGCCGCCGTAGCTGAGCACGCGGGTCATGTGGGCCGGCACGGCATTGTCGCCGATGTGTGCGCTGAAGGCGTGTACACCGAGCGTCAGCCCTTCGGCAGCGCCGGCATTGATGAGATACCCCAGGCGGCCGCCTACGATGAGGTTGCCGTGGGCGTTGCCCGCATTGCGCATGTCGAGTACGCCATCCACGATCTGCTGGCTGTTACCGACGTAGGCGTCGTACTGCAGCTTGCCCGAGCCGATGCGCGGCGCTCCGGTCAGCCAGAGCCCTACAGTGTGCGCCGGGACAATGCCCCCGCTGTCCTCGAATTGCAAGAATGCCGGGCGCCGCAGCGAATTGTTGACCCAGGCGCCGTGATGGAGCGCCGTATTCACGTAACCATAGGGCGAGTGAAAGCGGCCCAGCCAGAGCGTGGCCTGGTCGGCGAGCTGGTAGCCGATCTGCGCGCGCTCCAGGTCGACGCCGACGGAGCCCTGCGAGCTGACCTCGGTGTTCATCTCGAACAGGGCACGGCCGCGATTGCTCAGGCGTGGCGTCAGATAGAAATCGAGGTTGCCAACAAAAAAGCCCTTCAGGTCCTGATTGATCGGATTGTGCGTGCCGGCACCGACGTCGGCGAAACCGTGCAGCGGCATGCCCGTCTCGTCGTTCGAACGGCTCGCGTTGGCGGTTTCCAGCTGCTCCAGCTGCTGCTCGACGGCTTCGAGCCGGGTGGGTTCGGGTGCGCTGGACGCGCTCGATTCACCCGTGGCGGGCGATGCCGACACGGACGCGCCCGTTTGCCTGGCTTCCAGATCTCGCACGCGTTGTGTGAGCGCCTGTATCGCCTTGAGGCTCTGGTCCAGCTTCTGCTGCAGTTCCTTGATCGTCGCGGCGTGCTCGGCGCCCAGCGCGCGCGAGGGCATCGTGCCGATCAGCAGACCCAGCAGCAGGGCTGCACGGAGGCGCGGGCCAACCAGATTGATCGAGAAGCGTCGCATGGCTACTCCAAGTGTTAAAGCAGTGCCGGCCAGTTCCCGGACGCGGGATGGACCGCGCCGCGCCACTGTCCCTGGGCGTCGAACACCACGAGGCGTGATTCGTGCATCACGTGCGTGTCATAGGTCCAGAAGTCGAAGCCAAGCTGGTGGGCAAATTGCTGCGTCGCCTCCCGGCTGCCGGTGAGAAAGTGCCAGTTGCTGCGCTCGAGGTGGTGATTGATGCGGTACTGGTGCCAGCTCGCCGGATCGTCCGTGTCGGGATCAAAGCCCACAATGACGAAGCTGGCCTGTTCGCCGCGCGCATCCAGCGTCCGCTGCATGCGCTTCAGTTCGGCAATCGTGGCCGGGCAAATGGTGCGGCAGTGGGTATAGGCCATCGCCACAACGACGCGCCTGCCGAGCAGTGCTGTGAGGGCCAGAGGTGCACCGCGATCGTCACGCCACTGCTGCGGCAGCTGCTCCAGGCGCATCGCACCGCCGCCGCCGGCACTGGCGCCGCCGACCACCAGCAATCCAGCGCACAGGAGCCCGGCACACAGGCGTTGGGATCGCCAGCGCGGCGACTTGGGGCTCCCGAAAAACATGCGTCGGAGGCTAGCAAATGGACGGGTGCCGCAACTGTGATGGCTGCCTCCGATGCACCATAAGGTGGCCACGCCACTGCGGTCGCTGTGACGGAGTTCACGCCGGCTGCGGTGACCGTGGTGCCACCAAACGGTTAATGTTGGCCGGCGCCGAGGCCCAAAAGAATATCTTTATATATTAATTAGTTACGATTAAATTGCGGCACTGCGGCGAGGCATAATTGGTTCACTTTACAAACCAATGGAAACACGTATCATGTGTCGCAAGGGAAGTGTTGGACCCACGGTTCGACGCCTCCCGGAAGTCGCGGAACATGACCCCCCGTTTCCGCGCCATACCTTAGAGCCCCGCTTGCGGGGCTCTTTTTTTGGGGACGCCGTTCGCGGGTTCATGCGCCGCTAGAATTGCCGCATGTCAGGGGCAGACGAGCTGGCGGAGCGCGGGCTTCACTCACTCCACGAGCGATCGCCGGGTACTTCGGCCCTGCTGCAGACGGCTGCGCCCGAGTTGCGGGACAGCGTGCGCGGAGTGTTCGCCGCCAGCGATTTCGTGATCGACTCGCTCGCCAGGGATGAGCAACTGCTGCCCCAGCTGCTGGCGGGCCCGGCGCGCCTCGACCTTCCATTGCTCCTGCCCCTGAGCCCGGACGAGGCCGGCTTCATGACCGTGCTGCGGCGCTGGCGGCGCGCGGAGCTGACGCGCATTGCGTGGCGGGACCTGGCCGGCTGGGCGACGCTGCCCGAAACGCTGCTGGACCTGAGCAATGCGGCCGACGGCGCCATCCGCGCAGCCGCAGAACTGGCCTGGCAGCAGCTTGCCGATCGCCACGGCGCACCGGCGGCCGCGGGGGGCGCCGCAGAAGCCGGGCTCATTGTCATTGCCATGGGCAAACTCGGCGGCAGGGAGCTCAATTTTTCCTCGGATGTCGATCTCGTATTTCTCTTCGGTGGTCACGGCGAGACGAGTGGGCCGAGTGTCCTGGCGCACGAGGAGTTCTACCTGCGCCTCGGCCAGCGGCTGATCCGCTATCTGGACGCGCCGACCGCTGAGGGTCAGGCCTATCGCGTGGACATGCGCCTGCGACCCTTCGGCGCCAGTGGGCCGCTGGTCGCGAGCGCTGCCGCCTTCGAGGACTACCTGGAGCGTCACGGCCGCGAGTGGGAACGCTATGCCTGGATCAAGGCCCGCGCGGTGACCGGCGCCGCCCTCTACCAGGACGTGTTCCGCAACAGCGTCAGGCCCTTCGTTTATCGCCGGTACCTGGATTTCGGGGTCTTCGAATCGCTGCGTGAAATGAAGGCGTTGATCGAACGCGAGGTGGAGCGGCGCGAGCTGCAGAACAACATCAAACTCGGTCCCGGGGGAATCCGCGAAATCGAATTCATCGTCCAGTCGCTCCAGCTCATCCGCGGTGGCAGCGAGCGGCGCCTGCAGAGCGGCTCGCTTCTTACGACCCTGCCGCACCTGGCCGGCGCGCGGCTGTTGCCGGCGCAGGTCACGATCGAGCTGGCGGCGGCCTACGAATTCCTGCGGCGCCTGGAAAACCGGCTGCAGATGATCGCCGACCAGCAAACCCATACGCTGCCGGTCGAAGCGCTCCACCAGGCGCGCGTGGCGGCGGCGATGGGTTGCGCGTCCTGGGATCAGCTGGCCACGGCCCTGGAACAGCACCGCCGCATCGTGGCGGGGCATTTTTCAGCGCTGGTGCAATCCGCGCAGGCGCCCGGTCCGGCGCAACCGGCCCCGCTCCAGGCCCTGCTGGAGGGCGAAGGCGGACCCGGGGCGCTGCAGGCGCGGCTGGTGCAGCTCGGATTTGCCGAGCCCGGCGCGAGTGCGCAGTTGCTGCAGGATCTGCACGCTTCGGCGGCGCTGCGGCGGCTCGATGAGCCGGGGCGCCGGCGGTTGCTCGCGCTCCTGGGGCGCTTGAGCGAGGAGGTGGCGCCGCTCCCGGATGCGCTGGCGGCATTGCGCCGGCTGGCACGGGTGATCGAGGCCATCGGTGCACGCTCGACCTACTTCGCGCTGCTGCTGGAAAACTCGGTAGCACGCCGCCGGCTGATCGAGCTGGCGCGGCACGGGGATTTTCTGTTGGCGCAGATCGCCGCCTTCCCGCTGCTGCTGGATGAACTGCTGGATGAGCGGCTGTTCGAGCGCCTGCCCGCACGTGCCGAGCTGGCCGCCGAGCTGGCTTCGCGCAGCGCCGAGGTCGAGGAAGGGGACGAGGAACAGCTCGTCGAGCAGCTGCGGCGCTTCCAGCGCGCCGCGCTGTTTCGCATCGCGGTCGCCGACCTGTCGGGGCTCCTGCCCCTGATGGTGGTCAGCGACCGGCTGACGGAAGTCGCCGAGCTGATCGTCGAGCAGGTGCTCGCCCTGAGCTGGAATTTCGTCACCACCCAGCTCGGTACGCCGATGTGCGGCGTGGGCGCGGCTCGGCGCGCGGTGCGCATCTGCGCGGTGGGTTACGGCAAGCTCGGCGGCATGGAGCTCGGCTACGGCTCCGATCTCGACCTGGTGTTCCTGCACGATTCGAGCGGCGAGCAACAGGAAACCGAGGGTGTGCGCTGCGTCGACAACCAGGTGTTCTTCGTGCGCTTCGTGCAGCGCCTGGTGCACACGCTGACCTGGCATTCGGCCGCCGGCCGGCTCTATGAGGTCGATATGCGGCTTCGGCCCAGCGGCAAGGGCGGCATGCTGATCACCAGCATCGAGGCTTTCGAGGACTACCAGCGCCAGGAGGCCTGGACCTGGGAGCAGCAGGCACTGCTCCATGCGCGCGCCGTGGCGGGCGATGTGGGGCTGCGTGAGCGATTCACGGCCCTGCGCGAGCGCGTGCTGCAGCGGGACGTGAAGCGCGACACGCTGCGGCAGGAGGTGGACAAGATGCGCCAGCGCATGCGAGTCGAGCTGAGCGAGGCACGGAGCGGCGAGTTTGACCTCAAGCAGGATGCCGGCGGCATCGCGGACATCGAGTTTCTGGCGCAGTACTGGGCGCTGCGCTGGGCGGGGGAGTATCCGCCCGTGGCCTGGTATTCAGACACCATCCGGCAACTCGAGTCGGTGGCTTCGGCCGCGCTGGTGCCGCAACCGACGATCGATGTGCTGACGCGCGCCTACCGCCGTTATCGCGAGTGCAGCCATCACCGCGCCATTGCCGGACTGAACTCCGTGGTCGCTTCCAGCGAGTTCAGCGCGGAACGCGCCGCCGTCACGCTGATCTGGGATGAGGCGATGCGGGTATAATGCGCCGCTCATGAACGCACCGAACGTACCACGGCCCGCCAACACGCAGATGCAGTACGAGGTCACGGAGAAGGACCTGCCGCTGTCCTGTCCGGGACTGGGCATGGTCCTGTGGAATTCGCACCCGCGCGTCTACCTGGACGTCGAGCAGACCGGCTGGGCCAAGTGCGGTTATTGCGGGGCGGAGTACACGCTCAAGCGCTAGCGATACCGCCGGTACGATTTTTCCTCGACCAGGACCGAGCCCAGGGCGAGGTTGATGCGCTTCTTGATCGCCGCGCGCTCGTCGTTGTTGATGTAGACCGCGCGCGCCAGCTCGATGAAATCCGCATCAAAGCGCCGCTCGCCTTCCTGCTCGCGCAGCCGGTCCTCGACGTCCCAGAGCCTGGCATTCACCGCCGCGAGCGCCTGCTCCTCGGCGGCGAGGTCCACGCCGGCAGGCACCGCGGCTCGCCAGGTGCTCTCCAGAAGCCCAAGCTCGTGACGCACGTTGGCGAGTTTCGCCGCATCGCTCATGCGCGCGGACTTGATGCGCAGGATGGTGATCTTGTCGAGCAGTTCCCCGGGCGACACCGGCACCAGAATCTCTTGCATCAGCCCATCGTAGCATGGGCCAGCAGGGCATCCAGGCGCGCGCATACCGAGTCGACGTCCACGAGATCCATGACGCCAGGGTCCTCGATGGTCGCGTTCCACGGCAGATCCTCCGCGCGCCGGCCACGAAACTTCAGGGCCGCGTTGGCGTAGCGATCAACGCACCACTGGCGCGAGAGATACGGACCGCTGCGCGCGCTGCGGGTGGTGGCGCCGAGCCCGATGACCGGCGTACCCACCATCGTTGCCATGTGCGCCGGGCCTGAGTCCGGGGCCAGCAGCACCGTGGCGCTCGCGAGCAGCGCCAGCAGCTGCGGGAGCGTATCGGTGCCGACGAGATTGCGCACCGGCACGTTGACGGCCCCTGCGATCGCGGCGGCCATGCCGCGCTCGTAATCCGTGGGCCCACCGCACAGCAGGACCTTCAATCCGTGCCGCCGCACAGCGTGATCGATCACCGCCGCGTAGCGCTCCGTGCGCCAGTTGCGTGCGCGCCGGCTCGAGCAGGCGCTGACGATGAGCGTGCGCTCGCCCGGGGCGATGTGCGCTCGTGCCCAGGCACTGGCCTCCGCCGGGATCGGCAGCCGCCATTCGAGGCGGCGCTCGCTGATGCCGAGCGCCTCGGTGAAGCCGAAATAGGTGTCGAGTACGTGCTCGTGGCTGCGCGCCGGGATGCCGGCATTGGTGAACAGCCATTGCAGCTCGCGGGCGCGGGCGCGGTCAAACCCGATCCGGCGCGTCGCGTGGATCAGGGTCGAGTACAGGCTGGCGCGCACGGCGGTCTGCATGTGCAGCAGGACATCGAAGTGCCGTGCGCGCAGCGCGCGCCGCAGCGCCGCGGCGCCGGCACGCAGGGAGCGCTTGTCGATGGTGATAAACTCGACGCCGGGCAGCAAACTGATCAGGCGCGCTTCGACCCTGCCGATCACCCAGGTGATCGCCGTCTCCGGCCAGGCGTGTTGCAGAGTGCGGACGATGGGCACGATGTGGCACACATCGCCGATGGCAGAGAGGCGCAGAATGCACAGGCTCCGGGGCGGCGTTACAAACTCACTCATGGCGGGGCAAGGGGCGCAGTGTCTCGTTTGAATTTCATGGCCGTTGGCCCGGAAGTGCGACTGCAGGAGTTTGCGGGCGGCGCGATGCTATATGACAGCTCCCGCGCGGGCAACGCCGCGCCGGGCTGGCTCGACTTCGGCTGGTGGGCGGGGCGCGGGGCGGTGCAGCCGGTCAACGAAGGCCGCGGCTCCACGTTCCTGATCGAAGCGGACGGCCGGAGCCTGGTCCTGCGTCATTACCGGCGCGGCGGGCTGATGGCCAAGGTTTCGGCCGACCGGTACTGGTGGCAGGGTGCGGAGCGCACCCGCTCCTTTCGCGAGTGGCACCTGCTCTACCACCTGCACCGCGCCGGGCTCCCGGTCCCTATGCCGGTGGCCGCGGCCTACCATCGCCGCGCTCGCACCTATAGCGCCGATCTGCTCGTGCAGCGCATTCCGGACGTGCGTTCACTGGCGGCGGCGATTCGCGCCGCGCCGGTACCGCTGGGGCGCTGGGTGGCTATTGGCCGCTGGATCCGCCACCTGCACGAGCGGGGCGTCTGTCACGCGGACCTGAACGCCCACAACATCCTGCTGGGCGAGGAAGAGGAAGCGGTCTGGTTCATCGATTTCGATCGCGGCACACTGCGCGCGCCCGGCTGGTGGAGCGACGCGAATCTGGCGCGGCTCCACCGCTCACTGGAAAAGCTCAGCGCGGGCCTGGACGCCGAGCGCTTCAGCGCCGCCGACTGGCAGGCGCTGCTGGACAGTTATTTTGCGACGGGCCCGCGCCCCGAACCTGTGCCCGCCACGCGTCCGAGGTGATGGCGTGCGCCGGCTGTACACGCTGCTGGTGGTCCTGGCGCTGCCCGTCGCCACGCTCCTCGTGCTCTGGCGGGGCCTGCGCGACCGCAACTACTGGCGGGGCTGGGGCGAGCGCTTTGGCCGCGGCGCGAGCCCTAAGGTCGCCACGCGCCGCCTGTGGATTCACGCGGTCTCGGTGGGCGAAGTGCAGGCCGCCGCTTCCCTGGTGCAGGCCCTCCGTGCCGCCTGGCCGGACCTGTCCCTGACCCTGACCAGCGCGACGCCGGCGGGGCGTGAGCGCGCCCGAGCGCTCTTCGGCACGCAGGTGGATGTGCGCTACGGGCCCTACGATCTGCCCTGGTGCGTGCGGGGCACGCTGCGCCGGGCACGCCCGGCGATGCTGCTGATCATGGAAACGGAGATCTGGCCGAACCTGCTGGCTGAATGCGCCGCCGCCGCGGTCCCCGTGATCTTCATGAGCGCGCGCCTGTCGGCACGCAGTGCGGCGCGACTGCGAGCCTTCGGCTCGCTCCTGCGCCCGGCGCTGGAAAGCGGCGTTGCGGTGGTGGCGCAAACAGTCACTGACGCCGGCCGCTTCGAGTCCCTCGGCGTTCCCGCCGAGCACATCGAGGTGGGCGGCAATCTCAAGTTCGACCGGGAGCCGGCGGCCACGGCACGTGCGCAGGGGGCGGCGCTGCGGGCGCTGTACGCAGCGGCGCGGCCCATGTGGGTCGCGGGCAGTACCCACGCGGGCGAGGAGCAGGCCGCACTCGCGGCCCACCTGGCCCTGCGCGCGCTGCACCCGGCCGCGCTCCTGGTGCTCGCGCCGCGCCATCGGCCGCGCTTCGAGGAGGTGGCCGCACTGCTCGATCGCAGCGGACTGCCGTGGATGCGCCACAGCCACAGGGATCATCTCGGGCCCGCCGCCTGCGCTGCGATTGCGGTGCTGCTCCTCGACAGCCTCGGTGATCTGGAAACTTGCTACGCCGCGGCCGACGTCGCCTTTGTGGGCGGGAGCCTGGTGCCGGTCGGCGGACACAACCTGCTGGAACCGGCGGCACTGGGCGTGGCGACGCTCAGCGGACCTCACCTGGGCAACGCCCCGGAGGTCGCGCGCCTGCTCTCGCAAGGCGGTGGCCTGCGCATCGTTCGGGATGCGGCCGAGCTCGCCACGGCGTTAAGGGAGTTGTTGGGAGATGATGCGGCGCGCGCACGACTGGCGGCAGCCGGCCACGCCGCCGTCAACGCCAACCGCGGTGCGCTCAAGCACCTGCTGGAGCGAATCAGGGTGCAGCTGGTACGGGCGCCGGTGCTTCCGTAGCCGCTGGCGCTGGCGCCGTCGCGGGCGTTTGCGCTGGGGCCGGCGCGCCCGTGGCCGGCACTGCCGTGTCGGGTGGCTCGACGAGCCAGGCGTTGATCTGCGCGACGGTCGAGCGGTCCAGATTGCCGGCCGCCACGCGCAGCGCGACCAGATCGTTCAGGTAGCTGTACTTGGCCTGCGCATAGTTCGTCAGGGCCTGCACATACAGCTGGCGGGCGCTGAGCACATCGATCGCGGTCTTGGTGCCCACCTCATAGCCGGCTTCCGTGGCCTTCAGCGAAATGCGGTTTGATTCGACCGCCTGCTTGAGAGCCCCGACCTGGGCGATCTGGCTCACCACGCCCTGGTAGGCGTCGCGCGCCAGCAGCTCAGTCTGGCGCAGCGAGCTTTCATAGCCGGCCTTGCTGGCCTTCCACAGATACTTCGCCTGCCGCACGCGCGATTGCGTGGCCCCGGCGGTGAACAGGGGAACGGTGATGCCGACCGACCAGACGATGTCCTGCGTGTCGATCGTAAGGGGTGTGCCGGAGCCGCCCGTCTGGAACCCCGTGCCATTGCCGCCGCTGAGGTCCCAGGCGCGCGACGCGGAAGCATTGATGGAGGGCAGGTGCCCGCCAATGGCGCTGAGGTAGCCGTCACGGGCGATGCTCTCGGCCAGCCGGTTCGCGATGAGGTTGGAGTTCTGGCTCAGGGCGGTGGTGACCCAGGCGTCTTCACTGGCGGGGTCAGGTGCGAGCAGCGGCATGCTGTCGCCGGGGGCCGCCAGCCGCCGGTACTTCTCGCCCGTGATCGCCCGAAGCTGTTCCTCGGCGGTGGCCTGGGTGCGCTTGGCGGCGATCACGGCCGCGGCGGTGCTGTCGCGCGCCGCGCGCGCGATCTGCACGTCCGTGATCGCGATCAGGCCGACTTCGAAGCGCCGCTCGGCCTGCTCGAGCTGCCGCGTGACGGACTCCAGGGCGCTTTGCTGCGCGGCCAGCGCGTCGGCGGCGCCGAGCACCGCAAAGTACTGCTGCGTCACCCGCGTGATCAGGTCCTCTCGGGCCGCCTGGTAGTTGGCTTCAGCCTGCGCCACGGTACTGCTGGCCTGCTTGAGCGCAATCCAGTTATTCCATGAGAACAGATTGACCTGCAGGTCGAGATTCGCGAACGCGGGCGTGCTCGAGCGCTGGTTGCCAACCCCGTACCAGTTCTTGCTGGCCACGGCGTTGAGCGGCAGCATGTCGAGGATGGCCTGGGTGCGTGTTTCGCGGCTCGCCATGTGCTGCATATCGGCCTGCTGCATGACCGGATCGGCGGCGAGGGCGTGGTCATAGACCGTCTGCAGATCTTCCGCGCTGGCGATGCGGGCACTGCAGAGCAGGACGGGGACGGTGAGCCAGTGGCGATTCATGCACAGTTTTCCCTGTTGGCTTAAGCGTTAGAGGACGACGGCGTATCAGTATTCGCCGACTTCGGGATCGATGTCGCGCGCCCACGCATCGATGCCACCTTGTAGATTTTTCACCCGGGTAAAGCCGTGGGCGGCGAGGAAGTCCGCGGCCCGCTGGCTGCGGCTGCCCCGCTTGCACATGACAATGATCTCGGAATCGGCGTCAAGTTCCTTCCAGCGGTCCGGAATTTCGTCCAGGGGGATGCACACGCTTCCGGCAATCTGCGCGAGCGCCACTTCCCACGGCTCACGCACGTCGAGCAGGCAGAAGCTCCCTCCGGCATCCATATGGGCTTTTAACCCGGCAGGGTCGATCTGGGTTACAGCGTTCATGCTTAAAAGGTGAAAGCCGGGGGGACCGGAGCATGTTCGAGCGCCTCCAGGGTCGTCTCGAACAGCGATTGGGTGCTGAAGGCGCTGGGCCCGAGGCGTCGCACCAGCCGGGCCGCCATCACCGGACCGGTGCCGACCACCGCGAATAGCCGGCCACCGTACTTCAGGGCCCGCTCAAAGCGCGGCTCATAGATCGGGAGCGAGGCGGTGAGTACGATGACGTCGTACGCGGTTTCGCTGACCAGGGCCGCGCCATCGGCGGTGGTCACTTCAATCCCCTCAAAGCCCGCCTCACGCAGATTGCTCCGTGCGGTCATGGCCAGGGCACCGTGCAGTTCGAGGGTCTGCACGCTGCCGCCGAGGGCGGCCAGGCAGGCGGACAGGTACCCCGAGCCGGTTCCGATTTCGAGGACCTGGTCGCCCGGCTTCACGTCGAGGGCCTGCAGGATCCGGCCGGCGAGCATGGGCGTCAGCATGTGCTTGCCGAGCGCCAGCGGCAGCGCGCAGTCGGCGTAGGCGAGAGAGCGCCAGGGGAGCGGCACGAATTGCTCGCGCGGCACCTGGCGCATGGCGGTGAGCGTGCGCGCATCAAGCACATCCCAGGCGCGCACCTGCTGGGAGATCATCTGGTCGCGAGCGGCCTGAATCGTTGTCATACGCGCCGTGATCATACTACGGTTAACTTAATTCGCGGATTGACCGGCGGTGCCTGGCGCGGCTGTACGCCGCTGCAGGATGCAGCAATGTTGTCATGATATGGTGAATATGCCCACCGGCGCGACCATCCGCTGGGCTATGCTGGAGTCACTAAATTGCGACACGCCGCAAGGGCGCGCCGCACGCGGGATTTAGAGGGATATCCGGCCGTCTCATGACAGTTCTAGCCTCGCTTTGCCTGTTGTTCGCCGTGCTGGCGCTGGCGCTGCTGGTGTTGGCGTTCCTGCAGCGTCGCCAACGCGGCGTGCTCCGGGAACTCACGCGCCAGGTGCACCGCATCGCCGTGGGTGGCTCGCTCAGCCGTCGCGTCGAGCTCGATACGGATCAGCGCGAGGTCGGTGCGCTGGTGACCGTTGTCAATCATCTGATCACGCGCGCCGCGCGTCCCGAAGCGACGACCCAGCTCGCGCCGCCCGCCGCGGTGGGCGAACTGGCCGACCGCCTGCATGAAGCGGTCCTGATTCAGACGGACCGCGGCATCGCCTACGCCAACCCGCAGTTCGCCAGTCTGATCGGCGTGCCGCCCGCCGAGCTGGTCAGCCGCCGGCTCGAGGACCTGGTGCCGCCTGAATACACCGAGATCGTGGGCACGAATATCCGCCATCGGCTGAGCGGCGAGCCCGCGGCCGAGCGCTATGAAGTCGACCTGGTGGGGCTCCAGGGACAAAATTCACGGCTCGAACTCAGTTCCTGGCCGATCGTGCACGAGGGTCATCGTGCCTTGCTGATCGTGGGCGTGGAAGTGCTGCCCACCCAGACCAACGTGGCACTCGGGCTGCCGGCCGGCGTGCGTTCAAGGGCGCGCACCGCCCTCGAAGCCATGCCCGGCGCGGTCGTTACGGTGGATGCCCGTGGCCAGGTCGATTTCCTGAACCCCCTGGCGGCAGCGCTCCTCGGTGTTTCCGCCGAAGCCGCGCATGGCCTGACGCTGGACAAGCTGGTCACGGGCCTGAGCGAGGCGGACCGCAAACTGCTGGCCGAGCCGGTGCAGCAGGCGCTGAGCGCAGGATCGCCCGTCAATCTAGGTCGGCGCGTGCTGTTGCTCAGTCACGGTGAGAATGAGCGGCAGATGGAAGTGGCCGTGGCGCCGCTCCGCGATGAAGTGGGTGATATTGACGGCGCCGTGCTGATGCTGCACGACGTCACCGAATCGCGCGGCCTGACGCGCCAGATCTCCTACCAGGCCGCGCATGATGGGCTGACCGGGCTGGTGAACCGGCGCGAATTCGAACGCCGGCTGCAGGAGGCGGTGGACGCCGCGCGGGCCGGTGAGAGCAGCCACGTGCTGTGCTACGTCGATCTCGATCGCTTCAAAGTCATCAACGACACCAGTGGTCACCAGGCCGGCGACGGCCTGCTGCGCGACATCGCGAAGCTCCTGCGCGCCGCGGTCCGCGACTCCGATCTGGTGGGACGCCTCGGGGGCGATGAGTTCGGCATTTTGCTGGTCGGATGCCCGCTCGATAAGGCGCGGCAGATTGCCGACGAAGTGTGCAGCAAGGTGGCCGATCACCGCTTCGTGTGGCATGACCGTATTTTCAACGTCGGTGCCAGCATCGGCCTGGTGGAACTGGCGCGCGAGTCCGGCAGCGTCGAGGAATCGCTGGCGGCGGCCGACAGTGCCTGTTACCAGGCCAAGCGCCAGGGCGGGCACGTGATGGTCTACTCGGCCCGGGATCAGGCCTATGCGCGCCAGACCGGAGAGATTCACTGGCTGCAGCTGCTGCAGACGGCGCTGCGCGAGCACCGCTTCGAGCTGTATTGCCAGCCGATCGTCGCGGCTTACGGCGATGGCGATGCCGGACCGGCCATGGAAGTGTTCGTCCGGCTGCGCAATGACGCCGGGGAACAGGTCTCGACCACCGACTTTCTGCAGGCGGCGCACCGCTATCGACTGATGGGCCTGATCGACCGGCAGGTCGTGCAGACCGCGCTCACCGCGCTCGGGCGCGGGGCCATTACCCTGCCGCACAATCGCAGCATCGGCATCAACATCTCCGGCCAGACGCTCGCCGATGCGCAGTTCCTCGATTTCGTGGTCGAATGCTTTGACACGACCGGGGCGCGGCCGGCGCAGGTCTGCTTCGAAATCGCCGAGAGCACGGTGATTGCCAATCTCGACC
>Ga0209131_1001816_pt1 | contig 14653 bp, 13 predicted proteins | sample GraSoi_2013_40cm_FD_185826 | JGI IMG/M metagenome (GOLD analysis project Ga0209131, IMG submission 185826) | Grasslands soil microbial communities from the Angelo Coastal Reserve, California, USA - Sample 9_17_2013_40cm (SPAdes) (version 2) | ecosystem: Environmental > Terrestrial > Soil >...
GAGTTCGACCCGTGATCCTCGGGCGCTTCATCAAGAGCCGCGTTGCAAGGGGACTGTTCGTCCTCTTCATCCTGTCCGCGCTCCTGCCGCTCACGGTGCTGGCGATCGTGTCGCTCACCCAAGTGCGTTCGCTGTTGCTCAACCAGGGCGACACGCGGCTCGCGGCGATGGCGAAGGGCTATGGAATGAGCGTGTTCGAGCGGCTGCTGCTCGCGGCCGACGTCGCGCACGCGGCCGGGGCCCTGCCGCGCGGAGGCGCGCCGCGCGACTCCATGGCCTCTCGCGTCTTTCGCAACTTGGGCGCGGTGCGCGACGGCAAGGTGACGCCGCTCATCGGGATGCCGCCCCCGGCGACGCTCGACGATGCCGCGATGGACCGGATCGAGGCGGGCAGGCCGGCCCTCACCGTCACGTCCGACGGGAAGCTGCGCCTCGCGGTGCCGAATGTCGCGGGCTATGTCGTGGGCGAGTTGCGTCCCGATTACGTCTGGGGTCCCGTCGACGAGCTGCCCGCGCTCACCGATTTCTGCGTCGTGCAGGAGTCGGACCGCCAGGCCCTCTTCTGCTCCTCGAGCGAGGCGCGCGACGTGCTGGGCGTCGGCGCTATCCCCCTCGACGTCGTGACCACGTGGAAGCGCGGCGACGAGCCGATGCGCACGCGGGCGTGGTCGCAATTCATGCGCGCCGCCCTCGGAACTTCCGACTGGACCGTCCTCGCCGGGCAGGCTGAGTCGTACCAGCTGCGCGCCTCGCTCGAGTTCCAGCGTAATTACGCGCTCGTCGTGATGCTGGCACTGCTGCTGGTCACCTGGTTCACTGTCCGCAAGAGCCGCGACATCGTGATCCCGGTCTCCAAGCTGACCGAGGGCGCCCGCGCGATCGCGGAAAACGATTTCAAGTCGCGCGTGGATGTGAGGCAGGCCGACGAGTTCGGCGAGCTCGCCACGGCCTTCAACCAGATGAGCCGCCGCCTCGGGCAGCAGTTCGCTTCGCTCACGGCCCTCTCGGAGATCGACCGGCTCATCCTCGACACGCAGGACACGACCCAGGTGGTGCGCACCGTTCTGCACCGGTTGGCAGAGGTGGTGTCCGCGGACCAGATGGCGCTGGTCCTCACCGACCAGGACAATGGCGACCAGGCGAGAACGTACTTCCGGCCTGCCCAGGAGTCCGCTTCGATGACGATGGAGCGCTCGTCGCTCGATCCCGGGGATCGGCACGCGCTCGGCTCCGAAGGCATCCGTCGCGTGGCACTCGCCGGCGCCAAACCGACCCCTTCGTATCTCGCGCCGCTGCGCACGCGCGGCATGGCGATCGCCTATGTCCAGCCGATCGTCTGGCGCGGCTCGGTTTGCGGCGCGTTGGCGCTCGGCTTCTTCGAGGAGGGGGCCGCTCTCGACCCCGAAGAGCGCCGCCACATCGCGGAGATCGCCGACCGCATGGCCGTCGCCGTTTCCTCGGCGTGGCGCGACGAGAAGCTCTACCAGCAGGCCCACTACGATCCGTTGACGAGGCTGCCCAACCGCATGCTTTTCCAGGATCGCCTCGAGCGCGAGGTGGCGCGGGGGCAACGCGAGAAAAACCGGTTCGCATTGCTCTTCATCGACCTGGATCATTTCAAGAACGTGAACGACAGCTTCGGCCATACACTCGGCGACGAGGTCCTGCGCGAAGCGGGCCGCCGCATCCAGCATTGCGTTCGCGAGACCGACACGGTCGGGCGCCTCGGCGGGGACGAGTTCACCGTTCTCGCCACGCGGTTGAACCATCCGCAGGAGGCATGGCAGATCGCCGAGACGATCGTCTCGGCGCTATCGCAGGAGTTCCGACTGGGCGACCAGCACTGTTTCCTCAGCGCGAGCGTGGGGATCGCGTCCTATCCGGACGACGCGACCAGCGCGGAGGGGCTGCTGACGAGCGCAGATACCGCGATGTACCGCGCCAAGGCTGGTGGGCGCGCGCAGGCCGTCTTCTTCGAAGAGAAGATGAACCGCGAAGCGGTCGCACGCATGACCCTGGACCGTGACCTGCGCACGGCGATCGACCGCAACGAGCTCACCCTTCACTACCAACCGCAGATCGACCTGCGCAGCGGCGCCATTCGCAGCGCCGAGGCGTTGATCCGATGGCAGCATCCCGTGCACGGCCTGGTTTCCCCGCTGAGGTTCATTCCGCTCGCCGAGGAGTCGGGCTTCATCGAACATATCGGGCGCTGGACGCTGCGCCAGGCGTGCAAGCAGATGAGCGAGTGGCGCGCGCAGGGCGTAACCCTGGAGAGCGTCGCGGTGAACGTGTCGCCGCGCCAGTTCCGCCGGCGCACGCTCGTGGACTACATCCGCACCGTGGTGGAAGAAGCGGGATTGCCGCCCTCGTGCATCGAGATCGAGATCACCGAGGGAATATTGATGGAGCGCGAAGGCCCCGTCGAAGAGATGCTTCGCGAGCTTGCGAGCTCCGGCTACCGGATCGCGCTCGACGATTTCGGCACCGGCTTTTCTTCGATGTCGTACCTCAAGCGCCTGCCGGTCAATACCATCAAGATCGACCGCGCGTTCGTCGACGGCATGCAGGAAGCCGCCGACTCCGAGGCCATCGTAACCGCGATGGTCGCGATGTCGCATGCCCTCGGAAAGACCGTCATCGCCGAGGGCGTGGAAACGGCCGGGCAGGAAGCCATCCTGCGGCGGCTGGGCTGCGATGAAGCACAGGGCTTCCTGTACTCGCCACCGTTGGAAGCGGTGGCATTTGCAGCGCTGGTTCGCGCGTGGCAGGCGAACGTGGTCCCCGCGTGAGGAGTCCCGAGCCGTCCTTGTGCGCCATCGCACTCTGCGCACCCGTAAATCTCCGCAAACACGGGCAGGACGTTACCAGCGTAATCGCGGCGGCGAGCCCATGTGACCTGCCTAACAAGAGCGTGCGCAGCGCGGCTGGATAATGCCGCTAGTTCATGGACAACAACAAGACACCCCAGACAGCATCGCCGATGACCGCCATCGTGCGGGTCGCGATCATCGCCGTCACCATCGCGCTCTTCCTCGGTTCGGCGCTCAATGCCTTCACCGGACAGCGCGACCTCGCGGTTCTCTTCGCATTGGCGGCCCCGCTGGGGATTTCCGCCTGGGGATTCGCGCGCGGCGGCCACCACGAGGCGGCGCTGGTCCTCCTGTGCGGCGTTCTAACCGTCGTGGTGACGTTGGTCCTCGCCTTGAATCCTCACGGCGTGCAGGATGTCGCCGTGACTGCCTATGGGGGCGTCGTTCTCACCGGCGCGCTTCTCCTGACGCGCCGTTCGTTCATCTGGCTCATCGCGCTCGTGGTCGTCTCCGCATCCACGGCATTCCTGATCGATATCTACGGACTCTCGAGCACGCGCATCGGCCTTCACACCACGTGGGCGCAGTTCGTCGAGTTCCTCGTGATCATGGCGGTGTTCGCCACGCTGGGGCGCTTCAGCGCCGAAGCGCTCATGGGCAGCGTTGGCGAGGCCAACCGCGCCTCGATGATCGATCCTGTCACCGGGCTCTACAACCGCCGGGGATTCAACATCCATACAGCCCAACAGATGAGGACCCACAAGAGCGCCATTGGCACGCTCGTTCTCGCCGACCTCGATCAGTTCCGCCGCGTGAACGTCGTGATTGGCCATGGGGCCGGCGACTCGGTGCTCAGGGAGTTCGCGCGGCGACTTTCGCTGGCGGCCGAAGGGCACGTCCTTGCGCGCATCGGTGACGACGAGTTCGCGATCTTCGTGCAGGGCTTCGCATCGGAAGCGGAGTGCGAGCCGTTCGCGCGCAAGCTTCACGAAGCGCTGCAGTTCGAGTTCTCGGGTGTCTCGGTTCGTTCGTCGATGGGTTACGCTCGCTATCCCCGCGACTCCAGTTCCGTCGAATCGCTGCTGCTTGCGGCCGAGGGCGCGCTCGCGCAAGCTAAGGACCACGCGAACGAACCGGCGCGCTTCGCCGGACCCGCAGACCGCATCTGACACCCTCGGAACGCCGTACCCGCCTCACCGGCACGCTCCTCGTGGCGGTGGCCGCCATCGCCTTCTCGGGGAAGGCCGTCATCATCAAGCTCGCGTACCGTTACGGCGTCGATGCCGTGACGCTGCTCGCCCTGCGCATGCTCTTCAGCGCGCCGTTCTTCGCGCTGCTGGGATGGTGGGCGGCACGAAGCAGGGACGTTCAACCGCTCTCGATGCGCGACCGCGGCATGATCGTCGGTCTCGGGCTCGTGGGCTATTACCTCGCGAGCTACTTCGACTTCCTCGGGTTGCAGTACGTGACAGCCGCGCTCGAGCGCCTGCTGCTCTTCATCCATCCCACGTTCGTCGTGATCTTCTCCGCGCTCCTCTTCGCACGACGCATCACGGGCCGCGACATGTTCGCGATCGCCGTCTCGTACGTCGGGATCGCGATTGCATTCGGGCACGACGTCGCGACGCAGCCGGGCAACGTGGTGCTGGGCTCGTTCTGGGTGCTGCTGTCGGCGCTCTTCTACGCGGCGTATCTCATCGGCAGCGGGCGGATCGTGCATCGCGTGGGTACGCTCAGGTTCGCCACGTATGCGGGGTTGGTCTCATCGGCGGCCGTCGTCACCCATTTCCTCGTGACGCGCGATGGCGGGCTGCTGGTGAGCCAGGCAATGCCGGTCTATTGGCTCTCGTTGCTGATGGCCGTCGTCTCCACGGTGCTTCCCATCGTGCTCACGATGGAAGGAATCCGTCGCGTGGGCGCAAGCCATGCGTCGATCGTGGCGTCGGTGGGTCCGCTCGCGACCATCGCGCTGGGCGCGGTGTTCCTGGACGAGGCGATCACGTGGTACCAGCTGGTGGGCGCCGCGCTGGTGCTGACCGGCGTCCTCGCCATTTCGCTCGCCAAGGGGAAGTAGGGCGGGGCGTTATACTTCCCGCTCGCAAAAAACCACCGAATTCGACTTCCCGAGGGACCCAAATGAAAAAGCCCATGCGCGTCGCCGTGACCGGCGCCGCCGGCCAGATCGGCTACAGCCTTCTCTTCCGCATCGCGAGCGGCGAGATGCTCGGCAAGGACCAGCCCGTCATCCTCCAGTTGCTCGAGATTCCGGATGAGAAAGCGCAGAAGGCGCTGAAGGGCGTGATGATGGAGCTGGACGACTGCGCGTTTCCGTTGCTGCAGTCGATGGTTCCGGCGTCGGATCCGAAGGTCGCCTTCAAGGACATCGACGTGGCGCTTCTCGTGGGTGCGCGTCCGCGCGGCCCGGGCATGGAGCGCAAGGACCTCCTGGAGGCCAACGGCGCGATCTTCGTGCCGCAGGGCAAGGCGCTCAATGAAGTCGCCTCGCGCGACGTGAAGGTGCTCGTGGTGGGCAACCCCGCCAACACGAACTGCCTCATCGCGATGAAGAACGCGCCCAGCCTGAAGCCCCAGCAATTCACCGCGATGATGCGGCTCGACCACAACCGCGCGCTCACGCAGGTCGCCCAGAAAACCGGCAAGCCCGTGACGTCGGTGAAGAAGATGTCGATCTGGGGCAACCACTCGGCGACGCAGTACCCGGATATCTTCAATGCCGAAGTGGACGGCAAGAATGCCGCCCAGCTCGTGAACGACCAGGAGTGGCTCGAGAAGACGTTCATCCCGACGGTGCAGAAGCGTGGCGCGGCCATCATCGAGGCGCGTGGGCTTTCCTCGGCGGCCTCGGCAGCCAACGCAGCGATCGACCACGTGCGCGACTGGGTGCACGGCACGGCGTCCGGCGACTGGGTCTCCATGGGCGTCCCGTCGGACGGCAGCTACGGAATTCCCGAGGGCCTCATCTTCGGCTATCCGTGCACGACCTCAGGCGGCAAGTACCAGGTCGTGAAGGGGCTCAACCACAACGACTTCGCCAAGGCGAAGATCGCGGCAACGCAGAAAGAGCTGAGCGAGGAGCGCGCTGCGATCGAGCAGCTGCTGAAGTAACGGGTCCTCGCTACTTCTTCGAGACGACTTCGCCAGCCCTCGCCGCCTTGGACTCGCCGGCGGCGATGACGCCCTGCGCCGTCAAGCCGTAGGCTTTCTGCGAACGCTCGACCACCAGTCCCTCCGCGATCAGCTCGTCGAGTGCGGTCGAAAGCGACTCGCGGTCCGTCGCATGGAACATCTTCGACATGAGCTGGCTGTTGAAGTCGCGGATGGTGAGCGTTCCATGTGCGGGCGAGGAGATCGTCCCGAAATAGGTGAGGATCTGCTTCTTCATGTTTTCGACGCCGGTCATGGTGCGCTCCCAGCCGCGCGAAGCGCGGCCCTTGAAGCACTCTACCCTGTTGCGCGCTCTCTAGCTCAGACGTCCGAGGCGAGCACCAGCGCGGACACCACCATTGCCGCGACCATCGCCATGCCAGTGAGCGCGGCATGCGTGAGGCCGCGCATCTGCACGATGTCGATGAAGCCCTGCGGCAGTGAAGTGCCGGCGATCGCGGCGGCCAGCGCGCCACCCAGGGCGGCGGAGCCCATCATCAGCGCCGGCCTTAGCCAGGAAATGCGCTGGGCCTGCCGTGCGGGCAGGGTATCCATCACGCGCCGCGTGAAGCCGCCGTCGGCCAGGGGCCGCGCCGCATCCTCGCGAAGAATCTTCTCGATCCAGTCGTTCGTCGTCATTCGGCTTTCTCCTTCTTCGGCGCAAGGCGCGCGCGCAGTTTCGCTTTCGCGCGCAGCACGTGCGTCTTGACGGTTCCCAGCGGCATGCCGAGCGCGGCGGCCGCTTCTTCATGCGAAAGGTCTGCGTAGTAGCAGGCTCCGATGGCGGCGCGCTCGCCGTCGCTCAGCGCTTCCATGGCGCGCTCCAGGTCGATTCGTGCGGCCACGTCCGGCATCTCGAAGGTCGAGTTCCCGTCGTCGGCCAGCACGTCGTCATCGAGCTCGAGTGAAACTTCGCGGCGCTTGCGCGCCTCGCTCTGCCACGCATTGAACGCGATGCGATAGATCCACGTGGAGAAGCGCGCCTCGAAGCGGAAGCTCTTGAGGTTGCGCCACGCGAGCACGAACGTTTCCTGCGCGAGGTCGTCGGCGAGAGCCATGTCGCCGCGCGTGAGGCGCCGCAACACGGTGCGCACGCGCGATTGGTGGCGCTCGACGAGCACGCCGAAAGCGCGCCGGTCGTCGCGCTGCAGTACCGCGAGGATCAGTTCGGCGTCGGAGGGCGACGCGCTCTCGGCCATCGGGGCGGTCGCGCCGCTCAGCCCTTCCCGCGCATCTCGATGGCCCAGGCAATGAGCAGGGCCAAGCCCATCAATCCCGGTATCAATCCGATCGACCAGCTGCCCTTCATCTCGTACATGAACACGGCCAGCCCGATCCCCAGCCCGATCAGGACCATCCCGCCACGCAGTCCCGAGTGCGCCCGCCGCGGTGGATCGAGCAATTGCGGCGGCACCGGCAGGCCTCTTTCCGCGAGGCGCGCGATGGTTTCGTGGATCATCCGCAGCCTGCGGTGCTTGTAGAACAGGATGACGGCGACCAGCAGCAGCGGCAGGCCGAACGTCACCAGCATGCCGATGATCGCGATCACGGCTTCCGTCGTCTCCATTCCATTCTCCGAGGCCCAGTGCGGCCAGCATTATCGGGGTTCCATGGCAGGGCGGACAACGCCGCCGGGTTGGCATGTCCCTAGGACGTCACAACACTAACTCATGGATTCACAAAGGAACTAGAATGAAAGGGCCTCGAAACCGGAGGATTCCCATGACCAAAGCCGCTTTTTTCGCCCTTGCCGCCGCCGCTTTCGCGGCCGGCTGCGCCAGCACGCCGGACTCCACGGAAGCCGGATGCCAGGTCGCCAGCGCGGAAGGGACCAACGTCGTGACCTATGGCCGTCCGCGGCCGCAGTCCGAGATGGACCAGCGCTTCGCCCGCGCGGACCTGGCGCGCTCCGGCTATCGCCAGGCCCACATGGATGACAAGCCCAGCGCGACCGAAGAGGCGCTCCGCAACTGCCTGCCTTAGCTCGTCAGTTCCTCGGCCACGCTTTCAAGCGCCAGCTCCTGCGGGCCGGGTAGCACGCGCATCGACATCAGCGGCGACAGCCACGCCACCAGGGGCCCCAGCAGGAGCGCGCCCACGCCGGCGAGAAGCATCGCCGTGCGCAGTCCCCAATGCTCGCCGACCAAGCCGCCCGCGAGCCCGCCGAGCGGCGCCGTCGCAACGGTGAGGCAGATGAGCGTCGCCGTCACGCGGCCCAGCAACCGGTCCGGCGTCACCGCCTGGCGCACCGACAGGTAGTTGATGAAGAAGACCATCGCGGTAAGGTCGAGCGCGAAGAGTCCCGTGCCGAAGATGATCGAGGCGGTCCAGAAGCTTCCATGCGCGGACCCGATCACGAGCCAGGCGATGCCGGTTCCCGCGATTCCGCCCAGCATCGTGGGGCCCATGCCGAAGCGCGCATTGAGCCGCGCCGTCACGCCCGTAGCCATGAGCGAGCCCAGGCCCGCGACCATGAAGAGCGCACCCACCTGCCCGGGCGAGAACCCCAGCTCGCGCGCGGCGAAGAGCACCACGATCGCGATGAACGCGTGGCGGAAGATCTGCCACACGCTGACCGACCATACGAGCGCGCGCAGCGTCCTGTTGTGCCATACGACGCGAAGCCCCTCCATGATCTCCGAGCGGATCGAGCGCGCGATCACCTTGGGTTCATCGGTCGCGGCCGGCGCAATGCCGCGCAGCATCCACGCCGATACGCCGAAGCAGAACGCGTCCAGAAGGATCGCGAACGGCGCCGTGAGCCATTGGATCAGCACACCCGCGATTCCCGGCCCGATCAACTGCGCGGCCGAATCCGCGAGGCCGATCTTGGCGTTCGCCTCCACGAGGTTCTCGCGACCCACCCGCTCGGTCATGAAGACCTGGTACGCGGGCCAGCCGATCACGGTGAACAAACCCACCATGAAACCTGCCGCGTACAGGACGGCCATGTCGAGCGCGCCCAGCCACGCGCACACCGGGATCATGCCCAGCGCAAGCACGCGGCCCACATCACAGGCGATGATCACCGGGAGCTTGCGCGCGCGATCCACCAGCACGCCGGCGAAAAGGCCGAAGAGCGGGTAGGGCACCGACTGCAGCGCGGTGAGCACGCCCACTTCGAAGGGCGAGGCGTTCAGCACCAGCGCAGCGGTAAGCGGCAGCGCCAGGAAAGTCACCTGGCCGCCGAAGTGGTGGAGGGTGAGCGAGCCCCACAACTTCACGAAGTCGGGGTTTCGCCACAAGCCCGTGAACCAGCGGCCGGGATTCAGTGTTGCAAGCAATGTCGACATGTCTTTAAGCCGGCTCATCGCCGGGCCCTCTATTCGGGAATGGCAGCGGGCCGGAGGCCCGCGGGATCAAGCCTCGCCGCCGGAGTGCGGCGGGATTCCGGCGAGCGAACGCACCAGGGCCGCGAAATCTCGGCGGATGGCGGCAATTCGGTCGCGGTTCATTGGCTCTGATCCAGAGGGGACATTCGAGGGCGGAATTATAACAAAACGTTCGCGGCGCGCCATGGTCAGACTTGCTACACTGCCGCCCAAACTCCAACGCGCGAACCGATCCCATGTTCGGCAGACTGCTCCCCAAGGAAGGCCGCTTCTTCGACCTTTTCAATGCCCACGCGGCGCAGACGGTGCGTGCCGCCCACGAGCTGAAGGCTCTCATGGAGCACTACGAGCGGCTCGAGGAGCGCGAGCAGCATGCGCGCCTCATCGACGACTCGGAACATGCGGCCGACCGAATCACCGCGGAGACCATCCGCCTGCTGCACAAGACGTTCATCACGCCGCTGGACCGCGATCATATCCACCAGCTCATGAACGCGATGGACGACATCTGCGACCTCATCCAGGACACGAGCGAATCGCTTTCGCTCTACGACGTGAAGGCGGTCACGCCCGAGGCGACGCGCCTCGCCGAGATCAGCGTGAAGTGCGCCGAGCGCGTGAAGGACGTGGTGGAGCTCCTGGGCCGTCACGAGGGCAAGTTCGAGGCGATCGTCAAGACCTGCGAGGAGATCGACCGCCTGGAGTCCGACGCCGACCGCGTGATGCGCGGCGCCGTGTCCAAGCTTTTCCGGGAGGAAAAGGACGTGCGTGAGGTGATGAAGATGCACGCCATCTACCAGCTGCTGGAGTCCATCACCGACCGCTGCCTGGACGTCGCGAACCTGGTCGAAGGCATCTCGCTCGAGAACGCCTGAGTGGAAATCAGCTTAGGGACGCTGGTTTTTCTCGTCGCGCTCGCACTCGCCTTCGATTTCCTGAACGGCCTGCACGACGCGGCGAACTCCATCGCCACGGTGGTCTCGACCGGCGTGCTGCGGCCGCACCAGGCGGTCGCGCTCGCAGCGCTTTTCAACTTCGTCGCGCTCTTCGTCTTCCACCTGAAAGTCGCGGCGACCGTCGGCAAGGGGATCGTCGATCCGGCGATCGTGGATCACTACGTCGTGTTCGGCGCGCTGGTAGGCGCGAGCGCGTGGAACGTGATCACGTGGGCGGCGGGGTTGCCCTCGTCGTCGTCGCATGCGCTGATCGGCGGGCTCATCGGCGCGGCCGTGGCGAAGTCGGGCTTTGCGTCGCTCATCGAGTCGGGCGTCCTCAAGACAGTCGCCTTCATCTTCATCTCACCGGTCATGGGCTTCGTCCTCGGCGGGCTGCTGCTCGTGGTGGTGTCGTGGATCTTCCGCAGATCCGCGCCGTCGCGCATCGACAGGTGGTTCCGGCGCCTGCAGCTCGTGTCCGCATCGCTCTACAGCCTGGGCCACGGCGGCAACGATGCGCAGAAGACCATCGGGATCATCTGGATGTTGCTGATCGCGGGTGGCGCGGTGAGCGCCACGGACGCGGCGCCGCCGGCGTGGGTGATCGTGTCGTGCTACGTGGCGATCGCGGCCGGCACCCTGATCGGCGGCTGGCGCATCGTGAAGACCATGGGCCAGCGCATCACGAAGTTGAAGCCCGTGGATGGCTTCTGCGCGGAGACGGGCGGCGCGATCACGCTATTCCTCGCCACCGCCCTCGGAATCCCGGTCTCGACGACCCACACGATCACCGGAGCGATCGTGGGCGTGGGCTCGACGAGGAGCGTGTCGGCCGTGCGATGGGGCGTCGCGGGCAACATCGTGTGGGCGTGGATCTTCACGATCCCCGCCTCGGCCTTCATGGCCGGAGTTGCCTGGTACCTCGGGCGACAGATCCTCTGACTATTTCCTGTAGCTGACCTTCAGGTCGCCCACGCCGTCCACGTGGCCTTCAAGCTTGTCGCCGGCGACCACCGGTCCCACGCCTGCGGGTGTGCCTGAGAAAATCAGGTCGCCGGGTTGGAGCGTGATCAGGTTGGACAAGTAGGCGATCTGCTCGGGGACGCTCCAGATCTGTTGCGAGAGGTCGCCCTGCTGCTTCACCTGGCCGTTCACCTTGAGCCAGATCGCGCCCTTGGCCGGATGGCCGACCTGCGAGGCGGGCTTGAGCGCCGTGACGGGCGCGGATTCGTCGAAGCTCTTGCCCATCTCCCACGGGCGGCCCGTCTTCTTCGCCTCGCCCTGGATGTCGCGGCGGGTCATGTCGAGGCCCACGCCGTAACCCCAGACGTGCTCGAGCGCTTTCTCGACGGGAATGTTCTTCCCGCCCTTGGCGATCGCGACCACCATTTCGATTTCGTGGTGGACGTCCTTGGTTGCGACGGGATAGCCGATCTCCGAGCCGTTCTGCACGATCGAGTTCGCGGCCTTCATGAAGAAGAACGGCGGCTCGCGGTTCGGGTCGTGCCCCATTTCCCGCGCGTGATCGGCGTAGTTGCGGCCGACGCAATAGATGCGCCCCACCGGGAAGCGCATGTCGCTGCCCTCGACGGGAAGCGATGGGACGGGACCGATGTCGATGACGTACTTGGCGTTGCGCAGATCGTCTTTACCCATGGGATTTCCTCTGTTCGGACTCGTGATTCTAACGCTCGGGAACGTTCCTTTCGAGTTCCTCGAGCCACACGCGCGCATTGCCGTCGGAAGGCGCGCGCCAATCGCCGCGCGGCGACAGGTTGCCGCCTGAAACCACTTTCGGCCCGTTCGGAAGCGCCGAGCGCTTGAACTGGCTGATCTCGAAGAACCGGTACAGGAACACCTCGAGCCATTTGCGGATGTCCTCGAGCGCGTAGGCGCGCTTGTTCTCATTCGGGAACTGCGGCGGCCATTCGCCGCGCTCGGCATCACGCCACGCGTGCCATGCAAGGAACGCGATTTTCGATGGGCGCAGCCCGAAGCGCGTTGTGTAATAGAGATGGAAGTCCTGCAGCTCATACGGACCAATGCGCTGCTGCGTGCTCTGGATCGCCCCCTTCGCACCCGCGGGAACGAGCTCGGGCGAGATCTCCGTCTCGAGGATCGAGCGCAGCGTCGCGGAAGCGCGCTCGTCGAGAAGCTTCGAGTTCATGACCCAGCGCACCAGGTACTGGATGAGCGTCTTCGCGACGGAGCCGTTCACGTTGTAGTGGCTCATGTGGTCGCCGACGCCATAGGTGGACCAGCCGAGGGCGAGCTCGGAAAGATCGCCGGTGCCGAGCACGAACGCCTTGCGCTGGTTGGCAAGGCGGAAAAGATAATCCGTGCGCAAGCCGGCCTGGACGTTCTCGAAGGTCACGTCGTAGAGCGCCTCGCCCTTCGCGAAGGGATGGCCCATGTCCTTCAGCATCTGCATCGCGGCGGGCTTGATGTCGATTTCCTCGCCGGTGACGCCGAGCGCGTTCATGAGCGTCCACGCGTTGGACTTGGTGCGCTCGGAAGTGGCGAAGCCGGGCATGGTGAAACCGAGGATGTTCGTGCGCGGCAATCCGAGCACGTCGAACGTCCGTGCGGCCACGAGCAGCGCATGGGTCGAGTCGAGGCCGCCGGAGACGCCGATCGCCACACGCTCGCCGTTGGTGACCTGCAGGCGCTTCATCAGCCCCTGCACCTGGATGTTGAATGCCTCGTAGCAGTCGGTGTCCAGGCGCAGCGGATCGTCCGGCACGAACGGGAAGCGATCGATCTTGCGCTCGAGGCCCGCATCGACGTACGAAGGCTCGTGCGTGAAGCTTATGCGACGGAACGAATTCTCGGGATGGCCCGCCGCCGCGGCCGCCGCGTTGAAGGTGACGGTGCGCATTCGTTCCTGGCGCAGCCGTTCCACGTCCACGTCGGCCACCGTCATCTGGCTCTTCATGGCGAAGCGCTCGTTGTGCGCGAGCATCGCGCCCAGCTCGTGGATGGTCGCCTGCCCGTCCCATGCGAGGTCGGTCGTGCTTTCGCCGGGACCCGAGGCCGTGAAGATGTATGCGGCGATGCAACGCACCGATTGGGATGCGCAGAGCACCGAGCGCTCCTCGGCCTTTCCGATCACGGCGTTGGAGGCCGAGAGGTTGCACAGGATCAGGGCCCCGGCGAGCGAGCCGCGTATCGAGGGAGGTGTGGCCGTCCAGAAGTCCTCGCAGATCTCGACGTGGAAGACGAAGTCGGCCAGGTCGCGGGCCGCGAAGATGAGGTCCGTGCCGAAAGGCGCCAGGTGACCCGCGACGGTGATCTCCAGGCCGGTCACGCCCGCGCCGGGCGCGAACCAGCGGTTCTCGTAGTACTCGCGATAGTTCGGCAGGAACGATTTCGGGACCACGCCCAGAAGCTTGCCGCGCGAGATCACGACCGCGCAGTTGTACAGGCGGTTGTTGCGTCGCAGGGGCGCGCCCACGATGAACACGGGGCGCAGCGCCTTCGAAGCCTCGACCAGGCCGCCAATGGACTGCTCGACCGCATCGAGAAGGGCGTCCTGCAGGTGCAGGTCGTCGATGGCGTAGGCGGAGATGCCGAGCTCCGGGAACACCATCAGGTCGACGTTGCGCGTCTCGCCCTCGCGCATCAGCGCGAGCGTTTCCTCCCCGTTGGCGCCCGGGTCACCGACATGGACGCGCGGCGTGCAGCCCGCGACCCGGACGAAGCCATGCGAGTGGAACGAGTAGAAGCTCACTCCACCTTCGCGCCCGAGACGGTCACGACCTTGGCCCACTTCTCCGTTTCCGAGACGATCACCTTGCCGAAATCCTCCGGCGTCCCGGGAATGGGCTTGCCGCCAAGGTCCGCGAGCCTGGCCTTCACGACGGGATCGGCGAGCGCCTGGTTCACGACGGCGTTGATCCTCATGATCGCCTCGCGCGGCGAGCCCTTGGGCATGCCGACGCCGAACCATGCGGTCGCTTCATAGCCGGGCACCGTGTCGCCGACGGTCGGAACGTCGGGCAGCGACGGATCGCGCTCGGTGGAGGTCACCGCGAGCGCGCGCAGCCGCCCACCCTTGATGTGGCCGATGGACGAGGGCAGGTTGTCGAAGAGCACCTGGACCTGGCCGCCGATGAGATCGGTCAGCGCCGGGCCCGCGCCCTTATACGGCACGTGCAACATGTCGCAGCCTGTCATCATCTTGAACATCTCGCCGGACATGTGCACCGACGTGCCGCTGCCGGAGGAGGCCATGTTGATCTTGCCGGGATTGGCCTTGCAGTAGTCGATGAATTCCTTCACGGTCTTCACGGGCAGCGACGGCGTCACCTCCATCACGTTCGGCGTGCGAACGATGCCGGCCACCGGAGCGATGTCCCGGACGAAGTTGAACGGCAGGTTCTTGTAGAGCGTCGTGTTGATGCCGTTC